>UMIN01060061.1_pt1 | contig 30831 bp, 25 predicted proteins | sample 1965811 | NCBI WGS metagenome assembly UMIN01 (sample SAMEA4836123, study PRJEB28245) | human gut metagenome | biome: gut microbiome; material: fecal sample | place: Denmark | collected 2008
TTAACCGCAGTGTCGTTGGTTCGAGTCCAACAGGGGGAGGTCTCATGAAGCCGGAGACAGCAATGGCTGCCTGGCAAAATGCTAAGGCTCCATGGTCAAGCGGTTAAGACACCGCCCTTTCACGGCGGTAACAGGGGTTCAAATCCCCTTGGAGTCATTTTTGACAGAAAGATGGAATAGAATAGAATATGGCGACATAGCCAAGTGGTAAGGCACGGGTCTGCAACACCCTTATCGCCGGTTCAAATCCGGCTGTCGCCTTTAGTGGTACCCAGAGAGAATTCTCTGGGTTTTTTTATTATATAGGAAACTTCGTTCCCTATGTAATAAAAAGCCCTCCGGGCAGGATGCACACGTCGCAATGAGGAATTTCACCGCAAATTTGAATGTGTAAGCCAATACCGTAACTTTTTCCTACCTGTGAGCAATAAAATCATTAACTGTAACAACAGTGTTGCGGCGGTGCGCAAAGTGGGCCTGCGCCTCTCAAGATTGAGGGGATGGAGGAACTGAAGTGGGCTTGCCCACTTTGTTCTGTTTACGGCGAGTAAGAAACTATATTTAGCCGTTGCTGATTTACTCATTTTGATTTAAGATGAAAGAACACGGAATTGATGGATGTGGTCTTACATAATGAACGAATAAAGTGGGAGAAAGGAAAATATGAAGAAGAAATTATTTTGTTACTTCTTGGCAGCTTCGCTGATTGTAGGTGGTATTGTACCGAGATGCAGTGTCTTTGCTGAGCAAAATGAAGAGAAACCTCCGGAGCTTGAAGAAGTAGAGCAGGAGAATAAAAAACAGGCCGAGTTTGATACGGAGAATACTGTTCAGACAGAAGAGGAAGAAGTGCAGAGCGATACGGGAGATGAGCAGGAAGATTTTTCTGTAAAGTCAAGTGATAAGTTCTCAGTAGAGGCGGCTTTGGACGAAAGAGGAGGTACAAAAGAAAGTACCAATGAAGTGATTATTTATCACACAAACGATATTCATGGTGCATTTTCAGAGGAAGAAGGGGGCAGCGTGGGACTGGCAAAAGCCGCTACCCTGAAAAAAGAGACGGAGAATGCTCTTTTGGTAGATGCTGGGGATTGTACCCAAGGGTTGCCGTTAGTATCTTTGTCTAAGGGAACTTCTGCGATTGAGCTTATGAATACCGCAGGCTATGATTTGATGGCTGCGGGAAATCATGAGTTTGACTATGGTCTCGAACAACTGTTTTCGAATGTCAGCTTGGCAGAGTTTCCAGTTCTCGCAGCAAATGTGTATCGAGATGGAAATCCGCTGTTTTTGGATAAGACAGCCGCAGAAAATAATGGAGAAAATGCGGTTCTCGATGTGGGCGAGAAAAAAATTGGATTTTTTGGCCTTTTGACTGTGGGAACTCAGACTTCTACGAATCCGGATGCTGTCAGTCAGCTGGAATTCAGAGATGAAGTGGAGACTGCGAAGGCGCAGATCGACGCTTTGGAAGAACAGGATGTAGATGCTATTGTCGCAGTTTGTCATATGGGAGACGAACCGGTTGTGGATTGTACTAGCGATATGTTAGCAAATGCTCTGACTGGGGAATACCAAGGAAAGCTAGATCTGATTATAGATGGGCATAGTCATACCAAAGAAAATACAGTGGAAAATGAAGTGCTGATTGTACAGACTGGCAGTGGTATGACAGAGCTTGGAAAGGTGACTTTGAGTTTTGAGGAGGACGGAGAAGTCCAGGCAGTGGAAGAGCCACTGTATGAGGAAGATTTATCAGAGATTGAGCCGGATGCCCAGGTACTGAGAAAAATTCAGGAGATTCAAGAAGGGCAGGAGCCGGTGTTGGCTCAGAAGGTGTCTGACACAGACACTTCCCTGTGGGGAGGCTGGGTGAACGATCTTGCAGAGGCACGGATGTATGAGACAAATCTGGGAGATTTATCGGCAGATGCCTATGCCTGGGCGGCAGAGACCTATCTGGCAAAGCAGGGAAAAGAGACGAAATATATCTTTGGGGTGATCAATGGTGGAGGAGTCCGCGAGAGTATTCCGGCAGGAGAGATTACCGTGGGAAATCTGGTGACAGTTTTTCCTTTTTCGAACACTTTGATGGTAAAAAAGATTACTCCGGCAATTCTCTATCAGGTTATGGAGAATTCAGTGTCTTATCAGACTGGACAGGAACAGGGTACAGGAACACTATTGGGAGGCGCTTCAGGCGGTTATTTGCAGATTTCAGGATTTCAGGTAAGTTACAATCCTTCTGCGGGAGCAGGTGAGAAAGTGACTTCTATTCAAGTGCCGGATGAGACAGGAAATGATACGGTGACTTTGTCCAAGGACGATACTCAGACAGAAATCATGTTGGTATCTAATAACTTTATTATGACCGGAGGGAATGAATATACGATGCTGGGAGAACTGCCGTTGGAGGCAGAGATTGGCGGTGAATTAGAAGCTGTGGAGAGCTATCTGACGGAAGTGTTTGATCAGGGAGTGATCGGGGCTTACCCAGTGCAGGGAGGACGTATTCAGATTGAAGAAGACGCTTCCCCAGAGGAATATCAGGCTCACATTCGTGTTACGGATACACAGGGGAATCTAATTCCGAATCAGGAGATGTCTTATTATATAGACAGTGATAGAGGGCACAACGGTACGACCGATGAAAATGGTCTGCTGACTGTCACGTTGCCGCGGGGACCGCATGCAGTAAAGCTGGCTAAAGACCAGGCTGAAGTCTATCTGAATAATTATTCTGGAAACGGGCTTCAGGCAGAGAGCTCAGCGCTGCCGAATTTGATTTATAAAGACGATGGAAGCTGTGCTCCTCTGGAAAGTTATAAGATTACGTATGTGTTAAACGGTGGTGTTAATCACAAAGGGAATCCTGAGAGCTTCCGGGAAAATGATGATACAATTGTGTTAAAAGAGCCTTCACGAAAGGGATATCAGTTCCAAGGATGGTATTTGGATAAGAAATTTAAAAGTCCATGTGATGAGATTGCATCGGGAACAAAAGAGGATATCACTGTTTATGCCAAGTGGAGAAAGGATAACCTGGAACCAAATGATTCTTGGAAGACGGCAGTAAAGCTGAGAGTTCCATCTAAGACAGAGAGCTACATCTCGGATTCTGAGGATGTGGATTACTATCGGTTTACGTTGCGTGAGGAGGAAAAAATTTCGATCCGCTTGACACAGCCAAATGATAAGGACATGTGTTGTGATATTGCCTTGTATAATGGAGATTACGATGTAATCAAAAAATCTCAGATGAATTTAGATCAATCCATTGTCCAAAATTTGAAAAAAGGCACTTACTACATTACGGTATCCTCTCTGAACGGTGGATTTTCGAGTCAACCTTATGTGCTTCGGTTAAGTAAAATCGCAAATACAGGCTTGGATTTTTCAGAACAAAATTTGTTGACACAGTCCCTGCATCCGGATTCGGCTGTAGCGTTTGACCTGGGAGGGGGACTGAACAGTGGAGGGCACCTTATGATGTCGACGGCATATTTTTCTCGTTGGGGTGGCCCGTTGACAGAGGAACAGAATCCATATCCTGAGTATTCGCTGGTAGAAACGCAAGAGGGAGGATACCAATTCCAGCCGTCGGAAGATGAGGTTGAGATTTTGATAGATCAGACGCCGGTTTACCATCTCCAGGATGCTATCTGGTTGCCTCAGAGGGAGGATGCTCTGGACAATGATTACGTGAAATCTGCAATATATACGTATGGTGGTGTAGATGCCTACTATCTGGAGGCGTATGAATTCAGAAATGAAAGAGAGGCTGCCATCTATGTGCCAGAGCTTACGGATGAGGAATTGGGACAGTATAGTGCAGGGGGGCACTGTATTACCTTAGTGGGTTGGGATGACAATTATCCAAAGGAGAATTTCACACCGGCGACTCCGCCCGGGGACGGCGCTTTTATTTTTAAGAACAGCTGGGGAGAAGAGGCAGGAGAAAACGGATACTATTATCTGTCCTATTATTCCCACAATCTTCTGGCAAATCCAGGGGCAGTATACTTTATGGAAGAAGGCGCTGACAATTACAATACGATCTATCAGTATGATACTTTTGGTGTGGTAAACACAATCCAGTCAGAGCAGCCGTTATATATGGCCAATGCGTTTACGGCGAATGGGAAGGAGAATTTAAGGGCGGTATCCTTTTCTACAATGACAGAGAATTTGGATTATGAAATTTATGTGGAATTGGGTAAAGAACGTCAAAGGGTGGCGAGCGGAAGCACTAGGTACGCGGGATATAAGACAGTACGTCTTCAAAATGAGATCGCGTTGAAGCAGGGGCAGGAATTTTCTATCATAATAAAATTCAGCAAGGAGTCTGGTTTCTTTGAAATTCCTATAGAGTATCCAGTGGAGGGATATAGCGCAAAGGCGGAGAGTAAAGAAGGCATAAGTTGGATTTCTGAGGACGGAGAGAATTGGGAGGATTTGTACTCGTTTAAAGCAAATCCGTGTATCAAAGCATTTACCTACAATGAAGAGCTAGATGGTACTTTGGCGGAAGGGGTGGACTCGTCTATAAATATCAATATAAACGGCGACTCTGTCAGCGACTGTCCAAGACAGATCGGCGGCTTTTCTCTGGGAGAACGAGGAGAAACGGAATCAAAAAGTCAAAGGATGACAGAAGATGGAAGAGCTCTGGGCGCTAAGATCGTGGAGCATCAGACGGAGGTTGCCAGCGAAGAGGCACCGATTACGGAATTACCGGAGCAGTTTGATTTAAGACAGATCGGTGCAGTGACTCCTATAAGGAACCAGTATGATATGGGTTCTTGTTGGACTTTCGCGGCAATGGGCTCTGCGGAAAGTGTACTAATGAGAAATGAAAATGCTTGTTATACTTATCCGATGGATGTTCAGATTCAAGGGGAGGACACGATTTTACTTACAGATGAAAATTCCACGGTAACCTATGAGGCTTTGGCAGAACTATCCACCGATATTGCCGCGACAGATGTCATCACCTGGGAATTATCTGGCGATCTGGACAGTGTGGAACAAGGAGAGGTACCTCTAAGAAGCGCAAGCGGACAACAGATCAGCCTTTTTACCGCGAAAAAAGCAGGAATGATTACCTTGACTGCGGTCAGTGCGGCGGACCAAAACAGGACAGATACAATTATGGTTAAAATTCAGGATGAGCGGACAAAAGTCACTCCGACAGCAAAACCGGAAATAAGTTCTTCTGCGATTCCCACACAGAAGCCTGGCGTCACGGGGACAGTGACAAATAATTCCAATGATGTGAACACAACGAAAGCTGACAAAGCAGACGGAGCAAAGACTGCTGACGAGACTCCTATAGGACAGTGGTCGGCGCTGACGATACTTTCTGTAATGGCTGCTGTAGTGGTTCTATTTAGGCGCAAAAAGTCGGAAAAATAGTACTTGAATTTTGCAAGGACGGAGTATATACTGGATGCAGATAGCGACTTTTACAAGTAGGAGATGCACAGAAATGGGAGATGTAGAATTGAGATTTTATGAAATTTTGATTCGTGAAGAGATCGAAAATTTGTGTGAAAATGGAAGATTTCTCCAGATGGCTTCTTATATCCAGCATGGAGATATCAGTGTCTTTGAACACAGTGTGGGAGTGGCGTATATGAGTGTCTTCATTGCGAGATCTTTACATGTGAAGCTTCACCATATGGTGTTGATACGCGGAGCCTTGCTTCATGACTATTTTCTCTATGACTGGCATGAAAAGGATAGGAGACATTGTCTGCATGGGTTGAGGCACCCTAGATTGGCAATGCGCAATGCGTGTGAGGACTATGAGTTGACAAAGAGGGAGAAAAATATTATACTCCGTCATATGTTTCCGCTGACGGTCGTTCCGCCTACATGCAGGGAGGCATGGATTGTATGTCTGGCAGATAAGATCTGTGCTGTATTGGAAACACTGCACTTGTCAAAACGAAGGTACAGAGAATATTTTCCAATGGCGTTGAGAGAGTCATATATGAGGTAAAGAGTAGATTCCCTTCTGGGGAGACAAAAAAAAGAAAAATTGTCTGCCCAGAAGGGGATTTTTGTTTGGAGGTAAAATATGAAGAAAAAAATTTTGTGTTTGTTGTGTATGGTACTGATCGCGATGGGAGGCTGTGGAGGCTCTGCTGCACAGCAGGAAGAGAAGGAATTATCTAAGAGTGTTCCCAACGAGGAGATTACTGAGGAAAGTGTAGAGGAAACGAATACGGATGACGCTGGGCGGGCGACAATTCAAATGGGAGAGTTTGAGGCTGAGACACTGAGCAAAGAGGCAGCGACGCAGGAGATTTTCGAAAAGTCCCAGCTCACGATGCTGAATATCTGGGCGACGTTCTGCGGTCCTTGTATTCAGGAAATGGAGGGCTTGGGAGAGCTGAATAGGGAATATGATTCCCAGAAGTTTCAGATCGTTGGATTGATTTCCGATGTGTACAGCCAGGAGCAGAGTGAGGAAATTCAGAAGGTGATCGAAGAAAACATGGAGACTGCGAGAGTCATCATAGATGCCACAAAGGCGGATTATACCCACCTACTTTTGAATCAGCCTTTGTGGGAAAAATTGGGCGGATATATGCAGTATGTTCCCACGACGATCTTTTTGGACAGTGAGGGCAGACAGGTAGGTGAGATTTACAGCAGCGCTCACAGCAAGGAAGAGTGGAAAGAAATCATAGACGGCGTTTTGAGTGAGATGGAGGCAGAAGAGGAATGAAGGAAAAGACCAGAATTTATCTGCGGTGGGGAGTGGCCGGGCTCGCTTTACTGTTCATGGGAATCGGAGCAGTCAGAGGCGAGCTGCTGATCGTTTGGATGAAGGCCATCAATGTCTGTCTGGAGTGCATTGGAATTGGGTAAGCTGAGAACTTGGATTCAAATTGGATTTACAGCGCTGACGAATGGGTATGCAGCAGGATTTCTCAAAGGGAAGATCTACACAGGAGATTTTAAGAAGTATTGTGTGCCTGGATTAAATTGCTATTCGTGTCCAGGAGCCTTGGGCTCCTGCCCCATCGGTTCCCTTCAGGCTGTAATTGGCAGCAGAAATATGAATTTTTCCTTTTATGTGGTTGGCTTTTTGATGCTGACTGGGGCTGTGTTCGGACGGTTTGTGTGTGGCTGGCTTTGTCCTTTTGGCTTAATACAGGATTTACTCTATAAAATTCCCTTTGTGAGAAAATGGAAAAGACTGCCCGGGGAGAGAGGGCTGCGGCTGCTCCGGTATGCGATACTGATTGGTTTTGTCGTTTTACTGCCGATGTTTGCCGTGGACATCATTGGGCAGGGAAGTCCGTGGTTCTGTAAATATATCTGCCCTAGCGGTACCTTGACGGCTGGAATACCTCTGGGAGCCACGAACCCGCAGCTCCGGGCGGCGATGGGCGGACTGTTTTTGTGGAAGTTTGCCTTACTGATATTTTTGATTCTGTTGTCAGTGGCAGTCTATCGGCCGTTTTGCAGATATCTGTGTCCTCTGGGAGCAGTCTATGGGCTTTTTCATCCAATTTCCTTCTATCGCTATCAGGTGAACGAGGAGCTATGTACGAATTGCGGAAGGTGTCGGGAAGTATGTAAGATGGATATCGAGGTCTGGAAGAACCCCAATAGTCTGGATTGCGTGCGGTGCGGTGATTGTCTGAAAAGCTGCCCTCATCAGGCGTTGAAAAGAAAGGAGTTTTTTCGAAGCCAGCTTCAGCGGGTTCAGACAGAAAAGGAAGTTTGACGCATATTTATCAGTGGGGAAGACTCCCGCCTCTATAGGCGGTGAGCAAGAAATTGGTATCAGCGGCAGGTGTCAATCCCCTATCTGATAAACGCTCCACGAGGATACGCAGGAATTCGGAGATGAATAATGTCGGCAAATGCCGACCCGAATCCCGTGCCAAGGCTCGCAAGCGAGTCTTGAACTGGTTATGTCCACGAAAGGAAAACAGAATTGTGGGTATTCCTAAAGATCAGAGAATATTGTCTAAAAATTTGATGATTTTATCAATGGACGGAGTTTTTTCTATTGGATATAATAATAGGTATCAGAGGCCAGGGAATGACGGAATAGACGGACAGCCGGATGTGACCCCAATAGCATGTACATCGTCTTTTTACGGTGTAATTAGACTAGTTTGATATCCGATAGAGCCTCTGCCCAAAGTCCAGATCTTGTGTCTGGGCTTTTTATTTATTAGGAAAATTCGTTGGATTTCCTAGTAAATAAAAAGTCTTCCGGGCAGGATGCACACGCCGCAATAAAGTAGTTCACCGTAAAGCGATGTTGCGGCGACGCGCAAAGTGAGCTGCATCCTTCAAGGATTGAGAGGATGGGGGAGTACAGTGGGTTTGCTCACTTTATATCTGCCATAGGAAAGACCTTGTCACGTTAATGCGTGAGCCTCCTTTCCTATAACAAAAACGCTCCGCATGGATCGCACTGTGGCGGAGTGGAAGATAGCGCTTTGCGCCCACCGCAGGCGGAGAATCCTGCTTGCAGGATTCTTTTTTATAGGTACTTGACTTTCCTCTAAGGGGAGGCATTATACTGAATACAGATTCGAATCAAGTTCAGCCAGGAGGTAGTGAGATGTTGACTGTGGGACAATTCTCTAAAATTTGTCAGGTGAGTACAAAGACTCTGCATCACTATGATAAGATTGGCCTTGTGAAGCCGGAACAGACAGACAAGTTTACTGGTTATCGGTATTATTCGGAGGAACAGCTACCGTTGATGCTGCTGATTCAGAGGTTGAAGAGGTATGGATTCACGCTGACAGAGATTAAAAATTTTCTGGGCTGTGAAGATAAGGACGTCCTTTATCAGAAACTGAAAGATAAGAAGCTGGAACTAGAGAGACAGTGCACAGAGGGATTGAAGACTGTCGAGGAGATGGGCCGGCATCTGCAAAATTTTGAAAGGACGAGCAATATTATGGGATATCAGGATACCTATGAGGTGGAAAAAATATGGACGGAGGATCTGATGATTATCAGCAGCAGGCAGGAGATGTCTGTAGAGGATTTTGGGAAGTATTTCGAAAAGGTTTTTATGGAAATTGTAAAGAAGCAAGCGACTGCGGCAGGGAGAGTCTTGGCAATCTATCACGATGAGGAATTTCACCATGAGAAGACCGATATTGAAGTGGCAGCGGAAATTCGGGAGCCGGAGAAAGCCACCAGAATACTGCGGGGAGGTCTGTGTGCGTCCACTGTTCATCGAGGAGCGTACTCTGGATTATCTGATGCATACGGAGCTTTGGTCAGGTGGGTGAGTCAGAACGGCTATCAGCTGGATGGATGCCCTTATGAAATCTATCGGAAAAATGAATTTGACGGGCTGCCTGTGCAGGATTGGGAGACTCAGGTAATATTCCCCATCAAAGAGAGCCTCTGACACGGAAAAAGGAGTTTGTAGCTAGGAGATATTTTTTGTGCAGAAGGGCCAAAGCTGAGCACTGCGATTTGTGCTATACTCGAAAACAGATAAAGTGTTTAATTGGATATCTGTATTCGGAAGAAGAATTCGGGAGAGACCGTCTAAAAAGACGGCGCCGAAGGGGAAAGGTGGAAACTCTCAGGCAAAAAGACCGGGTTTGGACGAGACTCTGGAGAGCGCAAGCACCGAAGGGGGAGAGGGGAAAAGCAGAACAAGCGAGAAACCTTCTGTAAAATCTTTCAGGTAACAGGACAGAGACATTATTGAGAGCGTATGGAAAACATGCGACTTTTGATAATGTCTTTTTTGATAGGAAAGACCTTGTCATGCTAATGCGTGAAAGTCCTTTCCTATTACATAAACGCTCCGTGTAGATCGCACTGCGGCGGAGTGGAGGATGGCGCTTTGCGCCCCGCCGCAGGCGGAGAATCCTGCAAGCAGGATTCTTTTTTATGTTATAGGCAAGATGGAAGGAGGATTTTATGGAAAAGAAGACGCCGCTTTATGAAGCACATCTGGAGGCAAAGGGGAAAATCGTACCTTTTGCGGGGTATCTACTGCCGGTCCAGTATGAGGGAGTGATTGCAGAGCACATGGCAGTGAGAGAAAACTGCGGGCTGTTTGATGTGTCTCATATGGGAGAGGTGATCTGCGAGGGTGAAGATGCCTTGGCAAATTTGAACAATCTGTTAACCAATGAATTTAAAGATCTGTGTGATGGACAGGCGCGGTACAGCCCTATGTGTACTGAGGAAGGAGGGGTGGTGGATGACCTGATTGTCTATAAAATCCACCCCTGCCGCTATCTGATTGTGGTAAACGCGGCCAATAGAGAAAAAGATTTTGCGTGGATGCAGTCGCACGCTTTTGGAAGGGTGAGCTTTGAGGATATCTCGGAGCGGGTGGCTCAGATCGCTCTTCAAGGGCCAAAGTCAGGCAATGTGCTGAGAAAATTGGTCAAGGCGGAAGATCTGCCAAAGAAGTACTATACAGCAAAGTTTGACTGCAGGATACAAGGGATTTCTTGTGTGATCTCAAAGACTGGCTATACCGGAGAGGACGGATATGAATTTTACCTGGATGCGAAAGATGCAAAGAGGCTGTGGAAACTTTTGCTGGAGGCAGGACGGGAAGAAGGCATCATACCATGCGGCCTGGGAGCCAGGGATACTCTGCGTCTGGAAGCTGCCATGCCGCTGTACGGACATGAGATGGATGAGGAGATTACCCCTTTTGAGGCTGGACTTGGCACATTTGTAAAGATGCAGAAGGCGGATTTCATCGGGAAACGTGCTTTGGAAGAGAAAAAGGACCACGCTCGCCGCCGTGTGGGATTGAAGGTGATCGGAAAAGGCATTGTCCGGGAAAATATGGAACTGTATGTTGAAGAACATAAAGTGGGGATTACCACCTCAGGGACTCATTGTCCCTATCTGGGTTATCCTGTGGCTATGGCTCTGGTGTCTGAGGAGTATCAAAGACCTGGGACACAGTTAGAGGCTGTGGTGCGTGGCAGACGTGTTCAGACGGAGGTGGTAAAACTGCCGTTTTATCGGAGAAGTGAAAATTAATGGGAAAGTCTTGGAAAGACAGAACAAGAGGAAAGAAGAAAGGAGAGGCAGACTGCTGCCGGAAAAAGCTATGAAGTGTCCAAAGGAATTAAAGTATGTGAAATCCCATGAATGGGTGAGAGAAGAAGGAGATACCGTAAAGATTGGAATTACAGATTTTGCTCAGGAATCATTGGGAGACTTGGTGTTTATCAATCTACCGGAGGAAGGAGACGAGGTCCAGACGGGGGAAGTTTTTGCGGATGTGGAGTCTGTGAAGGCGGTGTCAGATGTATATTCTCCTGTCAGCGGAGTGGTTGTGAAGGTCAATGGGGAATTGGCAGATCATCCGGAGCTGGTGAACCAGGATCCCTATGGTACGTGGATGATAGAGGTATCAGAAGTGCAGGAACACGAGGAGTTTATGGACAGTGAGACCTACGAAGCCTATTTAGAGACAGACGAGGCAAAAGCATAGAGGAGGGAAGTGTATGGGAACCTATGTGGTTTCTGCAAAGTCTGAACAACAGGCGATGGCAGAGGAAATTGGACTGACGAAAGCTCAGGAGGTGTTTTCTCAGATTCCTGAGGAAGTCCGGTATCAGGGAACCTGGAAATATTCGAAGGGCCTTAGTGAGATGGAGACATCGGCCCATTTAAGAGAGCTGGCTGGGAAGAATCAGATTTTTCCACACATTTTTCGAGGAGCGGGAGCATACTCCCATTATATTCCGGCTATTGTGGACAGCGTGGTGAAAAAAGAGACGTTTGTGACTTCCTACACGCCCTATCAGGCAGAGATCAGCCAGGGAATTTTGCAGTCCATTTTTGAGTATCAGACGATGATCTGTGAGCTCACGGGTATGGAAGTGTCCAACGCGTCTGTGTATGACGGAGCGACTGCGGCTGCTGAGGCGATTGCCATGTGTCAGGAGAGGAAAAGAAAAAGGGTTTTAGTCAGTGCTGCGGCAGATCCCAAGGTGATTCAGGTGGTGGAGACCTATGGATATGGAAATGGAATGAAGGTGGAACTGATTCCAGAGCAGGAGGGACGGACCGATCTGGAAGAACTGAGAAAAAGATTGGGGGATGATGTGGCCTGTGTCTATGTGCAGAATCCCAATTATTATGGACTTCTGGAAGAGTGCGGCGAGATTGGAAGGCTGACAAAAGACAAGGGAGCCAAGTATATTCTAGGGTGCAACCCCATTGCGCTTGGCTGGCTGAAGGCTCCGGTAGAGTATGGGGCAGATATCGCGGTTGGTGAGGGGCAGCCTCTAGGAATTCCGCTGAGCTTTGGCGGCCCATATCTCGGTTTTATGGCTACGACGGGGAAACTGATGCGGAAGCTGCCGGGAAGAATTGTTGGAGAGACCACGGATGCTCAGGGGAGAAGAGCTTTTGTGCTGACACTTCAGGCCCGGGAACAGCATATAAGAAGAGAAAAGGCCAGCAGCAATATCTGCTCGAATCAAGCGCTCTGTGCTTTGCATGCGGCGGTATATCTGTCTGTGATGGGGGCGAGGGGAATTGAGTTGGCGGCGAGACATTGTGCTGCCAATGCCCATTACCTGTGCGGGCGGTTGGAAGAACTGGGATTCAGAAGAAAATATCCAGGAACCTTTTTTCATGAATTTGTCACAGTATCACCTGTGGAGACAGGGACAGTGATGAAGAAATTGGAAGAAAAAGGCTATCTGGGAGGATTGCCATTGTCTGATCGGGAAATTTTGTGGTGTGCTACGGAGAAGAATACGAAAGAGGAGATGGACCAGCTGACAGAGATTTTAAGGGAGGTGTGCCTGAGATGAAACTGATTTTTGAAAAGAGTGTCGAAGGACGGGGAGCCGATATTTTGCCGCAGGAAACGATCTGCCAGGTGAATTTCGATGGGCAGGTACGCTCCTGTGCTCCGAAGCTTCCACAGGTGTCTGAGCAGCAGGTGAGCCGCCATTACTCAGAGCTGTCAAAAAGAGCATATGGGGTGAATGACGGGTTCTATCCGCTAGGTTCCTGTACAATGAAATACAATCCCAAAGTAAATGAAGCTTTGGCAGCACTGCCCAGGTTTACACAGATACATCCATTGCAGCCTGCGCACACAGCACAGGGATGTCTGGAAGTGTTTGAATTGGCTGAGAAGAGACTGTGTGAACTGACTGGAATGGATGCCATGACCTTTCAGCCGGCAGCCGGAGCTCACGGAGAATTTACTGGACTACTCTTAATCAAAGCTTACCATGAAAGTAAAGGGGACTTTAGAAGAACGAAGATACTCGTGCCGGATTCTGCCCATGGGACCAATCCGGCCAGCGCAGTGATGGCAGGCTTTCAGACGGTGAATATTCCCTCTGACTCAGAGGGGTGTGTAGATTTGGAAAAGTTGAGGGAGGCTGTTGGCGAGGATACGGCTGGGCTGATGCTGACAAATCCGAATACCATGGGCATTTTTGACAAAAATATCCTACAGATCACAGAGATTGTGAAAAAGGCGGGAGGTTTGAATTACTATGATGGGGCAAATCTGAATGCAATCATGGGCTGGACCCGGCCAGGAGATATGGGATTTGATGTGGTCCATCTGAATCTACATAAGACCTTTTCTACTCCGCACGGTGGCGGGGGACCTGGCAGCGGGCCTGTGGGCTGCAAAGAATATCTATCTCAATTTCTGCCAGGCATGAAAAACGCAGCGGGTTGTCTTGCGGGAGGCAGTCAAAGTGTCGGTTCTGTGAAAACGTTTTATGGTAATTTTTTGGTGGTCGTGAAGGCTTTGGCATATCTGATGTCTTTAGGGGCGGATGGGATCAAAGAATCGTCTCTGAATGCCGTGTTAAACGCGAATTATCTAAAGAAAAAATTGGAAGCTTGCTACCCGATGGCTGTGGGTGGGCTCTGTATGCATGAGTTTGTGATGGATTTGTCTGCTATGAAAGAAAAAATGGGAATCAGCGCAATGGATGTGGCAAAGGCGTTGCTGGATGCCGGGATTCATCCGCCCACGATGTATTTCCCGCTGATCGTCCACGAGGCGCTTATGGTGGAGCCCACAGAGACAGAGGGAAAAGAGACGTTGGATGAGGCGGCAGAGGCTTTTCGAGAAATTTTTGAAAAAGCGAAAACAGCCCCGGAAATGGTGCGGGAGGCGCCTGCGTCTGCGGTTGTGGGTAGGCCCGACGAAGTGAGAGCGGCCCGAACCCCCATTCTACGGTACAAAATGGCGGGAGCAGCAGAGCTGAGCGGTACAGAAAAATAGGATACGGTACCGCTGTGAAAAGGAGTAGATCTTAGAGCATAGGGGCTGCCAGACAGGAGGAAGAAGATGACGGAACGAATTGTTTACCTAGAGACGGACAGCACAGACCCATATGATAATCTGGCCTTGGAGGAGGCGCTGCTGGAAGAAGCAGCGCCTGGGAAGTGTATTTTGTACCTGTGGCAGAACCAAAATACAGTTGTGATAGGCAGAAATCAAAACTGTTGGAAAGAGTGTGCGGTGGAAGAGTTAGAACAAAGTGGCGGACATCTGGCGAGACGACTTTCAGGGGGAGGTGCTGTCTACCATGACCTGGGAAATTTAAATTTCACGTTTTTGGCTTCGAAGGAAGATTATCATTTGGGTAAGCAGATGGAAGTAATCCAAAGGGCTGTGAGGGCCTTTGGGCTGAATGCGCAGAAAAATGGAAGAAATGATTTGACGTTGGACGGAAAGAAATTTTCAGGCAACGCGTTTTATGAGGCGAAAGGAAAATGTTATCACCACGGGACCATCCTCATATCAGCGGACAAGGAGAAGGCCGCACGTTTTTTGAATGTAGATATGCAGAAGCTAAAGTCCAAAGGGGTGGAATCTGTCCGTTCCCGGATTGAAAATCTTCAGACCTATTGTCGGGATGTGACTGTGGAAAATATGAAACAAAGTCTCATCTATGCGTTTTCTCTGATTTATGGCTGCTGTCCTCAGAGGATGACGCAAGAAGAGCTCCCCAGAAGGAGAATTGAGGAGCTGGAAAGGAAATACCGTTCCTGGGAGTGGACGTATGGCAGAAAAATTCCATTCACGCATACCTTTTCTAGACGGTTTTCCTGGGGAGATTTTGAGTTACAGCTTCAGGTGGAGGCTGGGAGGATTGAGAACGTCAATGTGTTTTCTGACAGTTTAGACAGCCATATATACCGATTGGGAGAGAACCTTCGAGGAATAAAGTATGGGAAAGCAGAGATTCTCCAAGCCTTAGAGGCGGGAATGGAGAAAGCTGGTGTTTTTCAGGAGTGCAGAAGGGATATTATCGGACTGCTGGAAGCACAGATGTGGTAAAAACGTAACAGTTCAGCCAGTACCATTCGTAAACACTGAAATGGCGGGAGAAGAATGGTGAAGTCAAAAGAGCTTGTGACAGAGGCCGAAGGTCTCGCAGAAAACGGGAAAGGGCAGAGAGTCATCGGCCATCTTACAGATTTTTTTCGCAGAGAGTGTCCATTGTTCCAGATCTTGGTTGGGGTCTGCCAAATGGACGAGAAATATTTGCCTGGGCAGAAAGTAACTGCTCAGGTTTTTTCTGGCGCTTTTTAAGCTAAGACAGGGGAAAGGAGCGATCAGCACGTCTAGCTGTGGTGTGAGGTAGTGCAGAGTTTCATAGAGCTGATGGCTGGGGCGGGCATCCCCGGAGATAAAAATCGAGTGATTCTGCCACTGTATTAGTATACTGGAATGGACAAGTTTTGACTGTCCCATATGTTCTGTGGAAAGAAAATGCAGAAGAGTATCTCCATGTCCAAAAGAACAGACGTCAAGAAAAGGTTCTGTGAGGGAACTGCTAGTATACGAGGAAGAGAGTACCTTTTTGGGTACTTTTTTTGTTATATCTGAGTAACGATTTGCCTGGTTTTGGTCATTGGCAGTCTGCTGTGAAGCTGAAAGGAGAAACGAAGGGACGTAAAATTGACACTGGGGATGTAGAGACAGATAGGCCTCGATTTTCGATTTTTGATAGTGATCTTTGTGAGTGTGGGTAATCAAGAGTAAATCCAGAGATTTTGTACTTCCCATAAGAGGAAGGTATAACTCTTTTGGCATCTCACGGTAGGGCGCAATCTCAGTCTCCGTGAACAGATCAATACCAATTGACAGATGTCCCAATTTCAAAATGACTCCGGCGTTACTCACCGGCCACAGACAGGCTTCGTACATAACATTCTCTCCATTTTTACTCCGTAGGATCGCATTGCGGCGGAAACGAAGATGTTGCTGACGCAACCCGCCGCAGGCGGAGAATCCTGCGGGGCAGGATTCTTTTTTATGTTATAGGAAAGACCTTGTCACGCTGAAGCGTGAAAGCCCTTTCCTATAACATAAACGCTCCACTAAGGATGCGCACGCCGCAATAAGGTAGTGCACCACAAGGCGGTGTTGCGGCGGCGCGCAAAGTGGGACGCGCCCTCAAAGATTGAGGGGATGGGGGAGTTGAAGTGGGCTTGCCCACTTTGTTCATTCTAAAATCCTATAATATGATATTTTTTTGACTGCCATTAAGCCAAGCTTGAATGTTGTCAAATACAATCTCCGCGCGCATCACCATGGATTCTTCGGAGGCAAATGCCACATGGGGAGTCACCAGAGTATTTTTGCTGTGCAGCAGAGGGTGTTTGGTGTCGAGCGGCGGTTCCTGCTCAAAGACGTCGATACCTGCTCCAGCCAACCGTCCTTCGTTCAATGCGTCTGCCAATGCCTGAGAATCTACGATCGGACCTCTGGCGGCGTTGATTAAAATCGCAGTGTTTTTCATCAGAGCCAGCCGTTCGCGGTTGATTAGACCGATGGTCTCAGGTGTCTGAGGGCAGTGAAGGGATACGATGTCAGAGGACTTCAGCAGTTCTTCCAGACCGACATAGGTCACACCCGGAACAGGATTTTTCTCAGGGTGTCGGCAGTATCCTAACACTTTGCAGCCGAAAGCGAGACAGAGCTGAGCAGTTCTTGCGCCGATGGCGCCGACCCCGATAATTCCCACAGTTTTGCCTTTCAGTTCGCGTCCAACCAGGCCGTCCTTGGTGGAACCCTGGCGGCATCTTGCCTCCACCTGGGGAACATTGCGCAGAAGAGAAAGCATCATGCAGAGTGTCAGTTCCGCGACAGATTCGTTGGAATAGCCGGAAGCGTTGCTGACTGCGACCCCTCTTTCTTTTGCAGCCTCTAGGTCTACATGGTCCACACCAGTGAAGGCCACGTCAATGAATTTCAGGTTTTTGCAGCCGCGAATGACCTCACCGGACAGAGGCATGTTGGCAATCATGAGGATGTCGGCATCCTTGGCTCGCTCCAACTGTACAGCGGGAGAGGTGTCTTTTTCGTAGGCCGCGAATTCATGGCCTTGTGAGCGAAGTGTATTGGCATAGTTTTCGAGAACTTCCTGGGAGATACCCAGAGATTCCAGTAAGACGATTTTCATAGATGGTTCTTCCTTTCTTTCATATAGCAGTGAACTTGCGCTTATACAAGTCTCTCTCTAGTGTAATCTATTACAGTGTAAAAGTCATTGTACAAAATAGACAAAAAGGAAAATTTAATTGGCGGTCTCATCCAATGAAATTCACATACTCATTTCATAAAATGAAATGGAAAATAGGAGGAGTCTGACCTTTGAGCGCAGTGTGCCATTCGGACAACGTCTGAGATACATCATGTGAACAGTTAGAAGGGAAAGGATGGATGAAATGATACTGAGAGATTTACTGAAAGAGAAGACACTGAGAGACTTGGTGGTAATTAATGAAAAGGCGGACCTAGACCGGGTTGTGTCAACGGTGGAATCCACAGAGACACCGGATGTGGTTGCGTATGTGCCGCCGCACACCCTGCTGCTGACGACTGCGATGGCGTACCAAAACTGCCAAGGAGAGCTATGTAAACTCATAGTCAGTTTAAACCAGCTTCCTTGTGCGGGAATGGCGATTAAAATTGGGAGATTCATCGGTGAACTGGAACCACAGGTGGTACAGGTGGCGGACGAACTGGGATTTCCGCTGCTACAGATTCCAATGTATCAGACGTTGGGAGAAGTCTATCACCACATGCTGGCTTATATATGGGACAACGAGAATGAGGACCTTTTGTATGCTTTGAACATACAGAAAAGGTTTTACAATCTGGTTTTGCAGAATGCTTCTTTGAATAAGCTGCTGAGTAATTTAGGAATGGCTTTGAAACAGCCAATCTTTATTTTTGATTTGTTTGGGAGTCTTCGTGGTTCTAGCAATGCCACGAAGCAGGAGGAGAGAATGGCGGAAAATTCTTTTTCCATGATGGTGGGGGAGCTGCTGGCTCAGGATGAGACGGCGGCAGGAGAAGAAAATAAGGGGGTGAGAGATTACTCGATCTACCCGATTCGCGCTGCCAGCTATAACACTCATTATCTGATGATTTTAGAGACAGAGAAGAGGATGAATACAGTGTCCAGTTTTGTGCTGGAACAGGTGCTACTTATTTTTGGAATGTATTTTTATAAAGATTTTTATCTCTGTTATAACGAAATACAACAAAGAGAATCCTTTTGGTGTCGTTTAACAGAACAGAAGAAAAAGGATGCCGGGGAGAGTCAGAACCTTTTGTTGGAGGGAAAGGAACTGGGAATCAAGAAGTGTTCTTATTATCAGGTAATCATAGGAAGACTATCTCAGATGGAGGGCAGGCGCTTTCACACACCAAAATTTATGAAAAAAGAAGAACAATATATTTTGATTTATGAGTGGCTGAAAGAACAGTTGGAGGGAGTTTATCACAGAGAAGTTCTAGTATTTCCCGACACAACCAGTTGGAGCTATATCTTTTTGGTGCAGGAGAGAAGACATATGGCGGAGGAAAATATGAGGCAGCTTCACCAGTATCTATGGCAGGTGATGGGATTGCAATTGGAATTCTCCTGCGGAAATGAGGTATATGAGTTAGAGACGTTAAGTAACTCTTATTGGAAAGCGAAGGCTAGTTTCCACAATGGAGAGCTGAAAAATGGCGTCGATTATATCCACCATTACAAACCTCAAAATATCTTAGAGTTGTTAAAAAGTCTGTCTGATAATCAAATCCAAGATGTCTGTGTGCAAATTTTAAAGAGTCTTGCCTATCCCCAGGATGAAATGTCGTTGGAGCTGCGTAAAACGCTGAAAACTTATCTGGACTGTCATTGCAGTATCATTGAGACTGCCAATTTACTGTTTGTTCATCGAAACACAATTCGGTACAGAATCAAACGGTGTGAAGAGATTTTGGAGAATGATCTGAGAGACCCGGATTACTGTTTTCAGGTACAGCTATGTCTGGTATTTACCGATAAGTGTTAGGATTGCGCCTGTAATTGTCTGAAAAATAATAGATAAATGACATAAATATGTTAAAAGCACAAAAGTTAAAAATATTTTGTGCCAATGGTCCATATAAAACGAAAAAGGTATAGACTATAATTTTTTTTAAGTTAACACAGTGTAGCAAAGAAAAAAAGGAAGCGAGAAGGAATGGGAAGTACGATGAACAAAGAAAAATTCATGGACATCTATAACCGTATGGTTATGATTCGAAAGTTCGAGGAAAAAGCAGGTACTATTTTTTCTCAGGGACAACTGGCTGGATTTCTCCATTTATACATTGGAGAAGAGGCAGTCGGTGCAGGCGTGTGTGCGGCCCTGAATGATGATGACTATATTGTCAGCACACACCGTGGCCATGGTCATTTGATCGCCAAAGGCGGTGACGTGAACAAAATTATGGCGGAGCTTTTCGGAAAGAGTACTGGCTACTGCAAGGGAAAAGGTGGTTCCATGCACGTGGCAGATTTTTCTAAAGGAATGCTGGGAGCTTGCGGAATCGTGGGTGGCGGAATCCCCATTGCAGTAGGGGCAGCGTTGACGATTAAACGAAAACACACCAATCAGGTCGCTGTGACGTTTTTTGGAGATGGGGCTTCCAATGAGGGGAGTTTCCATGAGTCTATCAACTTTGCGGCGGCACAGAATCTGCCCGTGATTTTCCTGGTGGAAAACAACGGCTACGGGGAGTTCACGCCTCAGAACAGATCGACGCGAATTGAAAATATAGCGGACCGTGCGGCGGGGTACGGAATTCCAGGAGTGATCGTGGATGGAATGGATGCAGTGGCAGTCTATGAGACCACAAAAGAATGGGTAGAGAAGCTCAGAAATGGGGAAGGACCGGTACTTATTGAGGCGAAGACGCACAGAAAAGTAGGGCACTCTGAGGGAGAGAGCGCATTTTTGGACGGACAGACTTACCGTCTCCCAGAGGAGGAGAAAATCGCGATGGAGACTTGTCCCATTGAGAATCTGAAGAAATACCTGCTAGATCATGATTTGGCACAAAAAGAAGAGCTAGAAGAGGTGGAAAGAGCTGCCCAGGAAAAGATCGAGGCAGCTGTGGAGTACGCGAAGAACAGTCCATTCCCCACAGAAGAGGACTTGTACACAGATACATGGGTTTGAGGTGAGTGAGATGAGAAAATATTATATTAGAGCCGTACAGGAGGCTTTGTTTGAGGAGATGGCCCGTGATGACACGACGTTTCTCATGGGGGAAGATGTAAGAATTGGCTGTTTTGCGGCCACAAGAGGACTTTGTCAGGAGTTCGGGGAAGAGAGAGTGATTGACACACCGATTTCAGAGCTGGCTGTGGCCGGAGCGGGAGTAGGAGCGGCAGCGACTGGCTCGAGGCCGATCGTAGATTTGATGTTTGGACAGTTTCTGATGCTGGCCTATGACCAGGTCTCCAATCAGGCCAACGCGATGCGTTATATGTTCGGCGGCCAGACAAAAGTGCCGATTACTTATTTGGTTCAGAATGGAACTGGCCCTTGTGTAGGTCCGCATCATAGTAACTCCGTACACCCGATGTTTATGAATATTCCTCTGGTAAAAGTGGTAATGCCCAGTTGTCCAAAGGATGCGAAGGGACTTTTGAAGTCTTCGATACGGGATGACAACCCTGTGATCTTTTTCAATCACACTTCTATAGGTGGAATGAAGGGAGAAGTTCCGGAGGGTGAGTTTACAATTCCTCTGGGAAAAGGGGAGATTAAGAAAGAGGGCAGTGACATTACGCTTTGCGCGGTCGGACTGATGGTGAATACCTGCCTGAAAGCGGCGGCTAAATTGGAGAAAGAAGGAATTCACGCGGAAGTGGTGGATTTGCGGACTTTGAAGCCTTGGGATAAGGAATTGGTTCTGGAGAGTGTGAGAAAGACAGGAAGATTTCTGGCAGTGGATGAAAGCTATCATACCTGCGGCGCAGGAGCGGAGTGGGTGGCAACGGTGGCGGAAGAAGGCTTCCACGACCTGAAGTGCCCAGCTTCCCGGCTGGATGGAGTGGAGATTCCGATTCCTTTTAGCCCGGCACTTCAAAAATATGCAGTTCCCAGTGTGGAGACGATTCAGGCAAAAGTAAAAGAGATGATTCAAAAGTAAGTGGAAATGAGGGAATAAAGATGGCAAAAACACCGGTATATATGCCGAAATTTGGTATGACCATGATGGCGGCAGAAATCATGGAATGGTATGTAGAACAAGGGGAGGAAATCACCCAGGGAGATCCCCTGCTCTCCATAGAGACAGAGAAGACGACGGTAGACATTGAGGCTCCCTGCAACGGGTATTTGACGAATCCCTTGTATGAGGTAGGAGAAGAAGTAGAAGTTGGAACAATTCTGGTCTATGTGGCGGATACAGAGGAAGAGGCTGCTGAGGGGACAGAGGTTCAGGAGAATATGCAGGCTCAGGAGGAGACGAAAGAGCCTGATCTTCAGCCAGGAAAAGAGCTTTCTAAAATTCGCAGGACGATTGCTGATAATATGAAATCTAGTTTGCAAAAGACGGCTCAGCTCACCTTGCTGCGGACAATTCGAGTGGACAAGCTGGCAGAATATAAAGCAGGACTGACGGGAGTCTCCTACAATGACCTGTTGGTGAAAGCACTGGCAAAGGCGCTGTCAGTGTATCCGAAAGCATGTGTGCAATTGGCAGATGGGCGTGCGATAGAACAGAACAACATGGACATTGGATTGGCAGTGGCGATGGAGGAAGGACTGATTGTTCCTGTGATCCGCGGTGCGGATAAACTCTGCCTGGAAGACGTTGCGAAGGAACGCAAAAACTTAGTGAAGGCAGCTAGAGATGGCAGTCTGCTGCCAGAACAGACAGGAAACGCAGTAGCTACCCTGACGAATTTGGGACCACAGAACGTGGATTTCTTTACACCAATTCTGAATTTCCCTGAGACAGTGATTCTGGGAGTGGGAAGAATGAATACGGTGCCGTGGGTGGAGGACGATAAGATCACTACGGCAAAAACTATTGGTTTCAGCCTGACCTTTGACCATCAGGTATTGGATGGAAAAGACGCGGCAGAACTCCTAGAAGAATTTGCGAAGGTGTTGGAACACCCATCTTCTTTAAGTGAATAGAAGGAGCCGAGATAAGGAAATGGCGCAGGATTACTGCGCCATCGGTGTATACGAAAGTATGCAAACACTCCGTAGGATTCTTTTTTATATGAAAGGGGGAGGTTTATGAACGGCAGCAAGGAAAATTTGCTGGAGATGCACCATATCACAAAACGCTTTGCAAAGATTGTGGCAAACGATGATGTGAGCTTGGAAATACGCAAAGGAGAGATTCACGCATTGTTGGGTGAGAACGGTGCAGGAAAGTCGACTTTGATGAACATGCTGTACGGTTTGCTGAAACGGGATGAAGGCACAATTATCTGGAAGGGAAAAGAAGTCACAGTACATTCCCCAGCTGAGGCCATAGAGCTTGGAATTGGCATGATTCATCAACATTTTCAATTGGTGGAAAAATTTACAGTTTTGGAGAATATTATTCTGGGGAGAAAGGAAGGCAAATTTATAGAGCTTCCTCTAGATGAGGCAGAGAAGAGAGTTCTGAGTCTGTCAAAGGAATATGGGCTGGACATTAAGACCAGAGCAGTGATTGAAAATCTAGCGGTGGGAGAGCAGCAGAAAGTGGAGATTGTGAAGGCACTGTATCGGGGGTCAGACTTGCTGATTATGGACGAGCCCACTGCGGTACTCACACCGCAAGAAGTCACAAAATTGTTTGAAATCTTAAACCGTCTGCGCAGGGAAGGAAAATCCATTATCTTTATCAGTCACAAACTCCCGGAAGTCTTAGAGTTGTGCGACCAGATTTCTATCATGCGCGACGGAAAAATGATACGGACTTTGGACAACACGCCGGATTTGGATTCCAGGCAGCTGGCCGCCTACATGGTGGGAAGAGATATCAATCTTCAGGTGGAGAAATCCAAGTGTGAGCCTGGGGAAGTGGTGTTGAAGCTGGAACATGTCTGTGCAGACCCAGTCTTTGAGTCTTCAGGAGTAAAGGATATCTCTCTGGAGCTGAGAAGAGGAGAGATTCTGGGAATAGCGGGCGTGGATGGAAATGGGCAGGAAGATCTTTCAGAACTGATTATGGGACTTCGCAGGCTGACCAGCGGGAAAATTACAGTTCTAGGAAAGGATGTCAGCAAATACAACACGAAGAAAATGCGGAAAATGCCCATCGGCTACATACCGGCTGACCGTAATCATGCGGCCTTGGTATTGGACTTTTCTCTTCAGCAGAATGTGGCATTGAATCATCCAGACCAGCCGCCATACGGGAATCGCTGGGTGATGAATCACAGGAAGATCACACAGGTTACAGAAGAAAAATTAAGACAGTTTCACGTGGCGGCTTCAGGGCCAGCAGAGCAGGCGAGGAATCTAAGCGGCGGCAACCAGCAAAAGGTGGTTCTGGCCAGAGAGGTAGGAGAGAAGGTGGATTTGATTATCGCAGTCTATCCGACACGAGGGCTGGACATCGACGCGACTCATTTTGTGTTTGATACCATGTTGAAAGCCAGAGATGAGGGGGCAGCAGTCCTCTACATTTCCACGGAACTGGAGGAGATACTCAGCGTCAGTGACAGAATTGGTGTTCTCTACGAAGGTACTCTGATGGGAATTATCCCAGGAGAGGGAGCGCAAGTGGAGAAAATCGGACTGATGATGGCGGGAGAGCAGGTGGCAGAATGAAAGATAAGAGAAAAAAGAAATCGGTGTTGGACGTAGTCTTGGATATGATGCCTGTCATCGGTGCAGTGATCGGGATGGCGATCGGGGCGATTTTCGTCATGCTGTGGGGCATACATCCTGCTACCTTCTTTTCAGAATTGATAAAAGGCGCTTTCGGAGGAAAGCTAGAGATTGGAAGTACTTTAAACTGTGCAGTACCTCTCTTAATTGCAGGAACAGGAACAGCGATTGCGTTTCGGGCAGGTGCAAACAATATTGGACAGGAAGGCCAGTTATTTGTGGGCGGTCTGGCTGCGGCGACGATTGCTTTGATGATGCCGAGTCTTCCAAGGGCGCTTGGAATTCCAGCAATATTAGTTCTCTCTTTTGTGTTTGGTATGGCCTTTGCGGGGATTGCGGTTTTATTCCGACTGTTTAAGGGGGTCAATGAGCTGCTGATTACGTTGCTGTTGAACTACATAGGTAGTTATTTGATCTCAGCTATGGTCAATGGACCATTCCAGTCTTCCACCAATGTGAGTTTTCCACAGACGGACACATTCGGGGAACAGTTTTTGCTAAAAAACTGGCCGCAGATGGGGTATGTACATAGTGGTATCTTCATTGCAATTGTGGTCATCGCTATTTTCGGCTATTTCCTCTGGTATACCCCAATGGGAATGCGGATTCGTTCGGCGGGACTTTCGCCTATGGCGTGTAAGACTGCAGGAAATAATCCGACGATATTATTCGTGGCGGCGATGCTGATCAGTGGTGGTCTGTGTGGTATGGCAGGAAGTATCGAAGTAATCGGAAAGAGCGATTGTCTGAGACAGGGATTTGGCACGAATTTAGGTTTTGATTCCTTGGCTGTGGCGCTTTTGGGCGGCACGAATCCTTTCGGGGTGCTCCCAGCAGGTTTATTCTTTGGTGCCCTTCGTGCCGGAATGCAGACGATGCAGCGCTCCTTGGGAATTCCCAGTGCTCTGCTGGACTTGATTAAAGGTTCCATTATGATTTCCATCATGGTGGGAAATGCGGTCAAGCTGCATGTCCGCACAAAAGGTTACAAGAAGAAAAAAGAAAAGACCGTGAAAACGGTTTCCAATGAGACATCCTGTTAAGGGTATACTCTCGGAAATCTGGGCACAAAGAGATTCCGGGAGTACCTAAGGAGCGAAAGGAGGATAACTGTATTGGATATCAGTGTACTAGTAGAATATTTAAACTCGACGATTCGAATTTCTGTGCCGATTATTTTGATTGCGGTGGGTGTCTGTTACTCAGAGAAGTCCGGAGTGTACGCCATGGGCTCGGAAGGGTTTATGCTGATCTCCGCATTCACCAGTGTGGTGATGATGATCGGGACGGACAATCATCTGATCAGTGTATGTATCGGAATTTTGACAGGAGTGACGGCATCAGCGATTTATGCATACTTTGCAGTGGTTTTGGGCGCAGATCAGGTAATTTGTGGACTCGGCTCAAATTTTGTGATGCTAGGTCTGACGAGTTCACTTCAGAAACTGCTATGGGGAGTGACAGGGATACCGAGAATACGGGGAATGAACCCGGTGGCGATTCCAGGACTGTCTGAGATTCCCTTTATTGGACCGATGCTTTTTGAACAGCCAGTACTCACCTATCTGGCCTATATTCTGATTCCAGCAGCCTGGTGGGTAATGTTCAAGAGCCGCTGGGGTCTGAACCTACGGTCAGTGGGTGAAAATCCAAGCTGTGCGGACACTCTAGGAATCAATGTCAGAAAGACGAAAATTCTGGGTGTTTTGACCAGTGGAGCCTTCTGTGGACTGAGCGGTGCGGTACTGTCTCTGTCACAAGTTCAAAGCTTTGTGGAGAATATCTCTGGTGGACGTGGATGGCTGGGGCTAATCGCAGCTACATTTGGAGGCTGGAATCCATTGGGGGCAGCCGGTGCCGGAGTGATTTTCGGAGCGGCGGAATCTTTACAGCTTCGTTTACAGATTATGAGTACCATCAATATCTCATCCTATGTGATCTTAATGATTCCCTATCTGGTGGCACTGCTGTTTATCCTGTTTATCGGAAAATCGCGGAGACATCCGGAGGCTATGGGAAAACATTATAAGAAACAGTAAATGATATTGCCTGTGGGCAAAGAAAGGGAGGAAGGAAGTATGAAGAAAAGAATCCTGGCGTTGGTGATGGCAGTGGGAATGACCGTGGGATTGTTAGCAGGCTGTGGAGGTAATTCCGGAAGTTCTGACAAGGAAGCTGCGCAGACGGCTACAGAGGAAGGAAAGTCAGACTCAGAGGTAAAGCCGGCTTTGTTGCTGAGCGGTAGCGCCAACGATCATAGCTGGAACCAATTCGGCTATGAGGCTTTGATGAAGGTAAAAGAGGAGCTGGGAGTGGAAGTCACCTACTCGGAGAATGTCACTACAGTGGACCAGCTGCAGGCAATCCGAGACTATGCTTCCAAGGGGTACAATCCGATCATTGGCCACGGTGGTGCCTTTGAGGATGACATGATTAAAGTTGGCGAGGAATTTCCTGACACTCAGTTTATCGTGGTAGCCGGGGGAACCGGGGCAGAACCTAATGTATTGTCTGTGGACAATGCGCCCTGGCAGTATGGGTATTCCTATGGCTGGATGGCAGCGAAAATTACCAAGTCTAATAAAATTGGATTTATCACAGGCATGGAAGGTGTGTCCACGATGAATAACCTGGTGGGAAGCTGGAGAGACGGAGCAAAATCAGCGAACCCGGATGTGGAGACTTCTGTGGTATATATCAGTGACATGGGAGACGTGGCAAAAGCCAGAGAAGCGGCGCTATCACTGAAAGCGGCTGGCTGCGATGTGATCATGCATGAGCTGAATGCAGGAATGCAGGGTGTGATTGACGTGTGCAAGGAAAACAATATTTATACGCTGGGAAGAAGCGAGTCTGATAAAGAGTATGCTCCAGATCAGCTTTTGACTTATACGGAATTTGACTGGGCACCCAAATATGTGGATTTGGTGAAGAAGACCATGGACGGTGAGTTGTCAGGCGGTACTTATTTCTACGGTTTCCATACACCAGAGGCACCAGGATTTGTGTTCCATTATGATGAGGAACATTCTTGGAATCCGGAAGTAGTCTCCGATGAGCTGCTGGAAGAATTTAAGACAGAAGTAGAAGAGATGTTCGTGGAGAGTCCAGACCGCACGTACACTGCGGAGGACGCAGCAGGAGGTACCAAGTAAAGAGTAAAGACGGTCATAATCTCGTTACTCCTTGAGAGATTTTGATATCTGCGGGCAAAAGCTTTGCCCGCAGATCCCCGAGAGTATTTGAGAGAGGGGAAGGAGGACAGGAAATGTCTCTGTCTGTACAGCAGATGGAGGCGAGAGATGAATGAAGAAGAAAATTTTTGCGTTGATTTTTGCGATAGGAATAACAGGGAGCATGCTTTCTGGCTGTGGCAGGAATTTGGACAGTTCAGATACTGAGACAGCACAGACAGCGACCGAAGAAAAAGAGCTCTCTTCAGATATAAAGCCGGCCTTGTTGCTGAGCGGCAGCTCCAATGACCATAGCTGGAATCAATTTGGCTATGAGGCATTGATGAGGGTAAAGGAGGAATTGGGAATAGAAGTTACCTATTCCGAGAACGTGACCACCACAGATCAGTTGCAGGCGATCAGGGATTATGCATCCAAAGGACACAATCCGATTATTGGACATGGCGGACAGTTTGAGGACGACATGATAAAAGTCAGTGAAGAGTTTCCAGATACGCAGTTCTATGTGATCTGCGGAGGAACAGGAGCGAAACCGAATGTACTGTCTGTGGATAATGCCCCCTGGCAGTATGGGTATGCCTATGGCTGGATGTCGGCCAAGATCACGAAGACTGGTAAGATCGGCTTTATCACAGGGATGGAGGGCGTATCCGTCATGAATAATCTGGTGGGAAGTTGGAGAGATGGAGCGAAGACTGTTAATCCAGAAGTGGAGACATCTGTGGTATATATCAGTGACATGGGAGATGTGGCGAAGGCCAGGGAGGCGGCACTGTCTTTGCAGGCAGCCGGCTGTGATGTGATTATGCATGAGTTGAATGCGGGAATGCAAGGCGTCATAGATGTGTGTAAAGAAAGCGGCATTTGCGTTTTGGGAAGAAGTGAGGCAGATAAGGAGTACGCGCCAGATCAGATTTTAACTTACACGGAATATAACTGGGACACAAAATATGTGGATCTGGTGAAGAGAACCATGAATGGCGATTTGCAGGGTGGAACCTATTTCTATGGTTTCCATACGCCTGAAGGGTCCGGTTTTCAGTTCCATTATGACGAAAATCAGGAGTGGAATCCAAGATTTGTATCCGAAGAACTGCTGGGAGAATTTCAGACGGAGGTCGTGGATATGTTTGTGAAGGAACCTGAGCGCAGCTATACCGTGGAAGATGCGGCGGCAGGGACGAAATAAGATAGAAAATGGAGGAAACCATGAGATTAGAGAATAAAACAGTAATCGTAACCGGGGCAGGAAGCGGTCTTGGAAAGGCAGTGGCTGTGGCGGCAGCCAAGGAAGGCGCAGCGGTGGTCCTGGCGGATATCAATGAAGACGCAATGAATAAGACTGCTCAGGAGATCAGAGAGAACGGGCAGAAGGCTCTTTGCAGCCAGGTGAATGTGTGCAGTCAGGAAAGTATTGGACAGATGCTTACAAAGGCAGTAGACACTTTTGGACAGGTGGACGCTCTGGTGAATTGTGCGGGTATTTTTTCCAGCATTCCGTTTTTAGAGCTGACAGAAGAAGACTGGGATAGAATGCTGGACATCAATCTGAAAGGCTCTTTTCTGTGCTCACAGGCGTTTATTCGTCAGCTTCTGAATCAGAAAACCGGAGGCTCTTTGGTATTTTTAAGTTCCATCAGCGGGTACATAGGATTTACAAAATCTGCTCACTACTGTGCTTCGAAAGGGGCTGTACGTCAGTTAAGCAAAGCGATTGCTCTGGAATTCGGGCCAAGTGGAATCCGTTCGAATGTGGTGGCACCGGGGACGATTGCCACACCGATGAACGATTGGATTATCAAGGACCCCAAAATGCATGCGCAGTCGGTGTCGTCGATTCCTATGGGAAGATTCGGAACTTCCCAGGAGATTGCCTCCGCGATTTTGTTTCTGATTTCTGACGAAGCGGCTTACTGTACAGGAGCAGAGCTGTTGGTGGATGGTGGACAGATCACCCACTGTTAAAATGCATGAAAAAAGACAATCAGGATAAAGGAGATGGAGTTATGAGATTAAAGGGAAAAGTAGCGATCGTGACCGGAGCGGGCAGCGGTCTGGGAAAGACCATTGCCCAGAAGCTGGCGGCAGAAGGAGCAAAAGTAGCTCTGGCAGATATTTCCATGGAAAATGCCCAAAAAGCAGCTGAGGAGATTCAAAAGACAGGAGGTGAGGCTGCGGCGTTTTTGGCAGACATCACCAGTGAAGAGCAGATACAGAAAATGTTTGCAGAAGTGGAAAGAGAGTTCGGAGGTATCGACCTTCTGTACAACAATGCGGGAGTGAGTCCTGTGGGAACTGTGGAGACCACGACTTATCAGGATTTTCAGAAAGTGCTGGCGATTGATTTATACAGTGTGTTTCTGGGGTGTAAGCATGTGATTCCATATCTGAGGAAGAGAGGCGGGGGAGTCATTATCAACACAGCGGGAACCTTTGGAATCAAACCGATTCCCAATAAAGTGGGGTATTCCTGCGCAAAGGCAGGGGTGATCAGCCTGACTAGATCGGTTGCCATTGACATGGCCAAGGACAACATACGCTGCAATGCGATATGTCCAGGATTTGTGGACACACCTTTGAACAAAGATTTTGTGGGCGAGGAGAGGGAAAATTTCCTGAAAACCTATCAGCCTATGGATTTGAAAGTACAGGCGGACGACATCGCCAATATGGCTGTATTTTTGGCATGTGAGGAGGCGCGGGCAGTCACCGGTCAGCCAGTGGTCGTGGACGGTGGAACGGAAGCCTGCCTGTATTATTGAAGATGAGCATGAGAGCAGATGGAAATCGTATTTTATCTAGGCTAGAAGAGCTGTACGAATGTGGAAAGATGCCGGACGGCACCCATTCCAGAGTGGCCTATACGCCACAGGAACGCAGGGGAAGACAGCTTTTCTCAGAATATTTTCGTCAACTGGGAATCACAGTTTTTGAGGATGCCGCAGGAAACCTGATTGCCCGTCTGGAAGGAAACGACCAACAGGCTCCGGCGATTGTCATAGGTTCTCATCTGGACACCGTGCTGGACGGAGGCAGATATGACGGAGTCTACGGCTGTGTGGGTGGACTAGAGATCGTCCAGCTGCTGACGGAACAGAAGAGGAAATTGAACCATCCGCTGGAAATCATAGTTTTTGCAGACGAAGAAGGGATCCGCTTCGGCAATGGAATGTTCGGGAGCAGTGCTTTTTGCAAAGCTTCGCTGAGTGAACTGGATGGACAAGAACGGGACATCTATGGGATGACCAGGGAAGAAGTTTTAAAGACTTGCGGTGTGGATTTGAAAGAGGCGGCTAAGGCAGCCAGGAAAAAAGAGTCAGTCCTATGTACCTTGGAGCTGCATGTGGAACAGGGAGGAAATCTGGACCGCAGAGGCGTTCCCATAGGAGTCGTCACCTCCATCGCGGGGGTGAGGCGCTATGCGGTATCTCTGACAGGAGAGGCGAATCACTCTGGGAGTACCAAGATGGAAGACAGACACGAC
>UMIN01056815.1_pt1 | contig 29908 bp, 28 predicted proteins | sample 1965811 | NCBI WGS metagenome assembly UMIN01 (sample SAMEA4836123, study PRJEB28245) | human gut metagenome | biome: gut microbiome; material: fecal sample | place: Denmark | collected 2008
TCTGGGGTGGTTTTTGCTTTCTTTTGGGAGTTGACCCAGATTTGACCCATTTTGGTTTGGCCAGAATCTGGGTCAAATTCTGGAACGGATACCACCAGATAGGATCGGTGGTATGGTTTTTTGTCCGGCCAGATGGCTTTTCTCCTATTTTCTAAGCCCTGATTGCTATGGGCTGCCATTCTTCTCCCCGCGCCATATTCTATGACCTTCGGGAAAGTTGATATGGTGTCATTTATAATGGGAAAGCCACCCGGAAACTTTATGGTTTCCAAGGTGGCTCTTCTCTTTTCTCTGCTTTCTATCAAATTCTGGACCCCAGCAGACCGTCCATCTTCTGGGCTGCATCCCGCTGGGCCACTGTGGTGACATGGGCATAGGTGTCCAAGGTGAACCCCGCGCTGAAATGCCCCAGCATCCCGGACACTGTTTTTACATCCACCCCGTTTTGCAGTGCAAGGGTCGCGAACGTGTGGCGTAAGTCGTGGAAACGCACATAGGGCAGTCCTGCTCGCTTCAACACCCGGCGAAGCATATTCCGCACGCTGTCCGGCGAGATGGGGCCGCCGCTAGGGGAGGGGAACACATACTCACTGACAGTTTTCGCTTTTTGCTCTTGCAGCACAGCCAAAGCCTGCTCCCCCAACGGAATCACCCGGTAAGCGTTCTTGGTTTTCAGTGGTGCCTCTACCACCTGCCCGTTGATCCGGGAAATTTGACGCCGCACAGTGATGGTGCTTTGGTCGAAATTCACATCCTGCCACTTTAGGCCCAGCAGTTCACCTCGGCGCAGACCCGTGGCCAACTCCAGGTAGTACATCTCGAACACGCCGGTGTTTTTGGCTTCTCGGAGGAAGGCGGTAAGTTGATCCGCTGTTAGCGTGTGCATCTCTTTCCTCTCCAGACGTGGCAGTGCACAACCTTCTGCCGGGTTGTGGGCCAGGAGCTTTTGGTGGATGGCAAGCTGCAAAGCAGAAGAGATAATCTGATGGATGTTCCGCACTGTCTTGGGACCAAGGCCTTTGGGCTGCTTTTCCGACTCCTTCCGCTCTACACGCCCGCCGGTAAGCAAATCCCGGTAAAACTTTTGCAAATCCAGGGTTGTCAGCTTTGTCAGAGGGATCTGTCCAATGGCCGGGTCGATGTGGTTTTTGATGATGCCCATGTAGGTGGCGTGAGAGCTGGGCCGCACTTTGACGGTGGCGTAGTTTTCATACCACACACGCATCCACTGCCCCAGTGTGTATTGCCCGGCCTTGACCACGTCCAGGCCCTTTGTTTCGTCAATGGCCTTGTGGAGTTTCTCCACCACTTCCGCCTGGGTCCTACCCAGGACGTTCCGGTAGATAGGCTTGCCCTCTGGAGTGTGGCCTGCCGTGTAGCGGCCCTCCCAGCGACCATCCTTCCGTTTTCGAATGTTGCCTTCGCCGTTGGCTCTTCGTTTCGCCATGTTGATCGCCTCCTTTCTCAGCTACCAACACTACCGGATATGTGTTGCCTATGTCCAGCCCTATGTTCCAACCCGAACGGAGAAAAAACTCCCCGCCTTTTGGTGGATTTACACCACCCTTGGGCGGGGAGTTTTTCACTGGCCTTTTCTTTGTTTAGCGGCACAGATTTTGCGTTGCGGTTTGTGCTTTGGCAGAAGAAGAAATATTAACTTACATCCACAGGCCAAAGCTCTGATCGTTTTCCTGGCCATAGTTGGGAAGATTCTCTAAGCGCTGCCCCAGGGCCAGCTTCTTTAACGCCTCCCGCTGCCGCTGTTTGCTCTCTGTCCAGACCGGGATGGGCGGCGGATCGGGCACATTCATCGCCTGTTCCAGGTAGCGGGTCAGTGCTTCAGCATTGTAGGTCACGCCGTAAAGCCACCCGTAGGAAGGCTCTTCCCTACCGGGTTCGAAGTCGGTCAGCTGGCGGTACAGGAACAGCCACTCCAGGTTTTCCTTCAGGAAAGTTTCATCGTGCAAACTGCTGTCCCGGCAGCGGTAGCCATCTGGCGTAATAAAGGTGATGTGTTTTCGCCGGTCTGTCCACACCACTTGATACCCCTCTTGTTCCATGTTGGCGATAAAACTTTTTCGGTCACCCGCATACTCCAGCGCTTCGTTGATAGCGTAGATTAGATCCAACTTCCAACTTACCCCGCGAAGTCCTGCCTGATATTCGCCAGGCTCCATGCGCTTTCTTCGATTATGTTTCTGTTGCTTTGGAAGGACGCTCAGTCCATGAGCTTGGCAGATCTGATCATTTACGTCCCGGTGATGCTGCAAGTCCGCCGCGTTTTGATGGAGCTTCTTGCCGTCCACGCAGCTTACCGAATTGACTACCAGGTGATTATGGATGTGTCCGGTATCTACGTGTGTGGCGACTACGACTTCAAAGTTGGGGAACTCCTTTTCCGCCAACTCCAGTCCGATGGTGTTGGCCTGAACTGGAGTGAGCTTGTCCTGGTCCGAGAAGGACTGAACGAAATGGTAAAACTGGCGGCCCTCCGTCTTGTGAAAACGTTTTTTGGTCGTCCGGAACTCCAAATAGGAAGACCTAGGAACACAGTTATACCCCGTAAACAATGACTTTCCTTGCCACAGTGTTTTCCGATCCTGGGCCACGTAACGGAGCACCCCTAGCAAGGAGCCCATGGTCTGCTTGGTGTTTTTGATGGCAACGAAGGTAGCCATAGTCACGCCCCCTCCCAGAAGATCTGCTCCATGAGTTCGTAGAGACTGGTGTAAGCCTTTTCTAAATTCGTAGCATCAACCAAGGTGATCCGCCCCATGTTGGCCAGCTTTGTCAGCTGGTTCAGGTTTCTTCCCTGGGCTTTCAGCTCGGAAAGAATCTCATCTAATCCTTGGGTTGGCAGAACATTCTTACCCAGAGCGCTCTTTACAATGTAGTCGGTAACGGTCATGTTAGCTTGTTTTGCTTTCCGCTCAATGGCAGCTTTTTCGGCTGGGGTCAGCCTTGCGGTAAGGATGGAGGTTTTCCTTTTCAACTCTATTTCGCTCCTTTCTCTTTTTTCTGCATAACGCCCTTGATCTTGCTCTTGACTCCCCCTTTAGGGGGCCGGGGGGATGCCGGGCTCCGCCCGGCGAGTGCGGACGGCGTATAGCCGGACGCTATGCTTGCCCTGCCTTCGGCAGGTCTTTTGTGCCTTCAACACTACCGCAACTGAGGCGACTATGTCCAGCGTTTAATTCTTAACTTTTTGTGTATATGTTTTCTTGCGGTGGCTTGCCTAATCTCTGGCGTTTTTCTTCGACTGGCTCCTCCACCACGTTGCCGCACACGAGGCTCACACGTGCCCGACAGGGTGGATTTGGAGGTTTTCCAGTGTCGTTTCCCTACCCCGTCCCCTGACCGGCCACAAATCGCCGCACAGGGCCGAGTTTGGTTTTTGCTCACTCACTGGCACTTCTCAGACGGGAGGTCCGCCCTCTCCTGCAATCCCTTGTAAGATTTTAGGCAGAAGAAAAACCACTCGGCTAAGTTCGCCATCCCTACAAGCGTTTTTCAATTCAGATTAGGCGAAGTGCTATTCTTTGTTTATGCGGCGCAAATTTTGCGCTGCCATATCCGTTTACAAGAAGCTAAGCCAACTCACATTTCGCCACACAAAACAGCAAGCCCGGCCTTTCTCAGGCCGGGCTCTTGACTATCACCTCATTTTATGGTTGGGGAGAACCCCGGTGCTTTTCCGCGGGAAAAGACGGGTTTCTTCAGACCGAGGGGTTTTCTCAGATCAATCCTCTGGCTTGATCTGCCCTCGCCAGATCCTGCTCCATCTTGTAATCCACCGCCTCCTGGATAGGCCGGATGGTATAAAGGAGCACCCCATTTTTTGTTTTACCGTCACTTCCTCGGACGGTTGTTTTCTCCGTATCAATCAATCTTTTAGCCTCCAACGTATGTACGTATTTTCGTACTGTGTTGGGGCTCATCCCTGTGCGCTGCCCAATAGTTTGATAGCTGGGCCAGCATTGGTACGTGTCCCGGTCCTCACAGAACATGAGATAGGCATACACCGCGATTTCCCCTGGGTTTAGATCCAGGATAAACAATTCGTTTGGCAGAGGGAAAAATCGCTTTTCAGCGGGCCGCTCCGGGAAGGATCTCCTGGTCTTCAGCTTCCCGCCTCCGTTTGTTCTTCCACCCACTGGCGGAATTTTTCCTTCGGAACTACCATGCGAGTTCCAATTTTCAGGACTGGAAAGCCCTCGCTGTGGAGCAGGTCGTATGCCCCGGCTTGGGAGATCCCCAGCACTTGGGCTACAAGCTCTGCGTTCAAAAACAACGGGAGATCGTCATAGGACTTGTAAGTGGATTCTTTCAATCGATACCTCCTTGTTTCAAGCTATCGCACTTGCGGCGGAAAAGTCACAATGGCAGCACTGCCGCCATACTCACGGAAAACCACGAGGCTGCAACTCTCGTTGCGCCCCGACGTGTTAGTTTACCATAATTTTACCGCCATGTTTTTGGCTATGTCAAGGAGGGTGTCATGGTGACAGGGGCACTAGAAAGCCATTTCTGGGCACCTTGAAAAAATTTACAGTTTGTTCATCTTAGTGAACCCTCACAGGGAAATTATTTTGTTAGGTTTCAATTCAATCGGAAACAAAAGAAGAAATTTTATTGCACCATCGAGCTTATACGGAAAATTAATAATTTGATCTTAAACAACTATAAATCTGATCCTAAGAAGAGGGAAAGTTGTTTTCGAACTAATTCTGCTTTGGACTACAGGCTATGCTCGTACCCGAAGTATGTGAACATCTGGAATACTTAGAATCGCCATATACTCTATCACAATTCGGGCACATCTGCACCTTCTTCATTCCGTTCCTCATTAGCGTGAGCTTCATCATATTCTTTAATACCATTAATAATTTCTTCCTTGGCAAGGAGAATCTCATTTTCTGCTGATTTCTTTTTAGATTTTAAGTAGTCCACAACTTTAATCGTTGCTGCGGTAAGTAACAAAGACCCTACTGCGGCAGCCCCAATCCACGGAAGCATTTCCAGCTTTCCGGTCTCCTTGCTTGCTTTTTCTAATAATTCTATATATTTTTCCGGACCACCGGCTGCTTTTGCGGCCTTAGATAACTCCGCATAATCCCAATTCTGTGCCACTTTGCCCCTCCTTAATCTTCATAGTCACCAAAACCGGCTACCACATCTTCGATGAACAAACAACGTTCTTTTCCGTAGTCCTTCTCATGTGTTCTGGCAACGAAGGCTTAAATCTATCAAACCAAGTTAATTTCCCCAATCCTCTGCCAACAGTCCATAGAGATAAAGGTTTGCCGGATTTCCGTCGTTATCTTTTGTTTGGCTTCTATGTGTGCCCTCTAACTTCATACCGAGCTTTTGCATAAGTCCAACCGATTTCACACCATCAACGGTTTCTGCAAAAACCTTATGAGCATTCAGCTCACGGAACGCATAATCAATCACAGCTTTGCAGGCCTCGTATGCGTACCCCTGCCGCCAATAGCTCCTGTTGAAAAGCCAACCCATTTCGTAAATGCTCGGATCAATCTCGTTGAACAAGATATAGCCGATCACTTTTTGTGACTGTTTGTGAAGAACCGCAACCGCACCGTTTCGTCCTATGCAGAAGCTTTGTAAAAAATCTTTAGTTTTTTCAAAATCATAAGCAGGCTCGCAATATTTCATTGTTTCAGCATCGCCTAGAATATCGTAAAGATCATTCGCATCGTTCGATGTAAATTTACGGATTATAAGCCGTTCGGTTTCTATTTGTTCGATTATCATAATTATTTATCCCTTATCATAACAAAAACTCGATTAGGTTCTTCTCCATCAAGCCGTTTTTATATTAAGTTTCAAATGTCTTTGCGAAAGAATTGCACATTTCTCTATATGGGTAAATAAACCAGCAACAATAAACAAATAGTAATTCTTTAATTTTGATGCAATCAAGCCAATAATTTCCCATTTCTTATCATTGAAATAATCTGTCTTTCTTCCATCCCAATTCTTGTCAGTATACAACAATATACTAAACCTTCTAGTATTACTGCTGTAAATGCAATCTTTTCGTCCAAAACCTTATATCGACCATGTGTGATAGAGTTTCGGTATTTAACAAAGTTATTTATATCATCATAATCAATCGAGTTGTAATTTTCTCTAAATCGACCAATCAACGCTTCCATTTCTTTTCTGTGCCTCTGGTATAAATCAAAAAACTTATCGCTTGCACTTCGAGACCAATTTTTCAAACTTCCAAAAATGTTGTCATAAATTTTATTTGGTAGTCGTTTATCCGATTCTCTATGGTCCTTGATAATAATTTTTACTTTATCGATCAAATTATTTAGTTCGGAATCGATCGGAGTATCACCATCTTTTAGCCATTCAACTTCACATTCAAGAGCAGACGCCACTAATCTAATTACACTATTATCGATCCTGCCAGTTTCTTTATCCGTCCTTGGGATAAATCCAATTTCATAAGAAGGTTTATCTTTTTCGTTATTAAAAATAATATTGGCCAATTCTCCAGCCGATTCTCTGAGGTCAAAAAATCCGATGTTTGAAAAGAAATTTTTCGATGTGACCGCCGTGTTATCGTTTAAAAATATATCTTTATCCTGAAACGGATCATCTACACAACCTAAACAGATTTGAGAAAAGGACACTTCACTGCGAAAAGTCATAAATGAGAGCATTTCTTTCAATTTGTATATATACTGTGGTGCTTGTGTAAATGGCTGAGGAGTACTAAACTTAATAACGAGTCTAATCTCATCGTTTTCAATTCTATTAGCAAATAATCCTATCTTCTCTGAAACAACAGAGGATACCTCCAATGAACAGTCACAATCGCCAATCCGGAAATAGCACTTGAACATATCGTTCTGATATGAAATTGTTCTACTACCTTTTTCATATTTTGTTTTTAATGCAGAACAATAATATAAACCATTTAATGTTCCGCCTTTAAATTCTAAATAATCAAACTTATCCCACTGAACGCAAGAATCGGAGCTTTTAGCCACAACATAGTAGTTTGAGGCAATTCGTTTGGTCCCACTTACAATTAGGCTTCTATCCCCCTTGTAGAATGCAATTGTTCTATTATCATGCATCTTTCCATATATATACTGCTCATCAAATAAGACATCACTTGGATATGGATCAATAATAGTCAATCTGTAATCATCAAGATAAAACGCTAAATTCTTTCCATCTTTAGAAATTGTCCCTGCTCTTGGCACCTGAATATCGGTCACCTCCCCATCCTCCTTTGTAATAATTTTATATTTGTAAATCTCTCTAAATCTACCAAATCAATTCCCAGTCCTCTATTTCTGTATCTCTAGTTGATAACTTCTATAATGGTAACAGCCGTCCATATTTTTCTTTCCTAAGCTATTCTGTTCTTTAATACCATTCATCATTATTTAACCGATCTAAAACATTTTTCCCTCCCAACGGCAAATTCTCCGCATAGTCTGAATGCTTGTCTAGATATTGAACAACCCATGGTTGTAGGTAGTGCTCAAAAATAATAGAAGAGGATACCGGAGCTTTATTTACAACCTGTGCATCTGCTAGCTCAGCTGATATGGAACTTGTAAGTGCCAAAGAAATCGAATGTGTGTCGCTCTCATATATCGTCCGCAATACTTTCTTGGCATCTTTACTTAACAAGTTCAATTTTGTCTTGCGACTATTTTCAGTATGTATTTTATCTAAACAATATTTTACCAGACGATAACTAACCAAGACCAAAAAAAGCCCAATAACCAATAAATAAACAATGCTTATCCAAGGAATAATCTTAGATTTAACTCCCGCAAGTCCCAACTTTTGAATTACAGTATCAGGCAAAAAAATGAAGGCGGAAAAAACAATAATAACAAACATACAGACCCCAATTAAAGGTATCTTCCTTAGTTCTTGTATCATCTTATGTAGCTCAACTGTTATATTCATTTACACACTCTCCTCTCCCTCGTCACAACCTCATAAACGAGGGGACTTTTTGTAGAATTCCAGATCAGACAAACGAGTCTCCTTTTTAGCAATCACTTCGTAAATAATGGCGCCATTCCGATCCAATGTCGCCATAAAGCAGCTTGCGTGAAAAGGACTCCATGCTGTGACTTTCAAGATTTTTCTATTGTTTTTATTTTAGCAAATCCTCACGAGAAAGTCTATAAGCCTTTCCATCCAAAAACACAACATATTGTGTTTTTTCAAATTCTCAACTCATTAACGCACCACTAACCGATATCAATATTTGGAATTTCAAAACAATTCAGCTACTTTCTTTCCTTTAATTCTCCCCCACTCCACCACCTTCCCCGCATTGCTGGCAGGATGAGTGACATAAGCCACTAAATGTGTGCAGTGCTCCACCATCCAGCGGTTGGCGTGGACAATCGCAAACCTTCGAGGAACATTCTCCATGCTCGGCGGGTAGAGACTGCCATCAAAACCAGAGGGTAGAATCACATTTCTCTCTGCTGGGTGGTATGGCAAGAGCATGGTCAATCGTACTTCTGGGTGCCGCTGTTTTGCTGCGATCACCGCCCGGGCTGCTAGACGATCAAAGTTTCCGTAGTGACCCACATAGAAATCTGTCACCCCTTGTTCTATGAGTTGCTCCACAGTTTGCGCAAGTTCCGGGTAGATGCTTTCTGGAGCCTCCCGGTGGCCGATGAAAAAACAGATCTTATCTCCCATATATCTCCCTCCACCATATAGGCAATATTGCCTATCACACTTTATCCCTATTATAGGCAATAATAGAGATAAAGCAAGTGGAAGGAGGGGAACTGTATGATTTCGTACGAACCGCTGTGGCAAACTATGAAGCGCCAGGGCGCCAGTACGTACACGCTGCAGGTCAAGGGTGGTATCAGCAGTTCCACTATCCGCCGACTCAAAGCCGGAGAGTCCGTTTCCACGAACACATTGGATGCCCTCTGTAAAATTTTACAATGTACTGTTCCAGACATTGTGGAATACGTGGCAGAAGAAGAAAAATAATCCCCGCACTGTCGTTGACAACGCAGGGATTCACTTTTCCCTTTTCTTTGTTTATACCGGCGCAAATTTTGCGCTGCGGGAGTTGACCCACTTTCTGACCCAGAACGGGGTATCTGCCAGTGGAATTGGTACCCCTATGTGGGTTATGTCTTGCCAAAACTCCCAGCAAACACCCCCAAAAACGGCTTAATGGGTCTGTTTGTTATGGCTAACCACCGCTCATAACCCGAAGGTCGTAGGTTCAAATCCTGCCCCCGCAACCAAAGACCCCAGGTTTTATTACCTGGGGTTTTCTCTTGCCTTTTTGTGGGATACTACTATTACGCTCCCTTGATTTGGCGGTATCTGTTATGTAAATAGCACTGTTTTTCCTGGAAAATTGACAGGAAAGAACCACCTCCGAGCCTCGCAGCTCTGGGGTGGTTTTTGCTTTCTTTCGGGAGTTGACCCAGATTTGACCCATTTTGGTTTGGCCGAAAATTGGGACAATCTCCAGAGTATATGAAATCCCACTGATGCTTTGAGCAACTTTCACGATATGTGCAACATTAGTTTTCTAAGGTAGAACTGCACTCAGATTTCAACCAATAAGTTTATTCATCAAAATTTTAATCCCACTTTCTATTCCCATGGGAACCCTATCATGGTAAAATAGCCTCACAACCCAAATGAGATAGGGAGGTATTACCATGGGACTTGACATCTACGCTGGCACATTGACCCGCTATTACTCTCATAATTGGAAAAGCGCTGTTCAGGAGTGGGCAGAGAAAAACGACTACACTTTCCAAAAAATAACGCCGGACGGCAATCCGATAGCTAACGAGGAGGAAGTAAGCCCCGCTGAAGTCCAAGAAGCCGTCGAAAACTGGCAGGATCAGATTTTGGGTGCCATTTCCCGGTCGGGACAGGTACAATGCACCTCCTGGTTGGAGAACAATGAGAAATCCTACTATACCAACAAGCCCGATTGGGACGCCGTCGGCGCAATGCTGCTAGTAGCTGCCTGCCACACCTACGGTAAGCCGGTGCCACTCACCGTGGAGAAAGATTGGAATTTCATGAAACATCGTCTTATCTCCCGGCTGGCAAAAGATAAGACTCAGACATAGTCTTTGCTTCGGGGTGTTTCCTTGTGGCTTCCCCTGCCGGATGCCTTTTTCTTTCAGGGCCCCTTGCCTACTGGGAACGTGGAGGCAATTGGTACTGTGGGTGGACTACGGAAGGAGCTGGACAAACTGAACCAGCTGGTTTGGCAGGCCGACGAGACTACCATTTTTCGATGGGCCGAAACAGAGGGTTACCCAGCAGATCGTGCTATGGTTCCGGATGGTAAGCTTAGCAAATGGAGACATCCGAAGCACATTGAGTATGATACCCAGTCTCTGGCCAAGTTTGCTTTCTCGATCTTTTGGAAGGCAATAAGGTTTTCTGAAGAACAGCAGGTACCCATTCTATTGGATTTCTAATAGGGTTATAGATAAACCTTTCGCCGTCTATCAAAGTATTAAGCAACTCAAAATTTCTGGGGTTGTGTATTTTCGATCCAGCCTACCCTAAAACTTTATAACTGAATATCATGCGTTCACCAGCAGCGTCACCAAGCAGGAAATCTTTTAAAGGTCTCCTGCTTTTCTTTTAAGATAGAAGAAAACAACTTTCTACAAACCCGAACATGAAACTAGTTTTTTTCTTTAGAGGGCCTAGATTTCCGCTAACCTACTGCTTTTTGTTCAGAGGTTTTGAAAACACATAATACTCAATCGCATTAGTTGGGCAAGCGTTTTTGCATTTCCCACACCGGATACATTCTAAACTATTGGCATTCTTCACCGGATCACACCCCATTTTGCAGACTTCCGAACAAGCGCCGCATTTGACACATTTCTCAGAATCCACACGGTAACGTAAAACAGAAATAGGGTTAAACAAGGAATAGATTGCCCCCAAAGGACAGATATACTTACAAAATGGGCGGTAAACCAGAATCGACACCAAAATCGTCACAATCAAAATGACATTTTTCCAAGCATATAACCACCCTACCGTGGCTCGCATCGCTTCATTCAATAACACCAGCGGAATTCCGCCCTCCAGGGTCCCGACAGGACAAATCAGCTTGCAGAACCAAGGGTAACCCTGACCAATCATATCGGTAATATAGAGGGGTAAAAGAATGACAAACACCAGAAGAATTCCGTACTTCAGCCAGCGAAGATAACGATCCCCCTTGAATGTGCGAATCTTCCATTTTCCAGGGAGCGGGATTTCATTCAGCAAGTCCTGAATCAACCCAAAAGGACACAGCCATCCACACACAAAGCGTCCCATAACCGTCCCCACCAGAATCATAAATCCCGCAACATAAAACGCAAACTTATACTCATAACTGCCAATGGTAGCTTGCAAAGCTCCAATAGGACAGGCAGCTACTGCTCCGGGACAGGAGTAACAGTTCATACCTGGCACACAGATATTTTTCAGCTTTCCCTGATAGATTTTTCCCCGGACAAATCCAATGAGATAACTATTTGTGACCACCGCCCATAAGATTTGAAAAAAGCGGCGGAATCGTTGGGACTTTTTCACTCGATTATCCAATTCCAATACACTCCAGGCAAATATTGATGGCCTTTCCCATGACAACAACATACTCCTCTCGCCAGATTCCAAGAGCTAGAAATGCCACACCAAGAGTTAATAGCAAAATAGTGATCCAGTTGAAACGCAAAACATCTCTTCGACCCATAACGGTTTCCTCCTTGCGAATACTCATTGGCTCAACGCTTTCACAGGGTCCGTTTTCAACAGCTTCACGTTAGATATAGAAATAGTGAACCACACCAGAAGAACAGTTCCGCAAATGCTCCCTACTAACTGAAGGGGAGCAATATGAACTGGCAAAATTCCTGACAGAACCACAAACAGAAGCAAAACCAATGCAGTGGTCAAAACAGAAAGAGCCGACAGCATCAAACTTTCCCACAGAAGCATCCTCTGAATCTGCCTGCGCTGATACCCAAGCGCCATGAGAAGTCCCATCTCACCGGCACGCATACCAGTCAGTTTCACAAGCAGCATACCGCAGATGGCAAGCGCAACGGTTACGATGAATACGGACACAACAACAAAGAGAGTCTGTAACTGTAAAAAGGTTTCTTTTAGGCTCTCCACCTGTTTTGAGGCTGTAACTGGGGTGATGCCTTGTGCCTTCAACTGTGTCTCAACTTCTAAAACTTGGTCAAATTCTTTGACTTGATATGCCACAGATACAGGAGGGCTCTCGCCTTGCATGGCAGCATAGAGAGCCTGTTCCGTTTCCGCGTCCAGATAGTAATCGTCAAAGCTACCGTTGTAAATGCCGCTGATTCGTAGTTTCTTTGAAAAACCTCCGCAGGTGAAGGTTACCTCTTTGCCAATCAGGGCACGGATATCTCCCGCAAATTGTTTAGCAAGGGACGGTGTGATGGCGATCTCTCCATTTCTGGGCATAACACCTACATTCACAGATTCAGCGGAAATGCTTCCAAATTGCTTGGGTGGAATAGAAAGGTCTTTGCCGTCAAATTCAATCTTGCACTCTGGGACAGGATACTGAAGATAGTACTGTCGAATGCAGGGGGATTGATCAAGCATGGAAAACAACTTTTCCGATGTAGTTTCGTCCCTGAGCATGACTTGTCCCCAGGAAAAAACCGTATTCTTTTCCTCAAAGGTGTGGATTTTTTGCTCAATGATATTTTGGGAAGAAAAGGATAACAGCACCGCACATACAGCAACCGTCACCGCAAGAGAAATACCACAGAATCTCTTAAACTGCACACGAAAGTTGCGCCAGGCACGTTGACACATGGAAACCGGAACTGTCAGTACGTTGTCCTTCCCCATATGGTTTGTGACAACTTTCTTTTGCCGCCCTTTCCACGTCTTGCATTTTCCATCCTCAATGGAAATGATCTCATCTGCATAATCGCAAATTTTATGATCGTGAGTAATCACAAGAACAGGCCTCTCCTGAGCGATCTCCTTGAGGATGCTCATGATCTCATCTGCGGTTTTGCGATCAAGGGCTCCGGTCGGCTCATCCGCTAGAATCATCTGAGGATCTCCAGCCAACGCCCGGGCGATAGCAACACGCTGTTTCTGGCCTCCTGATAGATTTTCTATCTTTTCTTCGGCTTTTTCCTCTATACCAAGACGTTTCAGCATAGATAGAGCCCATGCCTTGTTTTGAACCTTGTCCTGGCAGACAAGTTCAGCAGCAAGGAGAATGTTTTCAAGTACCGTATAGCCTGTAAGCAGGTGATATTCCTGAAACACAAAGCCAATCGCGCGCTTGCGATACTCACCAAGATCTTCCTCTGACAGTTTGGCCAGCTCCTGCCCATTAACCAGGATTTCTCCGCTGTACTCCCCATCAAATCCCGCAAGAAGGTTGAGCAGCGTGCTTTTTCCTGATCCGGAAGCACCTAACAGGCAGGTAATTCCTCGGTCACCAAAGGTGTGAGAAAACCCATCCAACACAATTTGACTGCCATATTTCTTAGAGACGTTGTTCAGTTCAATCATCCACGACCTCCTGTTTTCAATGCTGCCATGGGATTAACAACAATGGAAATAAGGCAAGTCTCCGCGAAACAGACAACAGATACACCCAAACTCAACACAATCCCCAACCACACGGGGATACCCAGCAGCAAAGCTGCCACCACACTTAAAACTCCAGTGAGCAGAAACATTCCTGCGTATTCAACCATTGTCAGCAGGGCAATAGCGGATTTGGTATAGCCAGAGAAACGGTACACTGCATACTCCTTCTTGCGCATAAGACTGCAAACTAAACAGACAGAAAGTGCCGCCAGCAGGGAAAGCACGGCAATCAACGCGTAAGAAATGCCGGTCTGTGCCAAAGCAGTGCCCTTGAGCCCAATAACATCTCGAATCAGCTCAACTTGACCTAAAGGCACAATCCCCCTTTCCATCAGTTCATCGTAAATCTCAAGACAATGCTCCGGGGAATCGGGTCGGATCATAAAGTTATAGCTGGGGTCTTTAATTTCTGCTTGTGTATAAACGTCCTTCATAATCGCCATAGATGGTAGCAGGGAATCCTCATGCTCAAACTTCATGACCTTGCCCTCAATTTCAATACCATAGGAGGTATCTGCCACGCCGGAAACGGTGGCGTTAAAGGAGATGGGCATGGCTACAGGCTCGCCGCTATCCCAGTTGTACACAGAGCCGATAAAGGACAATTCCTTTCCCAGAATGCTTTCATTGGTATAGCCCATCTTTTTAACCAGAGCCTGTGGCAGCACAATCTCATGCTTGCTGTTATCTGCCATTTTCCCAGCCACCAACTTGTTGAATACCGGAGCTTGACCACTGGCTTCGATGATAAAGTCCTCACCATCTGCGGTAACAACCATGTCATTCATGGGCGCATCCATAATGATGGCCTCCACACGACTATCGTTCTGGTATTCCTCAAGCAAACCGCTGATGTCCTGCTCGACACTTTGTGGAATATCTGGAGTTTCCTGTCCCACATTTCCACCGCTCATAAAGGAAGAAACAATCGTTAAATTTAACACAGAGTTTCCCTGTTTCTCAATCAGCTTCTGAAACGCCTCATTACTGCTTCCACTGAGCATACCGCTGAAATTCACTCCAAGACAGGATGTGGCGATCACCATTGCAAGGACAATCGAAAGCAGTTTCCCTGCCTGGCGTTTGCCGGACACTTCTGCCATACGCAAGGCAGATCCCAGGGACAGGCGAGGTTTTTCTTGAGAAACACTATGTACTTTTACCGCACAGTCCACTGTGTTGATTTTGGTCAGCACGCCTTTGTCCAGCTCAAAGACGGAACATCTGCCCTGAATCAAAGAGGTGTCGTGGGTCACAACAATCACGGTCCGTTCTTTGGCAATCGCGGACAGCAACGCTCCTATGTCATGGGCAGTTTTAGCATCCAATGCGGCAGTGGGTTCATCAGCGATTAACACTTGGGGGTCTTTCATCAACTCTCTGGCAATAGCCACCCGCTGCTTTTGACCACCCGACAAGGTGCGTACTTTCTGGTCCGCCAGTTTTTCAATTCTCAGCTTTTTCAAAAGCATGTTCAGACGCTTTTCCCTATCCGCACAATTCAGATAAGAAGGAACCAGAATATTCTCCCGAACAGTCAGTTCATCGATCAAATGAAAACCTTGGGGAATAAAACCCAACTCCGACGCATAGAGCTGTGCCCGTTCTCCATCCGTCAGTGTGCGGAGTTCTCTTCCTTTATAAATGGCCTCGCCTTCATACTGTGTGTCCACACCAGCGAGGATCCGTAACAGGGTGGTTTTCCCGCTACCGGATGCACCGATGATGTAGTTCATTCCGCCTACAATAGAGAGTGACACATCCCGCAGTGCCGCTTCTCCTCCAAAAATTTTTGTGATGTTTTTTAATTCAAACATAGCTTATTACTCGTTTCCTTCCTGTGCGTTTTTTTCAATCTCGTTGTTCATTGTGACCCGCCAATGATTCTTAGGCATTGCTCCCACATAGGGTTCACTGACAACATTTCCTTCGCTGTCCACAAAAAAACTTTCCGGGAAAGCCTGCACACCGTTCAGGCGGCCTTCCAGAAGAACACTGTCCGGGATCAGGGTGGGATACTCCACCCCTGCGGTTTTTATGATTTCCTTTGCTTTTTTCAAATTTTCCTCATTGACCTCATCGGTATTTCCAACATCCATGCAGACACTGATGATATTGAAGCTGACACTGTCTTCCTGAAACTCTTGCCGTAGTTCATTTAACAAGGGCATTTCCTCAATACAGTAGCTGCAAGTGGTGGTCCAGAGATTGACCATGGTCAAATCGTAGTCCGCGAAAATCTCTTTGGTAACGGTATTCCCTTCAAAATCCTGGGCGGAGAAGTCTCCTAAAGGGGTAGACTCAAACTGGCTCTGCTCTGACGTGGAGGATTCCTGTTGTGTCGTACCGCCGTTGACGGAAGCCCCTTCGTCTGTGGCAGAATTCCCACAGGCGGCCAAATTAAGAACCATCATGAGAAGTAAAAACAAAGCAATTATTTTTTTCATATTAGGCGTATTCCTCTCTTCATCGCGTTTTTGTTACAGGCAAATTATAATGAAGACGGTATAAAGTCCATATAAAGATAAAAAGGACACCGGAAGAATTCCTCCCGGCGTCCTTTTACGTGGAATACATATTACGCAATCTTATTTCTATTACAAGCTATCACTGTCAAACCCTACCACAAACACGGTGCCTCGGGGATGATTATCCTCTACAAGGACATACCCTCCATGTTTTTCAACGATACTTTTTACAATGGCCAGTCCCAGGCCACTGCCTCCTAGTTCTCGGCTGCGGGACTTGTCCACACAGAAAAATGTGTCAAAAATATGGGGCTTGGCCTCATCGGGAATTCCAACCCCAGTATCTGCCACGGTCACCTTATCCTCCGCGATCTCAATGACAATGGAACCACCATCGATATTGTAGCGGATCCCATTGGAAATCAAATTATAAAACGCCCGTTGCAACAGACTGTCGTCCCCTAAAACGGTTCCTTCACCAGTAATTGTAATTTCGATTTGTCTGGCTGCGGCCCGTTCCTCCAGCTCTAAAACCGTTTCTTCCAGCAAAGCTCTCAACTCTACCGGTTCTTTTTTAATATCCTGTTCGTTGGTAAACGCAAGCAAATCTTTCACCAGATTCGAAAGTCGCTCTGTACTTTCCCCAAGATTTTGCAGCAAAGCTGTATACTCCTCCGCATTGCGATCTGGCTTCATATGGAAAACATCCAACTGCGTTTGGATAGCCGCCAGGGGCGTGCGCAGTTCATGGGCGGCATTGGCTGAAAAGTTTTTCTGCGCCTGATAGGACAGACTGAGTTTCTCCGTCATACCGTGAAATGCCTGGGCTAATTGTGCAACCTCATCTTTCGTCCGCGGAATCGGCACACCTTCATCTAGGTTGTGGATATCAATTTGATTCACTCTTTCTGTAAGCTCCTCCAGCGGTTTCAGCGTTCTGGAAGCAAACAAATACGTCAAAGCAGAACCGAATGCAATAAGGCACAGCATGACCACCACTGTTGTTCCCCGAAATTGCCAGAGGGCTTCCTTCACCTCAACAGAAGGTTCTAACTCAACTGCTGGCATCTCCTCATCAACGGAAATGGCCGGCGTAGTAACGGCAGCATAAACTAGTTCATTGGTTGAGAAAATGGTAGATATGGCGAACGCTACACACATGACCGTTAAAATACATATTGAAATAGCGGTTAATTTTAGCTTTAACGGGATACTGGTTCTCATACTTTTCCTCCCTCACGAATCACATAACCTTCACCGATGATGTTGCAGATAGGATCATACCCCAACTGTGCTTTCAACTTTCGTCGAAGGGAGGACATATGAACACGAACTGAATTGGAAAAGGTATCAGCGTTGCTGTCCCATACGTGTTCGATCAATTCCTCTAACTTGATTACTCGTCCTTTATGCAGCAGCAAATATTCCAACAAGGCATTTTCTTTTGTGGTCAGGGACACCGGTTGCCCCGCAGCGGTGACAGTTCTAGAGGCGGTATCAAAACAAAGGGGTCCACTGGATAAAACAGTGTTTTCGATCACCATTTTTCTGCGAAGCAATGAGCGCACCCGCGCTTCCAATTCCGCAAAATGAAAAGGTTTCGTCAGGTAGTCGTTGGCTCCCAGATCAAGTCCCTTCACCTTGTCTTCAATCCCGTCTCGGGCAGATAAAATAAGCACCGGAACATCCAAGTTTTCTTTTCGAAAATTTTCCAACACAGAAAACCCATCCAGCTTGGGCAGATTCAAATCCAGAATGATGAGATCGTAGCTTTCACAAAAGGCTTTTTCATCCGCACTTTCCCCGTCCGCTGCCACATCAATAGCATATCCCTTCAAGCGCAGTCCTTCCGCCAAAGAATCCCGCAACTGTTCCTCATCTTCCACAATCAAAATTCTCATTTCTCCACCTCATTTCCACCGCTTAGCATAAATCATCCACTGTTAAATCCGTATAAAGGAAAAGGGAGAATCTTTCGCTTTTCCAACTACACGGTTTTTCTACCGATTTCTTCTATCTTATCAAATCACCCCTGGAATGTCTATAAAACAAAGTCTGACACAAGAGACTCTGTATTCCTGAATTTTCAACCGACAAGCGCACACAGGCCTGATACTGCTTTTCATACTCTACCATCCAACAGGGACCGCTTGCAAAATGCATCGGCATCGTGTTAAAATCTAAAACAGAAATGCCTATCGGGAGGAATCTTCAATGGAAATGGAACGCATTGACCGGGTACTTCAGGCCATGAAAACCCGGGGACTTACTCAGATGATTGTCTGTGATCCCCAGAGCATCGACTATTTGACCGGGGTGTATGTAGAGCCCTTTGAACGGCTGTTCGCGCTGTACCTGCGCACTGACGGTCAGCACGTTTTCTTTTTGAACAAACTCTTCACGGTGCCCCAGACCCCCATCGCCAAGGTCTGGTTTACCGATACCGACGATTCCATCGGCATGATCGCTCAGCACGTCCAGGCTGGTGAGCCTTTGGGCATCGATAAGGAGTGGACCGCCCGCTTTCTGCTTCCCCTGATGGAGCGGCTGCCTGGCACGCCCTTCAAACTGGCAAGTGACTGCGTTGACAGCGTCCGGGCTTGTAAGGACACGGCTGAACAGGAACTGATGCGGATGAATTCCCGCCTGAACGACGAAGTCATGACCCGGGCCACAGCCTATATCCGTGAGGGCATGACGGAGCGGCAAGTGGCTGATTATCTGGTGGAGCAATATAAAGATCTTGGCTGTGAGGGACCGTCCTTCTCCCCCATCGTGTCTTTCGGCGCCAACGCCGCCGACCCCCACCACATGCCGGATGACACCGTCCTGCATGCCGGCGACTGCATCGTACTGGACATCGGCGGCCGCAAAGAAGGATATTGCTCCGATATGACCCGGACCTATTTCTGCAAAAATGTCTCTGACAAACATGCTGCTATCCACGATCTGGTGCGCCGGGCCAACGAAGCGGCGGAAGCCTTGGTGCGTCCCGGGGTGCCCCTGTGCCAGCTGGATAAGGCCGCCCGTGACTTGATCTCCCAGGCAGGCTATGGCGAATACTTCACTCACCGGCTGGGCCATTTCATTGGCCGTACCGAGCACGAGCAGGGCGATGTAAGCAGCGCCAACACAGCCCTCGCCCAGGAAGGTATGGTCTTTTCCATTGAGCCGGGTATTTACCTCCCGGGCGAAGTAGGGGTCCGAGTGGAGGACCTAGTTCTTGTCACTGCCGATGGCTGTGAAGTCCTCAACCAGGTAGATAAACACTGGCAGACGATCGGTTAAACTCTTTTCTGGTACAAACTGAATTGGGCCGAAAGCCGCTGTTAGCGGAACTTTCGGCCCTTATTTGTTGTCCCCTGGTGGGATTCTATTTTGTACCATGAAAGTCAACGGCAACTGTAAAAGAAAGCGGAAGACAACCACCAGGCTCTTCCGCTTTTTCTTATGATTTACAGAACCGTAGGATCGGGCAGTGTAGTCACACACCCAGGCTTGATCTCCGTAACAGAGTCTGAACCGATAGCCCCCACCCAGATTGTCTTGCAGGTGGGGTTATACACAAAGCGCCCATCCACCGAGAAAAGCAGCTGCCGATAAGCAGAGACATAGCTTTCTATTTCACCATTGGTAGCATACCAGATATCTTGGTGGCCGGACATTTTTTCCAGGAAACTCTCCATATGCTCCCAATTATCGTTTTGGTCAAACTCGTAGCTATGGCCCCAAACATAAAACAACTTCAACATGGGAAACAACGACGTGTCCTTCAAAAACTTTTCGGTCAACTCAGGGAGAGCCTCGTCGTCATGATGACATGTGGGGTCCCAAATCAGAAAATTTTCTGGAATATCAAAGGTGTGGGTCGCCTTTATGGTCCGAGCATAGGTGATGCCACAGCTCTTGAGCGCCTCCAAAACCGTGTCATCGTAGGCACCAAAGGCGTAGGCAAAACCGGTAATAGGATGTTCCACCAGCCTTTCCAGTTCTTTCCGGCAGGTCAAAATCTCGTTGAGGCATCGGGCTGGATCGGTATTGCAGATCGTGGTGTGGTACAGTCCGTGAGAAGCGATCTCTTGGCCGGCATAGATCTGTTTGACTTCCTTCGGGGAGACTTTATTGTGGGTGGCAGGCCTTTGCCCTATGTTGATCATTCCAGACTGTCCCAGCAGTCCAGAATTCAAGTTAAATGTCCCCTTGATCTGATACTTATTGAGTAATTCAATCAACCGAATATCCTGGGTGACACCATCATCATAGCTTATGGTAAAGGCTTTTCTCTTTCCGCCAGGCCACAAGAGCCTGTCATGCATTTGAAGACTCATGTTGATTATCCCTCAGCTTTCGTAAGAATGTAACACCTGCATCATGGTTTGCTCTTCACAAGATGCAGAGCAAATCCACCAATCTCTTCTTTAAAATAAATAAGCGTTGTATGGCCCTGGGTATCCACTTTTCGAGAGGACTCATCAAAAATCACACCACGTTTTTTCAGCTGGTAGACAGCCCGATCCACATTGTGTGTCCCGATGGCAATATGTCCATGGGCCCCTAAGTAGGGACCTTTTATACACTCCACCAAGGAACCCGCAAAAATGGCAGTTTCATTAGGTAGGTACGGTACGTCAAACAAGAAACAGAACAGACGGGCCACTTGTTCGGCTTCAGCGGCATCCTTGCAGTTGATTCCCACATGGACAACTTTAAACCCCAGCATGGTTCGCACCGTCTCTTTGCAGAGAGCTGTGATCCCATCCCAATCCTCATTTTTTATCAACTCTTGTTTTGCCATCCAGGAACCTCCACAGGCAAGAACCTGGTCGCAGGACAAGTACTCGTTTATTTTTGCTGTGTCAATTCCACCGGTGGGCAACCATTTTAGAGTTTTATAGGGTCCGGTAAGGGCTTTCAGCTTAGCTGCGCCTCCGTTCTGCTCGGCAGGGAAAAACTTCACCACGTTCAGACCCAAACCCATGGCCTGCTCCATCTCCCCCGGCGTGGAAGTACCAGGAATGACTAGTGCACCCTTGGAAAGGGCATATCGGATAACCTCTGGATGAAATCCTGGAGTGACAATAAATTTACTGCCAGCCTCCAGCGCCATATCCACCTGCTTGCAGGTGAGCACTGTCCCCGCACCTACCAAAACTTCTGGGCATTCCTGAGAGATCCTGTGGATTGATTCCTCGGCGGCATCTGTTCGGAAAGTGACTTCCGCAATAGGCAGTCCTCCCGCCACCAGAGCCTTGGCCAAAGGCACCGCCTTTTTCTCGTCGTCGATCTCGATAGTGGGAACAATCCCAACTGCGGAAATCAATTCTAGCCGTTTATCCATCTTTCACACATCCCCAAACAGTATTCAAATGCAGAAAGCAGGCGCGACTCAGCTCCTGCTTTCTAACCCCATCACTCTTTGTACGTTACAACTTCCTGCCTTTTTGCCGATTCAAAGCAGGCTTCGATCACCTTGAGAACACGCAAGGCATGCTCATTGGTGACGATCTGCTCCGCTTTGCCCTGACAGGTTTCTACAAAATTCTTGTACAGGGCATTGCGATCAAAATCGAATCTGGGCAAGGGAAGCTCAGTCAGTGTATCCTTGGTTCTGGGGGCCATGGTCTTGGTCAGTCCAGAACCCGCCACGATGGGCAGCGCATCCTTATCCTGCCAGCTGGACAATCGCATCATCCTGCCGTCACAATTCCAGTTTTGGATCTCCGCAGAACCGTGATCCGCAAACAGATTCCACAAGGGCAGACTGACAAAGTGACAGGTATCCACTTCCAAACGAACCGTTAGGCCGTCCTCAAAGGTCATGTGAACAAACACGTTGTCGTCGCATTCCTCGTTTGTGATGTATTTCAGGTCGCAAAACACACTCTTCGGAGGTTTGCCAACCATTTTCACTATTCGGTCAATGATGTGCACGCCCCAGTCGTACATCATGCCTCCACCGAACTCTTTCTTGCCTCTCCAGTCTCCAGGGATGCCTCGAGCACCCATGATCCTGCACCGGATTTCAAAAGTCTTGCCCAAAAGTTCCTCTTCATAGATCTTCCTAATAATGAGGAAATCCTCATCCCATTCTCTGTTCTGTCTGGGATAAAAAACTTTGCCGGCCTTGTGGGCCTCTTCCATCACATCCAGAAGATCAGCACTACTCAGCATCACAGGCTTTTCGCACAGCACATGCTTACCAGCCCGCAGCGCGGCAATGGCCATGGGCTTATGCAGATGATTGGGCGTGGCGATCAAAACAGCGTCTACGGTTTTGTCAGCCAGTATCTCCTGGTAATCCCCATAAACGGAAATCCCCTGAGAAACTGCCCATTCCACCCGGGCGGGGTCGATATCGGTGATGCCCGCCAGCTCGACCATATCACCCAGATAGGTGGTCATAGCGCTGTCAGGCATTTTAGCACTAGCAACGTCTCCTTTATATACAGTCTCACCTGTCCCGCTTTGCAGCGCCACAGCGTGACCGCTTCCCATACCGCCGCAGCCAACAATGGCAATTCTGAATTTTTTCTCCATATTCAGTTCACTCCAGGTAAACAGATTTTAATTGACCCATATAATTAGTCCACGTGAAGAGCGGTCATCGCTCCCACGTTCTTTTCCATGGAGTCCATGCGCGGGTCGTCACACAGGAGCATGGAGCAGGGACTTTCCGAAGTATACGGCGTCCATTCTGGCAGGCCTTGTCCGTTGGGATCCGCACATTTGGCAAAATTGGTAAAATAGCTCATTTCCAGATCGGAAAGACGGCGATCCGCCTCCCCAAAAGCCCGCCAGCTCCGGTCCAGAGTCCCGTGAACATACCAGAGATCTCCAGAATGGAAGGAACCTTCCTTCGAAGGATGCCCCTCCTCGTCCGGCAGCTTATGGCAGAAATAGTAGACATAAAGAGGCTTTCTTCCTGTCTTGTTGTGGACCTTTGCCCAGTAATTTGTGCCAAAAACAGCACCGTCAGCCATCACGTCAAAGCCGGTCTTGGCAGCCTCCTCATCGGAATGGATGTTATAGAGCTTCCAGGCTGTCTCTTCCACACCAGGGAAAAAGCTGTTTACAGCGTTTTTAAAACCTCCGACCGTTTCTCTGTATCCATACCCAAATGCCGCACCTTCGTTGGCACAACTTCCGGCCATGATATCCACATTGTGGTGACGGCCCTTGATGATGGTCTCCGACGGGTCCTCAAAAAGGAAATAATTGTCGATACAGAAAGAGCAGTTAATCCCGCTCTTCACCATGTACGCCAGAACCATTGCCTCCGGGAGATCCCGCAATTCCTTTAAGGAACTGCAGGAGCAGGCCTCCTGGAAGGCAAGCCCCTTCCGTTCCTCATTCCGCAGTGTGCTCGCCCGCATCAGGGACACAACTCCGCTGCCTGAAATACTGATGGCACGCTTAAACAATCCCTTGGACAGGGGACTGGTACAGTGGGCATGTACATTGCCCGCACCGGCGGACTGGCCAAAAATGGTCACTTTATCCGGGTCACCGCCAAAAGCTTCGATGTTGTCCCGCACCCATTTCAGTGAAGCGACCTGGTCTAACAAACCGTAATTTCCGCTGGCACCGTAACCGCTTTCCTCTGTAAGCTGGGGATGCGCCAGAAAACCGAAAACATTTAACCGGTAGGTCACATTGACATAGATGACCTGCTTTTCCGCAAGGCGGGCCCCATCGTGCTCAGGCTCGTGAGGAAATCCCGTCACATCCCCGCCTCCGTGAAAATAGACCATAACCGGCAGCCTATCCGACGGGGAGTCGGCCGGTGTCCAAATATTCAGATACAAACAGTCCTCACTGATGGTGATCCGGGAATAGTCAATGGGAAACTCTTTTACGTAAAAGGGCATGGTGGCCTTGGTCTGCATAGCAGCTGCCCTAAAATGATCACACTTCAGAACACCGCTCCAAGGTTCTGGTTCCTGAGGCGCTCTCCAGCGGAGATCCCCTACCGGAGGCTTCGCGTAGGGAACACCGCAGAACATGGACACCCCCGCGGAAGGAGAAGGCACTCCCTGCACTTCTCCATACTTGGTTTTCGCATTCAGCAACATAGCGCAATACACCTCGCTTTTTCAGTTCTTTTGGCAAGCTGTCTAAGAGCTCTCCCCTTTTTTCAGCCTTTCACCGAACCAATGGTGATGCCCTTAATAAAGGATTTCTGGAAGAAGGGATAAATGATCAAAACCGGCAGAACACCGATCACGGCCAGAGCCATCCGAATGCCCATGGAGGGCAGGTCCTTCACATCGATTCCGACCTGACCGGAGATCTGACTTTGCAGCACATTAACGCTGTCCAACACACTCTTCAGATAGTTCTGGATTCCGTACAGATCAGTTCGGTTCTGGATGTAATAAATGCCGTTAGTCCAGTTGTTCCAGTAGGCGATGAAGGACATCAGAGCGATGGTACCAATAATGGGCTTGCACAGGGGAATAACCACAGACAGCAGAGAACGGTATTCACCAGCGCCGTCGATCTTTGCCGCGTCAATGATCTCGTTGGCAACGTTGGAGGTGATATAGGTTCTCACCATGATGACATTGAAGGGGCTCATCAGCAGTCCCGGGATAATCATGGCGAACAGAGTATCCTTGATGCTGAAAAGCTGGGTGTAGACCATGTAGGTGGGCACCAGACCACCGTTAAACAGCATGGTAAAGAACAGGAAAAACGCGAAGAAGTTCTTTCCGGGAAGATCCTGCTTGGAAAGAGGATAAGCAAACAAAATGGTAAGGACCAGGCAGGTAAGCACGCCGCTTCCGGAAATGATGATGCTCATCATGTAGGCTCTCAAAACGCCTCCGCTGACCGAGAAAAGGTAACGGTAGGCATCCAGAGTGACCACCTTCGGGAATAGGGAATATCCGTTTTCCAGGATCTCCTGTTCCGTGGTGAAGGAACTGGAGATCAGCAACCAGAAGGGGATAATAGCCATAACGACCAGGACGAACAAAAAGACATATTGGATGGCGATAAAGACCTTGTTATTAGTAATCATCTTCCGGCCTCCTTAAAACAAAGAACTTTCCGCGTCTACTTTTCTGACAATCAGATTGGTAGACACTACCAGTGCGAAGCCGAGAACAGACTGGAACAATCCTGCTGCGGAAGATCTTCCGATACTGTTTTGCTCCAGCAATGCCCTGTACACAAAGGTATCGATCGTCTGTGTGGTGGGATAAAGCAGTCCGCTGTGCATGGGTACCTGATAGAACAGACCAAAGTCCGAATAGCAGATTCTGCCCACAGCCAGAATCAGAAGAATGATGATGGTCTTCTTCATGCAGGGGATGGTGATCCTGAAAATCTGCTGCCACAGGGAAGCTCCATCCACCACTGCCGCCTCATAATAGGTCTTATCAATACCAATAAGCGTGGAATAGTAGAGAATCGACGTGTAGCCGATTGACATCCACAGATACACGATAGTCAAGATAAACGGCCAAGGTCCCGGCGTGTTGTACCAGCTGACTGGATCAATCTGGAACAGCGCCAACACAGATTTGTTCATAAAACCGTTCTGCTCGTTCAGAAAAGCGTAAACGATATAGGTAATGATGATCGTAGAAAGCAAATGGGGGATCAAAATAATTACCTGAGCGCTGTTTCTGAAATAGCGATTCTTAACCGTATCCAACGCAATGGCAACGATCAGTCCCAGAAGGTTTCCCAGAATGATAAACGCCACGTTGTATAGGATCGTGTTTCTGAACATGATGAACGCATCATTTGAAGCAAACAGATACGTAAAATTGGAGAACCCAGTCCAGGGACTATTGAGGATACCAAGTGAATAGTCAACTTTTTTAAAGGCAATCAGGATTCCGAACATGGGCAAATAATTGTTGATAATCAGGTAGATCATGCCCGGAATCAGCATGGTGTACAGCGGCCAACTTTTGAAAACACGCTTTAGCAATTTGGAATTTGTTCTCATATTACTCACCCATTCATCCTTTTGAGCAAATCGACAAGTTTAGACCGCTCAGTCATTGAGTATGCCTTTGAACGCAATGGTCTTCTGCTGGGTCATCTCCTCAAGGGTAGAAACCGCGCCTTCCCGGCCCACTCCGGAGTATTTATAGCCTCCGAAGGGCTGATGAGCCAGCCTGTAATTGCCGCTTCCGCCGATGATGCAAGAACCAGCTTCTATACGGTTCGCCACTTTCATGGCCACCTGCATGTTCGAGGTGATAACGCCGGAGGACAGTCCGAAAATCGTGTTGTTGGCGATCTCAATGGCGTCGTCCATGGTATCGAAAGGGATCAGAGGCCAGACAGGGCCGAAACATTCCATGTCTCTGGCGATGTCCGCGTCCTTGGGAACCTTGATGACAGTGGGTTCCACAAAAGCGCCGTCCCGCTTGCCGCCTAACAGCAATTCTCCTCCCTGCTCAATGGTGAGCTTGATCTGTCTCTCCACTTCCTTGGCATCCGCTTCACGCACACAGGGACCCATTTCCACAGAGGGATCAGCAGGGTCGCCCACCTTGACGGCAGACAGCCGAGCCATCAAGTCTTTCGCGAATTTATCAAAAATCCCCTTCTGCACGAGGAACCGTTTGCTGGCGCAGCAGGTCTGGCCCGCATTGCCGATTCTGCCTGCCACGGTTTCATTGAGCGCTTTTTCATAATCAGCGTCGTCAAAGATAATGAGAGGGTCATTGCCACCCAATTCCAGAGAGACAGGACGAAGTGTCTTGGCGCAGGTCTCCGCCAGAGAGATGCCCACACCGGTGCTGCCGGTAAAGCTGACAGCCGCCACGCGGGGATCCCCAGCGGCAGCGGCACCGATCAAGCTGCCTTTTCCGGTAACACAACAAACTGCATTGGCGGGTACACCTGCCTTATAGAGCCGCTCCACGATCATGATAGCGCTGCGGGGTGTCTTGGAGGAGGGCATCAAAACCACTGAGTTGCCAGTTACCAGCATGGGGGCCAGCTTATGGGCCGCCAGCTCACAGGGATAGTTAAAGGGCACGATATTGGCAAACACACCCAGCGGCTCGTGGATAGTCATCACCACATCGCCCTGAGACCTAGGCTCCCCGTTATAGGGAAGGGTCTTACCATAGAAGGTATAGGCTGCAGCGCAGTAAATTCTGAAAATAGCCGCATTGGCATAGACTTCGGTCCTGCACTGCTCGATGGGCTTTCCACCCTCCTCACACATGACCTTAGAGATCTCTTCCACGCTTTCCTCCATGAGACAAGCGTATTTTTCCAGGATGCGCAGTCTTTCATGAAGCGGGACAGCGTTCCATTCTTTCTGCCCTTCAACGGCCAGAGAAATAGCTTTGTCCAAATCTTCCAAAGTGCCTGCCGGCACGGTATCAACTACTTTCCCCGTAGCGGGATTGACAACGTCTATCTTGGCGCCGTCAGACGAATCAACAAATTTCCCTCCGATTAACATTTTCATAACTTTTCTCAACTCCTTCTATCCATTGCGTGGAAAACCTTATCACGCTTTTTCCAGCATCTTTTCCACTCTTCTCATAACCTCCAAGCACATTTGTCCATTGTGGAAGGGACATTTGCCTGGATTTAACTTATCCATCCCGTGTTGACCGTCAGAGAGATGACCACCGGTCTCATCGGACCGAATATTGTTGTACCAATCGCCGGTCTCTCTATTGACGAAATATTTTTCGATGAAATCGATCTGCTTTTCGCAGGCGTCCAGAAATTTGGTCTCCCCCGTGATGTCATAGCCACACAACATGGCGGAAACGGCTTCGGAAACAGCCCACCACACGTGGACGTTTCCAGTCTCCCCTGTATCCAGGTTCGCGCCGTTATACAGGCAGCCGTTGGGATCAAAAGCGTTTTCCACAACATTTTCCAGCACTTGGGAAACCACTTGATAGGTTCTTTCTTTGATATCCTCCAGCTGTAACTCATCCACAATATTGATGAGCAAGTAGCTCAGTTCGCAATCATGGCCATAGCTGACGGAGTTTCCAAACCGCTTCATATCTTTTGTGACCAGAGTTATGAAGCTGTGATTCTCCTCGTCGTACATCTGGTGGATCATGATCTCCACCAGTTCTTTCAAAACCTTTGCGATTTTGCCGTCGTGGGTGGCCTGATACAGCCGGAAATACGCCTGGCATAAATGGTGAGGATACATGATGGCATCGTCAGGAAGAGAAAAAGAGGAATTTTTCCGACCGTTATCAAAGCCAGGCTTGGGTGACCAGTCCCTGTGAAGTGTGGCGTAGTAAATTCCGGGAGCGATTTTTGCGTGAGTCTCCATCAGCTCGCAGGCTTCCAAACACATTTTCAAAGCCTCTTCGTTTCCGGTAGCGTGATAGTATTCCGCCAGCCCCATGATGAAAAAGGCCTCGCAGTAGTTGGGTTTTGTGTCGGAGAGGATGGTACCGTCAGCATCCAGAAGTACGAAAGCGCCGCCAAACTCCTTGTCGTAAAAATGATTCTTCATCTCTTCGAAAGCGTAGTTGGCCCGATCCAAATAGATCCTGCCTTTGAGATGCCTGTAAGAGGATGAAAATACAAAGAGCATTCTCCCCAAAAGAGTCAGGTTCCGGGGTTCGGAATAATTCCGCTCCCCATCCAAAGTGACCACGCCATAATAACCGCCAGTGCTCCGATCCATGATGTATTCGCTGCACCACCAAGGCAGAATGGTTCCCACCAGATCCAAATGCGCCCAAGTACGAATTTTCTCTAACCGTTCTTTGTCCACGGAACTCTCACCCCTTTTTTGTAGTTAGAACAGCAGCTTCAAGAAAGCGTGGACGCTTTTTCTCCAAGTCTGCCACTCGTGGATACCATCACAGAGGAAATACTCCACCTTGATTCCATTATCGGTCAAGGCCTTCAGCTCACCAGGAAGCTTCTCGCCGCCCTCCAGCATGCCTCTGCTGAAGAACAGAAGTTTATGCTGAGCGTTGAACTCCTCCGCCTTTTCCGCGGTGGTGAACTGTTCGGTGCTCACTTCGGGGAAGGCGTTGCCCACTGTGCCGCTGAAGATCCCGATATAATCAAAATAGTCAGGGTTATTGAAGGCGGTCCACTGGGTCTGGTAGGACCCCATGGAAAGTCCGGCAATAGCTCTGTGTGCCTTGTCCTTAAAGGTGCGGAAACGACCCTCGATAAAGGGAATGCAGTCCTTGATAAGCAGCTGATCGATCTGTCCGGGCAAAACACCGGCCTGCTTAGTACCAGGAGCGTAGGCATGTCCGAAGTTCATGACCACGATCATTTCCTTGCAGTTGCCTTCCGCAAGCAGATTATCCATAATGAGGTTGATCTTGCCCTGCCAGATCCAGCCCGTCTCGTTTTCACCGCCGCCATGAAGCAGGTAGAGAACAGGATATTTCTTGTCCAGATTCTCTTCGTATCCGGGGGGCGTATAGACCCAGCAGTTTCGCAGGGTGCCGGTATAGGAAGACCGGTAATACTCGCACCGCACCGTGCCATGGGGAACATCTTTAAAATCGTAGAAATCAAACTCAGGGTCCGGTACGTCCACGAAATTGCACAGCCGGTTATGGGCATAGCAGACGGGAGAGTGCTCATACAGGTGCTCTTTTCCATCAAAGAAATAGTACAGGAATTGCACCCCTCCGGGGATCCCGGGGATAACGGCCTGCCACCAGCCCTCTTTTTCCGTCTTGTGCAAGGGCCGTTTTTCCTGGCCCATTCGGGTGTTCCGGGTACCACTCACCTCAACACTGCTGGCGTCGGGCGCGTAGACGTTGAACTCAACGCCCTCG
>UMIN01016218.1_pt1 | contig 29873 bp, 26 predicted proteins | sample 1965811 | NCBI WGS metagenome assembly UMIN01 (sample SAMEA4836123, study PRJEB28245) | human gut metagenome | biome: gut microbiome; material: fecal sample | place: Denmark | collected 2008
ATCGTGTTGAGGGGGTACGACAAGGATCGAGTCGACGAGGCGTTCGCTTCGGCTCAGGAGACGGTGAACCGTCTGCGTGAGCAGGTCAAGGCCGACGACCAGACCATCCTTGAGCTGCAGGCGCAGCTGCAGGAGGAAAAGAACAAGAAGGCCGCTCCGAAGTCCTTCGCGTCACTGGGCGCCAACGCCCAGCAGATGCTCGCCAGCGCGGAACAGACCAGCGCCGAGCTGCTTGAACGAGCCAAGAAGGACGCTTCCGCGGCCCGCGCCACGGTGCAGCTGCAGGCTGAAACACTGCTGAACAACGCCAAAATCGACGCCAAGCGCATCATGGACGACGCCAACGCCAAGGCGGCCAAGGTGCTCGGTGACGCCAAGGACGAATCCGAAGCCATGAGGGCCAATGCCCAGCATGAGGTCGACCAGATGCGCAGCGAGGCCCAGAAGGCCGTGGTGGCGCAGCGTCAGACCGTCGATCTGGAACTGACCAACTCCCGTGAGGAACACGGCAAGCGTCTTGCCGCCGAACGCGCCACGCAGGAACGTGAGATTTCCGACATGCGCACCGAGGCGACCAGCAAGATCGCCGAACAGCGCAAGAACGCCAATGAGGAGATCTCCCGCCTGAAGAGCGAGACCAACGACCAGATCGAATCCGCGCTTGCCGAAGCCAACAAGAAGCTGGCGGACGTGCGCGAGCAGGTGTCCAAGATGATGACCGACGCGCAGCGCCGTGCCGCCGAAATCACCGACACCGCCAAGGCGAAGGCCCAGGAGATCACCGACGAGGCGGAAGTGCACCGCACCAAGACCATCAGCCAGGTCAACGCCGAAGTGGAGCAGATCCGCGCCGACATCTCCGCCCAGCAGGAGGAGGCCACGAAGAAGGTCAATGAGCTGCTCACCGACCTGAACGAGCGTCGCGAGGCCGCCAACAAGCAGGCCAGCGAGTTGATTTCCTCCGCGCAGAAGACCCGTGACGAGGCTGAGGCGTACGCTTCCAGCAAGCGTGACGAGGCGGACGCGAACGCGGCAAGCATCCTCAAGCAGGCCACCGAAGACGCCGACGAGCAGATCAACGAGCGTCGCGAGGCCGCGAAGAAGGAACTGGACGGCGTGCAGCAGCGCATCGCCGACCTGCAGAGCCGTGAGGCCCAGATCACGCAGCGCGTCAGCGAACTGCGTGCCATGTTCTCCAACGCGTTCTCCGGTTTCGGCATGAACGACCTGTCCGTGGTCAACGCCGTCGATGAAGGCGAGCCTTCCGACGCGCAATCTGATGACGACGCGCAGCACGACGATGAGACCGCCGCACCGGCAGACGCCGACACGCAGGATGCCGTCGAGAACGATTCCGCAGCCGAGACCGAGCCGGAAGGCGACGCCGAATCCGCAGACGCTTCGCAGAACAACTGAAACCATAGAAAGGGAATGGATAATGACCGACATCACGCCATTGAGCGGTGATGAACTGAACAAGCTCGTCGACGATTTCGAAGCAAGCGAGCACAATCGCATGGCCATGAACGCCGTCACGGCGGCCGGCATCGACAAGGTGGCGCGCAACTACGATCGCGCCCGTCTGATGCAGCGTCGTTTCTCCACCGTCGTGGACAATGGCACCGTCACCCATCAGGACCGTTCCGGCCGTTGCTGGCTGTTCAGCTCTCTGAACGTGGCCCGTTTCGTGGCCAAGCAGAACATGGGTCTCAAGGAGTTCGAGTTCTCCCAGAACTACGCCATGTACTACGACAAGCTGGAACGCGTCAACTACTTCCTGAAGGACGTGGCCAAGCTGGTGCGTGCCGGCGAGCCTGCCGATTCGCGTCTGATGCAGCATCTGCTGTCCGACGTGATGGGCGACGGCGGCCAGTGGACCATGGCCATGAACGTGTACAAGAAGTATGGCGCGGTGCCGAAGGACCTGTTCCCGGAGACCGAATCCTCCAAGAACACCGGTGAGATGAACGTGCAGCTGCGCCGCATGCTGCACACCGCGGTTGCGCATATGTACGCTGATCCGTCCGCGATCGATGCGATCATCGCCGATGCGGTCGCCGCCGGTCACCGTATTCTGACGATTCACTTGGGCGAGCCGCCGAAGAGCTTCGATTGGGAGTGGACCGACAAGGATGGCGAGTTCCACCGCGATGGCGAGATCACGCCTGTCGAGTTCTGGAAGAAGTATGTGGGTTCCGCCGATTTGGAAAGCTATGTCTGCCTGGTGGACGATCCGCGTCAGGAGCACGTCAAGGGCAAGAAGATCGGCATCGAGCATCTGGGCAACGTGGCCGGGGGAGACCCGACCGAGTACCTCAACGTGCCGAACCAGTTCATGAAGGACTGCGTGCGTCAGATTCTTCAGGAACAGGGCATTCCGGTATGGTTCGGCGCTGACTGCCATCCGATGATGGACCGTGAGAACGGCGCGTGGGCCACCGACCTGTTCGAGTATGGCTGCGTGTATGGCGTCGATTTCGATCTGGACAAGGAACAGCGTGTCCGTTTCGGCGATTCCGCGATGAATCACGCGATGGCGTTCGTCGGTGTGGATGTGGATGAGGATGGCCACACCACCCGCCGTTGGCGTGTGGAGAACTCGTGGGGAGACAAGATCGCCGACAAGGGCTACTTCACCATGAGCGACGACTGGTTCACCGAATACGTCTACGAGGTCGCCGTCCCCAAGGCCCTCCTTCCCGCTGAATACCTCAAGGCCCTAGAAGAACCCGCCACCATGCTCCCCGCGTGGGATCCGATGGGAGCGCTGGCCTAAGGCCAGCGCTCCCTGAGCCGACGCGCCGTTAAGCAAACAGTCCTGTGGACTGTTTGTAGGCGCGGCTGAGGCCGTCAGGCCGAAGGCACGGCGAAGGTAGTATTGAGTCCACGCGGAGCGTGGTCCGTAATTGCAGGGCCGAAGGCGCGTTGGCTATGTAGCGCGCGAAGCGCGCGTAGCCAACACGCGCCGAGCGTTAAGCGAGAGCCCAGTGGGCTCTCGTAGCGAGGAGAAAACGCCGACAGGCGTTTTCATTTAGATTTAGCCCGGGTCAACCAGCCCGGGTTTTTCTTTTGTCTTTCCCACGTCACCCCCACCCATTCCACCATGCAGTCGCCCATCCCCATATTCCGTCCCCATCCGTTAAGGTAACGACGGTGGCGCTATCGCGCTACGCAAGCATAATGATGCAGGGGAGGAACAGAAGCGATGGCAGGTCTTCGCGGTCCGGATAGTTCGAAGGATGCACAGCTGTTGGATGAGCGCGCCGTGTTTCCGGAGACCGTGGATGTCAATATTCGTCAGCTTGACCCGATTCCCGCTCCCCGATATTTTCTGAAGGAACTTCCGCTCACGAACGAGATGAGCGATCTGGTGTTGAAGTCCCGTCAGGAGATTCGTGACGTGCTGCATGGCCGTGACGATCGTCTGCTGGCCATCGTCGGCCCGTGTTCGATTCATGATCCGAAGGCTGCGCACGAGTATGCGGAGAGGCTTGCCGCCGTCAAGAAGGAGCTTGATGATCGTCTGGTCATCGTCATGCGCGTGTATTTCGAGAAGCCGCGCACCACGATCGGTTGGAAGGGTCTGATCAACGATCCTGATCTTGACGGCCAGTTCAATATTCGCAAGGGCATGTTCATGGCTCGCAAGGTGCTTACCGACGTGCTGGGGCTCGGCTTGCCCGCCGCTACGGAATGGCTTGATCCGATTACCCCGCAGTATATTTGCGATCTGATCAGCTGGGGCGCGATCGGCGCGCGTAATACGGAAAGCCAGGTGCACCGCGAGCTGGCGTCCGGCATGTCCATGCCGATCGGTTTCAAGAACGCTACGGATGGTTCCATCAAGCCGGCGGCCGATTCGTGTTTCGCGGCCGCTTTCGAGCATCATTTCCTCTCCATCAATCTGGATGGTCGTGTGATTTCCGCGGAGACCAAGGGCAATCCCGACTGCCATCTGGTGCTGCGTGGTTCCTCGCATGGTCCGAACTGCGATGCCGCTTCCGTGGCCCAAGCGTTGGCGGATCTCAAGGCTTCCAAGGCTTCCGGACCAAGCGAGCATGGTCTGATCATCGATGCCGCGCACGGCAACTGCGGCAAGAACGAGGTGCGCGAGGCCGAAGTGGTCGAAGAAATCGCCGCACGCGTCGCGGCCGGCGAACAGGGCATTCTCGGCATCATGATGGAAAGCTTCCTCAAGGCGGGCAATCAGAAGCCCGCGCCGCTCGACCAGCTGGAATACGGCAAGTCGATCACCGACGCATGCGTGCCGTGGGATCGTACCGAGCAGCTGCTGCATACGCTTGCCGACGCGGTCGACGCGCGTCGCAAGCTTGGCTGATGTTTCTGCACCATCGTTGCTATCCTTGGGAAAGGAAGCGACAAGGAGAGCGAGATCATGCAGCAGCAGCTGAACACGCCTGAGGATTTACGTGCCATTAGGCAGGCCATGGATGAGGGCAAGAATCCGCTGGTGGAGACCGACGTGCCGCGCTGGGAGGACCAGGTGGGCATCAGCCGCATCGTGAACCGCCGCGTGCTGGAATTCGAAGTGTTGCCCACGCCGGCGCAGGTGTTGGGCGACCTGCCGTTGAGCGAGCAGGCGCAGGAGATCGTCGCCTATTCGCGTGATGAGATTCGTGCCTGCCTGTACGGTCAGGACGATCGCCTGCTGGTGGTTGTCGGTCCGTGTTCCGTTCACGATCCGAAGGCCGCGCTCGATTACGCGCGTCGCCTGTCCGCGTTGAAAGGCGAGTTGGATGGCGAGCTGCTGATCGTCATGCGCGTGTATTTCGAGAAGCCGCGCACCACGGTCGGTTGGAAGGGTCTGATCAACGATCCGGATATCGACGGCAGCTGCAATATCAGGAAGGGCTTGCTGTTGGCCCGCCGCACGCTGCTTGGCGTGCTTGACGAGGGTTTGGCGGCGGCCACGGAGTTTTTGGAGCCGACCAGTCCGCAGTATATTTCCGACGCGATTAGCTGGGGTGCGATCGGCGCGCGCAATACGGAAAGCCAGGTGCACCGGCAGTTGGCGTCCGGCCTGTCCATGCCGATCGGCTTCAAGAACGCCACGGACGGTTCCATCAAGGCTCCGGCCGATTCCTGCTTCGCTTCCGCACAACAGCACACGTTCTTCGGCATCGACCATCTCGGCCGCGCCGCCGTGGTCAAAACGCTCGGCAATCCCGACTGCCATGTGGTGTTGCGTGGTTCCTCGCACGGCCCGAATTACGATGCCGCTTCGGTGGCCAAGGCCATGGACACCATCCGCGCCGAAATGCCGGCCGATTCCGCTGCGGCACATGGGCTGATCGTCGACTGCTCGCATGGCAACTCCGGCAAGGACGAGCATCGTCAGGCGCAGGTGGTGCGTGACATCGCGGGCCGTATCGCCAAAGGCGAGCAGGGCATCACCGGCATCATGATGGAAAGCTTCATCGAAGGCGGCAACCAGAAGGCCGCGCCGCTCGACCAGCTCGTCTACGGCAAGTCCATCACCGACAAATGTCTGAGCTGGAACACCACGGAACAGCTGCTACGCGAGCTTGCCCATGCGGTGGCCGTGCGCCGCTGGAAGTGACCGATTCGATTCACTATCCGCGCGATTGCAGAAAATTCGGGAAACGCGAATCGCAATCGCGTAAAACAACACTCAAGACAGCACGTAAGACAGGGAGGGTGCAATGACCGCAATCGCCATCATCGGCGCCATGGATGAGGAAGTCGCCAATATCGCAACGGCACTGAGCAACGTCACCGTCACCGAGGAAGCCGGCGTCAAGGTGACGCGCGGCACCCTCGAAACCAACAAGGGCACCGCCGTCAACGTCGCCGCGACCGTCGGCGGCATGGGCACCGTCAACATCGCCGCCACCACGCAGCATCTGATCGACGCTGACCAGCCGGACGCCGTGATCTTCTCCGGCATCGCGGGCAATCTCAACACGAATCTGCACATCAACGACGTGGTGCTCGGCGGCACCCTGCGCTATCTCGACACCGACATGCGATTGGTGGGACAGTTCAAGCCCGGCACCGCCGACCGGCCCATCGAGGAATACCATAGCGACGACCGTCTGCTCGAACTGGCCGACCAGGCGCTGAACGACTTGAACATTCACCATATCGTCGGCATCATCGCCACCGGCAACTATTTCGTCGATGATCCGCAGAAGGTCGAGCAGGTGATCCGTGAGACCGGCGCGGACGCGGTGGAAATGGAAGGCGCCGCCGTCGCGCATGTCGCCGCCCGCAACGACGTTCCCGCATTGGTGATTCGCGCGCTGAGCGACAACGCGGACACCGACTACGAGGATTTCAAAACGTTCGACATTTCCGAATACGCGGACACCGCCGCGAAACTGACGGTGAACATCGCCAAACGCATGTAGCGTTCATGTGGCGTTGCGAAACGCCTAACGTTGCGAAAAGCCGTTTCCACATCCCGTTTGCCGCATGACCCGTCATCATGCATCGTCATATCGGCAAACGGGACGTCTCATATTCCGATATGCTGCGTTTCGGAAGATGAACGGCAGGAAAACTTCCGGTGGCGTGAGAGAATCGCATACGCGAAAGCCTCTCCGAAACCGCTAGTCTTAAGGAAGAACTGAGGATTATCGGAAGGTGAACGCATGACGTTGGAGAAGATGCTGGCAACGCCGTCGGTGGTTGCGGCATTGGTGGTCGTGGCCGTGGTCGTGTTCGTCGTGGCGTTCCTGCTTGGCCGCAGACGAGGCTTCCAGGATGTGCAGGACGGCGTCGACCCCAATGATCCGAGCCTGTTCGGAGCTGCGAAGAACACGTCCCTGTTCGGCCCCCGCGTTCCCGTGCAGTCCACGGAACGCCAGCTGGTGGCCGTCATGCCCGAAGCTTTGGTGGTCGTAGACTCGCTGGCCACGGTCCAATACGCATCCCCGGCCGCGCGGCGCTTCGGCATCATCCACGACCAGGCGATGGCGCTCGCGGAAATCCGCGACATCGTGAAACTGGTCTCCACAGACAGCGTGGTGCGCGAACGCGAACTGACCATCCCCCTGCACGGCCGCACGCGAACGGGCGTGGTGAACACGAACGGCAAAGGCGTCGAAGCCGGCAAGCCGCTGCCCGAAGACACGCTCTACCTGCACGTGCGCGTCGGACAGATCGCCGACAACCTATTTGCGATTTTCATTTCCGACATGAGCGAGCAACGCCGTTTCGAAATCATGCGGCGCGATTTCGTCACCAACGTCTCGCACGAACTGAAAACCCCGGCAGGCGCGATTTCTCTGCTCGCCGAAACGATCGGCGACGCGGCCGACGATCCGGACGCGGTGAAATACTTCTCCGGCCGAATCTCCAAGGAATCCGAACGATTGACGGAACTGGTCCACCGTCTGATCGACCTGCAGAAAGCGCAAAGCGCGGCAGCGATGCTCAACGCGGAACGGCTGTCCGTGCTGTCCGTGGCACGCGAGGCGCTCGCCGAAAACCAGGTCAAGGCCGAATCGAAGCACATCAGCCTGGTCCTGTCCGTGAACGGCCGGCAGGTGCTGGTGCATGCGAACGCCGAGGAACTGGCCAAGGAAGCCGAACAGAACCTGGACGTGTTCGTGGTCGCTGACCATGAGACCATCAAAACTGCGGTGAAGAACCTGGTGGAGAACGCCATCAACTATTCGCCGGAACATACCACGGTGGCCGTCGGCATCGGCATCGAATCCGGCAAGGTGGCGATTCGCGTCGTGGACCAGGGCATCGGCATCCCCGCGGCGTCGCTCAGCAGAATTTTCGAGCGATTCTACCGCGTCGATCCGGCGCGCTCCCGTGAAACCGGCGGCACCGGCCTGGGATTGGCCATCACCAAGCATTGCGTCGAGGATTGCGGCGGCACCATCTCCGTATGGTCGCGTGAGGGGGAGGGATCCACCTTCACCATCACGATGCCGCAGGCTTCGGGCGCTGCGGAACCCGACCATCCGGCGGATTCGGCGAATGATAACACCCGTGAAAAGAAACAGTCCGGCCACTCCACCACAACAGAGAATGAGGAGAACCACTGATGACGCGAATTCTGATCGTCGAGGACGAAGAGTCGTACCGTGAGCCGCTGGTCTACCAGCTCACCCGTGAAGGGTACGACGTGTCCGCCGCGGCCACCGGTGAAGAAGGATTGGAACTGTTCACCAAGGGTGGTATCGATCTGGTGCTGCTCGATCTGATGCTGCCCGGTCTTGACGGCACCGCGCTGTGCCGTCGGATCCGCGAGCAAAGCCGTGTGCCGATCATCATGCTGACCGCGAAAAGCGCGGAAATCGACAAGGTCGTCGGCCTTGAAATCGGCGCGGACGACTACATCACCAAACCGTATTCCTTCCGTGAGCTGCTGGCACGCATCCGCGCGGTGCTGCGCCGCAACCAGATGGTCGCCGAATCCGGAGAAGCCGCCGACGACGATATTCCGCTCGTATGCGGTGACATTTCCATGAGAATCGGCCAGCATGAGGTGACGGTCCGCGGCGAGAACGTGTTCTTCCCGCTGAAGGAATTCGAACTGCTGGAATACCTCATGCAGAACAAGGGCCGCGTGATGACCCGCCACCAGCTGATCGACCGCATCTGGGGCTCCGACTATGTCGGCGACACCAAGACGCTGGACGTGCATGTCAAGCGCGTGCGCGCCAAAATCGAGGAGGACCCGGGCCATCCCAAGTATCTGACCACCGTGCGCGGCCTCGGATACAAGATCGATACGCCAAGCGAATGATGATGAAAGGCTTGGTATAGCGCGCATTCGCATCGTGCTTGCAAAGAACGGTGAACGGAAGGAACGTCGAACGGCGAAGGTGTCGTAGACTGTTCATCTTCCGTTCACCGTTTTTGGTTTGGGGCGAGTGAAACGCCCAATAGGCTGGAGATTGTCATGAAGAACGATGGCGACAACAGAAAATCGAAAAATCAGAAACACACGCCATCTGAACGTTGACAGAGGGAAAAGAATAATGCGTAACTCCATTCTCGTACGCTCCATCGCCGCTGTGTCCGGCATTGTGATGCTGGCTTCCGTCGCGGCTTGCGGTGACAACACCACCGCTTCCACCGATTCTTCGGCCAAGTCCGATACCAAGACCGAAACCGTTTCCGGCAACTTCTCCGGCGCTGGCGCTTCTTCCCAGCAGGCCGCCGTCGAAGCTTGGATCGCCGGCTTCCAGGGCACCAACCCGGACGCCAAGGTCGCTTACAACCCGTCCGGTTCCGGCGCTGGCGTGTCCACCTTCCTGACCGGTGCAACCGCATGGGCCGGCTCCGACGCCTCCCTCGCCGATAACGAGGTCGAGCAGTCCAAGAGCGTGTGCGCTTCCGGCACCGCCTTCGACATCCCGGTCTACATTTCCCCGATCGCCGTCGTCTTCAACCTGCAGGGCGTGTCCGGCAAGGGCAAGACCCTGAACATGGACGCCGAGACCATCGCCAAGATCTTCGACGGCAAGATCACCAAGTGGAACGATGACGCCATCAAGAAGCAGAACCCGAAGGTCGATCTGCCTGACCTCGACATCACCGTGGTGCACCGTTCCGACAAGTCCGGCACCACCAAGAACTTCCTGAGCTACGTCAAGGACGCCGCTGGCGACGCATGGAGCTACGACCTCGGCGAGAACTGGCCGAACGAGGTCGGCCAGGGCGCCAAGGGCACTTCCGGCGTGATCTCCACCGTGCAGCAGGCTGACGGCACCATCGGTTACGCCGATGCCTCCCAGGCCGGCGATCTGGGCACCGTGGCCGTGAAGGTCGGCGACGATTACGTCCCGTTCTCCGCTGAAGCCGCCGCCAAGGTCGTGGACGCCTCCCCGCTCGACGATTCCGCCAAGGGTGACAACCGCGTGGTCGTCAAGCTCGACCACAACACCACCGAGAAGGGCGCCTACCCGATCGTGCTGGTCTCCTACGACGTCGCCTGCCCGGCATACAAGGACGCCAACACCGCCAAGTTCGTCAAGTCCTGGCTCACCTACGTGACCAGCGATGAAGGCCAGCAGACCGCCGCTTCCGCAGCCGGCTCCGCTCCGATGTCCAACACCCTGCGTCAGAAGGTCGTCAAGTCCATCGACGCCATCAAAACCAAGTGAGCCCATCACAGTGGGGCGATCGCTTTCGGTGATCGGTGACTGACCGTAGGTTTCAGGCCGCAGCCGCGTAAAAAACGGCTGCGGCCTGAAACGATACCTACGGACGATACGCAAAACCAGAAAAATCGAAAGCAATCGCAAGCAAACCAAAAGGAGAACCCGTGAGTTCGCAAAGCAAAACGGCACAGCAGCCGGTGAGCGGCAAGAACGCGGATAAGGTGTTCAAGGGCGTGGCCTACGCCTGCGGCATCCTGATCCTCGTCGTGCTCGCCGCGGTCGCGCTGTTCCTGCTGTTCCGCGCGTGGCCGTTGATCGGCGGTGACCAGAAGGCCAACAGCGCGACCATCAGCAACTTCACCGGCGGCAAGGCTTCCAGCTTCTGGGGCTACGTCGGACCGCTGCTGTTCGGTACCGTGCTGATTTCCGCCCTGGCACTGCTGATTTCCTTCTTCGTGTCGGTCGGCATCGCACTGTTCATCTCGCATTACGCGCCGAAGAAGCTCGCCACCGCCCTGAGCTATGTGGTCGATCTGCTCGCCGCCATCCCGTCCGTTATCTACGGTCTGTGGGGCGGTCTGGTGCTGGTGCCCGCCATCTACCCGTTCTGGAATTGGGTGGCCAAATACCTTGGCTGGATTCCGATTTTCGCCGGTCCCGCCGCCAATCCCTCCCGTACCGTGGCCACCGTGTCCGTGGTGCTGGCCGTCATGATCCTGCCGATCATCACCTCCATGTCCCGCGACATCTTCCTGCAGACCCCTCGCCTTCAGGAAGAGGCGGCTCTGGCCCTCGGCGCCACGAAGTGGGAAATGGTCAAGCTCGCGGTCCTGCCGTTCGGCAAGTCCGGCGTCGTGTCCGCCTCCATGCTCGGCCTCGGTCGTGCGCTCGGCGAAACGATGGCCGTGCTCATGATCCTGTCCCCGGGCCTCAACTACTCCGTCAAGCTGCTGCAGGCCTCGCAGAACCAGACCATCGCCGCGAACATCGCCGCGCAGTATCCGGAAGCCAACGATCTGGGTGTTTCCGTGCTGATCGGCACCGGCCTGGTCCTGTTCCTGATTACCTTCGTGGTGAACTTCATCGCTCGTAAGCTCACCGAGAAAGCGAGTGTGTGATGACCGCCGCAAATAACGACGCTTCGCCGATGGACGGCGCTCCCGTCATCGACTTCGACAAGTTCAAGCCGACCCGTTCCTTCACCGCGGCCCGCAAGCGCAAGGACTTCGCCATGAAGGCGCTCATCTCGTGCGCGTTCATCGTGGCGTTGATCCCGCTGTTCTCGGTGCTGCTCACCACCATCATCAACGGCGTCAAGAGGCTGAACCTCAACTTCCTGAGTTACAACATGACCGGCGTGGTCGGCGGCAACCCGACCCCGTCTGGCGGCTACGGCGGCATCCTGCACGCCATCATCGGCACGCTGGAAATCACCTTCGGCGCCATGCTCATCTCCATCCCGATCGGCCTGATGTGCGCCGTGTACCTGGTGGAATATTCCAACCGTGGCAAGCTGGCACGGGTCATCACCCTGCTGGTCGACGTGATGAGCGGCATTCCGTCCATCGTCGCAGGCCTGTTCGCCTTCTCGATGTTCACGATTCTGATCGGCCCCGGCACCATCAACGGTTTCGAAGGCTCCGTCGCACTTTCCCTGCTGATGCTGCCGACCGTGGTCAAGTCGTCCGAGGAAATGCTCAAGATCGTGCCGCACGATTTGCGCGAGGCCTCGTACGCCCTGGGCGTCACGAAGCAGCGCACGATCACGAAGATCGTGCTGCGCACCGCCCTGCCGGGCATCGTTTCGGGTGCGATTCTCGCCGTCGCCCGCGTGATCGGTGAAACCGCTCCGTTGCTGATGACCGCAGGCTACATCGCCTCCACGAACGTCAACCTCTTCTCCGGCCAGATGACCACGCTTCCGGTGTACGTCTACCAGGAGTATTCCAAGCTCAACGCGAACTGCCCGGCCAACGCTTCCGCGGCCTGCGTCACCACCATCCCGATGGAACGCGCCTGGGCCGCAGCCCTTGTGCTGATTCTCATCGTGCTGATCCTCAACCTCATCGGCCGTCTCGTGGCGAAGATCTTCGCCGTCAAGTCGGAACGCTGAGCGCGGTCGAATAGTCGAAAACATAAGAACAATAAGGAAAACAAATGGGACAACGTATTGATGTCAACCATCTGAACATCTTCTACGGCGACTTCCTGGCCGTGGAAGACGTGAACATCAACATCGAAGCCAACAAGGTCACCGCGTTCATCGGACCTTCCGGCTGTGGCAAGTCCACCGTGCTGCGCACCCTCGATCGCATGCACGAGATCATTCCGGGCGCCCACTGCGAAGGCGAGGTGCTGCTGGAAGGCAAGAACCTGTACGACAAGGATGTGGATCCGGTCGCCGTCCGTCGTGACGTCGGCATGGTGTTCCAGCGTCCGAACCCGTTCCCGACCATGTCCATCCGCGAGAACGTGCTGGCCGGTGTGAAGCTCAACAACCGCAAGATCTCCAAGTCCGACGCGGATGATCTGGTCGAGTGGGCCCTGCGTGGCGCCAACCTGTGGAACGAGGTCAAGGATCGTCTGGACAATCCGGGCATCGGCCTGTCCGGCGGCCAGCAGCAGCGTCTGTGCATCGCACGCGCCGTGGCCGTGCACCCGCAGGTGCTGCTCATGGACGAACCGTGCTCCGCCCTCGACCCGATCTCCACCCTGGCCGTGGAGGATCTGATCAACGAGCTGAAGAACGAGTACACCATCGTGATCGTGACGCACAACATGCAGCAGGCCGCCCGTATCGCCGACTACACCGCCTTCTTCAACCTGAAGGCCGTTGGCCAGCCGGGTCACCTCGAGTACTTCACCGACACCACCACGATGTTCAACAACCCGCAGAACGAAGAAGCCGAACGCTACGTCTCCGGACGTTTTGGCTGATCGATAAGGCCGATTCGCCAAAACGTAGTGCCAACCCGGTGGGTTGGTGCGAGTCAGCTTCAGCTGGCCAGTTAATAGCGCTTCGCTGTGCGAAACTCTGTAATTGTACGTTTTGGCTGATCGGCAGCTCCTTTTCCCCGCAAACCGACGTTGAGATTGCTCTCGGCGTCGGTTTGTTGTTTTTCTTGTGGAAGCGACACGCGCTGTTGAGAATCATTCTCAGTTACGGTTATGATGGATTCACCGAAGCATGAAGCGTATGAAAATGGAGGAACCATCGTGAACCGTTATGCAAGAATTGCGATTGCCGTACTCGCTTCCGTCGGCCTTCTCACTTCCGCGTCTGCCTGCGGAACGTCGCAGAACGGTGCCGGTTCCGCGCATGGCGCGATTTCCGTCGTCTCCTCCATCAACCAATGGGGCACCCTCGCCGAGCAGCTCGGCGGAAGCGGCGTGCAGGTGACCAGCATCATCAACTCCACCAACGTGGACGCGCACGACTATGAGCCGACCACGTCCGACATCGCCAAACTGCAGAAGGCACGAATCGTCATCGTCAACGGCGCCGGGTACGACTCATGGGCCGTCAAAGCCGCGCAATCCGCCAAATCGCAAGTCATCAACGCGGCGGAGATCGGTGGCGTCAAGGATGGCGGCAACCCGCACGTCTGGTTCTCGGCGGCGGTGCGCAAAGCGGTCGCACAGGCCATCACCAGGGCATACGAGGGCACAAGGCCCGACGGCAAGGCCGATTTCGACAAGCTGAACCAGCAATGGCGTTCCAAGGAAGACGAGGTCGCCCGAAAAATCACGGAGACCAAACGCAAGGCGGATGGCGAAGCCTATGCCGCCACGGAATCGGTCGCCGAATATCTGGCCGGGGACCTGGGCCTCAAAGACGCGACGCCGACCGGCTACATGCGTGCCACGGCCAACGAAAGCGAGCCAACGCCGACCGACATCAAACAGTTCACCGACATGCTGGAAGCCGGCAAGGTCGGCCTGCTGGTGGTCAACATTCAGGAGGAGACCGAGCTGACCGGCAAGATCGTCACCGCCGCCAAATCGTCCAATATTCCGATCGTGGAGCTGACCGAGCAGATGCCGGAGCAGTACGATTCCCTGACGGACTGGATGGCCGCGCTCGTCGACGCGTTTTCCAAAGCCATCTGATGCGGACCGATAAAAAAGACGCGAAAGTCGATAAAAAAAGGGCGATTCCACTGAAGGAACCGCCCATTTTCCGTATGAAAAGGACTGTTACAGCACTGCGGTGATGATGAAGTCCAGAATGAACAGCACGGCCACGACCCAGATCACCGGATGCACGTCCTTGGCCTGCTTCTTGCAGGTCTTGACGATGCAGTAGGTGATGAAGCCGCCGGCGATGCCGTAGGAGATGGAGTAGCTGAACGCCATGAACACGGACGCGAAGAACGCCGGAATGGCTTCGGAGATGTCGCCCCACTCGATTTCCTTCAAGGAGGAAGCCATCATGCAGCCGACCACGACCAGCACGCCTGCGGTCGCGGCGGACGGCACGGCGGAGATGACCGGGGAGAGGAAGGCGGACAGCGCGAAGCAGATCGCCACGACCACGGAGGTCAGGCCGGTGCGGCCGCCGGCGGCGATACCCGCGGAGGACTCCACGTAGGTGGTGGTGTTCGAGGTGCCGCAGATGGCGCCGATGGAGGTGGCGATGGAGTCGGCGAACAGGGCCTTGTCCATCTTGGAGGAGAAGCCGGAACCGTTCTCAAGAGCCTTCTCGTCCTCGGCGGAGAAGATGCCGGTACGACGGCCGGTGCCGATGAAGGTGCCGATGGTGTCGAAGGTGTCGGACATGGAGAACGCGAAGATGGTCAGCAGGATGATCGGCAGCTTCGACACGTCGGAGAACAGCGCCGGGAAGCCATCCTTGGTGAAGATCACGCCGAAGGTCTGCGGCAGCTGGGCGAAGGTGTCGGCGATGGACACGGAGTTGGCCATGGTGGTCTGGCCCATCGGAATGCCGACGACCGCGGTGACGGCGATGGCGATCAGCATGCCGCCGCGTACCTTGAGCACGGTGAGCACGATGGCCAGCACCAGGCCGATGATGAACAGCCAGATGGTCGGATTGTTCATGACGGCAAGGCCCGGGGTGGCCTGCACGGTGTCGCCGCTCTTGGCCGCGGACTTGGTGGTGAAGGTGAAGAAACCGACGTTGAGGAAGCCGCCGTAGGCCACGAACAGGCCGATGCCGCCGCCGATGGCGTTCTGCAGCACTTCCGGAATGGCCTGGATGATCATCTTACGAATCTTGGTGACGGTGATGATGATGTTGATCAAACCGCACAGGAACACCATGCACAGGGTTTCCTGCCACTTGAAGCCGAGGCCGAAGCACACGGTGTAGGTGAAGAACGCGTTGAGGCCCATGCCGGCGGCCTGCGCGTACGGAACGTTGGCGAACAGGCCCATCACGAGCGTGCCGATGATGGCCGCGATGATGGTGGCGAGGAACACGCCGCCCCACGGCATACCGGTCGAAGACAGGATCTGCGGGTTGACGATGATGATGTAGGACATGGCGAAGAACGTGGTCAGGCCGGCCATGATCTCCGTGGAGACGGTGGTGCCGTTCTCCTTGAGATGGAAGAATTTCTCCATTTTCTCTTTTCTCATCTTTCTTGGGTTGGTAGGCGCGTGCCATATGGTGGCGTGCGCCGGCGAGAATCGCGACTCGCCTGGGACATGCGTCCCTGAACAAAGCAAACGTAGCACCTATGTAAGTCATGGAAATTTCGTGCGATTGGTAAGGGGTTGCTTTTGCGGCGGCGCGACACGCCGGTCTGGATTAGTCCAAACGGGTCAGTAAATTACCCACTTGTAAACCACAGACCGTTGGTTGGAGCGTGCAAACGCTCACGAAGTTTGGTTCGCCAAGCCAGCGCAGGTTGAAGAACATACGCCCACCAAGGGCTTTCCGCTTAGCGGTCGAATGTTGCTCTGCCTGCGTGCAGGGCTTTTTTATTGCCCTGCGAGGTGTTCCGAATCTCACAGTCAACGGTTGACTAAGGAAGGAACGCCATGAAGAGGCCCGAAAAGGAAGCGGTGGTCGCTCAGCTTACGGACAAGTTCCGTAACGCCGACGCTATCTACCTGACCGAGTACCGCGGGCTTACCGTTCCGCAGATCTCTGAACTGCGCGAAAAGCTAGGCCGCGATACTTCCTACACTGTGGCAAAGAACACGCTCGTTCGCATTGCAGCCAAGGAAGCTGGCATCGAAGGTCTTGATGAACTTCTCGCCGGCCCGACCGCTGTGACCTTCGTGAAGGGTGACTTCATCGAAGCTGCGAAGACCCTGCGTGACTTCGCCAAGACCAACAAGGCACTGATCATCAAGGGCGGCTTCGCTGATGGCACCGTCTACGATGCTGAAGGCGCCAAGAAGCTGGCAGACCTCAAGTCTCGCCCGCAGCTGCTCGCCGAGTTCGCCGGCGACATCAAGGCTACGATGTCCAAGGCCGCGTACCTGTTCAACGCTCTGCCGACCAAGGCCGTGCGTACGATCGATGCGCTGCGCGAGAAGCAGGAAAAGGCTGCCTGATTTCGCTGCGGCTCGCCGCATGAATGAAGCAACCACAAAAAAGAAAAACAATTGTTTTAGGTGACGGCCACCTCTTCAATTCAGTCCGTCGCCAAGAATGAAAGGAAGCCATTATGGCTAAGTACACCAACGATGAGCTGCTCGAAGCTTTCGGTGAGATGACCCTGGTTGAGCTCTCCGAGTTCGTCAAGGCCTTCGAAGAGAAGTTCGACGTCGAGGCTGCTGCCCCGGTCGCCGCTGTTGCCGCCGCTCCGGCTGCTGGCGCTGCTGCTGAGGAAGAGAAGGACGAGTTCGACGTCATCCTCTCCGCCGTTGGCGACAAGAAGATCCAGGTCATCAAGGCCGTCCGCGCTATCACCAACCTGGGCCTGGCTGAGGCCAAGGCTCTCGTCGATGGCGCTCCGAAGGCTGTCCTGGAGAAGGCCAAGAAGGAAGACGCCGAGAAGGCCAAGTCCCAGCTCGAAGAAGCCGGCGCCACCGTCGAGCTCAAGTGATTCGCGCGGCTTCAAGCCGCAATCACCAAGCTGTAATGGAAACCCCGTTTGCCGTAAGGCAGCGGGGTTTTCCGCATATGGAGCATGACTCAGGGATGTTCTAAAATGGGGGAATTAGGCGAAAGTTGTCAATTTATCGGTTCGGAATCCTTACTTTCGCGATGAATCATGACACAATGGCAGATAGTGTAGTGCGAAAGGAAGGCCGACAACGGTGAGCGAGGATCGACGAATGACGCGGCAGTGGACCGTCAAAGTTGACGGAAACAACGTGAAAACGCTTCATGACGGCGAAAGCGTGGAAATCGGGCGCAAACCGTTGCGCCCGCTGTCGGATGACGGGTTCGCTCGTCTCGACATCATGGATCCGGGCAAGTCCATGTCGAAAAGACATGCGGTCCTCTCCGTCGACAAGCAGGGCAATTGCTCCGTACGAGATCTGCATTCCACCAACGGCTCGTTCGTGGTGACGAATAACGGCCAACTGATGCGCCTGCCCGCAGGCGAGGACATCAAGCTGCCCATCGACTCGATGACCCTGCAGTTCGGCGACGTGCGTCTTACGCTCGAATCCGCATTCGAACACGATGACGAGGATGACGACGCCACCTCCGGTGTCTCGGATGATACAAGCCAGCCGGTTTCGAACCTGTTCGAATACGCGGTCTCCGACGAGGCTCCGCAGGAACCGGATGCAGCCGACATGTCCGTGGACGACATCCTCAATCTGCGTGCCGGCGAGCCGACGACGTTCTTCCACGCGCGCAATGTCACCGACCGTGCCGATGCTCTGCACCAGGCGGAACGTCAGACCTTCACGCCGGAGCATGCCGACAAGCCGGAACTCGAAGATGCATTCCCCTCGGTCTCCTTGGTTCAGGAAACCGTCGTGGCCGCGGACAAGCCCCGCGACCTGTTCGCCGACGCCGCAGCGCAGGCCGAGGCTGAAGCTGAGATCGAGGCCGATGTGGCCGATTCCGCTGATGCGGCTGCGACCGATGCCGATGTGGCTGCCGTCTCAACCGAGACAGCCGCTCGGCCCTTGGAAGCATCCCATGACGGTAACAAGAACAACCTGATTCCGGTGGACAAGCTGTTCAGCGCGCGCCCCAGCACGCCAATCGCCGTCGCTCTGCCCGACAGGAACGACACTGGCGATAACACAGGCAACGTTGACAAGGCTGACAATGCGGCTGACGCGTCCGCCCAGGAACAGACGCAGTCCGCCGAACAATCGCAGATGGCGGAACAGCCCACATCGGAAACTGCCGAACAGCAGCCCGCCGAACAGCAGTCGAAGCCGATGCACGCTACGCAGCCGCAGATGGAACAGCCGGGAACGGTGACCGCGGAAGACGACGACGAGCGGTTCCGCCCGCAAAACAGCCAATCGCAGCCCGCGCCGGACGAAACCGCCGCATTCAAGCCGATCTTCGAACCGGGATCGGTATTCGACCGTGTGTCCAAAGGCGGCCTCGCCAAGCAGGAGCAGACCATCGAGGTCGATGGCCTGACCTCCGATGACGCCAAACGCACGGATGATTTCACAGTGCAGTTCCAGATGGCGCGTCATCCGGAACTGTTGCCGTTCCTCGCCATGAACCCATCCCTATACGATGACCTGTACGCGTGGTTGGGCGCATTGGGCAACCAAGACATCGATGCGGCTTTGGCACACAATCCGGGATATGAGGAATACCGCAAGGCAGTAGGGAAGTGAGTCGGTATATGAGCGAAAACGAAGAGACGGCCACCGCGTTGGACCGTATCCGCGGATGGCGTGAGGAGTATCGCCTTGGTCTGGCACCATCCCCGCTTGAGGATGTGACGCAACTGAGCGCCCAGCTTGACCTGACGCATGCGCACCCATCGGGCATCGCGCAGCTGTTCGCCAAAGGACACGTCACCTTGGACTCGTTGTTCCGAGACAACGGCATGCTGCGCGCCGCGGGCAGGCGTGTGGAACGCGTGCTCGACGACCGTGACGCGAAAAGCCGTGTCAGCGGCGTCGGCGAACTCTCCTTGGTGGTCGGCGTAGCCATTTGGAAAGGCAACCAGATGCCGGTGCTCATGTATCCGGTCGAAGTGCGCAAGGAAGGCCGCAACATCGAGAACGGCACCGTCATCGCGTTCACCGGACGAGTGCGTCTGAACGCGGCCTTCGCCGCCGTGATGCGTGAAAACAACGTGACATTGGACGAGACCAAGCTCTTCGATGGTTCGAATTACGAAAGCGGCACCCCCGAAACGTCCGCGGTGTTCGCGGCCATCACAGCGCGCGCGTCCAGCGTTTTCCCCGATTTCGAAATCGAACGTCACATCATCCTCGGCTGCTTCATGGACCCGTCCTCGCAGATGCTGGTGGAAAGTCGCCAGATCATCAACCAGCTGTCCCAAGGCCCGACAGGCAACACCGTCCTGGACGCGCTCGCCGGGAACAAGGAAGCCGCGGACGCGCTGAAAGACGCGCAGATTCCCGAATACAGTCCGTTCGACGCCGATCCCCATGGCGAATACGAGATTGGCGACGTTGACAACACCGTCCGATACGCGGCGCAGCTGGCCGCATCCGGGCATTCGATTTTCGTGGACAGCGCGATCAGCGGCAACACGGCCGAACAGGCCGCGGCAATCGCCTCCCGTTGCGTGATGGGCGGACACAGCGTGCTGTACGTGCCGTGCGTCACCGACCAAAAGCGCCGTTTCATGCAGACGATCGCGGCCAACGAGATGAGCGGCCAATTGCTGGACATCGCCGATGACGGCGCCAATGCGGCAATCGACCGTCAGCTGATAGCCGCAGTCGGTTTCCAATCCGGCGTCGCGACTTCGCGTTTCGACCAGATCTCCGACGAACTGGTGGGCGTACGCTCCCGCCTGGCCCGCTATCTGGGCGACCTGCATGGCGTCAGCCAGGAATGGGGCGTGTCCGCATACCAGACCATCCAGAACCTCGCACAAATCGCCGTCCTGCCCACGCATCCGACCACGCATGTGCGTCTGGCCAAGCAGTCCGCCCATTCCATCGCGGACAAGATGGAGGAATGGGCCCAGAAGCTGTATCGCGCGGGAGAACTCGGCGAATACACCATCGGCGCGCAGGACACCGCCTGGTACAAAGCCTCCCTGTATTCCGAAGAGGAAGCGGTCAGCGCATACCAGCGTGTGGTCGAGCTGCTGCGCAAGGTGCTGCCCGCCACCCGCAAACAGGTGTCCAGCACCGTGCAGACCTGCGGCTTCCCGATTCCCACCACCGCGCAGGAGTGGGGGCGCCAGGTCATGGTGCTCAAGAACCTGCGCCGCGTGCTCGACGTCTTCCAGCCGGAAATCTTCGAACGCGACATCGATTCCATGATCGAGGCCACCAAGCCCAAGGCCCAGCGCAAGGCCGAAGGCAGCTCCATGGGATTCTGGGAACGTCGCCGCCATATCAAGGAGGCCAAGTCGATGCTGCGCGTCGGCGCGCAGGTGGAGAACCTGCATGAGGCGCTGCTCGTGGTGGCCAAGCAGGCCGAACAGTGGCACATGTTCGTTCCTCACGGCGGATGGCCGGTGCTGCCCGCCAAACTCGACGACATCATCAACACGCAGGACCAGCTGACGAACGATATGACCGCGTTGAACGTGGCGCTCGCCACCACACCGCAGGGCGGCAATCTGGACACCGTCGACCTCAACCAGGTGGAAGAGCGTCTGAAGGCCCTGTATGACGACAAGCAGGCGTTGGATACGCTGCCGGAACGCGCCCGTCTGGAACGTGAGTTCCATTCGGCCGGTCTGGATGAGCTTGTGGCGGACCTGAGCAACCGCGGCGTGCCGAACGACGCCGTGGCCGGAGAACTGCAGCTGGCGTGGTGGACCACGGCTTTCGAAGACATCGTGAAGTCCTCCGCCATCATTTCCAACCAGGATGGCTCCGCCATGCAAAGCGCCGCCGACCGATTCACCCAGGTGGATGTCGAACACGTGCGTTCCATCGGACCGATGGTCGCCCAAGAGTCCGTACGCCGTCTGTGCGACATGCTTTTCTCCCGCACGCAGGAAGCCAATCTGCTGCATACCACGCTTGCCGGTTCCCGAAACGTGCCGTTGAACAGGCTGCGCAGGGAGCATCCGCAGATTTTGGCCGCGGCAAAGCCGATTCTGGTGGCAACGCCAGCCACGCTCGCTGCCATCACCGACCCGGCGCCGCTTGCCGATACCGTCATCATCGATACGGCCGCGCATATTCCGTCCATCGAGCTGCTCAGCATCATCGCCCGCGCGAAGCAGGTCGTGGTGATCGCGCACCGCAAGACCGTCACATCCGATGGCCTGCAGCGACTGATCGCACTGCTGCCAAGCGTGAAGATAACCGACAGGCCGGTTCGCCGTGCGCCGAAGCTCAACGCCTTCCTCGAATCGGAAGGATACGGCTCCGTGCCGTGCGATGTGGCGCGTGAAGGATACCAAGGCGAAGTCGCGTACCATTTCGTGCCGGACGCCAACGGTGTGCCGGTCATCAATTCCGGCCTGGTCGAATCAAGCCAGCAGGAGATCGACGAAGTGGTGAGCATCATCCGCAAGCGCGCGGCCGGTTTCACCATCGTTCCCGCATCGTATGTGCTTACCGTGGTGGCGCTCACGCACACGTTCCGTATCCGTCTGGGTGCCGAGCTCAAGTCGCTTGCCAACAAAGACAAGGCCATGGGCATGTTCCTGCGCCACGTGCGCATCGTGGACATCGTCGATGTGGCCGGCGCCCACGCCACCGACGCGATTCTTGCGATGTGCTACGCCAAGACCTCGCACGGCAGGCTGCTGCAGCAGTTCGGCGCGCTGGAATCCGACGGCGGCCGAGGCATGCTGCTGGACGCTTTGGCGGTACCGGACCGTCATCTCGACATCGTCTCGTCCTTCGCATCCGACGATATGGACGACGAGCGACTGCATCAGGATGGTCCGAAGGCGCTCAAAACCGTGCTGCGTTGGGCCGAACAGCTTGATGACAGCATGGTCCGCCCGGCGATCAAGGAGTCCGGAGAGAACGTGCTCTTCAACGATCTCGCCGAGAGGATCCGCGAACGCGGCTTGGACGTGGCCGTCGATTACGGTTTCGATGACGGACTCAAACTGCCGTTGGTGGTTGGTCTGAAAGGCGAGCCGTTCGCTTTGGCCGTGCTCACCGATGACGCGCAGTTCATGGGAATGCAATCCACCAGGGAACGCCATCGCGTGCTGCTGCAGGACATCGAATCGCTTGGCTGGTCGGTGATGACGGTATGGAGCGTCGGCGCGTTCGTGAACCCCGATAAGGAAGTCGACCGCATCGTGGCACGACTGGGAAGCCTGTACCGGGAGGAACGGTGAGCGCCGAGCATATCGAAAACGTCATGGAGCATGACGATTCGCAGACCCAGTCCGAGACGCACTCCACACCCAGTTATTCCGCCACGCGGCGGACCGCACGCAAGCATAAGCGCGTGGTCCGCCAAGGTACGGAACTGTTCGATGCCGATGGCGTCAAACTCGAACCTTCGGACGTGCTCACCAAGCGCCAACGCGAGGCGGATGACGACAAGCGCATCCTAAACGAGCTTCCGCCACATTGGGCGGTCTTCTCCGAACGCGGCCGCTGATACGTCCAGCCGGGTGCCAGCTATCGATTAGGATTATCAGCCATTAATTGATGGTGGCGATGACCGCACTGTATTCCTGAACCCGCAACACGACGGCCGCCTCATTGGGCGGCATGGCGAACACCGCGATGGTATTGCCTTGCGCATCCTTAGCCGGTTTGCCGGTCAGCAGCGCTTCGGCGCAGATCGTGCGTAACTGCGCATCCACACCACCGTCCGGCATATCATTAGCCATGCCGGACGGCGTTTCCGTACCGTTCGGCATATCCGCGACATTCGGTGTGCCGGACTGCATCTCAGCATCTGTCATGGTGGCGCTGGAAAGTGTCACCTTGTCTCCGGGAATCAAACCGCCGGCCACACTTGCCAAACGCACTTCGATACTCGTATGGCCCTGCGGCACAACGGGGGACGCACGGGCCATGCCCGACATAAGCACATCGTGCGCGCCGATGCCCACCTGTGCGATCAAGCCGACGGCGTCGTCAAGCGTATGGAAGGCGTTGCTCAGCGAGCCATCGCTCGGCGCCTCACGTAACTCCACGTCTTCGCGTGTGATGGCCGTGCCTTTGGCGACATTCCGCACCGCGACCACAATAGGCTGCGTGGCGATGGCTGCGCGTACGCATTGCAGCGTGGCGAATACCGTCAGGCCAGCGCACAATGCGGCGAGGAACCGATGCAGGCGTGCGTTGCTTCGTCTGGCTTCCAACGATGCGGCAGTCGAACCATGACGGTCTCGTTGCAGACGCGTCGTGCGCGCGGTCCGTCCTTCCGAAGCCGTCGATGTGCGCAAACTCGAATGTGGCCGGCGGTCCATCAAGGAATGAAAAAAGGTCATCATGCATGCATGATGACCTGATTGTTATGACCACGGCAAGCGGAATCCGGGGTTGTGGTCGGAGAATGGGAGTTATCCACAATCTCCGGCGTGTCGCGTTGGATTCCGCGCCTGTGGGTCACTTGGATTTGTCGGTGCGGTAGAAGCCGGACCCTTTGAACTCGATCGGCACCGCGGAATAAACCTTGCGGACCTGCTCCTCGCCGCATTCCGGGCATACGGTGATCGGATCGTCGGTGAACGACTGCTGCTCGGTGAAGTCGTAGTTGCAGTTCTTGCAACGGTAATGGTAAGTAGGCACGATATCCTCGCTTTACGCACAATCCCAAATTTCTTAACGGGACATATCCTAGTACGTTCCCTGAGACGGCCCCGCAACCGTCCTATCCTCGGACATCGGCATAACCATCCGGCGTGAGCACGCCGTCGACGGGAATATCATGCGGCTCATGCGGCACGGTCTCGTCGGTCGGCTCCCAAGGCCAGCAAACGGCGACCACGCGCGCGGTGCTGCTACGATGCTCCAAAGCGCGGTCGTACCAACCGCCGCCGCGTCCCAATCGGAAACCATGTTCGTCCACAGCGAACGCTGGCACAATGATCAGCTCGGCCGAAGTGAGAGCTTCCGGTCCTTCCGCTGCGTTTTCCGGCTCCTGCGGGCGATGTGTGTTGATGGAACCATCAGCATTGCGCTGGTCGCGCAGATCGTCAAGACCGTTCAGCTCACTCCAGCCGACTTCCATGCCGGCACCCAGACGCGGCACCAAAACACGGCAATCCGTGTCGAACATCGCTTCGAGCAACGGCATCATCGATATTTCACTGCCCATCGAGGCGAAGGCCGCGACGGTCGATCGCGGTCGAATCAGCGACGCTTCCAATGCGTGTTCGGCAAGCAGTCGTCCCGCTTCGCGACGCTGGTCGGCGGACGTCCGCTTTCGTCGTTCGATCGCAGCCACGCGCCAATGCCGTTTCAGCTCGCGTTGTTGCTTATACATGTCCATATCGTTCGTTGTACCACGGTTCGATTGCGTGGAAAACGGAACATGGGGTATGGGTGGGGCACAATGGAAGGGTGACAATTTTGCAATCCTTGAGCGACATGATGCGTCGTCCGGGGAATATTTCCTTTGAAATGCCGGAATTCATCCAATCGCACAGCATGCGCGTCCCGGTGAGTCTGCGCCCGTTGACGGGTGCCGACTATGACGAGTGGAACGAGGTTCGCTGGCGCAACGATGCCTGGCTCAAGCCGTGGGAATCCGGCGATCCGCTGCACGGCGCGCCCATCACCTACAAGGAATGGATGAAACAACTGCGGCGCAACGAACGGGCCGGTACCGGTGCCGTGTTCGCCATCGAACAGCATGGTCGTATCGTCGGGCAGATCTCGTTGGGCGCGATCTGCTACGGCGCGATGCGTTCCGGCGTGGTCGGCTATTGGGTGGACGAGCGTTGCGCCGGGCGTGGCTACGCGCCGATGGCGGTGGCGCTGTTGGCGGATTGGGCCATGTTCGACCCGACCGGACCTCGACTGCATCGCATGGAAATCGACATTTTGCCGGAAAACAAGCGGTCCCGTGCCGTCGCGCGCAAGGTCGGAGCAACGTTGGAGGGGGTGCGGCGCGCGTATATGTACGTCAACGGCCAATGGCGCGATCATGAAAGCTACGTATTGATGGCCGAGGACGCGCCAAACGGTTTCACCGCGCGTCTGATGACAGGGAATTCACCCTCCTGATTCGACACGCCGGTGAGGGCTCGCCTCGAATGTCGGAATGTCACCTATTCTTATGACATATGGGTTATGAATCGTTAAGCACGGTGGTCGTGCTTGCGATCGTTGTCATCCTGATGCTCATTTGGTTGCCCAGACGGACGATTAAAGGCATGAAGAGGGTGATCGAACATCGCGAGGACCGCTTTTCACCGTCGTTGCATCTGGTGGATGCCGACAGCGGAACGCGATTTTCCGATGAGACCGTCGCGGCAGCGAAAGGGGTACTGATGCAGTCCACAGAGGCGCACAAAGGCGCAACATCCGAAGAACGGATCGCGGAAATTCGCGCCCTTCGTCACGCCGCGGTCCGCAGGAGGCGCGCCATCGCCGTCTCATTGCTGACAATCACGGTCGTTGTGCTGGTCTGTGCGTTCGCACTGCACTTCAGTCCGCTGTTCGCGCTCATTCCGGCCGCGTTGCTGGCCGCGGTGCTCGCATTGGGTGTGCGTGCGTCCAAGCAGGCCGTGGCGTGGGAGCGGAAGGTCGCCAGATACCACACCAAAATGAAGAAGCGTGCCGCCGCCGAACGCAAACGTGCGCAGGCGGAGCAGGCGGAACGTGCCAGACTGCGCGCGCAGGAGCTGGCCGAGGCCCGCAAGGTCGCCGACGAGCAGTTGAAGACCGATGTCGTTTCCGAGGGGGAGATTCGCCAGGCGATCGCCCGCGGCAAGGCCGATCGGGACGCCGCGGTGAAACGGCGCAAGGAAGAGATGTCTTCCAAGGAAGAGACGCAGACTGCCGAGAAGGCCGTCGACCAGACAACCGAACGTGCGGATGCCGCTCCCGCTGACGTCAAGGAAGTGGGACTGTCCATCCACGATGAGCGAGACAATATGGCCGAAGAAGCCAAAACCGTTGCCGTCAAGTCCACGCAGGACTTGATTTCCTTCTCGTTGGGTGCGCCTCGCGACGGTGCCGACGTTGAGGTGGATGCTCCGGAAAGCATGGAGATCAAGTCCACCAAACAAGTGGCCAAGGCCGTGCCCGTCGAAACGCCTTCCGACGAGGCTGAGCCGTTGATTCCGCCAAGCGACGCAATGGGCAGCATGGATGCCGATGAGGCCGCCGCCCGCGTGGATGAGGGCGTGCACCTCAGAGAGGTCGACGTTCCGGGATTCCACGATGCCGAAGTGCGTGCCGATGTGGAGGCTCCGGATGTGACTTCGGACTCTCTGGGCACCGGCCTGGAGGCCATTCTGGCCCGTCGTAGCGCCTGACGAAACGCTTGAACCGTTTTTTACAAAGCCTGGAACCGCATGGTTTCAGGCTTTTTTGATAATTTCTCTCAGAGCGTTAGCACTCGAGTTGGCAGAGTGCTAATAATCGCGCTAGGATAAGTCACAGCGCGAAAGGACGACGCCGTAAGTGATCGTCAGCCTCTTGCTAGCGGGTCCCGGCGCGGTAAGTATCGATTTCTCTTTAGAAAGAGGAGGTCCACAGTGTCGATCTCACTCACACCGTTGGAAGACAAGATCATCGTCAAGCAGGCGGAAGCCGAGACCCAGACCGCTTCCGGTCTGTTCATTCCGGACAATGCCAAGGAGAAGCCGCAGCAGGGTGAAGTCCTGGCTGTCGGCCCGGGCCGTCGTAACGACGCCGGCGAGCGTATCCCGGTCGACGTCAAGGTCGGCGACAAGGTGCTGTACTCCAAGTACGGCGGCACCGAGGTGCACTACCAGGGCGAGGATTACCTTATCGTCTCCGCTCGTGACATCCTGGCCATCCTCGGCTGAGACTAGCGCGTAGCTGTCGAAACCCCGTTTTCCCGTATATTGCGATTCGCAAGGCTCGGGAGGCGGGGTTTCTGCGTTGTTCGGCGCCGATTTGCGCAAAACGTTGGAATTTCAACGATTTGGGCCGTTTTTGGCTGTCGCGACACGCCGTATTTGCATAAGTCGGCCGGTCTGTGGCATACTAAACGGGTTGCCGGTTGGGGTTCAACCAAACAGGCAGCACGGCGGATTTCCCAAGCGGTCAAAGGGAACTGACTGTAAATCAGTCGCCTCGTGCTTCAGTGGTTCGAATCCACTATCCGCCACGCCTCGATAGCTCAGTGGTAGAGCACTTCCTTGGTAAGGAAGAGGTCGTGAGTCCGATTCTCACTCGAGGCTCTCATGGCGGGATAGCTCAGCTGGCTAGAGCGTACGACTCATAATCGTAAGGTCAAGAGTTCGAGTCTCTTTCTCGCTACAAAGGCCGACGGAATGTCGGTATAGCAACGAACCACAAGAGGTGAACTAAATGGCAAGCAAGAGCGCCGACATTCGTCCGGGCATCACGCTGGCATGCACCGAGTGCAAGGAGCGTAACTACATCACGACGAAGAACCGCCGTAACACGCCGGATCGTCTTGAGCTCAAGAAGTTCTGCTCCCGCTGCGGCAAGCAGACCGTGCATCGCGAGACCCGCTGAGCGGAATCAAGCTTTCGAAACCCGACCAATTTGGTCGGGTTTTTTGTTACTCTGGAGCGTTATGACAAGTTTTGCAGATCTCACCACCATCGGTGTGGGCGGTCCTATCGCCACTTTCCTGGAACCGACCACGCGCGTCGGCGTCATCGAAGCCGTTGAGGAAGCCGATTCCCAAGGACTGCCATTGTGCGTGATCGGCGGCGGATCCAACATGCTCGTATCCGACATGCCGTTCGAAGGCGTGGTGGTCCGCGATGCGAGACGTTCCATCAGCGTGTTGGATGAGGCGGCTCCGGTCGAGGATGATGGGCGTGTCGTCCACGTGAACGCCGAAGCCGGCTGCAACTGGGATGATTTCGTCGATTACTGCGTCCGACTTGGACTGGAAGGCGTCGAAGGCTTGTCCGGCATTCCCGGCACCGTCGGCGCGTCGGTCGTGCAGAACATCGGCGCGTACGGTCAGGAGGTCGCCACCAGCGTCGACAGCGTCGAGGTTTGGGATCGCAAGGAACGTGCGGTAAAGGCGTTGCACAACGATCAGCTCGCCTTCGGCTACCGCATGAGCGCGCTGAAAGCCAGCATGTACAGCGCTCCGGCGACTCCGGCCGCGGAATTTTTCCCGACGCCGCGATACGTGGTGCTATCCGTCACGTTCGCGTTGCGGCACAGCGATACGGGCGTGGTCGGTTACGGTCAGCTCGCCAAGGCGTTGGACGTCGCCGTGGGCGATCGCATGAACACCGCGGACATCCGCAACGCGGTGCTGAAGGTGCGTGCGGCTAAAGGCATGCTGGAAGACGCGCATCGCTATGCGTCGCCGGCCATGCAGGGCACCAAGAAGACGAATCTGGTCGATGTCGCTCTTGAATCGCAATCCAAGCAGAACGGCGATGACGGTCCGGACTTCAACCGCCATAGCTGCGGCAGCTTCTTCATGAACCCGATTCTCACGCCACAGCAGGCCGAGACGCTTCCCGAAGACGCGCCGCGCTTCGACGCGGCATTGCCGGGCGGCGGGCAGGGCGTCAAGACTTCCGCGGCCTGGCTCATCGACCATGCCGGCTTCCATAAGGGGTTCAAAATCAACGAAAACGCTCCGGCTGGCCTGTCCACGCTGCATACGTTGGCGTTGACCAATCGCGGGGGAGCATCAGCCGAAGATATCGCCCGCCTCGCCAAAACCGTGCAGGACGGCGTCGAGGCCGCGTTCGGCATCCGACTGGTGCCCGAGCCGGTCGTCATCGGCATGAATCTTAAATAGCGTCACGCACGCCGTCAATGTGACGAAAACGACTTATACTTGCGCCTTGTGCTCTAGAAGGTGGAGCGTGAAACCGCGCGGGCGGAAAGAAGAGAAGGACGAGACATGAACGTATTTCGCAAGAAATCCGTCGAACAGACGCTGGCTGAAACAGGTGAGTCCGGCCATGCGCTCAAACGCGATCTGACCTGGTGGGATCTTACCATCATGGGTGTGGCCGTTGCCGTGGGCGCAGGCATCTTCTCCATCGGCGCGCAGGCGGCTGCCTTCCATGCCGGTCCGGCGGTGGTGCTGAGCTTCCTGATCGCAGGCGTCGTGTGCGGCGCCGCCGTGATGTGCTACGCCGAATTCGCCTCCATGATTCCAGTGGCGGGTTCCGCCTACACCTTCACCTACACCACCGTCGGCGAGATCGTGGCATGGGTGATTGGCTGGGATCTGATCCTCGAAATGCTCATGGCCGGTTCGGTCGTCTCCAAATACTGGGGCGTGTACCTCAACCAGTTCTTCGAGCTGATCGGCTGGAACATCAACACCAACATCGCCATCGGCTCGTTCAACTTCGACCTGGCTCCGGTCATCATCGTCGCCTTCTTCACCGCGCTGCTGGTGATGGGTACCAAGATCGGCGCCCGCGTGGACGGCGCGCTCACCATTTTGAAGATCGCCATCGTCGTGTTCATCGTGGTCGTCGGCTTCTTCTACATCAAGGCCGAAAACTTCACCCCGTTCATTCCGCCGAGCGAACCCGCAGCATCCACCGACGGCTCCGGCGTCTCCGCGGTTATGGAACAGCCGCTGTGGCAGTGGGCCACAGGCATGGCCCCCAG
>UMIN01022928.1_pt1 | contig 29613 bp, 23 predicted proteins | sample 1965811 | NCBI WGS metagenome assembly UMIN01 (sample SAMEA4836123, study PRJEB28245) | human gut metagenome | biome: gut microbiome; material: fecal sample | place: Denmark | collected 2008
GCTGATTTAGCTATGAATCACCCGGAAGCTTTCAAAGCTGTGGTTGCTAAAGCAAAAGCTGCTTAAGACTCAACAGTTTATGAATTACAAAGTGTCAGTTACTAGGCTAGTAACTGGCACTTTTTCTTTGCACGGCAGTGAAAACAGAATAAAAAAATGTTAGTAGGTAAACAAAATCCTTTTTTTTCTTGCTAATATCAAGGATTCTTATTACATTTGTGATACAAAAATATTAGCCGTATCGACTGGATCGGGAAACTCTTCAAATTAATCTGATGCACCGAGAAAGCTTCGTTCTTCAATGGCGGGCCACATCCTTCGGGACAGCTTTAAGCCGGTGGATTACAAAGAGGGCGAGCGCTCAAATCTTGTTCTATCAGAGTTTCATCACATCGTCGGTACGGCTTTCTTATATACTTTTCTATGATATTTTATTTCTCAGGTACAGGTAATTCAAAGTGGATCGCTAATCAGCTGTCTAAGGAACAAAAAGAGGATTTAGTTTTCATTCCCGACGCATTGAGGTGTGGAGTGTTGGAGTTTTGTCTCAAAGAGGAAGAAACGATCGGATTCGTGTTTCCTATTTACTCGTGGGCGCCTCCTGAGATTGTATTGAGCTTTATTCAAAAACTCTCGCTGAAGGGGTACAGAGGGCAGTATTTGTTCTTTGTATGTTCTTGTGGAGATGATACCGGCTTGACTCAACAGGTTCTGACGAAAGCGTTCAGACATAAGGGATGGGAATGTCATGCCGGCTTTTCAGTCACCATGCCTAACAATTATGTATTGCTTCCGGGATTTGATGTGGATAGCGAGGAACTGGAGAGGAAGAAGTTGGCAGAGAGCGTCGCGGAACTTAAAAGGATAAATACTTTGATCAGTAAAAGAGAACACTTGTTTTCCTGTCACGAAGGCAGTATTCCTTTTATCAAAACGAGAATAATCAATCCTTTATTCAATCGTTTTCAAATGTCACCTAAGCATTTCTATGTAACAGATGACTGTATCGGATGTAGGCGTTGTGAGAAGAATTGTCCGATGGAGAATATTACTATGTCAGAAGGGAAGCCGGTCTGGGGAATGAATTGCACCTCATGCCTGGCATGTTACCATGTATGTCCCCGGCAATCGGTGCAATATGGGAAAAGAACAAAAGGGAAGGGGCAGTATTTCAATCCCAATTCCGGCTATTGATCTTTGATTTTAATGCTGCAATGAGATAGGTCTTCGATGATTGCAAGGCTTTCTACTCTGACACCCTGCTCTTCCAGCACTTTGCGTCCGTTTTGGAATGCTTTTTCAATGATGAATCCCATTCCTACCAGATTTGCTCCGGACTGCTTAATGAGATCAAGAACACCTAATGCCGCATTTCCGTATGCAAGGAAGTCATCTACAAAAAGTATGTTGTCATTTGGAGTCAGAAAATCGGAGCTGATAACAACTTCGTAATCACGGTCTTTTGTAAACGAGTGGACGGTGGTACTTAGTGCATTCTGAATCGTTTTGGGAGATTTCTTTTTGGCAAATACAACAGGCAAATCCATCAGGTAACCTGTCATGATAGCCGGAGCAATGCCACTGGCTTCTATTGTCATGATTTTATTTACGTTTGTGGCTGCAAAACGGCGGACAAATTCGACTCCGATTGATTTCATCAGAACAGGGTCCATCTGGTGGTTGATAAAACTATCCACTTTCAGAATACCTCCTTCGTAACATTTTCCATCTTGCAGAATTCTTTTTTTGAGTAATTGCATATAATCTGATATTAATTAATAATGTGCTAATATGCCATTCCGGATGATGAAACAAAGGACGGCATATTAGCACATGAACTATTTTAGTCTTACTTGTTATCTCTTAAATCTTTCACACGAACGGCTTTCCCCTCGCTTTGAGGTAGAGAACCTTTCTTAACCAGTTTTACTTTGGGAGTAACCAGGATTTCGTCTTTCAGTTGGCGGGTAATATCCTTGCGTATTTTCTCCAATTCAATATAATTGTCGGTAGAAAGATCGCTCAGCTCCACTTCAACAATCATTTCATCCTGATTATTGATTGTTTCCAGCGTAATTAAATAGTTGCTGCCCAATTCGGGGAATTGTACTAGAATTTTCTCTACCTGCATCGGGAAAATATTGACTCCCTTGATGATAAACATATCGTCACTACGTCCTTTAATCCGGTCAATACGGATATGTGTACGACCGCAAGGGCATTTTCCCGGAAGAATACGGGTTAAGTCGCGGGTACGATAACGGATGAGCGGCATCATTTCCCGATCAAGGGTAGTGAGTACTAATTCTCCGGTTTCTCCTTCAGGAACAGGTTCGCCTGTTTCTGGATCAATGATTTCTACTAAGTAGCAATCTTCCCAAAAGTGCATTCCGTTCTGTTCCAGACATTCGAAAGCAACACCGGGACCGTTCATTTCCGTCATACCGAAGCTGTTGTATGCTTTAACACCCAACATCCGCTCTATTTTCCGACGTTGTTCATCTGTATGGGGCTCTGCACCGATTACCAAAGTTTTCAGTGTGGTGCCTCTTGGGTCTAGTCCTTCTTCCTGAAAGACCTCTGCAAGACGAATGGCATAGCTTGGTATGGCATGCAGAGCGGTTGTCTTAAAGTCATTGATGAATTTAATCTGCCGCTTGCTGTTACCGGCTGCGGCAGGAACGGTAAGACAGCCCAGACGTTCGGCTCCATATTGGAACCCTAGTCCTCCTGTAAACATTCCATATCCTGAACTATTCTGAAAAACATCTGTTTTACGGATTCCTACCGTATATAGGCAGCGGGCTACCAGATTAGCCCAAGAATCAAGGTCGTGTTGTGAGTGAACGATAACTGTCGGATTTCCGGTAGTACCACTGGAAGAGTGAATACGCACACCATCATTCCTCATATCTCCCGCCACCAGTCCGAAAGGGTAGTGGGCACGCATATCGGCTTTGGTCGTGAACGGTACTTTACGGATATCATCCAGCAATTGTATGCTGTCTGAGGTAATACCATGTTTACTGAAAACCTCCTTATAGTATGGAGCGTTTGCAGCGATACTGATTGTTTTCTTCAAGCGTTGAAGCTGCAATTCCCGCAACTTCTCCCGACTCATGGTTTCTATTTCTTCTTCCCAGTATTGTGTACTCATGGCAGTCTCTATTATTACATAAGCTTTTCCGCAATTTCCTTGCCGGCAGCCAATGCTTTAAGATTCATTTCTACAATTGCTTCCCCTTTACGTTGGAAAATCTCGCGAATGCTGTCCTGCACTTTTGCGTAGTCAATGCCAAGAAATGGAATTGTTGCTCCCAACAGGACGATATTGGCTACCCGTGCGGAACCGGCTTCTTTGGCTACTTTATCTACATTCAATACTATCTTATGAGGTAGTTTGTTGATTTCTGCCATTACTTTGTCCGTTTCCGGATAGTTGGGAATATTGACAAAAGGAGTTTCATTCGTTACCAGCCACCCTTCAGGGCTAAGGTAAGGAAGATATCGAAGGCCTTCCATAGGTTCCAGTGAGATAATAAGATCACATTTGCCGGAAGGAATCAAATCGGAAGCAATCGGCTGATCGCTGATGCGGAGGTTGGATTGAACGTCTCCTCCGCGCTGGCTCATTCCGTGCACTTCTGCTTGTTTCATATAAAGTCCTTCCTTTAAAGCGGCTTTACCGATTACGGTAGCAATGGACAAAATACCCTGTCCGCCTACTCCTGATAATATAATATCTTTTTTCATGGTTTACTTGCTTCTTTTTTTACGTGCTAATGTCTGGATACACTCTCTGCGTGGAATAATGACAGATACGCCACGATATTCGATTTCTTCGCGTATGATCTGTTTCATCTCTTCGTAATTCTTCTTCAAAGGAACAACCACTCTGATATGGGCGGGCTCTACACCGAGACCTGCACAGATTGCTTCGATACGTCCGGTTCCTGCAGAATCTTGCCCGCCTGTCATAGCGGTAGTCTCGTTGTCGGATATTACAATTGTCACATTGGCGTTTTCATTTACGCAGTCTAATAATCCTGTCATCCCCGAATGAGTGAATGTGGAGTCACCGATGACGGCTACGGCCGGAAACAGGCCACCGTCGGCTGCACCTTTTGCCATAGTGATAGAAGCACCCATATCTACGCATGAGTTGATAGCATTGAATGGCGCATTTGCTCCCAGTGTATAACAGCCGATGTCACTGAATACTTTATGTGCGGGATATTCCTCTCTGAGAACTTCAGTCAATGTGGTATACATATCGCGATGGCCGCAACCTTCACAAAGTGCGGGCGGACGCATCTCTACCACAGACGGAATGCCAAATTCGGATTTGTTCTCTTTGCCTACCGCACGGGCTACCGAGTCAGGATTCAGTTCTCCGTCTTGCGACAAAGTGCCGTCTAAACGTCCTTTTACCTTTATACCAATACCCAGATAACCTTTCAGTTGTTTTTCTACAAAAGGTTGACCGTCTTCCAAAACAAGAATCTCATCGCAAGACTCTACCAATTGATGGAGTTGCTTTTTCGGCAGTGGATATTGTCCGATTTTGAGTACCGGATATTCACAGCCTTCGGGGTAGTTTTCCATCAGGTAATTGTAACCGATACCACATGCGATGATTCCTAGTTTCTTGTTAGGACCATCTGTATATTTGTTGTACGGTGATTCTTCGGAGGCCTTTATGAACTCATCTTGACGTGAAAGTAATACTTTATAGCGTTTGCGGGCATTTCCCGGCAACAGGATGAATTGACGCGGGTCGTTGCTGAATGATATTCCATTCTGTGGTTTCTGTTCCTTGCGTTCTACTCCGGAACGGGAATGCGCAAGACGGGTTACCATACGCATTAAAATAGGTTCTCCCATTTTTTCGGAGAATTCAAAACCGCTGTACACCATGTCATACGCTTCCTGCTGATTGCTGGGTTCGTACATAGGAATGAGGGAAAAATCTCCGTAGAAACGGCTGTCTTGCTCGTTCTGTGAGGAGTGCATACTAGGATCGTCTGCCGCTATCACAATCAGTCCGCCTTTCACGCCGGTGATGGCAGAGTTGACAAAACAGTCGGCGGCCACATTCATACCTACATGCTTCATGCAGACTAAGGCCCGCTTGCCGACGAAAGACATACCTAAAGCAGCCTCCATCGCTGTTTTTTCGTTGGCACACCAACGGTTATGTATATTCCGTTCGGTCGTTATCGGGGCCATCTGAATATATTCCGTAATCTCAGTTGAAGGAGTGCCGGGATAGGCATAAACACCTGAGAGTCCGGCATCCAATGCAGCTTGTGCAATGGCTTCATCGCCAAGTAAGAGTTGCTTGCTCATATATTTCTTTTTATTTAGTGTTGATCACAGTTTGTTATTCTATCGGGCAAAGATAGACTTTTCAGTTCGTTTTATCACAAATTTACTTGAAAATCTTTCTTTCATTCAGCGCTTTCCAATATTTTCTTGCATTTGCCATGTGTTCGGCATAATTGGATGCGAAATTGTGAGTCCCGGAAAAGTCCTCTTTGGCACACATATAAATATAGTTGTGCTTGGTATAATTCAATACACTGTCTATCCCTTTTTTAGAGGGGATACGGATAGGCCCGGGAGGTAATCCGGTATTTATATATGTGTTATATGGCGAATCGATTTTCAAATGCTCGTTCGTAATACGTCGCAGACCAAAATCCTGTAGGGCAAATTTGATTGTCGGGTCTGCTTGCAGGGGCATATCTTTGTGCAGGCGGTTGATGTATAATCCGGCTACCATTGGCTTTTCTTCATTATTATTGGTCTCTTCTTCAACGATGGAAGCAAGTGTGCTGACTTCTTCCGGTGTCATACCGATTGCAGTGGCTTGTGCCAACCGTTCTTTGTTCCAGAAACGTTCATGCTCCTTTCTCATGCGTTCGATTAATTCATCCGCACTCATATCCCAGTATACTTGGTAGGTTTCGGGAATGAAAAGACCGGGCAAGGTTGCTTCTGTGTATCCTAGTCGGGCTTGAACGGTGGAATCAAACAACCGGCGGGCAATCTCGGCAGAATCGATCATTAACTGTTTGCCCATACTTCGTGCCAGTCGTTCTAAAGTACGGACACTTCCGACTGTGAGATTCATCGGCTCTTGGTAACCTCTGGAAAAACGGCTGTATACATGGTATACATTGTCGTTCGGACGGATGGCATAACGTCCCGTGTGTATATTCTGTTCGAGATTTTTGTATTTGGCCATCCAATGGAATCCGGTGAGTTTGTTGACATATCCGAACTTTTTTATTTTATTGGTAATAGAATCGGCCGTATCGTCCCGGTCTACGTAAATGTATACGGTTTTGGACGGATGGAATTGGGGAGCAAACAGATAGTAATAAATAGTCCCTCCTGCAATAACGCAAAGTAAAAATGTTCCAATCAGAATGGATAATAAAATAGTTCTCTTTTTTTTCTTCATCTTATGAGACGTTATTTTTGCAGCGTCAAAGATAAGAAGAATTTGAATAGGAGTGGTTTCTTTCTGAGATGAATCTTTTCTCTGCAACATTTTTGTCTTTATATTAAGTATTATACCCGGAAAAACAAAAATGTCACATTGCTGATAATTAGGTGTTTATGGATAAAAATAGGGATAAATTAAGATAAGTTCACAAAAAACGTCTAGATGTTTTTAGCTTTTTGAGAACAAAAAATGCATTTTTTCTGCAATAATTTGTCACTGAGTTACTTATATGATTTTGTAGCTATTAATGCTGTTCTATTGGGTTATAGTTGAACAACTGTGGAGAAGGACAAGTGTAATTGACAAGTTGCACAACAGTATCACGTTGGTTGCTCAACAGTAACAGCTTAATATCTCGGCAGGTTTTATTAATATGCCGTAAGGTTTTATTAATATATCACCGGATTTTATTTATTGGTAAAGAAGAAATCAATCGGTTCACTGCATGATTTTAAGATATAATACGGTATTTCTGATTAATTCGGCCATTGGAAATAATCTGCTTCTGCTTCTATTTTATTTTCTATTTCATCGGGAAGGACCGCAAAGAAATCCATGTTTGTAAGATGTTCAATACTATCTATTGTCACTGCGTATGTAGAAAGTGGCTCTACTGACTGTTTATTGTTGAATAAGAAACCGATAGCCCGCATAGGCTTTACGAAAGGGGAGAGGATTACCTTGAAAAACTGTTGGGGCACTACAACTTTATTTTTTCCGATCGTTTTGGGTTGTCCGGTTATAATAGGTCCGCATATAATGATAATGGCACTGTCTGCTATCGCCCAATTCCGGATTTTCTCTTCCAGATTTTTCCAACCTCTTCTGTTTAGTTGCGGGTGTTGCGGACACATATTGCTGAAGTAAAATGATTCTTTCATAGCTTGCGGACTCCATTTCATATCTGCAGCTGGTGCCATATGTCCTTTGTCGTATCCCGAATGTGCATAGTCTGTATTGGTTGCTATCAAGCCTCTGACCTGCGGGTCGGTAATAAAACGGTTACTTCTTTTCTCCTTTCCCTTTGTCTCTTTACGAGTCAATTCGTATGAAACCCAATTGGGGAGTTTTAAATCTTTATTGTAAGAAACGGTGTATCCGGTGTGATGGATGATCTGTTCTTGACGTCGGGTAAGTGACACCGGTATTTCCAACTCTTTAGTTGTCGGATTTTTACCTTCCGGCTTCTTGTTCTCCGGCTTTTGGTCAGATGAAGTTTGAAATGATGTGCTGGTCTGTGACTTTTCTTTTTGAGAAGTATCAATGCCCTGACAATATAAATAAACGCCGTAAAGAATAGGTATAAGTATAATGATGGTGATAATACATCCCAATTTATAATTGGAACGTGATTCTTTTTTGAATAATTTTCTGTTTTTGCCTTTCTTTCTTCGATTCATTGGTTTGCAGGTGATGATGGGGTTGTTTTTATTCTTCTTTTCTCATGCTGAATTCGCAACCGCAATATTGCTGATTGTAGAAATTATATTCTTTGATGATTGCGATGCGTCGTTCACTTAATCCGCCTTTACGCCAATTCTGTTCCCAATATGTGACATCAGGATAATGTGTCATGGCATATCGTCCGGCTTCATTTATCTGTTCCAGGCTTTTCCAACGGCTGGAAGCAAGGGTAGTGGTAATTACGGAGAAACCATGCTCGTGGGCATAACGGGCTGTTTCCAACAAGCGGCTCTTGAAGCAACGCAGGCAACGTCCTCCTCTTTCGGGTTCCTGTTCCATTCCTGCCATTTGGCAACGCCAGGCTTCGTGGTCATAGTCGGCGTCTACAATTTCCAGTCCTAATGATTGCGCATAACGGGTGCATTCATCTTTTCTTATGTTGTATTCTTCCTGTGGGAAAATATTGGGATTGCAATAGTAAATGACAGGGGTTATATTGTGTTGCATCAGACATTCGATGATAGCTGACGAACAAGGAGCGCAACAAGTATGAAGTAAGATTTTGTCGGCTTCTCCCGGAACTTCGAGTTGGAATTTCTTTTTCATGCGGTAAAGTTAGTATATATTTTGTCATACCATGCAACACTTTATAATTTATTCACAGGCGGAATTATCATTGATTATTGGGACAAAAAGTATCGAAAACAAAAGTTGTTATAAAAATAGCTCAAAAAATAGGCGGATTCTTTTTGTAGTTTCAAATAAAGCTGTAATTTTGCACGCCGTAAACGAGAGACAAACGCCGCTATAGCTCAGTTGGTAGAGCAACGCATTCGTAACGCGTAGGTCGCCAGTTCAAGTCTGGCTAGCGGCTCTCAAATAAAACGCTGATTATTAATTGTTTAATCAGCGTTTTTCTTTTCTGAAAATTCAATTCCGAATAAAAAAAACATAAATCTGCATATATATTTGCACAAAATTGTATAGTAGAATTGTGTTTTGATTATTCAATTATGGCAACAATCAGATTAACAGTTTTAAGTTCCATTAAGGAACATGATGGCAGGCTTCCCATCTTAGTCTGCATCTCCCAAAAGAAAGAACGTGCCTACATCAAAACAGAGTTTTTGTTAGATGATATTGCGGAATTTGACAACGGTAAAGTCGCTTACCGGAAGGACGCGAACGTCATGAATAGAAGGCTTGAATTTGTGCTTTCACAATACAAAGAGAAATTCAATTCTATTGAATGCATTGACTATTTTTCTGCAATTCAGATAAAACGGATTATAATATCCAAGGAACGTCCTTCACATATTTCGTTTTTAGAGTTCTGGAAACAGCGCATAAATGAAATTAGGGAAGAGGGTAGGGAAAGTTATGCTAAAATGAATGAAGAGACTGTACGGGTGTTTACTAATGCGGAAGGAGATGTCCCTATTCCTGCAATTAATACTTTACTGGTAGAGCATTTTAAAAAGTGGATGATAAAGAAAGGGTATGCTAATGGAAACATCGGATTAAGGCTTACGCATCTGAAAGCCCGGATAAACGAACTGATAAAGACAGGTGTTCTTAAAACGGACGTACATCCATTTGCGTACACGAAAATACCAACAGCCGAACCTAAAGAATGTGACCTTTCAATAGAAGAATTTCAGAAAATACAAAAAACAGTAGTTGAAGGGAAACGCTTGAATTTAGGTAGGGATATGTTTTTACTCTCTTTCTATTTGTGCGGTATCAACTTGAAAGATTTATTATCTGTCGATTTGTCGGTGGATGTACTTTCTTTTGAAAGAATCAAGACTGTTCATGCTAAGACTGGAAAATCGGTCATAACGATACCTATACACAGTGAAGCGAAAGCAATTATCTGTGAGTACATAAATAAAAAAGGATTTTTGGATTTGGGGTATTCTTATACCTACTCTAATTTGCAAAAATACATCAATCTTTGTATGAGGGAACTAAAAGAGCACTTAGGAATCAAACAGACATTGTGCTTTTATTCCGCACGCAAGACTTTCGCCCAATTCGCCTCTGAACTAGGTATTCCAGACGGAGTGATAGATTATTGTCTCGGTCATTCGGATAAGAATCGAGGAATCATCCGATACTACACGAAAGTCAAGCAGAAGCAGGCGGAAATAGCCATAAACAGGGTGATAGACTACGTGAACAACCCTGAAAAATACAAGGATTACATAGAGATGAGGGCGGACATCATGCTGATGAAAACATAGAAAAAAGGCAGCTTATTCGGCTGCCTCTTCTTTAACCGGAACTAAAGGAGAACAATTTTCCTTATTTACAAGAATATCACGCATATTAGGCTTGTTATTAAAATTGCGAGATATATTTTTTATTACATCGGAATAGTTGTCGAAATATCTCTCCACACCTTCTATAGTGTCCTTAAACTGGTAATAAAAGACCTTAATAGACAGACAATTATTATGTTCAAATAAGGTATTTAATAATGTTCTATCAGAATTTCCACAGGAATGCCCCATTACAAAAACTTGATATGGCTCTGAAGAAATAAAATTTAATAGATTCCTATAATTCCTTGTTTGATGATATTTAATAGACTTTATATTTTCTAGAAAATAATTGTTTTGTAACTCTTCTATTGTTTTATAATCACTATCCAATTCATCACCATATCCGAAAATAATAGGATTGTTTTCATTGTTTAATTCCCCATGAATATTGATTATTTCAAAACCATTATCAGCAGTATACAACTTTTCTGCGGTTTTTGTATAATTGAAATTTAGAATTAATGTTGTATAAGGCATAAGATAATTCTTTTTAAAAGAAATATTATCATGTTTTTTGAGAAAAAAATGCATTTGTTTTTCACTTTTTGTTTCAATCTTATTGTATTCAAAATTATTTTCCATATCATTCATGAACTCATAGTCATCACGAGCATTCATAGCTGAAAATATAGAATCAACAAATTTATTTTGCTTACAATTAGCGATATCATCAAAATCTAGAAAACTTGAAAACGCATTTTGTATAGACTGGTGTAAGTTTAAATCAGCATTCTCAATAATCTTGGTTAAGTAGGCTTCTAAAAGTCCTTTTACATCATCAAATTCTTTGTTTAATACTTGAATACCTTTACTCTGTTTTTGGGAATCTTTTTCCAAAAGCAAGTCTTTCAATGCGGCATAGTATTCATTTTCTATATCCACCCAGTCCGTAAGCGAGCATTTACTAGATATGCGTTCGAAAAAAATATTTTTAAACTTTAGATAAGCTGTAGTAGTCGTATTAGAACTATTATATTTGGTAATTAGTGTACACAAATCTCCCAATGGGCTACCTTCTTTATATGAAAAATATTCATTTTCAGTATCACCTTTACCATATCTTGTCTTAATATTCACAAACTTATCATCGTAGTCGTTTAGCGAATGGAACATTCCATATTGTTGATCTAGTAACTGCCAATACCCACCATATATCTTTTCTCTAACAGTGTTCCAATAGTCATCAATAAAATCCTTATATCCAGTCTTTAAATTGTGAGCTAAATCAAAACCGTTACCGATAATTATAATTCTATTCATGTTGGAAATTTATTTAAGTTAACTACAAATTTCATAATTCCTATGCAGAGTTGTGTTCGCTTTTCTTCTGCTATAATGTTAGTTTTCGGCAAAGGTATAAAAAAACCCCGACTAAAGTCAGGGCGAACTTGCCAAAAGACAAGTAAACTTCTACGGGTACAAAGATATACTATTTTCCATTAATATCACCACATCTGTCAAATCCGGCATTTTAAATAATGTGTTGTTTTGTACTCCTTTCTTTATGAACCTTTTTCCATTGGAAATTGTTATGTAAGTAAAACTTAAGCTTTTCATACCGGTAACGGTCTGCGAAGATAGTTACCGTTTTTTTGAGGATATATTCCACAATCATGTTAACAATTCCACATATTTTCCACAGATACGCAATATGTTCATTCGTGTTCATACCATTGATATATAGCTAAATATAAACAAAAGCAGAATATGGCACGCGCTTTGCTTTATCATTTATAAAGATTGTAGCAAAACAGTTTCATAATGAATGAAGCCAAAATAGGATAACACATTTTGAATTTACATAGCCTATATGTCATAAGAAAATGGTTGAATAAACTTTTGTAAAAAATTGTACCTAAACTTTTCATATTACTTAAGGTGCCGTCTGGGAAGATAGCACCTTTTTCTCACCACATGAACAAGTTACAACTGATTCCGGCTCCTACATACCAACCGCCCGGATAACCGTATCCTGCTTGCAAGCCTAATCCCCAGCGTTTCTTCTTCTGTAAAGGTGGAAAAGTAATAATTTTATTATCTCTGTATATTTCCATAGAATCAAGAGTAGGATTATATCCACTGACTACCGCCCGGTAATCATCGGTCTTATACTCCTTGCTTGTTATCGGTATCAGTACCGGAATCGAATCGCCTTCTACGGTTCTGTCAGTCGTTGTATCTATCAGAATAGGTAGATATACCGTATCGGTACGTTTCAGAGTTTCTTTTACTAGCTTAGGGATTGTGTCTCTTACTGTGTCCCGGATATGTACAGTATCTCCTTTAATGTAAACCGTTGACGGATCGTGCGGATTACACTGCATCCACACGATCACGCCAAGCAACAGGCAGACTAGTATATAAGGAAGGGTTCTCATGCTACTTCAACGTAAATACCTACAAGGTCTTTTAGTGAGTTGTAAACCGCCTGTCCAGTAGAACGGGTGCACTTATAGGTAACTCCGTCCTGCGAATAGTATTTGCCCTCTTCCAATGCCATATTGTTATTGTATGGGATCGGATCATCCTTTGTTCCGGCAGCGGTCTCGTTGATTTCCTCATAGAGAGCTGCGGTGTTGATGCTTGGCGGTTGATTCTCCAAGACGACAGCAATATTCTGCCTTACCCGGTAGAGTTTATCGTTGTACTGCACTTTCATTCCGGTTGTTAGTGATTTGCTGATAAACTCGTTCCAATACGGATACATGGACTTCACTTTCAACGCTTCGTTGTCTGTCAAGTTCATTGTCTGGATTCCTGCTCTGGTCACATTCAAAAGGTTCTGCGCTGCCGCCACCTGAATAAACTGCGCACTGCCTGCCGGATGTTCTTCTTCCGTCCATGACCATTCATCACTTGACAGAAGGGCGTTCAGTTCCGGGCTGTCAAAATAGTACCTCGGAAACTCTTCGTCCTTGTAAGGGGACAAATACTCTTCGTGGAGGATTACCTTACTTCCGTCTTTACTCTTTCTCATTGTGGGGATAGCCAACAGACCGTGCTGGGCTAGCCATTCGATTGTTACTACTGCGTATTTCATATGATTTCTAATTAGTTGTTTAACTTACTTCAATGTTATTCTCAATACCCATAACCTCGTTTAGCTCCTTTATTTCTTCTTCACTAGATATGTCGGGGAATAGCATAAAATCAAAGAGAGCCATTTGAGCAAAATTACCTCTAGCAAATGAAGTGCCAATATTAGGAGCATATTGAACTCCTATATTAGCATTAGTTGCAGTTATATTATGAGTTATATTCAGTAAATCTTTATCAATAATGTGTTCATTAAGTATACCATCAATATAAGTTTTACCACCTTTATTTGAGTATTCATAAGCTATTGTCTTACCTGCTGAAACAATAGCTAAGTATTGACTCCAACTATTTCTTTGGTCATACAAGTATCTATCATAACTTTGTAAATTCACCTTCATCAATACTTGTTTACCACCATGAGCCAAAGTAGGAATGGTAATATAGTCATCCACCCCATCAAGACAGAATGAGCCTTCGTATTGTCCTAGTTGCTCGATAACAAGATTAGACCAATCTAATGTTAAGTCATTAACTATAAATTCCCACGAACCTGTTGATATTTTCCCTCCAATTGTAACAATTACATTATTGGGAATAGTTATATCAGTATCTTGATGAAATATCAATTCCCCACCAACAGGTATTCCTGTGGCTATAACCTTTATTTCATTAACATAAGTCCCAGTACCTACATATATTATACCTCTATTCGCTTTTAAAGAAACTACTGTAATCTTATTATCAGTACGATTTATTTTATTAGCAGAGGAACTTATATGCCATTTGTTGTCATTAAATGGTTCTATATACCCATTAGCTCCACTCATTCCCGCATAAGTTGAGTTGTTGATTATCCCATGATTACCCTTACCTGTCAAGTCCGGAATGTATCTTAATATCTTGTAGCTGGAGTTTGGAATCCTCAACCTATTAGGTGACAGGATACAGTTCGGCTCATTAGCTTTTAGGTAGATACGTGCATTATCAAACACCATAGACTTCTCTACCTTTATGATAGTGTTTGGGTAAAGCGTTACACCATTATACCGTGTATCGGATACAGTATATAGCTCCGGTAAAAGGTTGGCACTTCCTGCAAAGACTATATCACTACCTACTTTCAACTTATCTCCCCAAGTGATAGTTTTACCATCTTGTTTTAGATTAATTATTGCTGGATAAGGCTGAACAATATCTTCGTATCTGATGTACTCGTCAATGGCATAGCTTATCTTCTGAGGGCTTTTGGTTATTGGGAAATCTGCGTAATAAAATCCATTAGGATTAATAGGTAAATCTGTATATTCAACTCCATTAATAGTTATCTTAGATACTTCATCTATTCCGCTAGGTTGAATATAAACTATGACAGTACTTCCTTCTTGCAAATAGATTCCTGTTTTGTTGATAGATTTATTATACAACGTAGTTGAACCCTGAGTTATCCAAATATCGTTATAAGGAATATTTCTAGATATAACAGGTCTAAACTCCACCATATCCGGATACAGCGTACCCAACTTATACCTCTTTAACTGACGCTCTAGCAGGAACTCGGAAAGGGAGTAAGGGAAAAGCAAGAAAGACCAAAGAGCTAGTTTGCTGTATCTATTTTCTTCTCCTAATCTAGCCATATATAATGGATTGTTGTCTACTACGTTGCCAGTAATAAGTTGAATTCCATTATTTACATATTTAGATTGATAGCTAATAAATCTTTGTACATCAATTATTCTGTCAGTATTTCCACCGAAACTAAACGCTTGTTTTTTCCAATCAAATCCAAAAGCCCCTTTTGCATAGTTATAACTTCTAGTAGCTACACCACCATTAGCATTATCAATTAATCCGTCCACTATCTCTCTATCAGCTACTACCGTATAATCCTTGTATATTGGAAGGTTTTCTACTTTACCGTAATCGCTTACACTGTCAGTCTGCCAAGCCCCTTCATCATTGATACCGCTCTCTTTGTTCCAAGCAGAGTTGTAAATCTTCATATTATGCCCGTTGCCGGAGAAGTCCACAAGCTCATCATTGAAAGAAGCGTGGTTCTCATTGGTGATGCCCTGCCGGATGGTGTCGTAGATGATATCCGGTTTAACATGCTTGTCCAAATTGAAGTAGGATATTACCTGATTGATTTGGTCGGTGGTTAATGTTTTGTTAGAGATGAATGTCCAATAGTAGGCTATTTGGGAAACTTCACTTATGGTGCCACTGTATTTATAACCTTGAACAAAGAATTTATCAGTAGGATCTAATGCTGAGTTACCTTCTGTTGTATAGTCTTTCTTATCTCCAAGTATATTATTTATCAGCGTAGGAGGATTGTTAGTATTTATCTGTCTTGAATACCCGTATATACCTGTTTTTCCAGCAGAACTACAAATATTCCTACAAACTACGTGAGCTACACTTTCCGAACGAATATTATTAATAGTTGTCAGTGAAGACAAACCTATCTGATGAACCATACTCACCACGGTAACCTCATTGCTTCCTCCCAACATTTCCTTAACCGTCTTGGTGGAAGTGATTAAGTCGTCTTTACCGTCGGTGACGAATGCACCTTGATGAGAGGGGATTTGCTCAATAGTTATATCACAATCACCAATTACAGAACCGTCTAATGAAGTTATCATAAATCCATACCATCCAGCTACTAAATCGACAGATATTTCATTAACTCCATTTACAAACTCTTTAATAACAGTGTTTTCATTATTAAGAGTACATTTCATATCAGATGTAAGCCCTGATATTTTTAACTTAATATTAAACTTCTTAGTTGTAGTTACATTTTCAAAGAATGCATGGGTTTCAGTAAGAGATGACTCTATACGAGTTATATGAATACTATTGACATTTATTGTACTAACAATACCAGGTTTAGATATTCTCCATGTAGTAAAATCTTCTTCATACTTCCCATACCCACTATTGAGCTTGTAAGCTGCGTTACTTATGATGAACGGATTGTCTGGGTCAACCAAGTTCTTGATTACAGCCCTGTCAGGGTCGTCGTTGCTCTTGCCGTCACAGATACAGACAGCGACCAAAGAAGCCAATACTTCCGGGTCGATGTAAGGACGGGCGGAAGTATTAGCCCGGCGGGAAGGCGAACCGATCTGATTCAAACCAACCCGATTCAACCCTATTACATTTAATGGTAACTTGTTAAGCTTCATTGCCGGATTCGGTTACTGTTCCACTTAATACTTCACTTTCGCTTTCGACACGAATTGTCTTTGGATAGACCAAAGCCGAGAAGTCGCAGTCTATGGTTGTCCCTGCATTGTACGCAAGACTTCCGGGCAAAACCACAGGTTCAAAATTCCCTTCACTTGTCGTTCGTTGGAGAATATTTACCCGACCGTAGTTATCACGTTCCAAATGGATATTGAAATCAGAATTTACCTGAAATTCCGCATACCATACGCTGCTATTCTTTTTGAACTCCAAATTTATTGTTGCCATGATTGTTCCTCCTATTGATTATAATTTTAAAACCTGTTTCTTCACGTTGCAACTATCATAGCTGACGTGAACCCATGAGAAGTTCTTCTCATCTATCAGCTGCGTAAAAGGAAGGTTAAGCTCCTGTACGAGATTGAATAGCTTTTTGTTTTCCGCTTTTGTATTCGGAGTGCCAACTATATCAGCCGCCATTCCTTTCATGTGCTCGCTGGTCTTGCTTCCTCCTACAGCCTTGTTTAATGCTTCGCAACGGTATCCGCTAGTTACAATGATAGGTTTGCCATAGGCTTCCCGAAGAGGATCAAGAACGTTATCTATTAAACCATCTACATTGCAGATTAACGCTTTCGGCAGACGGTTATCAATACCACGTCTGTCAGCCGTTTCGCTCTTTACCATTTCGGCTATCGTGAAATACTTTCCCATATCTTTCCTCCTATAATATCAATGTTAATACTCCGATTTGAATCGCTTGTCCGATGAACCCGCCTATCAGCGTGGCGGCAATATCGAGCCAATCCCATTTGTTGCCGTATGCACGGTCCTTGAACTCCATGCCGACAGCCAGTCCTGCCGCAAACAGGATGGTTAACAGTGCACCTGCCGGGATGGCGTAGAGCAGGTGCTTGATACGGTTACTTTCATTTATCCAGCTCATATAATTATGTTTTAATAATCACTGGGCGGCTTACGCTCCTTGCATCCTCTGACTTCGCATTTCTTGAAATTCAATGCCTGATTCTCGAGTTCGAGCTTTACATTCTTAGACTGTAGATCACGTATGCGCTCGCGGTCTTCATTCTTCTCAACATAAAGTTGGTCGATCTTGGTATCCAGTTCATGAACTTTGGCTTCTTTCTTCTCGTACAATTCTTTCCACTCGGCTGCATACTGGGTTATATTCTCAGCTTCCGCCTTCTTGGCGGCTGCTGCTTCCTTGCGTTTCTTGGAATCGTAGAACTGGAAGGCTCCAATGAGGGGAAGCAGGATAGTTGCGACTATCCCACCTATCATTGCCACTATCTGACTGATTTGTTCCATATTAAACCAAGCAAGTAAGATAAACGGTCAACAATGAAATTACCTCAATCCAAAACATAGGCTTTCTCTTTATGAAATCGGAGATGAAGTTACCCGTCCAATGCTTCTTCATGGAGACAATCATGTAAATAATGAATCCCGACCATAACAGAAGCCAGTACCAACTGTTGCATCCTACCCATATCTGGGAGAATATTAAGGACATGGCGGCACCTATTGCATGAGGAACCTTTTGCTCCGATTTGAAATTGGGAGACACACCGAGCACAACCATACCGACAACCGAAAGGAATACAAGAAACTGGCTGTTCTCCGTACTTGATTCCAAAGCTGCCGGGAGAAGCAGAACACCGGAGCCAATCATACACAGAGCGAACCAAAATTTGTGTGTCAGCGCATAGTAGGTGGCACTGATTGAATAAGGGATTTCTTTCCCTTTCCTAATCATCGCATAAACATAGCCTGCGATGAGAATAAATGATAATAGTACTAATAGAATCATAGCTTTATCTGTTTTTGAGTTTATAATACAAAATTGAGTTGTTCCGGGTATCCCCGGTTTTGTAATTGTAGGTTTCCACTTGTCCGGCATCAGACAAACCTTTCACAGCCGCAATATGAGATTGCGTCACATTGTAGCAGTCAAGGGCGTACAATTCAAGCCGGTTGAGCATTTGCAGGGCTGTATCAACAGGAATAACGTACTTCTCGGCATTGTACCAAAGCGTGGTATTCATCCGACCGGATTCTTTCTCGATACGGATTGAGTTGACCGGCCAGACACGGGTGTCTCTGTCTAACCGTATCTGTTTTCCGGCAAGCGTGAATGAGTTGACGGCATCCGACTTGTCATAGGCGTTGATTTCCGCTATCTTTATCTCTTTCAGTTCGTCAATCGTATGTTCATGCTCGACCAGTATAGGATACCCGTCAGCATTCTCTTTAATCTCTTTACCGGCAGATTGACCGTCTAATAATTCTTGCCAATATTCGACACTTATTTCCACTGAACCTTCCAATGGTGTGTCGTAGAATCCGTTTTTCCAATACATTTTTTGTTCCATAATTATTCTTTATTAATTATTTCCAACTTCCTATTGCTATCCATCTGAATGGTGGAGCAGAAAGAAACACCCCTGATTCATTTGCATATCTTCTATAAACCGTAAAATATGAAGTATATATAGAACCATAATTCACAGACCATATAGAATTATCCGTATTATCCGCAGAACTAGAAAAAGCTAGGGAAAAACAAGATTTAAAAGATATTGGGAAATTGACAGACTGATTATTTGAAGCACCGTTGCTAAAATATCCCCATTGTATCAGCAGACCGTTATTAAACTTGGCATAACCGTTCTGACCGAGTGATACAGTCATGGCGTTGGAGAGATCGGCTTTAGCGTATTTAGTACTTAGAGTGCTTAGTTCATCCTTTTCCTCATCAGTCACAAAATGCTTGTTTGTCTCCTCTGTTACATCACTTGCTTTATGGGTATGTTTAATCAGTGCGAATAAATCTTTTCCAATAGGAGTAACAGACCATTTACCCGTAACACCGGAAGACGGGTTGCAGGAATAATAGCATAATACGCCATCTTGGTTTAATGCCACGAATGAGCACTTTGAATTATCTTCCGCCAATTGCATGTTTAGCACTCCCAAATTGTAATACCCACCTTTTTCGTCCAGGACATATACCATTCTACCGGATTTCCATGCTTCGTAAATAGCGTTTATTTCGGCTATCTGCTCTTGGGTTACGTTACCGCCATTTACGATGGAACTGAAAGACAGGGAAGATTTGTAGATCCCTGCCGCATTACCATTGCTAGGAAGCTTGTCGATAGCATCGTCTATCTCTTCGGCTGTATGCCTTAATGTTTTAGTTTCTTCTGCCATAATATCATTGCTTTAATATACTTTTATTTCAAAATAAAAACCGCCATCCGCATCACAAGGAGCTCCACCATCACTTAGAACAACAAAGAAGGAATTGGCTATGAAATCTGTCACAGTGGCACTCACAGGGCGTGAACCGCCTTCTACATAGCCATATCCGGTAACCATCACATACCCACTCTTATCAAGTTCGTATTTGCTCCATTCCGATGGCAAGGTTATCAGAAACCTCCCTTTGGAATGTCTGGAAATGGACAATGAGCTGTTATCGAATATTGTCGCTTGCGCGAAAGAAGCGAATGAGCTTGAACATTTTGCCTTTCCGCTTGCGACTATTCGGGGAACCATCCCCCACGGAATCTCATTGGAAAAGCCGTGAGGGTTCTGCTTTGCTAATAGTTTCTGTGCTAAAATTCTAAATCCAACATCCTTGTTATGCATTTCTGCTTGTATATAATTTCCCAAGAGCGCATTGCGCTTGTTGAAAACGGCAAATATGTTATCTGTTGATGTACCTAAAGACATTCCGTTCGCAAAGAAACGTGATATGTATCCGCTCTTTGAAAAGGAAACGGATATGTCAATTATGGTAACTTCCGCCATAGAGGAAACACCGTTGGCGGATACAGAAGCATATAACTTGAATACAAGCCTATAATACAATCCGGGATTTATTGTTTTTGTCTGTTCGGTATAATGGATAGTGGTAGTTCCGGGTTCGCTCCGTTCGTCCTGTCTTAATATATAGTCCAATATTGGATCAGAATTGATATCCGTATAAGAGAGCAGGTGAAGCTCGTATCCTGTAGTGCATGATGCCGCACCTGTAGCCCCAGTATAATTTTGGGAAACAAAGGAAAAATTGAAATTCATTGTCAACAATGAATCCGCGTAAAAATAATCCTCTTTAATGATATTCACTTCCTTTTCATCAGACATTACAGTATTGTCGCTTCCGGGAACTGTAAGTAATGGTCTGTTGTTTATAATGGTTACTGATGGAATATTCCCAGCGTATAAATCATCAACCGACCTGTAGTTATTACCCTCAAACACGTTGACAATCTTTCCATCGTCATTATATATCTTCATGTCGCACGTGTTAGGATTCAGTTCAATATGCTTTCCATTCAAATCTCCGATATAGTTTACACCATCTGAGCTGTCGACACGCCACACTTTGCCTTCTGGGGTTTCCAGTGTTACAGTACCCCTGACTTCAACTCCTCTTTCAGGAGTGTATTGGATATAATTACTTTTATCTCGCGAACCTGTATAACTGCGTCCGTAATTATTTGAATAGAACTGCTGCGTCTCCTGGTCGAATCCTTCTTCCTTGACAGCCTTTCCTTCCAAAGTATAAGAATCAATACCCTGCAACATCTGTATGGTTGGAGCGGTAAGCCCATAGGCGGACAAAAGGATAGCATTCTGACGTGCGGGATCTGTCTTGTTGCCAAGTTGGATTATTTTGTCACCTGCCTGCGGAATATCGCTGCCTTCCTCGCAGTCATCTACCGACAGGTCAATATAGTTTTCTCCAACAGACAAAACATACCGCCAATAGTAGCGGTTAGCTACATTCTCATAAACTCTCGCCTTGATGTTAAACTGACGACATTGCGCCATGTCTCCGGCTGAGAACTGGTTGATGATGGCTTTCTCACCATCGTCGGCAGTGAAGTAACAACGGTACACGCCACCTGTCGCTACGGGAACATACAGGGCTGCGTTGTCCGAGTCGTAGAGACGTGCCCCGCTTGAATCATACACGGATGCTACGGAAATCTTCTCGACCTTCGTACATTCAATGCTGGCTAGTGTAAGAAGTATCTCACCGCCTACCGACTGTAGTTCCTTGATTGTCAAAGATTCAAACACAGCCTTCAACCGGACATATATTTCATCAAATTCGGCATATGACCGTCCGGTCTTCGGGTCACGCTTGACAAGGAATCCCGTACCAAGCGCACCGCTGATGAAATTTTGTGATTCTATATTATCGGTTATGACACCGCCAAGAAGTCGGATAAGATAATCCATTGTCTCTTCCTGTGTCTTGTTCAGAAAGGTAGCAAGGGACTTTTTGGATGAGAACACATTACGGTCAGACGGAAGTGTCTTATCATTCACTCCTATCACATAGATACTTACCCCACCGCCACCAACTACGGAACCGGAGTAAGTCTGTCCTTTGTATGTGAGATTATCAAGCTTGCTTTCTATCTCACCGATACGGGAATAAGCGGCTGTTTCACCGACTGTATATATAGGATGATCGTATGGAATATCCAACGGCCACTCGAAACCGATGATGCGGGATTGACGTCCGTTGGGGAAATACGCTTTATTTATAAGGTTTACTTTATCTCCTACCTCATAGGTACGAATATTGCCATTATTATAAATGAAATCAGCAGCCATCTCACAATCATAGGTGGACGGGTCAATCATGGACTTCTTTACATACTTCTTGGTAGTTTCAAGCAACTCTTGTTCTGATTCCGGCATCATCTGTTCAGAGATGAATGCCGGATCGAAGCCGTAAAGGACATATGTGTCTGCGGGGACTTCTTCACCGTCTTCCATATGGGCGGCTTGCGGGAATAACACATCATCAGGAAGTGCACGCCCGTAGTCCTCGTTTCGGACTATCTCAAAGGTTGTACCCGTGTTGTCGCTCTCTTTGAGATTAAGGGCGAAATCCAGCCCGGCAAGCTTGCCCGTTTGGAATATCAGGTGCAGTTCATCCAGAAGGAAGTCCTTCGTAAAATTCTTCAGTCCGTTATCCTTGAAGGTGTAGATAGGATATTTATTGCCGGTTGGCTTGTCATCAACCTTTTCATCCTCCCAAATAGGATCAGGAACTACCGTAGTACTACCAATATACTTGGGATATTCATCCTCAAATATGACTATCTCCTCAATTGCTTCCTCTACAGGCATTTCCACGTTGTCGGGGTTGTCGTAACGTTCATCTCCTATGTTGATACGTTCCCCTGTGGGGCTGTATCTGTAAGCGTCTACATAGGGAATACCTTCCGGCAGCATAAGGCGTTTCTGGACAACACCGTTCAAGGTCAGTTCCTTGTCATCCTTGCTGAAATAGTTGTCGGGAACCTTGCCTTTTATGATGTTATTAATCGTATATCTGTCTCCTAGAGAAGCGGTTACGCCTTCGGGAAGACGAAGAACATTCGAATCGTCCCCTGTCAGGAAATCCGGGTTATAGACAGCATCAAATATCTGTCCGGCATTGGAACCAGAGAGGAACGTCACAGAAGTATTTGCTGAGTTTGATTTGTTTTCCAATGCCAAGCTAAACGAAATATATACAGAAACGCCACGAGGTGCCGCGTCTGTTTGTACATTCACTGTCAGTACTGCTTCCAAACTGTCAGCGTCTTCCACAATGTCGATGGAAGAAGGAAGATTAAGTGTATCCTTGAATCCGTTTATCGTATTATCAGTAATGCGGTGCTCTCCATTGGCATTGCACACTGTATGAGATACACCAGACTTCGTATAGCATAAATCTAGCTGATAATTATACGTCCCTTTAGGAGGATAGTACTCATTTGAACCTGTACCTGTTATTCCACTAATCATAAATGGGACAGAAGTCGTTAATACTGAATAAGTTCCCTTGGCTAATGAACTTATTACAGTGCATTTAAATTGTCGGCTTCCTTGGGCAATAACTTTATCAATGTTAATGTCCCCTTTTACAGTTTTTTTAGCGATTAAATCTCTTGAAGGAAAGAACTTTATATCCAACGGTCTTGCCGTATCGGATATATCCCTTCCCTTGACTTTCTTCACGTCAAATATCAGACTTTCCCTGTAACTGGCGGGAACGTTACGGGTGGAGCCGAAAGCATAAACACGGGTTGCGTATGTGGTCTGACTGTCACTTCTCCGCATGGAGTTGACATTCACGTTCTCCGTGTCTGTCAAATCACCGGCTTTGAAATCTATCGGAGAGCTGTATTCACAACGACCGAAATGAATAACGTGTTCCGTTATCCACCATTCACACTCCCATGTTTCCGCCATTTGGGTAAGAGCGTCTATCAGATTCACATTATCGTATGAAACGAGCTTGGAAGTGTTCGCTACCGTATTATCAATCTCGTATGTGAACTCTTCTTTTCTGAACTTGTATCCGAGTGCTTTCAGGTTATCCAGAAAAACATTTAAATGCGTGTCAAGGGTAGCGGTGAGGTTCCATCCAGCTTCGCGTCCGGTTGTCTCAGGCGTGTAGAAAAACTTCTTGTTCTTCCATTTCCAGTAGTAAGCGTCAAGGCGGAGTTCGTAGTCGTATACACCTGTAGTTGTATTGTAGGAGGGTTTATACAGGTCTACTAACTCGAATATTCCGAGTTCATTATCTACTCCGTCTCCCAGTTGGAAGTACACAGGATTGTCGAGAGAGAACTTCAATGTGATATAGTCCTCTTTCATCAACAGGAAGTGTCTTTTCGAACCCTCATTGATTGATGTCGAAAAACGGAGATTGCCGGATATGTCTTTGATGTCTACCATAACATCTTCAAAGTTCGGAGATAAAAAAAAGAGTGCCCAATTTTGAGCACTCGCATATACAACAATTACCCTATTGTTGGAATTTAGGTTCTTAAACTTGGGTTTGGTTCACAAAACTTCATTGAGCATTTACCAAAGGCTCTGTCTAAACTCTGCGCATAGGTGATACTCTTACCCAGATAAATCAGATGATAGACATCGTTACTATTAGCCGGAATCTGAATATCAATCACACCTTTGTACAATTCTTCAAAAAAAGCTTTCTTCTTTGCCTGATAATCGGATGGGGAATTGCCTTCTATGGTAAAAGCCAAAGAAATTTCTCTCTCATCTAATTTGGGGGCGATGGTTATTATCTGTTTACCGTGTTCCAAACGGGACTTATTTTCAATAAATTCTTTCATGGGGACTGGTGTCCCAAGCGAATTAAGAAAATTATCTCCCATTCTGACTCCCCATACTTGAAAAGCGTCTCTGCCATTTATTAATAAGTCTGCCATAACTAACTATTTTGTTGATAATCCTTTTGTGTTATTTTTAACTTCCGCTATATCCTTCTGCATTTGCTGGATTGGTTTTATTATTGCTCCGGTATTCTCGGAGATTTGAACTAGTTCGAGATATGAACTTGCTATCAAATCACGCGTATCATCAGCAATATTTCTCGTTTCCGTATTTATGGAGATAAGTGCATCCGCTTTCATCGTTAGAATATTTAGTGATTGGGATTGAGCTACACTTTGATTCTTTATTTCTTCTCCGGCAATTTGTAAGGAAGTGAAACGTCCATTAAGTTCGTCTATTGAATCTTGCGAAGCGGTGGCAAAACCTTTCTTTGAAGCTTCTTGGGAAGAGGAAGAAGAACTTCCTGTGTATCCGGTTGCCGCAGCGATTTCATCACGGATCTTCATGGCTTCTTCAACATATTGCATATACTCATTCTGCAAAGCTTCCCTTTCCGATTCAGTCAATTCATTATCTTCCATAGACTTGCCAAACTTTTTCCACCATGCTTCCAATTTATCGCTATACAATTCACCAATCTTATTGGAAAGCATTGCACGCATAAAATAGTCAGCAATATTGTCGGCTGCATCCTCTGCACTTGCATCCATATCCATTAGAGTGTCAATGAAACTGTCATACATAGACTCGAATGATATTCCGGTAAGACCTTCATACAGCTTATTAGTAAGTTCTTCCATCTTTCCGGCTTGGTCGATATAGTCATTTAACTTTTCTGTCAGGCGACCCCCATAATTACCTTTCCCTGTATTCTGAATTTTCTCCCACATATCAACATTACTGCGTAGCATTTTCATTTCTTCGGGAGAAAGTGACCATATATCACCGTTCCAATTCCGACCAATCTGACTGCTTAAACGAGCTATTTCATCTTGATTAAATCCACCCCAATAATAGTTCCAGCTATGATGGGAGTTGGAATATCTTGCCTGTTCTTGCGCAATCTTCTTATAATTTTCTTCTGTTTCCTCTTGTAATTTCTTAGCATCGGTATATGCTGCAACAGATTTTGTCCCCTTACTGGCTTCCATTACATCCGTCAAGTCCTCAATAGCTGTTTGCAGCGTTTCGTTGCGATCGGTTAATCGATCAATAGTATCTTGTACCTCCTTTGCATTGCCACCGATGCCAAACCATGAATTAAATCCACCAAAGGTAATTGTGTTGAGGATGTTGCCAATACCGCCACTTATAGATTTGCCTAATGTGACAAATAAATCTCCAGATAAAACATCACTTAGAATTCCGCTAACAGCACTGAATACGGCATCAAGTAATCCTCCGACAACATTGCTTAATCCATCTTTGAATACATCAATGATAGCTACTATCCAACCAATAATAGGAACATCTTTCAAGTTCTTTGTTACTTCGCCAATAGCTCCTTTCATAGCCGAACCGGCTTGTAACAAACCTTGATAGGCACTACTAATTCCACCAGATGCAAGTTTCGACAACCCCTCAACAACATTATCCATATTAGCCCTCAATTTCATGGCGGTATCAGTTACATCCTGTTGAGCTTGATTGGCAATATCTGTTTGAATTTGAACATTACTAGATGCAGCATCTGCATTTTGCTGTGCTGTATCACGGGCATCTTTCGCTGCTTGTTTTTCTTCTTCTGTGCCATTTTTTATGACTTTCTCATAATCTTCTTGTGCTTTTACAAGTTTATCTATGGCTTCCGCTTCCTCATTTTTAGCATCATTCAGCTCACGGAGTGAATTTTGATACATCTGAACCTCTTGTCCAAGTTTCTTAAAATTCAAACCACCAGCTCCACCCAAGGATTTTTCCATTTGGCTTATGGCATCAATCAGTGCTTTTTGACCAGCCTGGTCGGAGTTCTTGAACTTGTCGGTACGGACATATTTTTTTGCTTCTTCCAAAGCGGGTTTCACCATATCATTAAACATTCCGCCAAATTCACCAAATACAGTAATCCAATCTATATTGGCTTTTATGGCTTCTGTCTCCTTGTTCTGTATGGCAACATCCCGTTGTTTCTCCAGTAACTTGACTTGTGCGCTATTTACCCCGCTCTCTTCTTGTACTTTTTTTATCTTTTCTGCATATTCTTGAGCTATCGCAAATTTCTGTTGTTGGAATGTACCATATTCTTTCAGATAATCATTTAAAGCCTGCTGTTCAGCTTTAAGTTGTTCTTTAGTTATATTGGCTATATCGTTTTCTCTTTTTTTAGCGGCATTAGAAGCCCATGTTCCAAGTTTTTCCTCTTGTTCGCCAGTTAGTTTCCCACCTTGCTTCGTTTCCCAATCCTTACGCTGTTTCTTTATGGCATCAATCTCTTTCTGATAGTCCAAGTCAATCTGTTTCAACTTCTTTTCCGTGCCATCCTTCATGAGATTAATTTCGTCCTGTTGGTTTTGGCGACGGAGAGACAAGAGTTCTTCGGCTGTCTTTTTTTGTTCTTTTTTTTGCTTTTCAGCAGCTTTTTCCTGCTTGGTTAAAGAACTACCAGTGATACCACCTAAATTTTTATAGGCTTTTTCAGTTGTTTCTACCCGTTTCTTAGCCTCTTCATACTGCTTTGAGGTGAACTTTGATTTATCCTTTTCTATTTCAGAAAGTTTCTTCTTGGCATCATCCCAGTCTTTCTTCGCTTTCTCATAATCCTGCTTGTAGGTAGTAGGGGATTTCTTTTTAGCCAATGCTCCATTAATTGAAGAAATAACGCTTTCTAAATCTCCACCTTTAACCATCATCCCGTTTACAACAAAACCATTGCGTTTGGATGCAGATGATTGAGCAAGTTTCAATTCCGCTTCAAGCTTCTCCTTAGAATAGTTTTTAAGATTGGATTTGTAAGCGGAAATATTATCATCCAATATGTCTTTCTGATACTTTTTTAAAAGTTCAGAGTTTTTCTCCATTTGTTCACGTACCTGTACGTATGATTGCTTGCCTACAAACATTTTCCATATATTCCTATCTGCATCAGACATATTCTTGCGCAAATCAGGATTATCGAATAACTGCAAATATCTCTGTTGGCTATCAACCATATGTTTTAGAGAAGTATAGTTGTCTTTTCTACTTTGAACAGAGAGTTTTGAATCCTCTTCATTAATCTGTTGCTTCAATTTTAGAATATCCTCCAACTTTAGCTTTTCAATATCGTATTGTTCGAAAATTTTAGGGTATTCTTTACGAAGTTCTTCTAATGATTTTTGCCGAGTAAGAGTAGCCAAACCCTCATCACGAGCAGCCGTCAATAATTCTTCGATTTTCAGCTTATGCTCCTGTTCTTTTTTAAATGCTGCATCTTTAATGCCGTTATATTCTTTTTGAGCACGGGCGGCAGCAGTTGTACTATCAGACATTGCCCACATTGTAGTAGCAAGCCCACCGATAACGACAGTTAAAGCTACATAAGGATTGGTAAGCATTGCAGCGTTTAAAGCTAACTGCGCTTTTCGTGCCAATAAACGGGCGTTGGTAAGTCCTATTTCCACGAGAGTGTGTTTGCTTTCGGCAGCAGTGACAAGCATCACTGCAGTCCGGTATGTACCATAAGTAACCACTAATCCAGCCAAGACCTTACCTGCTGTTTCATAATTCTGAATCAATGAAGTGGTGGCTTGAATACCGGACATGATAAATCCTTCGCTTGACTTACCTATTTCATTTAAGGCATTATCCCAAGCATCCTGCATCATAGACAACTGACCATTAATAGTCTTTGAAGCATTCTCAGACATATTATAGAACTTACCACCTGCGGAAGTTGCATCAATGAATGCCTGTTGAACCATTTCAGCGGAAACAGCACCTTTGGACATTTCATTTTTCAAAGTTGCGATAGATTTTCCGGTCTTTTCGGAGATAATCTGTAACGGGTTGAATCCAGCGTTTATCATTTGATTCAAATCCTGCCCCATAAGTTTACCCGCTGCTGACATCTGTGAAAAAGCCAAAGTTAGCGAATTGAACTTACTGGATTCCCCCATAGAAATATCACTAATGGCTTTCAAGTATTTGATAGTGTCTTCTGCTTGTATGTTAAATCCAAGCATCATCTTTTCCGCCCCAACCATATCTGACATAGTAAGTGGAGAAATCTTAGCCAGTTCCTTGATTTGCGGAATCAGTTGTCCTGCCATATCCTTTCCAACCATAGTCTCAATAGCGGTCTGCATGGATTGAAACTCTCCGCGGACACGAATCATTTCAGAACCTAATGCCTTTAATACTCCAGCACCACCAATAACCGCCAATGCTTTCTTCCAAGAAATAGCGATACCGTTGTTACTCTCTACGATTTCCTTAGCATTATCATTGTAAAGGGCGTATTCATCCCGAAGTTTCTTTACGGAAAGACGCGCTTCGGCTTGTTGTTGGGTAAGTCCAAATAAAGCCGCCTTTTCTTCATCAAGAGCTTTGCGGGCAGCATTGTATTCTTCTAACTTGCTATTTGCTGATAACGGATTCCTTTTCAATGCTATACGATAAGCATCCCCAAGTCGTTTTACATCCGATTCAATATCCTTAACTACCGCTTTTTGAGCAAGAATCTTCTCTGTGAATCCATTTACAGATTGGGAAGCATCGAAGATTTTCCTTTTGAATCCCGTTTCCATCTCTGCTCCAGCTTTGGCTGCATTAGTCACCAACTCATCCAATCTTTGATTAGATGCGGCAAGTTGAACATTTAAAGCCTTGAAAGCAGCAGGAGACTGCGTGCCATCCATGCTCATTAACTCTTGTTTTAACTTCGCAATTTCATTACGGAGCCTTACAACTTCTTCCCAGTCACTACCTACCTTAAAATATAATTTCGCCATATCTATTTCTTTTTCCTACGATTAG
>UMIN01042231.1_pt1 | contig 29390 bp, 28 predicted proteins | sample 1965811 | NCBI WGS metagenome assembly UMIN01 (sample SAMEA4836123, study PRJEB28245) | human gut metagenome | biome: gut microbiome; material: fecal sample | place: Denmark | collected 2008
CATGTGATGAAGCCCTTCTGGGAGATGAGCGACAAAGACATCGACGCCTGCCTGTCCGCTACCGACTGGTGCCGGGCAAACTACGAATATTTCCGGGGCGGCGGTTTCTCCAGCCACTTCCGGTGCACTGCTGAGATGCCTGTCACCATGCTGCGTGTGAACATCGTGGAAGGCGTGGGCCCCGTGCTGCAGATCGCTGAGGGCTGGACTGCCAACCTGCCGGATGACATCCACACCACCATCGACCGCCGTACCGATCCCACTTGGCCCACCACCTGGTTTGTGCCCCGGCTCACCGGCGAGGGCGCGTTCAAGGACGTGTACAGCGTTATGGCCAACTGGGGTGCCAACCACGGCGTAACCGTGTACGGTCACGTAGGCGCAGATCTGATCACCCTGGCTTCCATGCTGCGGATCCCTGTGGCCCTGCACAACGTGCCCCAGGAGCAGATCTACCGTCCTCACGCTTGGGCCGCTTTCGGCACCAAGGACACTGAGGCCGCTGACTTTGCTGCCTGCAAGCACTACGGACCTCTGTATCGCTGAGTTTTCCATCACTTTCATATACTGGAGGGGACCGGTCTTAGACCGGTCCTCTTCTTTATGGGGCACAAAAAATTCAAAGATCAGAAGCTCAAAAGGCAAACGTTTACTTAAAAATGTTCGGTCCCTTGCAAAGGTAGGGAATCCTGTGGTATCATGGTTACAAACGAAGGCCAAAAATCGCGGTACTGTGCCGGCAAATTGGCTCCGCAGCCCACTATTATAAGGAGGAAAAATCCCATGATCCAATACGCCAAGACAAAGTACGGCACGCTGGAAAGCGTGAAAAGCAATGCTGGTTTCGCCCTGTTTCGGGGCGTGCGCTACGCCAAGCCTCCTGTGGGCAACCTGCGGTTTGCCCCTCCCCAAGAGCCTGACTCCTGGGAAGGCGTAATTAAGTGCGACACCTTCGGCCCCATTGCCCCTCAGGGCCCTCTGGATCTCCACGACGAGACCGGCACCCTGAAAAAAGTGATGCCCGGCTATCCCTATCCCCCCAAGATCGATGAGGACTGCTTGTTCCTGAATGTATACACCCCCGCCGAAAACCAGGACGCCAATCTGCCTGTCATGTTCTACATCCACGGAGGCGGCTTCCAAAACTGGTTTGGTTCCTGCTATGAGTACTGCGGTGACGGTCTGGCCAGTCACGGAGTGGTGGTGGTCACTTTGAACTACCGGATGAACGTGTTTGGATTCTTCGCCCACCCGGACCTGAAACAGGAAAGCGAGACCGGCTGCTGCGGCAACTACGGCATCCTGGACCAGATCCAGGCCCTGCGCTGGGTGCGGGAAAACATTAAGGCGTTCGGCGGCGATCCGGAAAATATCACCATCTTCGGCCAGTCCGCGGGAGCCATGTCGGTGCAGACCATCTGCTGCTCTCCCCTGGCCCAGGGCTGGTTCAAGCACGCGGCCATGCACTCCGGCGGTGGGCTGTACGCCTTTGCGGGCAGGCCCCAGCAGCCCGACATGGAGGAAAAAAGCCTGGCGTTCATGGAGTTCTGCGGATGCAAGACCCTGGAGGAGCTTCGGGCCATGCCCTGGGAGACTTTGGAGCAGCACAGCCTGGAATTCCAGCGGTTCAAGGGCCAGACCTTCAGCCTGACCACTGACGGCTGGGTGCTGCCCCAATCCGCGGAGGACACTTTAAAAGCCGGCGCTATGGCTCATGTGGACTACCTGTTCGGCTGTACCGTGGACGAAGGCATCCGAGAGATGCCCCAGTATTTCGCCTCCAATCTGGCCCCCGCTGTGCGGGCTTTGGGACACACCCTGGTGGAAAAGGGCTACAAAGCGCCCTATGTCTACTGCTTCGACCGTCCCCAGCCCGGGGATGACATCGGTACCCCTCATTCCTGTGACAACCGGTACGTGTTCTGCTCGTTGGCGGAATCTTGGCGTCCCTACGACGAAAGCGACTACGCTTTGTCGGAACAGATGATGACCTACTGGACCAACTTCGCCAAGACCGGTGACCCCAACGGGGAAGGCCTGGCCTGCTGGGAACCCTATGACAGCCGGGAGCTGGTGATGCGCCTGGCCGTGGAAGGCTGCGCCATGGCGGATCTGGACACCGATGGCAGCCTGGGGCAAAGAGAACAGAAGCTGCTGGATCTGCTGGGAAAATAAAATTTGAATCTATCTTCATACAAAAAAAGGGAGGGCTGAAACACGCCTTCCCTTTTTCTGTTTAGTTTTCCTTTGCCAAAATACTGGCGGTCTCTTGGGGAGAGAGATCGTCCACCCACAGCTTTTCCGTGTCCAGGTCCTGGTACAGAGGGAGCCGTTCCAGGCTGCGGTCCAGCACGTCCCAAGTCCGCAGGCCACGCTCCACGTCTCCGCCAATGTGCTGTTTCAGGGTTTCGGGTTTTGCCAGCAGAGACACTTTCCGCACCTCCACCCCTTCCAAGGGCAGCGCGCCCAGCAGGGAATCCAGGATCTCCTGCTGGTGCATCACCCAGCAGAAAATCACCGTTTCATAGGCGGAACACCGCAGGAACTGCCCCAGCAGAAACGCGATATTCTCCTGGACCATCCGCTTGGTTTCCTCCGTCACCTGGAATGGCTCCATATCCCAGCACCAGTCTCCGTCCAAGAACACGCTGGGGGCCGTCAGACGCTTCAGCTCCCGGCAGACGGTAGTCTTGCCCACGCCCATGGGCCCGCCAATCAGATACAGTCGTTTCATGGTCGTTCCCTCACCGGACCAGCTGGGGAAGATACATGATATTCCCAAACCGGCCGTCCTTTCGGTCGAAGGTGCCGGGAATCCGCTCTTTGGCAAGGTATCCTGTGCGTCCAAGGAACTCCACCGGCACATGGTCGTCCGTGCCCGCCAGGATCTCCCGGCAGCACTGAATATTGTCGTCAATACAGGACTTGTCCTGGAGGCTGGGCCCGTGGAACAGGTAGAACCGGCTTATCTCCCCCTGGCGATCCTTCAGCGCCAGCAGCGCTTCCAGGTACTGGCTGATGGTGGCGGAAACGTCCATCATCACCAGGGTGTTGTTGTTGCAGGCGTCCCCGGCGAAAAAGTCCCCGGTGGCAGGGTCAAGGAAGCACAGGGATCCTCTGGTATGGCCCGGCACGTGGATCACTTCCAGCACCCGGTCTCCCAGATCCAGCTTGTCCCCGCCCAAAAGTGGCGTGCACTCCACCGGGGTGTCTATGAGGAACTCCTCCTGAGGCAGAGGCTGAGCGCCCAGGGCTTCCAGCTGGCCGTTCATGTACCCTATCCGGGAAGGCAGAGTCTTTCCGTCCAGCATGGGCATATCCTCCGGGTGGATCCGGCAGGAGCCAAACTCAAACACGCCCCCGGCATGATCCATATGCCCGTGAGTGAGGACCACCTCCACCGGCAGTTCCGTCAAGGTGTTCACCAGATCTTTCAGCCCACGCAGTCCCACCATGGTGTCGATGAGCACCGCCTTCTCCCGACCTTCCACCAAGAAGCAGTGAACTCCGGAAGGATCGGTGATCTCCGTGACACGGTCAGGCAGCTGGCGGACGGTGAATCGTTGTTCCATAAACGGTCTCCCCTCTCTTTTCATTTCTTTCATTATAGGAGCTTTGGAAAACCAGCGCAAGAGATTTTCCTGAAAGACTGCCCTCCTCTCTCTTGACAGCGTTTCAATATGATATTATAATGATATCAAATCAAAAGCTTGAAAAGGAGTTGTTATTTATGGAGGTAAATGAAAAGATCGTCAACCGGTACACGGAGAAGCCGGTCAAGACCCTCAACGGCTTTGCCATGCTGGCGTTGATCTTGGTGCTGTTCTTCGGCAGTATCGCCGTGGCCATCTGCGGACCGCTGATGCTTTGGGACACCAACGTTCCTCTGTCCATCACCCTGATTGTGGTCGCTTCCCTGGTGTTTCTGCTGGATCTGTTCCTCATGGCGGGGCTGAAGATCTTAAACCCCAACGAAGCCCTGGTATTCACCCTCTTCGGCAAGTATCACGGCACCTTGAAAAAGGACGGCTACTACTGGGTAAACCCCTTCTGCGAGGGAATCAACCCCGGCGCTCAGCGAGCCTCCATGACCACGGTCAATGGCAACACCAGCGTCACCTTCGGGGGAAGCCGGAAGATCTCCCTGAAAACCATGACCCTGAACAACGAAAAGCAGACCGTCAATGACGAGCGGGGCAACCCCATCATCATCGGGACCATCGTCATCTGGCGGATCGTGGACACCACCAAGGCGGTGTTCAACGTACAGAACTACCGCACCTTCCTCTCCACCCAGTGCGATTCCGCCACTCGGAACATCGCCCGGATGTACCCCTACGACTTGCTGGAAGAAAACAGCAGCAACGAAAAAACTCTGCGGGGCAGCAGCCAGGAAATCGCCGAGATGATGAAGCAGGATCTTCAGGAGCGGGTGGCCATGGCCGGTCTGGAGATCTTGGAAGTGCGCATCACCCACCTGTCCTACGCCCCGGAGATCGCCGCAGCCATGCTCCAGCGGCAGCAGGCGGAAGCCGTGGTGGCCGCCCGGAAGAAGATCGTGGAAGGCGCCGTTGGCATGGTGGAAATGGCTTTGGCCCAGCTCAACGACGACGATATCGTCAACCTGGACGAGGAGCGGAAAGCCGCCATGGTCAGCAATCTGCTGGTGGTGCTCTGCGGCAACAAGGACGCCCAGCCCATCGTCAACAGCGGCTCCATCTATTGACCGTGAGCTGGTTTGGATGTAACATAGAAGTAGAAAGGGGGGACCGTATTGGAGGAAAAGGAAAAAGCGAAAAAACAGATCCTCCTGCGGATCTCCCCCACTCTTTGGAAGGAGCTTTCCGCCTGGGCGGAGGATGATTTCCGGTCCATCAACGGGCAGATCGAGTATCTGCTGACGGAGTGCGTGCGGAAACGGAAAAAGAGCCATCGAGATGAATAAACCAAAAAAGGACAGTGAGAACCAACCGGTTCCCCTGTCCTTTTTCTCTATCCCCACAGCTTTTACTGACCGTCGTTCACGATTTCGATCTGGCAGGCCTTCATGGCTTCCAGGGCCCGGTAATGGCTCTCCGGGGTGACGCCCGCACAACAGGCGGCGTCCACCGTCAGCTTTACCTCGGGCATGTAGGCTTTCAGCAGCAGGGCATTGGAGATGACACAAATGTCCGTACATACACCGATCAGCTGGATCTCCTCCAAGGGTCCTTCGTAGGTATTCCGAGCCTTGAGCACATCGGCCAAGCCCTTGCTGCCAAAGGTATTCTTCTCAATGGGGGTACTTTGCCGCACCTGTTCGATCTGGGGATCCAGTTCCCAGCCCCAGGTGCCTTTGATACAGTGCTCCACCGGCAGGTTGCGTCCCTCCTGGGTGGAAAGGTAATCCTTCCCGTGGGTGTCCATGGTGAAGTACACCGAACCGTCAAAGCTCTGGATCTTCTCCCGCACCTTGGGCACGATGGCTTGGGCTTCTTTCGTGCCCAGGGCCCCGGAGATGAAATCGTTCTGCACGTCCACTACCACCAGGACTTTTTTGCTTGCCTTCTCCATGTTTATCCTTCCTTTCTTGTTTCGCTCAACCCTAAACAGAGCTCTTTCAGTGCTTCTACCGTAGGAACAATCCACCGGGCGCCGGCTTCTTCCAATTCTCCCGGAGGAGCGAAACCGTACTCCACCCCGATGGCGTCCAGTCCCACTGCGGCAGCCCCTTGGATGTCGTGCTTCCGGTCACCCACCATCACAACCTGGTCTTTGGGCGGGCGGCCCAACTGTTCCAGCACAGCTTCGATAACCTCCGCTTTGTCGGTGCGGGAACCGTCCAGTTCCGAGCCTACCACCACCTGGAAACAGGGCAGCACTCCCCCCATCTCCAAAATAGTCTTGGCGAACACCCCCGGCTTAGAGGTTGCAAGGCACACCGCCGCCCTTTGAGAAAGATCCTCCAGCAATTCCTTCATACCGGGATAGAGCTTGTTCTCGTACACGCCCTTTACCCGGTAGCGCTCCCGGTATTTCTCCACAGCAGCGAAAGCCTGCTCCCGGGAAAAGCCGTAAAACTCCATAAAGGACTCATGAAGGGGTGGTCCCACAAACCGCCGCAGCTTCTCTTCCGGTTCCCCGTGGATGCCAAAGGCGTCCAGGGCATACTGGGCGGATTTCAAGATGCCCTCCCCGTTGTCCGCCACGGTGCCGTCCAAATCAAACAGAAAATACTTTTTGATACCCATCGCCCCCATTTCTCCTTCCGCCCTACAAGGGCGCCTACAAAAGAAGGGCATGCCGCCACTGGCCGCAAGCCCTTCTTACCGCTGAACTGCGGTTTTATATTTCCTTATCTGCCGGCTCCGCCGCCACGGCTGCCGCCTCCACCATGGAAGCCACCGCCGCCTCCGCGGAATCCTCCGCCGCCGAAGCCGCCGCCTCCACCACCGTGGAAACCGCCAAACCCGCCGAATCCTCCTCCGCCTCTAGGAGGACGAGGACCGAATCCACCAGGTGGGGGTGGGGGTGGACGCCAACCGCCTCTTCTCCGGCTGTTCCCCAGAAGATTGCCCAGGAACAAACCGGTCCAGAAGCCGCCGCCACCGCCTCCGCCGCCGGAACGGGGACCGCCGCCACCTCCGCCTATGCCTCGGATGATGGACACCAGCACCAGGAAGATCACCACGACCACTACGATCCGGATCACAACGCTCAGCACGTTTCCAAACATCCAGCTCAGTCTCTCGCCGAAGCTGGGCTCGTACTCGTAGGAATAGTCATAGTCGGGCGTGATATTCCCCGAGTTGTACTCGTCGGAATAGTTGGCATAGTAACTTTCCATCTCGAAAAGAGCTGCGTCAAAAAATTTTTTTGCCCCGGCGTCGTAATCCTTGGCGGCAAAGTCAGGCTCCAAATACTCGTTGAGCATGTCTTTCAGCTTTGCTCCGTCAAAATAATCCTCGATGCCGTAGCCGGGCATGGCATAATAGTTGTCCTCGGCAATGGCCATCAGCAACAGCAGGCCATTATTGCGCTCCACCGAACCAATGCCCCAGGAATTGAACAGGGAGTAGGCGTAGTCGTCAATCTCTTCCCCATCCAGGAAATCCACCGCCACCACCACGATCTGGGCGCCGGTCTCCTCAAACAGCTTCTGGTTCTGTGAGATGATCTCCTGCTCCGTCTCGTCCGAGAGCACCCCGGCCTCGTCCAGCACATACTGGTTCTCCGGCCGGTCAGGCACCACCGCCAGAGCGGGAATGGTCAAAACCACAGCCAAGGCCGCTGCCACAGCCAGGGTAAAGACACGTTTCCAGGCGTTCTTCATGGGACGCCTCCTCTCATTCATAGTCAAAGGTGGCCAAGGGACTTACCCCCGCCAGGCCCCGCAGCAGGTTCACCGGGAATTTCTCCAGACGGGCGTTGAATTCCCGGGCGTCGTCGTTGTAGCTGGAACGGTTGATCTTGTCCTGCTCCGACTCCATCTGAGCAATGAGCTGATCCGGATACTTCTGGTCCGTTTCCTCCAGCTCTGTTTTTTTCAGCTCCTCATACAGTGCCTGAGCCGCGTCGCCCATGGCTTGGTTGACCTGGGCCTCTTCTTCAAAATTACCGTAGCTGTTCTGGGAAAGCCGCACGTTATAGTCCAGCTCGTCGATCAGCCCCACCAGATTGGTGTTGACGTCCGTGTACTTCCGAGCCAGGGTAATCAAGTTGTTGGCCGTAGCTTCCCGAACATCGATCCCATCGTAAATAGCGTAGCCGGTATTGTCGTAATAATAGGAGCCTTCCGCATACTCCCTTAGTTTGGTGAGGGAATTATGCACACCCCAGGGCACTGCCACCAGGATCATCACGACCATGACGCAGGCTCCTACTAGATTCTTCTTTTTCACTTTTTTCACAAGCCTCCCTCACTTCGTTGTGGGACGGTATTCCTCTCAGGTGTGAATGTCCAGCAGCTTCTGCTTCAGCTCTCCCTCCAGCCGGCCGATCTCCGCTTCCGCGGCGCGGCGGCGGGCTCTGCCCTCGTCCTGGATCTTTACCACTTCGTCCAGGGTCTGGATCAGGGACTGGTTGGTCTGACGCAGGGTCTCCATATCCACCACGCCCCGCTCGCTCTCCCGGGCGGTCTCGATGGTGCTCATCTTCAGCCGCTCGGCGTTCTTGCGCAGCAGCTCGTTGGTCATGTCGGAGACCTCCCGCTGGGCCTTCACCGCCTGCTCGGAATGGGCCAGACCCAAAGCCAGCACCATCTGGCTCTTCCACAAGGGAATGGTGTTCACCAGAGTGGACTGGATCTTGTCCGCCATCAGCTTGTCGTTGTTTTGCACCAGGCGGATCTGGGGAGACATCTGCACACTGACCATCCGGGTCAGTTCCAGGTCGTGGAGCTTCTTCTCAAAGCTGTCGCACATCTGAGCATAGTCGTTAGCGGCCTGGGCATCCTCCGCCAGACCGGTCTGTTTTGCCTTGTTCTGCATCTCTACCAGGGTGGTGGCCCGCTCCTTCTGGAGCTTCTTCTTCCCGGCGATGATGTACATGGAAAGCTCTTTGTGATAGGAAAGGTTCATCTCGTAGAGCTTATCCAGCATGACGATATCTTTCAAAAGCTGCACCTGGTGGGATTCCAGGGCGCCGGCGATCTTATTCACGTTGTGCTCGGCGCTGTCGTACCGGGCCTTCATGGCGGTGATCTTATTCCCCGTGTTCTTGAAGAACCCGAAGAAACCCTTTTTCTCCTCTTCCTGGATGTCAAAGCCCTTCAGCTCCACCACCAGGCTGGAGATCTGATCGCCCACCTCGCCCAAGTCTTTGGTGCGCACGTTGTTCAAAGTGGTATCGGAGAAGGAAGCGATCTTCTTCTGGGCCGCGGAACCGTATTGCAGCACCAGGGTGGAATTGGTCAGGTCAATCTTATCGGCGAAATCGTCCACCACTTTCCGCTCCTCCGGGGAAAGGACACTTTCATCCAACGCGGAGATGTCGTCCGGTTCTACCTGCTTGGGTGCTTCCGGCTCCTGTCCCAGGGTGAGAGAGGGAGTCTCCACACCCTCAAGCGTCAGGGACGGCGCCTGGGGCGCCTGCTGTTCCAGGGTCAATTTGATCTCATCTGCCATATACCTTCATCCTTTCCTCAATAAAAGCTCTCGCTTCATTCATTTTAGTATGGCCGTTTTTTCTCAGCGGCCCGCCCTTTTCAGAGCTTATTTTCCACTTTCCTTTTTCTCCTCTTCCACAAAACCTTCCTGCTTCAAGAGGGTCTCAAACACGGTGATATCCGCGGAGATGTCCATGGCCTCCTCGGAGAACAAAGAGTCCAGCTGTTTTTCAAAGGCGTCGGCCACGGTGTGCATCATGCCGGCGATATTGAACATGGTGGAGGTGATGTTCTCACCCTTCACCGACTGGCTGGAAAGCCGCTGGTAACTGTTCAGCAGCTTCAGGGTGGTGGGCAGGTAATAATTCATGAACTTGCGGATCTGAGGCGCTTTCTCCGGATGATCGGCGATGTAACGGAAAATGTCCGCCGACGCCCGCTCCATCCGGGTGATATCCTCCGAAAGGGCTTCGTCGGGGATGGCGTCATCCGCCGCCCGGAGCTTTTTCAAATACTCCCGGCCCTCGTCGATGATCTTGTCCACCTCCGGGTTGCCGGTCTGGGATTTCTCCACTTTTTCCGGCTGGGGCTTGGGTTCTTCCTTGGGCTTTTCCGGCTCCACGGGGACAAACATCTTCTTGCCCTTGAACAGTGCGCTGGAACCCAAAAACACCAACACCAGCACCACCAAAAAGATCAAAAAATGCTGAGGCTCATACATGGGAGCAACCATGGCATAGAACAGAGCCACTGCTCCGGTAATGTAAAACTTTGCCGGACTGCCCGCGCGGACCATCTTCATAGGCACCTGAGGCTGGTTGGGAACAGTCTGCTTGCCTGCATTTCCGCGGGGAGGCTGATAGACCGGCGCTTGGGGAGGCCGAGTCTGCCGCCCCTGAGGAGGAACGGCCCGCCCTGTCTGTCCTGCTCGGGGAGCCTGCTGGGGCTGCTGAGGTCTCGCCGTCTGCTGCGCCCGTTGTCCCTGTTGGGGCTGTCCCCCCTGAGCGTAACTGTAATAGTAACCGCTGCCGGTTTTCCCTCCCACATTGGATGGGCCGGTCTGAGGGGGCCGGTAACCGGTATTTTGAGGGGCTGTCCGCTGCTGAGGCGGCGTCTGGCTGGGAGCCTGCCATGCCGGCGGAGGCGCCTGGTAGGGATGCCCCCCTCTGTTGCCGCCGCTGGGTCTGGTACCCGTGGAAAAACCTTCCACCACCTGATCCAGCCCTTGAGCGGCTCTATCCAAGCCCTGAGCGATCTTCCCCGCCACAGGGATGTTAGAGCCTTTTAAAACATGATAAACCTGGGAGGAACGCAGTTCCTCCCGAAGGGGATCGTTTCCTTTTGTTGCCATGGATCTTCCTCCATATCCCGGAAAAATGCCCAAATTTGCTGGGGCTCCGATTATTATCATTGTACTTTGGATCCCCTGCCGGTGTCAACTGGATTCTGGCGGAGAGACCCGGCTTTGCCCCCGAATTTACAAATCCTTTATAAAATGTGGGGATTGCCTACTGCCGGGAATCTGGCCTTCACCTGTTCACCTGTGGCCAGGTCCTCCTGGAATGCGGTGGTGGCCCCAGCGGCCACACCCCATTTCAGTGCGCCCTCCATGGTGCCGTGGAGCTCCAATCCATACAGGAATCCAGCCACCAGGGAATCTCCCGCTCCCACAGTGGAGACCGCTCTTCCCCGCACGCCGTGGCAGAACATGCACCGGCCGCTCTCCTCCCGGAGCAGCGCGCCCTTGGCCCCCAGAGAGACCACCACGTTTTTGGCACCCATGCGCTGAAGCTGCCCGGCGTACTCTTTCACGTCCTGGGCGGTGAGAGGTCCTTCCAGAGAGAAGATCTCCCGCAGTTCCTGGTCATTAGGCTTGATGAGATAGGGATGATAGGGCAGTGTTGCCAGCAGAGAATCCCCTGCCATGTCCACTACCAACCGAACTCCTGCCCGGCGAGCCGCTTCCAGGATGCGGGGGAACGCCGTCTCCGGCAAACCTTCCGGCAAGCTACCGGACAGCACCACTACGTCCTCTGACGTGAGCCCGGTCAGCTTTTCCAGCAGCTGGTCCACCGCTTCCTCCGGGATCCGGGGACCAGTGCCGTTGAGGGCGGTCTCCTCTCCTCCAGCGGTGCGCAGTTTTACGTTGATTCGGGAATTTCCTTCCTCCAGCAGGACGAAATCGGTCTTACACCCTTCTTTTTCCAGCAGTCGAAGGATCTCCCGTCCGGTAAATCCGGCGGCAATGCCCAGAGCCTTATTCTCCATTCCCAGGGAAGAGAGAAGCCGGGACACATTCACCCCTTTACCTCCGGGCAGAAAGATCCCCTGGGAATACCATTGGATGGTCCCGGGGGCAAAACTGTCCAGCATGATCTGTTGGTCCAAAGCAGGATTGAGCGTCACTGTAATTATCATCATAGGTTCACACCCTTACAAGATTCTTAAGGTATTCTATCATTTTCAAAAAAGTTTTTCAATCGCCGGAAAGAGCCTTTCCCGGCTCATTTGGCGCATAGTTTTCCCATTCCGGGCAAATACTACAAAAAGCCTTCGCCGGAAATTTTGCAGCGGCGGACGGCTGAAACTTTCAGGAAAGGAACCTTGCAACATGCTGAAAAACAAGATGATCGCCTTCGCCCTCTGCGCCTCTTTGGGGATCCTTCTCGCCGGCTGCGGGGACGAAGTAAAAAATGACGTATCCAGCACCGTTTCCCGTATCGAGAGCGGCATGGAGGAAGCCGGAAGCAAAGTGGGCTCCGCTATGGAATCCATGATGGAACCCGACTCCTCCCGCGACATGGAAGAGTCTTCCCGAAAAGAGTCCTCCCGAGAGGAATCCATCCGGGATGAAGAAGCTAGTCCCAATCCCTCTCCCGAAGCCCGCTGAGTCCAGACCCCTCCTATCCTCAAACCCCGAAAAAAAGGAACTCCCTGTTTGGGAAGAGCGCCGCAGAGCTTTGTTTTGCGGCGCTTTTTTTACGGCGCTCTTTTGTGCCTTCCCCGTCCTTGCGTCCAGAAAAGGTTTCTGTTATACTGATTTTTAAAAGGAGGAGGGTTTATGATCCGCTGCTGCATTTTTGACGCCGACGGCACCCTGTTGGATTCCATGCCCATGTGGCAGGCCATCACCTATGAATACGCCGCCCAAAAGGGTTTGCAGGTTCCGGAAGGTATTCACCGCACGCTGAACCGTATGAGCCTGGAACAGTGCGCTCAGTATTACCAGTCTTTGGGAGCGGCGGGCACTGTGGAAGAGATCGCTGGAGAGATCGCCCACTGTGCCTTGGAAAGCTACCGGGACCGGGTAGAGGAAAAACCTCACGCCAAGGCGTTTTTAGAACTGCTGAAAGAAAACCGTGTGCCCATTGCTGTGGCCACCGCTTCCAACCGGGAAGGAGTCAGGCTGGCTTTGGAGCGTCTGGGGATGCTGTCCTTGGTAGACTGCTTCGCCACCTGCGGAGAAGTGGGCAAAAGCAAGGAGTATCCCGACATTTTTCTCCACTGCGCCAAAGAACTGGGCGCGGCTCCGGAGGAGAGCGTGGTGTTTGAGGACTCCGCCTACGCTATCCGCACTGCCAAAGCCGCAGGTTTTCCCGTGGTGGCCGTGGAGGACGCTGTCTCCACTGACGGGGACGGTGCCGGCGAGACCAAAGAAGGGATCTCTGCCTTGGCGAACCTGTACTTAAAAGATTACGGAGAGCTGATAGAGCAGCTTTCTCCGGAAGAGGACCTGCCCCAGGGATTGGGAGCCCTGCTGGGATAAAAGACATTTCTTTTTTTGGGAAGTAAGGAGAATCGAAACATATGAACAGCTTGAGGAAGAAACTCATCGGCAGCCGGGCGTTCTACGCCGCCGTGCTGGCCCTTTTGGTGCCCATGATTGTCCAGCAGGGCATCACTCAATTCGTCAACCTTCTGGACAACGTGATGGTGGGCCGCCTGGGCACCTCCCCCATGTCCGGCGTGGCTATCGTCAACCAGATCGTGTTTATCTACAACCTGACCATCTTTGGCGGCCTGGGAGGGGCCTCCATTTTCGGCGCACAGTTCTTCGGCAAAAAAGACTACGACGGAGTGCGCCACACCCTTCGGTTCCGGCTGTTGTTCAGCGTGGCAATCTTTATTATAGGTGTGCTTGTCTTTCTGCTGTTTGGGCAGCAGTTGTTCCAGCTGTACTTAAGCGAGGAAGCCTCCACCCCGGAGGAAATCGCCACTACCTTGGCCCACGCCAAGGACTACATGAACATCATCCTGTGGGGCCTGCTGCCCTTTGCTTTGGTGCAGTGCTTTTCCAGCACACTCCGGGACGTGGGCGAGACTTTCTCCCCCATGGTGGCCAGTGTCATCGCCATCTGCGTCAACTTGGTGGGCAACTACCTGCTGATCTTCGGCAGCTTCGGCTTCCCCAAAATGGGCGTGGCCGGTGCCGCTTTGGCTACGGTAATCTCCCGTTACGTGGAAATGGCCTACCTGCTGCTGCGTACTTACCGTCATCGGAAGCAGTTCCCCTTTGTTCAGGGATTGTTCCGGGATTTCCGCATCCCTCTGTCCTTGGTCAAGCAGATCGCCATCACCGGCACGCCCCTGCTGCTGAACGAGACCCTTTGGTCCATCGGCACCGCAGCGGTGAACATGTGCTACGCCACCCGGGGATTGCAGGCTGTGGCCGCCACCAACATCAACTCCACGGTGTGGAACCTGTTCGCCATCGTGATGATGGCCCTAGGCAACGCTATCGGCATCCTCTCCGGTCAGCTGCTGGGCGCCAACGACATCCCCGGCGCCAAAGACACGGTGCGCAAGCTGCTGTTTTTCAGCGTCTGCGTCAACTTGGTTATCGGCGGGGGTATTATCGCCAGCTCCCCCTTTATCCCCCACATCTATAACACCGAGCCTGCGGTTCGTGAGACAGCCACCCAGCTTTTGATTGTCTCGGGTGCGTTTCTGCCCCTCACTTCCTACGTCCACGGCACCTATTTTACCATCCGCTCGGGAGGAAAGACCTTTATTACCTTCCTATTCGACTGCGTGTTCACCTGGGTGGTGAATCTGCCTGTGGCCTACTGCCTGTGCCAGTTTACCGGACTTTCGGTGGTGTGGGTGTTCTTCTTCGTCTCCTGCGCGGACATCCTCAAAGCGGTGATCGGCACCATCATGCTGGTCTCCGGTATCTGGGCCAACAATGTGGTCAGCGACGAAAAGAAATTGGCAAAATAACCTTTTGGAAAGGAAATGAAAGCCTCCATGACACAAGGACCTTTGGAAAAGGAATTCCCCTACCGCTATGAGACTCACTGCCACTGCTGCTGGTGCAGCGCCTGCGCTATGAGTGAACCTCAGGAAATGGCCCAGGCCTACCGGGATCGTGGTTATGCCGGCATGGTGCTGACGGACCACTTCTTGCTGGGAAACACCGCGGTGGACCGCCACCTCCCCTGGGAGGAAAAAATGCTTCGTTACTGGGAGGCCTATCAAGCCGCCAAAGCCTGGGGCGACGCCCACGACTTTTCCGTGTTTTTCGGCTTAGAGCACCAGTACGGCGGTGGAAAAGAAGTGCTCACTTATGGTGTGGATCTGGAGTTTCTCCTTTCCCATCCTGACCTGCACCGGCTGCCTCTTTCGGAGTACGCCGCCCTGGTCCACCAGGCGGGAGGCTTTCTTTCCATGGCTCACCCCTTCCGAGACAGACCCTACATCGACATGACCATTCAACCTCAGCCGGAATTTCTGGACGGCGCTGAGGTGTTCAACTACTTTAACCATGATCCGGAAAACCAGCAGGCTTCCCGATTTGCAAAGGAACACCACCTGCTGCCCACCTCCGGCGGAGACGTACACCGTGCGGAGGATCCGGCTATTGGCATGGCGGGAGTGGCTCTTCGCCATCCCGCGAAGTCCATTCAAGATCTGATAGATGCCTGGGAAGCCAGAGACTACTGTCTCATCGTCCAGGGAGAGCTTAAAGAAGTGTAAACAAAAAAATCCCCGGTAAACCCGGGGATTTTTTCTTTTGCGATTTCGTTTTCTATATTATGCCAGGGCAGACAGCACGGCGCTGACTACAGAACCGGCGCTCTCAATGCCGCCCGCACCGTCCTCCACCACTACGGCGAAGGCATAGGGATAAGTGGTAGAATCACAGAAACCAACCATCCAGCAGTTGGGGCCTTTGTCATCCCCTACCTCGCCGGTACCGGTTTTCGCGCAAACGTTCATCCCCTCAGGGAACAAGTAGTCACCATAGTAGTATTCCACGTCACTGCGCATCAACTCTTTCAGCTGGGAGGCCTCCTGACTGGAAACCAGCTGGCGGCTGCCGGTTGAGAGACCTTCCAGCAGATCGGTCCCCTGAACCAGACGGGGCTGGACGTACTCCCCGCCGTTGGCGATGGCCCCCATAAGGACCATCATGTGGTAAGGATTGGTAAGCACTGTATACTGGCCCACGCCTGCCCAACCCAGCTGGTTGGAATTGACGCCTGTCAAGTCAATGGTGCTTTCCGCGGTAGAAACTCCTTCCAGGTCGAAGGAAACGCCAAAGCCCATCTCTTTGGCTTTGGCCTGGAGTGCTTCCGCTCCCAGCTCGTTGGCCAACTGGGCAAAGTACACGTTGCAGGAATTTCCCAGCGCGGCGGACATATCCTGAGTGCCATGGGCGTTGCCGTGGAGACAGGTGATATCGCTGCCGTCCATCTCTACCGCCCCATTACAGGTGTAAGTGATGGTATTCCAGCTGTCGGGCCACCGTTCCATGGCTGCGGCTGCGGTAACGATCTTGAAAATGGAGCCCGGGGTGAAGGAGCTGGACAAGGTGTTGTCCAGGTAAACGCCGTTATAGGCCTCGTTGGACTCCAGATCTTCCGGGACGTTTTGGGGATCGAAGGTGGGCGCGCTCACCTTGCAGAGGATCTCCCCTGTTTTGTAATTGTAGACCAGCACCGCGCCGTTTTTGCCCCCCAGGGCGTTGTAAGCGGCGGTGCAAGCGCCTTGGTCTACCGTCAGGGCAATATCACTGCCCAAGCGGTTGAAAATGGTATCGTTGAGCCCAGTGACCATATTGTAGCCGGAAAGTTTGCTGCTCATGGTAGACTGGATGCTGGTGCTGATATAGCCGTAGGGATCCCCCACCGTGTGGAGCAGAGCCCGGCGGGCGGACTCATCCTCGCTGTACAGGCGGACACCATCCTCGGTAGTGGCAAGCAGATTGCCGTTCCGGTCGGTGATGTCACCCAGCTTCACAGTGGAGTTCTCAGACTGGATGTGGCCGTTATAGGGCTGCATGGCCCACTTTCCTCCGTTGAGGGCGAAGTTCACCAGCAGATAGCCCAGTCCGCCCAAAAAGGCGGCCAGAAGAATATAGAGGACCATGGAACGAAATCCTGTGGTGCGCATGGGTCAAGCCTCCTTTCGCGCGTGGCGGCCGCTTCCTCCATAGGTGGGCGACTGAGCCCTTTTCCGGGAGGGAGCCGGTCTGGCGGGAGCCTGTGGGGGCGGAGCTGCCCTGCCTCTGGAAGGAGGCGGGGAATAGTCCTCCCGCAGACTTTTTCGGGAAGCCCGACGGGCGGCGTAGGTGCGCTCGTCGGAAGCCTTCAAGAAGGCCATCATGCCCCAGACAGAGATCATACTGGATCCACCGGAACTGATAAAGGGCAGGGTGACGCCGGTAAGGGGCAGCACGTCCGTGGCACCGTAAACATTCAGCGCCGTCTGGAACAGCAGCATCCCCGCCGCGGCACAGGCCGCGATAGAGAAGAAGGTGGACCGGCTGCGGGTCACGTCACTGCGGGCATAGAAGATAAACAGCACGAAGGCGGACAGCACCACTAGACCCAGCAACAATCCCTGCTCCTCGCAGAGCAGGCCAAACACCAGATCGCTGTCGGCAGCAGGTACGCTTCCCAAGTAATTGGATCCCAGACCCAGGCCGAAAAATCCGCCGCTTGCCAGATAGGTCAAAGTGCGGGTCTGTTGATAGCCCACACCATTTACGTCTTCCCAAATATGCCCCCAGCCAGCGAAACGCTCTAAAATATAGGGTTTGACGCTGAGCACCAGCAGGCCCGCCAAAGCGGCGCCCGCCACCACCAAAGCGATGGTGCGGATGCTGCCGGAACGCATGAAAGCGATGATAAGGAAGGTGGCAAACAGGATCAGCGCCATGCCGAAGTCAGGCATCAGGGCAAGCAGGCCGATACAGGCGCCGGTAAAGATCAGGAATTCGCCGATGTTCTTCTTTGTCTGCAAGCGGTCCAGAGTGGAAGTGCCCACAAAGATAAAGGCGATCTTTACAAATTCCGAAGGCTGAACGCTCAGGGGCCCGATGCGGATCCAGTTGGTAGAACCGCCCACATTGGTGCCCACAAGCAGGGTCAAGGCCAGCAGTCCCACCGCGCCGATGCCGATCCACAGGCGGCACTTGGCCACCCGGTCCATGTCCCCCATGAACCACAGCAAAAAGCTGAACAGCAGGATTCCCAGCAGCATGGCGGCGATCTGCGTGGTGACACCGTCGATGTCAAAGGCGGCCAAAAGCTGGATGCCGATCCCCGACAGGAGAAATGCCACGGTCTCGATCTCAAAGCTGACCCGATGGAGCACTCCCACAGAGAAAATGTACAGGCCCCAGCCCATCACCAGCACAGCGGCAAAGGGGATCATCTGCTCCGGGTGGAGCTCCCCGTTCATGCAAAGTCCTTGAACTGCCACCAGCAGCAAGGTGAAGGTGGCCACCATCATCAGCTTCAAGGGAGAGGCGGCCTCCCGGGAAAAACCGGTGAAGAACCGCCGGCGTTCCCGAGGCTGGGCGTCGGTGTTCCACAGGGTGAGGGTGGTGGAACCCATAGTCACCCGGTCTCCGATATTCACCAGCTTCTTGCCATCCACCTTTCGGCCGTTCACCTGCACCCCAGCCTTGGAACCGGTGTCACAGATGAACCAACCCTCGTCACGGCGCATGAGCACTGCGTGGTCGCGACTGATGGTAGCGTCAGGCACGTAAATGTCACAGCTCTTGCTGCGGCCGATGGAGTTTTCCCAGTACAGCACCGGGAACCTGGTCCCTGAAGCCTCATCCCACAGCATGATCACGGGATCGCGGCGGCGCTGACCCTTTTTAAAGGAGGTGTAGCACCGCCATATCACGTAAAAGGCCAGCAGCGGCACCAGGATCCGCAGGATCAGCAGCACCGTGGGCAGCACCCCGGACTGGAGAAACTCCAAAATGGTATCCATTATTTCCAAGGGCTCATCCCCTTTCCCAAAACCGGGTGGACCCGGCTCATTTCCGTTCTTGCAGGGGCACAGTCTCCCCGCTTGTCTTGTGGATCATCCCGCTGGGCAGGAAACCCCGCATCATGGAGAGAGGATACACGTGAGAGCCTCTGCCCACCACAGTGCCGGGATTCAACACACTGTTGCATCCCACCTCTACATGGTCTCCCAGCATGGCGCCGAACTTCTTCAGGCCGGTATCCAGCTTGCGGAAGCCCAGGCTCACCGCCACAGGGGTCTTGTCCTGCTTCACGTTGGAGGTCACCGCCCCGGCGCCCATGTGGGATTTATACCCCAGGATGGAGTCCCCCACGTAGTTGTAGTGGGGCACCTGGACGTTGTCGAACAGGATCACGTTTTTCAGTTCCGTGGAATTTCCCACCACGCAGTGGGCACCCACCAGGGCGTTGCCCCGGATAAAGGCTCCCGGACGCACTTCCGTTTCCGGCCCAATGATGCAGGGCCCGGCGATATAATTGTTGGGGTAGATCTTGGCGGTCTTGTGGATCCACACATTTTCCCCACGCTGTTCGTACTCCTCCGAGGACAGGGCCGCACCCAGCTCCAGAATAAAGGCGCCGATCTTGGGCAGGGCCTCCCAGGGATACTGGGTGCCTTCCAGCAGAGCAGCGGCAGCGGTGTGGGTCAGGTCGTAGAGCTCTTTCGTCAACAGCTTGTCTTCTTCCTTCATAGCGGTTCTCCTTTCCCGGAACGGGATTCCTCCCGCTCCTTTTGAAAAGAGGGCGGACAGCGCCGCCCCCTGGTCTTGTGTGTTTAGCTCTGGAATTGCAGCACGGTCCGGTCAATGGTGTCCAGCTGATTGGTATCCAGCTGAAGCTCGCCCTTCTCCGTCTGGACAATGTCCAGGGAGATGGTCACCGGTGTGTCAGCATAACGGATGGTGGTCACCAGCTCCTGGCAGTACTCCACCACCTTGTTCACGAACAGGTCATTGGCGCTGACAGGCTGAGTGTCCTGGTCCGATTCTTCCTGAGAACTCTCCTGGTCGCTGGAAGTATCGTCATAATCGTCGTAACTGCTGTCCTCGTAACCGTAGTCGTCCTCACTGCCATAACCGTCATCATAGCCGTAGTCGTCGTAGCCATCACTATCGTCATAGCTATCGCTGTTTTCCTCTTCTTCCTCGGCCTCTTTCTGGGCCTGGCTGGCCTCATCCTGAGCCTCGTCCCGCAGCTTGTCGATCTCGCTCTCCAAGCCGCTGAAGTTGACGATGGGAACAATCTCCACTTCCAGGTAATAGCCGGTGTCCACCTTCTGCTCGTCCTTCACGGTGTAATCCGCCTGGAGCAGAGCCTGGCGCATCACTTCTTCCAGCTGAGTAAGCTGCTCGTCGCTGGGGGTGATGCCGTAGGTGTTGCAGAAGTTCACTGCCGCGTTTTGCACCGTGGCGGTATTGTTCTGCATGGCTTTTTCCTCAGTGGTAGCGGCGATGTCCACGTACTCCGTGTTCTGACCCTTATAGGAGCTGTCCAGCAGCGCCTGGAAGTACCCGGAAACATCGTAATCCGCAAAGCCCATCATGGGCAGAGAACACCCTGTCAGCAGCAGGGACATGGCCGCCGCTGCCACCACAGTGATCCATCGCATTCTTTTTCTCACGTGTCGCCCTCCTCTGCCTGACTTACTCATTGCGGCCGCAGCACTTCTTGTATTTCAGGCCGCTGCCACAGGGGCAAGGATCGTTCCGGCCGGGCTTCTTCTGCTTGCGCACGGGCTGCTTCTGAGCGGTGTCGTCCCCGGCGGTGGAAGCCGTGGTCTCCTGGGCCACCTGCTCCCGCTGAGGGGCTTCCTCCTTCTTCCGCAGACGCACGGTCAGGATCATCTTGGCAGTGTTCTCCCGAATGGCAGCGATCATGCTGTCAAACATGTCGAAGCCTTCCAGACGGTACTCCACCACGGGATCCTGATGGGCGTAGGCACGCAGCCGGATGCCGTCCTGGAGCTGTTCCATGGCGTCGATGTGATCCATCCACTCCTGGTCCACGTTCCGCAGCAGCACCACCCGCTCCACTTCACGCATGATGGGAGAGGTAAACTCCTGCTCCTTCCGCTCGTAGAGCTCGTCGGCTTTCTTTTGCAGCTCGTTCACTACATGCTCCGGTTCCAGGTCCTCAATTTCAGACTTGGTGAAATGCAGGTCCTCCGGCCCAATGAGCCAGCCCAGATAGTGCTCCCGCAGACCCATCAGATCCCAATCGTCGTGGGGCACATTCTCGGGCAGGAAGGTTTTTACATTGGCGGCGATGGCCTCGTGGATCATGTTCTGGATCTGGGGCTTCACGTTCTCTCCGTTGAGCACCTGATCGCGCTGGCCGTAGATGATCTGCCGCTGGCTGTTCATCACTTCGTCGTACTGGAGCACATTCTTACGGATGGCAAAGTTCCGGCTCTCCACCTTACGCTGGGCGCTCTCGATGGAGTTGGAAACCATTCCCGCCTCGATGGGCACGTCGTCCTCGATCTTCATCTTGTCCATCAGGCCCTGGAGACGCTCGCCGCCGAAGAGACGCATCAGGTCGTCCTCCAGGGAGATGTAGAACCGGCTCTTACCGGGGTCGCCCTGACGGCCGGCACGGCCTCGCAACTGGTTGTCGATCCGGCGGGACTCGTGGCGCTCGGTGCCGATGATATACAGACCGCCCAGCTCCCGGACCTCCTGGGCCTCGGGGGCGATCTCTTCCTTATATTTCTTGTTCAGTTCGGAGAAAGTCTTGCGGGCCTCCAGGATCTCCTCGTTGTCGGTGTGGCTGAAGGCGGTGGCCTCCACCAGCAGCTCCTCGGAGTAGCCCATCTTCCGCATCTCCGCCTTGGCCATGAACTCCGCGTTACCGCCCAGCAGGATGTCGGTACCACGGCCGGCCATGTTGGTAGCGATGGTCACGGCGCCCTTACGGCCTGCCTGGGCCACGATCTGAGCTTCCTTCTCGTGGAACTTGGCGTTCAAGACCTCGTGCTTCACGCCCCGAGCCTTCAACAGCTTGGAGAGCAGCTCGGACTTCTCAATGGTGATGGTGCCCACCAGCACGGGCTGGCCCTTCTGGTGATGCTCCACAATGTCGTCGATAACTGCCTGGAACTTGGCCTTCTCTGTCTTATAGACAACGTCGGGGCAGTCCTCACGGATCATGGGACGGTTGGTGGGGATCTCCACCACGTCCAGCTTGTAGATTTCGGAGAATTCCTCCTGCTCGGTCATAGCGGTACCGGTCATACCGGACAGCTTGCTGTACAGGCGGAAGTAGTTCTGGAAGGTGATGGTGGCCAGAGTCTTGCTTTCCCGGGCGACCTCCACGCCTTCCTTGGCTTCGATCGCCTGATGCAGACCCTCGTTGTAGCGGCGGCCATACATCAAACGGCCGGTGAACTCGTCAACGATGATGACTTCCCCGTCCTTCACCACGTAATCCTGGTCACGGTGCATGATGCCCCACGCCTTGATGGCCTGGTTCACATGGTGCTGGATGCGGATGTTGTCCGGATCGGTCAGGTTCTCCACGCCGAAGAACTCTTCCGCCTTCTTCACGCCCCGGCGGGTCAGGGAGCAGGTCTTCAGCTTCTCGTTGACAATGTAGTCGTAATCTTTGTAAAGCTCGTCGTTATCCTCTTTCTCGTCGGTCTCCTTCACCCGGATGGGGGTCAGGGAACGGGCGAAAGCGTTGGCCCGGCCGTACAGGTCGTCGGCCTTGGCGCCCCGGCCGGAGATGATCAGAGGAGTTCTAGCCTCGTCGATCAAGATGGAGTCCACCTCGTCCACGATGGCATAGTTGTGACCCCGCTGGACCTTGTTCTCCTTATAGGTGACCATGTTGTCACGCAGGTAGTCGAAGCCCATCTCGTTGTTGGTGCCGTAGGTGATATCGCAGGCGTAGGCGGCCTTTTTCTCCTTGGAGGACATGCCGTTCATGGCAAGGCCCACGGTCAAGCCCATGAAGTTGAACACACGGGCCATCATCTCGCCCTGGTATTTGGCCAGGTACTCGTTGACGGTGACGATGTGGACGCCCTTGCCAGTCAGGGCATTCAGGTAGGCGGGAAGAGCCAGGGTGAAGGTTTTGCCTTCACCGGTCTTCATCTCGCTGATGCGGCCCTGATGCAGGATGATGCCGCCCTGGATCTGCACGGGGAACAGCCGGATGGAAAGCACGCGGGCCATAGCCTCACGGCAGGCGGCGAAAGCCTCTGTCAAAATGCCGTCCAGAGTTTCCCCCTGTTCCAGGCGCTCCTTGAACGCTCCGGTCTGAGCTTTCAGCTCCTCGTCGCTCATGGCTTTATATTTGTCTTCCAGCTTCAACACCTGATCCACCAGGGGCTGGATGCGCTTTAATTCCCGTTTGCTGTAATTGCCAAACAGCTTTGTCAAAATGTTGTTTGCCATAAATGTATCATGCCTTTCTTCCAGGGGAGGCTTTCCCCTTTCCATGCCAAAAAAGGGTTTGGCCGCGGGTTCGCGGCGCATATTCGTTTGTTATTATACCATGTCCAGTGGTTCCTTTGCAAGAAAAGCCACAGTTTATTTACAAATTCAGTCCGGGGGACCTTTTCATCCTATGGGAAATTTGCTATAATAACATGTATTTTGTAATAATAGATAGGATGTGTGGTATGCAAGCGCAGGAATCTCGACAAAACAAGATGGGCACGGCCCCCGTTCTGCCTCTGATCTTCTCCATGTCACTGCCGGCCATGTTCTCCATGCTGGTACAGGCTCTTTACAACGTTGTGGACAGCTACTTCGTGGCTCAGGTCAGCGAAAAGGGACTGGCCGCCGTTTCTCTGGCCTTCCCCTTACAGAACCTGCTCATCTCCTTCGCAGTGGGCACCGCCGTTGGCGTCACCTCTCTGATCTCCCGCCGGCTGGGACAGGGACTTCAAGAGGAAGCTAACTCCGCCGCCGTTCACGGCATTCTCCTGGGGATCTGCACCTGGGTGCTGTTTGCCATTTACGGCGCCTTTTTCTCCGCCCCCTTCTTCCAGCTCTTTGAGACCGATCCGGAGATCATCCAGATGGGCAGCGCTTATATTTCTGTCTGCTATGTGTTCTCCTTTGGCGTGTTCGTGGAAGTCACTTTGGAGAAAATTCTCCAGGCGACCGGCAATATGATCTGGCCCATGATCTTCCAGCTCATCGGCGCTGTCACCAACATCATTTTGGATCCCATCCTGATCTTCGGCCTGCTGGGATTCCCCGCCATGGGCGTCACCGGCGCCGCTATCGCCACCGTGGCCGGACAGATTCTGGCTATGACCGTGGCCTCCCTGGTGATCGCTTTCCGGGAGCACGATGTGACCATCTCCTTCCGGGGCTTCAAACCCAACGGGAAGATCATCAAGGACATCTACATTGTAGGCGTGCCCTCCATCGTCATGCAGTCCATCGGCACTGTGATGACCATGGCCATCAACGGCATCCTGTCCTCCTTCTCCACCGCGGCCTACACCGTGTTCGGACTGTACTTCAAGCTGCAATCCTTCGTATTCATGCCTGTGTTCGGCTTGAACCAGGGCCTGCTTCCCATTCTGGGCTACAACTACGGCGCCCGCAACAAGCGCCGCATGATGTCCGCCTTCCGCTCCGGATGCGTCATCGCCCTGGTAATCATGGCAGTGGGCATGGCGGTCTTTCTGCTGTTCCCCCAGTGGCTGCTGGGTATCTTCAACGCTTCCGACGAGCTGCTGGAGATCGGCATCCCCGCACTGCGGATCATCTGCACCTGCTTCCTGTTCGCTGCGCTGGGCATTGTGTCCTCCACTTTGTTCCAGGCCGTTGGCCGGGGCGTGTACAGCCTGATCGTCTCCCTGATGCGTCAGCTGGTAGTGCTGGTGCCTGTGGCTTGGCTGCTGGCTCAGGTGACCCAGCAGGTGGGTTATGTGTGGTGGGCTTTCCCCATTGCCGAATGCTTCTCCCTGGCTGTGAGCATCATTCTTTTCCTGCGGCTGTACCGCAAAGAGATCCAGCATCTGGAGACTGTCAAGGAACGCTGAACTCTATCCTGAAAAGCCAAAAAGGGACCGCTGCTTTTTATGGCAGCGATCCCTTTTTTCATGCCTCTTCCTGGGCTGCTAGGGGCAATTCCGCCGTAAAGACGGAGCCCTCGCCCAAAGTGCTCTCCACGTGAATCTCCCCTCCGTGGGCCTGGACGATCCATTTCACCATGGACAGCCCCAGGCCGCTGCTGTCCCCGCTACGAGAGGGGTCCGCCTGATAGAACCTGTCCCAAATCTTGGGCAGGTCCTCCTGGGCGATGCCAATGCCATCGTCCCGCACCTGAAGCACCGCCCGGCCGTTTTCCGCTTTCAGGCTCATCCAGATGTGTCCCTTTTCACGGCCGTAAGTCACAGCGTTGCGCAGCAGGTTTTCCCACAGCCGCAGCAGCAGCGTCTGGTCGGCGGTGACGAAAAGCCCCGGCTGGATGTCCGCAGAAAGAGTGATGTCCTTTTGGGCCGCCACCTGGACGAATTCCTCCGCCTCCATTTGGCTCAGCTCCGAAAGATCCAAACGCTCCAGGGTCAGCCGTTCCCGTCCCTGGTCTGCCCGGGACAGGAGCAGCAGCTGGGAGACCATATCCGCCATGGAACGCACCTTCCGGAAGATCACTTCCGTCTCCCGACGAGATTCCGGGGAAAGGTCCTCCCGTTCCAGCAGTGACTCACACTGAGCCAGCGCCACGGTCAAAGGTGTGCGCAGTTCGTGAGCCACGTCGCTGGTGAACTGCTTTTCCCGCTCCAAGCTGGTCTGGACCGTATCCAGCAAGCTATCGAAAGTCTGGGCCAGAGTGTAGATCTCATCCCGGCCCTCCCCCAGCCGCACCCGCTTGGAAAGGTCACGCTCCTGCTGAATGTTCCGCACTGTCTGGGTAATCTGTGCCACGGGACGCAACGCCCAGCGGCTGAGCAGATACCCGCACAGCGCCGTCAGCAGAAGGATCAACGGGGACAGGAACAGGGCCAAACGCAGGGTGAATCGGAAATCTTTCTCAGCGTCGCTGATGGAAACGATCCCCCGCAGCACCAAATCCCCATAGCCTTCCACGGGGAATTCCAGATCCAGCACGTAAAAGTCCGTTTTTCCGGAGGTGACGGTGCGCAGTTCTCCGTCGGAAAAGGGCAAATCATAAGCAAAGCCGTAGGGCAGCTTCCCGTAGAGGAGCTGTCCGTCTCCGGGATCGTACACTGACAGGTACACTCCGTTTTCCAGTACCAGCAGTTCCGAGTCGAATTCCAGCCGGCCCTTCTCGTACTCCACTTCCTCTACCGACTGGGACACCCGTTCTTCCAAGGTGTTCTGCACGTTGGTGAGGATCTCCTGGGAGCTGACGGAAAACAGCACCCCCAGCAGGCCGCACACCACCAAGGTCATCAGGCCGGTGTGGAGCAGCACCAGCCTGGTTTTCAACGACAACCGCTTCATGGCTCTCCATCCTTCAGCACATAGCCATGGCCCCGTACCGTATGGATGTACTTTTTCTCATGGCCCTCGTCCAGTTTCTTCCGCAGGTAGCGGATGTACACGTCAATCACGTTGGAGCCCCCGGAGAAATCGTAATCCCACACGTGGCGCTCCAGCTTGTCACGGCTAAGCACCGTGCCGGCGTTCTGCATCATGTACCGCAGCAAGGAGAACTCCTTGGAAGACAGCTTGATCTCCTCCCCGCCTCGAAACACCTGCCGGGTGTTCAAGTGGAGTTCCAAGTCCCCCACTTTCAGCACGCTGGTCTTTTCCCCCTGGGGCTTGCGCAGAAGTACCCGCAGCCGGGCCAGGAGCTCCTCGAAGGCGAAGGGCTTCACCAGATAATCGTCCGCCCCGGCGTCCAGCCCTGCCACCCGGTCCTGGATGCTGTCCCGAGCGGTGAGCAGCAGTACCGGCACCTGGTTTCCTTCCCGCCGCAGCCGCTCCAGCACTTCCAAGCCGGAGAGCTTGGGCATCATGATGTCCAGCACCAAAGCGTCGTATTCCGCCCCCAGCAGATAATCGAACACCTCTTCCCCGTCGAAGCAGGAGTCCACACTGTAATCCGCCTCTTTCAACCGGCGCTTGATGAGCTGGTTCAGGTCCCGCTCATCCTCGGCGATCAAGATCCTCATACGCCTCTCCTTTCCATGGCGAAACGGCGCCGTTTCCCGGCGCCGCGCCTTTCATCAATCCTGATAATCCACGCTCCACTCGATGAAATTTCCAGTGGAAGCGTCGATCTCGAAATCATACTCGGTTCGGTCATAGTAGACCTCCCCTTCATAGATCTCCCGGCCGTCGTCCCGCTCGAACTGGATCCGCACGTCACTGGCCGACGCCCCGGGGATCCGGTCAAGCACCAGCTGAGTGGCCTGTTCCAAGGTGACGCTCCCCGCCGTCTGGCTGGAAGTTTGGTTCTCACCAGTGACAGGGGTCCAGCCCTCCACGTCCTGATCGTAGCTGATGACCTCACCCGTATCCTGAGAGATCTCATAGTCGTACTCGGTAGTGCCCACCGCGAATTCCACATCGTAGACAGCCCGTCCGTCATCGTAGTCGGCCTTCACCTTGTAAATGGTTGCCTCCTCTGCTGTAACCCCCGCATGCTCCAAAGCAATGGCTTTTGCTTCCTCTTCTGTGACAGCGGCATTTGTCTGGGTCTCAGCGGCGCTCTGCTGGGTCGAGGACTGATCCTTGGTATCGTCTGTCTTATCCTTGGTGGTAGTGCTTCCTGCTGTTTCCGCCGCGTCGTAAGAGTAGTTCACGATCTCGCCGGTTTTCCGGGACACGTCATAGTGGTAAGTGCGGTCGGAGGTGGTGAACTGGATGTCGTACACCTCCACCCCGTCCTCCTTATCCTGTTCTACCGAGAGAGCAGTGGTGTCCTCCTGGACCACGCCCGCATGTTCCAGGGCGATGTCCGTAGCCTGGGCCTGAGTGATGCTCTCAGAGGAGCACCCTGCCAGGGCCGCTGTCAACAGGACCGCTGCCGCCAATGCCCAAAGTTTTCCTTTTCCGTGATGTGTATGCTTCATGATGAAATCCTCCTTGTTCTTTTGTTCTGGCTTTAGTATACCGGAGGAACATGAGAATTCCATTAAAAGAAATCACTTTTGAAAAAATTTTTTCAGGGCATGAAAACACCCATCCTGACCCTTGGGAATAAGATGAAAAGAGGATCACAGAAAGGAGGCGGTTGGTTTGCCCATCCGTATTTTCATCGATCAGGGCCACAACCCCCAAGGGGTCAATGCCGGGGCGGAAGGCTTCGGTCTCCGGGAACAGGACGTCAACTACGCTGTGGGAATGGAGCTGGCAAGGCTTTTAAATGCCGATCCACGGTTCACTGCCAGGGTCTCCCGGACCACTCCCACCGAGACCCTGGGCACCAGCAATTCCACCAGCTTACAGCGCCGGGTTTACCTGGCCAATTCCTGGCCGTCGGACTACTTCATCAGCATCCACTGCAACGCCAACACCAACCCTGCTGTCAACGGCACCGAGGTCTACGTCTACAAGCAGAACACTCAGGCCTACTGGCTGGCCCAGCACGTGCTTAACGGCGTAGTAGACGCTGTTGGGACCCGGGGCAACGGGGTGCGCCTGAACCCCAGTCTGTACGTACTGCGCCGCACCTCCATGCCGGCCATCCTGGTGGAGCTGGCCTATCTCACCAACGGCGGCGACGCCCTGAAGCTCCGGGACGAACAGCCCGCCTTCGCCAGGGGCATCTATAATGGCATTCTGGAGTATTTTGGCTTTTCCAAAAATCCCTGAGCGATCCTTTAAAAAACGGGCCCCAAGCCGTTCCCCGGCCGGGCCCGTTTTCTTTTGCCTGTCAGCCCCCGTAAGTGAGCAGCGCCGTGTAATGGCTCATGCCCGGCGTGACTTCCAAGGTATCGGTATCGCACCGCACCCAACGGCCGCACACCTCCAGAAAACCTTCCAGGGTGCCCAGCACGTCAAAGCCAAAGGTGTCAGACCGGTAATGCATGGGGATCACCACCCGGGGAGAAATGGCCTCCACAATGGCTTGAGCCTCCTTGGGACCCACCGTGTAGAACCCGCCCACGGGGATCATCACCGCGTCCAAGTTTTTCAGCTGCTCCAAAACCTCCGGGCTGGGCATGTCGCCCACGTCCCCAAAATGGGCCACCCGCAGCCCCTGGGCCTCCAACACATGAATGGTGTTGGGACCCCGCTTGGCGCCCTGACAATCATCGTGGAAAGAGGGCAGCGCCGTCACTGTGAAGGGGTTCTTGGGGCCGTCCTCCCGCAGGGTCACCCCCGCCGCGTAATTGTGGTCATGGTGCTGGTGGCTGCACAGCACTTGATCCGCTGTCTCCTGAATGTCCTTACAGCCCGGCACACTGCCCGGCTCAAAGGGATCCAACACGATGGCATAGCCCTCGCACTCCACCCGGAAGCAGGAATGTCCCAACCATTTGATCTGGATCGCTGCCATATCACTCATCCTTTCCCTGGCCCGCCTGGCCTAAAGATTGATTGTATATGCAAGTATTATAGCACATGCCAATCCAAAATGAAAAGGGCCCCGGCCAAGCCGAAGCCCTTCGTTTTTAAAATTACTGCCGTTTTTCCGGCCGGTCTCCCTTGTCGGGACAGTGGAGCGCCTGACGGGGAGCACCAGGCTCCCGGCGGGGAATGGCCATAGGGGAAAGCTCCTGATAGGACGCCATCTGTGAGGGGTCCTCCGGAGGGGTGAACATCAGGCCGGTACACTCGTTGGCGGAAGCCACGGCGGAATCTACCGGCAACAGACGTTCCGGAATGGGATCATGCTCGTGGTAATTTTCCTTGGGCAGCGGTTTTTTCGATCCAGATTTGGATGATTTCATGGCGGGCGTCCTCTCCTTTTTTCTTTTAGGATTTCTCATCTCCCGCCCGCCTATGCGTCCCTGGTTTTGAAAAAAGGCAGCAAAAAAGGGACCCGAAGGTCCCTTTTGCAAACATAAATTTAAGCTTTCTTGGCGCTGTCCATCTTCTCGCGCTTGTGGATCTGCCACATGGCGAACAGGTTGGGAGCGATGCACTGGCTGG
>UMIN01048282.1_pt1 | contig 29002 bp, 24 predicted proteins | sample 1965811 | NCBI WGS metagenome assembly UMIN01 (sample SAMEA4836123, study PRJEB28245) | human gut metagenome | biome: gut microbiome; material: fecal sample | place: Denmark | collected 2008
AAATTGCTATGGTGAAAGTTCATCGCGCCCTGAAAGAAGGGGGATTCCGTTCCCGTCTGATTTTGCAGGTACACGACGAATTGCTTATTGAAACAGCCTTGGAAGAAAAAGAAGCTGTGGCAAAAATTCTGAAAGAAAATATGGAACAGGCAGTGGCTTTGGCTGTGCCTTTGGACGTGGATGTTCATGAGGGACAGAACTGGCTGGATGCCAAATAAAAAAGAGGGATAGAACATGAAAGTCATTGGATTGACTGGCGGTACTGGCAGCGGCAAAAGCGTTGTCAGCCGCTATTTGAAAGAAATGGGTGCTGTGATTGTAGATGCGGATCTGGTGAGCCGCCAGATTGTTGAGGTTGGAAAACCTGCCTATGAGGAAATTGTGGCGTATTTCGGCAAAGATATTTTGCAGGAAGATGGAACCATTTTCCGTAAGAAGCTGGGAGAAATCGTTTTTCACGACGAAGAAAAACTGGCGTTTCTCAACCGCTGCACCCATACATATATTGTGGCAGAAATGAAAGACCAGATTGAACAGGCAAAGACAGAAGGAACTGCTTCCTGCATTGTATTGGATGCGCCGTTGCTCTTTGAAGTTGGTCTGGAAAAATTCTGCGATGCTGTCTGGGTGGTTTATGCCGATGCGGAAGTTCGCACCCAGAGAGTTATGGAACGTGATGGTGTCAGCCATGAACTTGCTATGGCGCGCATTGCAAACCAGAAATCCTGGGAAGAATATAAGGCATTGTCCGATGTTGTTTTGGACAACAGCGGTGATCTTGCCCATTTGCAGGAGCAGCTTGCTCTGGCATGGAAAACATTACAAGAATAAACAGGTGAAGAAAACATGATTCGATTTTTGAAAAAATTGCTGTCACTGGTGTTTTTTCTCTGTGTTGTGGCAGCAATCGGATATTTTGTGGTGGTTCCGCGGTTTGTGCCGTTGGAATATGAGGAATATGTGGACAAATACGCATCACAGTATCAGGTAGAGCCTTCATTGGTGTATGCTGTGATCTTCTGTGAAAGCGGTTATGATCCCCAGGCGGTTTCTCACGCAGGCAGCAAAGGGCTTATGCAGATCAGCGATGATACGGCGGTATGGGCAGCCCAGCAGATTGAAGGTATGGATGCGGAGAACCTGAATGTGATGGATCCGGACGAAAATATCCAGATCGGCTGTTGGTATCTGCATTGGCTCCATGATAAATTCAATGGAAATACCCAGACTTGTTTGGCGGCATATAATGCTGGACACAATAAAGTTGCCCAGTGGCTGGCAGATGAGGAAAAAAGTGCAGATGGTCTGACACTGGAGGAAATCCCCTATGCGGAAACGGATCAGTATGTCAAAAAAGTGACGCTGATGCAGAAAGTGTACCAGTGGCGCTACGGTGTATAAGGAGGAAAATGGCATGAAAAAGAGAATATGGGCTTTAGCTTTGACGGCTGTTTTCCTTTTGACAGCCTGCGGCGGCGGTGAAAGTACAACAGGAGATTTTTCAGTTACTGCCGGGGAAGATGCGCAGACAGCAGCGGCAAGTGGTCTGACCCTTTCCATGCGTGTGCCGGAAACACTGAATCCCCTGCGGAATCGGGATGAATCCGTTGACCGTATTTTGAAACTGATGTTTCTGCCTTTTATTGGACAGGGGGAAAACGGAAAACCGGAAGGCGGCGTTGCGGAAAATTGGACGCTGTCCGCAGATGGTATGAGTCTGGCAGTAAACCTGAAGCAAAATATTAAATGGACAGATGGTACCAGTTTGACTGCGGATGATGTGGTATTTTCTTATGATACCATTGCTGGTTCAGAGGAGGATGCCGTATATAAGAATGTGACCAATTATGTAGCTTCCTGTACGAAAACAGGCACTTACAGTGTGACTGTCAATTTCCGGGAAGCCTTCAGCAATAATATTTCCGCACTGTATTTCCCCATAATCCCGGCTGCTCATTATCGGGGGCAGACGGAAATGGATAGCCCTGCAAATATGAATCCCGTAGGGAATGGCCCTTATCGTATGGAAAGCTATACCATGGCTTCTTCCATGGTTTTGGTGCCAAATGAGAGTTACAGCGGTACTGTGCCGAATATTTCCAACATTACAGTGAAAATTATAGGCAGTGCGGATACAGATGATTATTCCTTTAGTCAGGGAATTCTGGATACCATGGTGACAGACTCTACATCAGCGGGCAGGTACTTGGCTGCCGATGATAAAATGAAAGGAACTGCCTTTGATGCAGGTGTTTATGATTTTATTGGATTTAATTTCGGCAGAGATCTGTTTCAGGATAAAAACCTGCGTCAGTCAGTGGCTTATGTGGTACCGAAAGATTATATTTATGAAAGTGTGTATCTAAAATACGCGGAAATGAGCAATACCCCCGTCAGTCCGGCGTCTTGGCTGTATGAGGAAAACGTGGCGCCTTATAATTACGATGCGTCTATGGCGTCTACGCTTTTGAAAAACGCAGGATGGGCAGATACAAATAATGACGGTGTGCTGGAGAAAGAAAAGGAAAACGGCACGAAAGAGGAATTGCGCATCACAATGCTGGTGAATAAAGAAAATACAGCACGGAATCAGATTGCCAGCCGTATGGAAGAAGAACTGGAAGCCATTGGCTTTGAAGTGACCATTGATGCCCAGCCCTATGACGTTTACAGTGAAAAATTCGCATCAGGAGACTTTGATCTGGTGGTAGGCGGCTGGAAAATATCAGAAGTGTTGAATCTGGCGCCATTTTTTGTGACAGATGGCGATTATAACTATATCGGCTATTCCAATGAAGAAGTGGATCAGCTGCTGCAAACAGCAAATAGTGTTATCGGGGAAGGGCAGACATTGCTGGCATACAGCAATCTGCAAAAGAAACTGGCGGAGGAATTGCCATATGTGAGCATTGCTTACAGACAGGATGTTTTGCTGACTTCTTCTTATGTAGGCGGTGAAATCCATCCCACACGAATCAACGTGTTTGATGGTATCGAATATTGGACATTACAGCAAAAAGGATGATAACAGGGGTGTGAGAAGATGTCAGAATTCCGAAGGAATCCTTTTACGGGAGAATGGACTCTATACGCAGAGAACAGAAAAAACAGACCTTATGAATTTACTTGGTCAAAGCCGGAGAGAAAAACCGGTGAGAAGTGTCCTTTTTGCAGAGGACACGAAAGCTGGACAACACCTGCTGTGTATCAGGATGGTGCAGATGGTGTCTGGAGCATCCGGGTGTTTCCCAATATGTATCCGGCAGTCAGTGCCAGTGGGTTTTACAGTGAAAGGGAATCTTTTTATGAGCAGACCGTTGGCACAGGCCGTCATGAAGTTTTGGTGGATACATCTACCCATGGGGAAACCATTGACGAATTTTCTCTGGGTCATATGCAGGAAGTGCTGATGGCTCTGCGCATGCGTTATGTGAGCATCCGAGCAGAAGAAAATACGGAATATGTCCAGATATTCAAAAACTGCGGTGCGGAAGCTGGTATGAGCATTCAGCATTCCCATTGGCAGTTGGTGGGGGTTCCCATTGTGCCGGAACGTATCCGTAAAATGATGGATTTAGGCATGGGAAAAAGCTGCCGTTTCTGCGAAATGCTGCTTCATGAACAGGACCAGAAAAAACGGATTGCTTATGAAAATGAAACATTTCTTGCCATTGCGCCCTATGCATCCCGTTATCCTTATGAAGTTTGGGTGATGCCAAAAGCACACCGCAAAGCTTTTGGAGAACTGACAGCGGAAGAAATGTCAGATCTGGCGGAAATGCTGCATGTTCTGCTGCCGAAGGTGGCAAAATTGCGACAGGATGTGGGGTATAATCTCTGCTTGATGGATAGCCCGAAATTCGGAGATTTCCATTGGCATTTGCAGATTTTGCCTCGCATTGGCGGATTTGCGGGATTTGAAAACGCTACGGATTGCTTTATCAATACCGTTCGACCGGAAGATGCGGCAGCGTATTATCGCGGCGATGGAGAAGAAACAGAAGCATAATTTTGAAATTGACTTACAAACAGGGAGGATTTTGCAGGAAAAATCCATCCCTGTTTTTTCTGCAAAAAAAATTTCTTTTCAGAATCCATTTTTTTCGTTATAATCGAACTGCAAAGAGAGGGGGATTTCATTTGAAAAAACATGCTTTTATTTTTGATATGGACGGTGTGCTCATTGACAGCCAGCCTGTCCATTATGACGCTGACCTGGAAACACTGGCGCATTTTGGCGTACAGCTGACACGGGCAGATGTAGAACCCTTTGCAGGTACTACAAATCCTGTGCGTTTCCCTATGTATCAGGAAGCTTTTCAGGTGCAGGCAACGCCGGAAGAAATGATGGCATACCGTGAAGTTGTTGTTCGCCGGATGTTTGTGGAAAGCAATGCCCATGCCATTAAAGGCACCAAAGAACTGCTGGAAAACATTCACGCAGCAGGCTATCCCGTTGCACTGGCGTCTTCCACAGATCCGGAGCTGATCCGCTGGATACTGGAAACCATTGGATTACTGCCATATTTCGACAAAATCGTCAGCGGAGAAGAAGTGCCTAAGAGCAAACCGGAGCCAGATGTTTTTCTGGAAGCTGCAAGACAGTTGGGGGCAGCGCCGGAAAACTGCTTTGTGATTGAAGATTCCACCAATGGTATTCGTGCTGGTAAAGCCGCAGGTATGTGGGTACTGGCATATAAAAATCCTACCAGTGGGGAACAAGATCTTTCTCTGGCAGATAAAGTGACAGATGACTTTACAAAAGTGAACGTGAATACATTTCTGGTAAATAAGGAGGAAAATGCATGAAGATAGAACAGGTGGCTTTGTTTGGCGCAGGCTCTGTTGGGGGCAGCCTGCTGTGCAGACAGAGAGAAAATTTGGATAAGATCAAAGTCATTGTCCACGGTTCCAGACGGGAACGTATGGAAAAAGAAGGATTGCTCACCCGTGGGGAAACATTCTTTCCTCAAATCTGGGAAAAAGGTTCTTACCCTGATTTGCTCATGGTGGGATTGAAGAATACACAGCTGAAAGCATCCATTGCAGAACTTCGGGATTATGTAGGGCCCAATACCATTCTGATGCCTTTGATGAATGGTATTTCCGCTTCGGAAGAACTGCGGGAAGCTTTTCCGGAAAATACAGTTTTGACCGCAGTGGTTTATGTGGATGCCAGAAAAATCGGCAATGAATTATTCTGCGGAGAAACATTCCTCATTCAGATTGGTGACGCAGAAGAAGCAGTATTGGAAGCAATAAAAGAAGCGTTGCTTTCCTGGAGAATTTCCTGCCAGATCTGCGCAGATATTACCAGACGTCAGTGGCGGAAATGGATGATGAACGTAGGTACCAATCAGGTTTCTGCTATTTTGGGCGCTAATTATGGACAGTTCCAGCAGAAGGAAGCGGTACGGAATTTGGCGCTGGCAGCAATGGCGGAAGTGGTTGCTGTTGCCGAAGCGGCAGGTGTAGATCTTCATGCGGCAGATGTGGCTGCGGCGGGAGACAGTGTAAACAAGTGGAGTGCAGAAGGAAAATGCTCTATGCTGCAGGATGTGGAAGCACACCGCCTGACAGAAGTGGAATCTTTCTCTGGCAAACTTGTGGAGCTTGGCAAAAAATATGGTGTACCTACACCTATTAATGAAACTTTATATGCTTTGATTCGTGCGAAAGAAGCAATGTATTCTTAAATAAAAAAGTCTTTCTTCTTTTTTGGAGAAAGACTTTTTTTATGGAAATTCGGACGGTTCTTTTTGTTTTGCTTTTCACTTTGTAGCTGGTGCTGTATAATCGGAGGGAGAATAGGAGGAAGCAAGATGGACTTACGAGAACGATTGAGAACATATGGAGCAGGAAATGCTTACCCCTTTCACATGCCGGGACACAAACGGCAGAAACAGCAAGGCAGCCTGTTTCCTTATGATTTAGATATTACAGAAATTGATGGCTTTGATAATCTTCACCATGCGGAAGGTATTTTGGAGGAAGCCATGGAACGAGCAGCAAAACTTTGGGGCAGCAGAAAAAGCTTTTTTCTGGTAAATGGCAGTAGTTCCGGCTTGCTGGCAGGCATTCGGGCTTTGACAAAGCGCGGTGACAAAGTTTTGATGGCAAGAGGATGCCATCGGGCGGTGTACCATGCTGTGGAATTGTGTGGCCTGCATCCTGTTTATATGCAGGCGGAATGGGTGGAAGAAATGCAGATTTCCGGCAGCATCCAGCCGGAAGCCGTAGAGAAGCACTTGCAGGAACATCCTGACTGCAAGCTGGTGATTCTTACAAGTCCCACCTATGAAGGCGTGGTCAGTGATATTGCCGAAATAGCGAAAGTTGCCCATCGGTATGGTGCATATCTTCTGGTGGATGAAGCCCATGGCGCGCATTTGGGTTTTAGCAAAGGATTCCCGGATACGTCAGTGCATTTGGGGGCGGATGTGGTGGTACAGAGTCTCCATAAAACTTTGCCTTGCCCCACCCAGACAGCTATTTTGCTTGTCTGCACAGAACAGGTGGATGTGACAGAGGTTGGAAGACAGCTTTCTGTATTCCAAACCAGCAGTCCTTCTTATGTGCTCATGGCGGAAATCGATGGATGCGTTTCTTTATTGGAACGGGAAAGAGAAAGTCTTTTTGCGGTTTATGAAAGAAGATTGGCATCTTTTTATGAAAAAATGGAGGAGCTGAAATATATCAAACTTTGTCAGCCAGAAGTTTCTCCAGCAGTGTTTGGTCATGACAGGGGAAAACTCCTCTTTTTTACAGGAAACAGCAATTTGTCAGGGGTAGAACTGGCAGAAATTCTGCGGGAGAGATATGAACTGGAAATAGAAATGTCGCAGCCCCTGCATACATTGGCAATGACCAGTATTTTTGATACAGACGAAGGTATGGAACGGCTGGCAAAAGCCATGCTGGAAATTGACAAAGAAGTGATGCCGGCAAAACAGCCATTGGCAAAAGGGCAGATGGTGCTTCCGCAGCTGGTATGTGGTATGGAACAGGCTTTGCGGGGAGAAACGACAGAAGTAATATTGGATGATAGTCTTGGGAAAATTGCGGCTGATTTTCTTTGGGCATATCCGCCGGGGATTCCCCTTGTTGCCCCTGGAGAACGAATTTCAGAAGAGGTATTAGCACAGGCTTTTTATATGAAGGAAAACGGTGTCAATGTCCAGTGCGCTTTTGCAAAAGACGGAAAGATTCGCGTGTGTTTTTGTGAATGATGTGACATTTTTTGGTTCAAACTTGAAACAAAGCTTTTTTTGTGATAGAATACGGACAGGTATGTCTTAAAGGAAAAGACGTCCGTAAAAGCAAAGGGGTGATATACATGAAACACATTCAGACATTGAATACCCGTGATCTGGCTGCAAGTGTAAAACACGGCGGCTGTGGCGAATGCCAGACATCCTGTCAGTCTGCTTGCAAAACATCTTGTGGTGTTGCAAACCAGCAGTGCGAAAACAAATAAGAAGCGACAGGATAAGTCGCTGCCCATTTCGGGCGGCGACTTTTTACGCATAATCCCGAAGATGGCTTCGGATCAAATAGTATATAAAATAGAAAGAGGATTTTTATGATTCATCAGTACAAGTTAAATGGTTACAACATCGTGCTGGACGTTTACAGCGGTTCCGTACATGTTGTGGATGATGTGGCGTACGACATCATCGGTATGTATGAAGGACATACAAAAGAAGAAATCACAAAGGCGATTCTGGAAAAATACGCAGATAATCCAGAAGTAACAGCCGAAGAAATCGCAGATATTTTGGAAGGGGTAGAAGAACTGAAGAAAACAGGCAAACTCTTTACAGAAGATCTGTACGCAGACATTGCGGCAAATTTCAAAATGAAAAACAACGACATCAAGGCACTGTGCCTTCATGTAGCACACACCTGCAACCTGACATGCGATTACTGTTTTGCAAGTCAGGGTAAATATCAGGGGGAACGTGCTCTCATGAGTTTTGAAGTTGGGAAACAGGCACTGGATTTCCTCATTGCCAACTCCGGCAACAGAAAAAATCTGGAAGTGGACTTTTTTGGCGGCGAACCCCTCATGGACTGGGATGTGGTGAAACAGCTGGTAAATTATGCCCGCAGCGTGGAAAAACAGCACAACAAAAACTTCCGCTTCACACTGACCACCAATGGTTTGCTGGTTGATGATGATGTCATCGAATTTGCAAACAAAGAAATGCATAACGTGGTACTGAGTCTGGACGGCAGAAAAGAAGTCCATGATAAACTGCGCCGTACCGTTGGCGGTCATGGCAGCTATGATGTGATCGTACCCAAGTTCCAGAAGTTCGTTCAGAGCAGAAACAACACTGGTTACTATGTGCGCGGTACTTATACACATGACAACATTGATTTCACAAAGGATATTTTCCATATGGCGGATCTGGGCTTCACAGAACTGTCTATGGAACCTGTTGTTTGTGATCCCAAGGAACCTTACGCACTGACAGAAGCAGATTTGCCTGTACTTTTCGAACAGTATGAAATTCTGGCAAAAGACATGCTCCGCAGAGAAAAAGAAGGCAAGCCCATCACTTTCTATCACTACATGATCGATTTGACAGGCGGCCCTTGCGTATATAAGCGTGTAACTGGCTGCGGCAGCGGTACAGAATATATGGCAGTTACCCCTTGGGGCGAACTGTTCCCTTGCCATCAGTTCGTAGGCGATCCTGCTTACAGTCTGGGTGATATCTGGAAAGGCGTTACCCATCCTGAAGTGCAGGACAAATTCCGCAAATGCAATGCTTATGCACGTCCTGACTGCAAAGACTGCTGGGCAAAACTGTACTGTTCCGGTGGCTGCGCTGCCAACGCTTACCATGCAACAGGAGATATTGCAGGCGTATATGAATACGGCTGTCAGCTCTTCCGCAAACGTATGGAATGTGCCATCATGATTCAGGTAGCAAAACAGGTACAGGAATAATTCTCTGAAAACATAGAGCTGGAAATTTTTGAGCAATCGAAAATTTCCAGCTTTTTTTACATAAAAAACAGATTGTATGTTCCGATATACAAAGTCAACAAAAAGAACGTATGTTTTTATAATGCACTTGCACAAAAAAGAAGAGAATCCAGAAAGTACATTGAAGCATATTTCGAAGTGTGATATAATCTGACAAAACACCTAAGGAGGGGATAGGATGAAAAAGAAGATTGGTCTGCTTCTAATCGCGGCTTTGCTGATTTCTGTGCCAAACTGCACCAATGCGGATGGAACCACAAAAATTGAAATCAACGGAAAACAGGTGGCGTATACCAAAGAAGCAGGCACACCTTTTGTGGACGATGCGGGAAGAACACAAGTTCCTTTTAGACAAACCATGGAAACATATGGTTGCACAGTTTCTTGGGATGGAACCGAACAGATGGCAATTGCCCAAAAAGACGGCATTACAGTAGAAGTACCCATTGGACAGCCTTATATTTATCGAAACGGGACAAAGGTGGAGAATGATACTGCTGCATTGATACAGGATGGCAGGACATATCTGCCCATTCGTGTGGTGCTGGAAAGTTTTGGTGCCAAAGTCCAGTGGAATGGAAATACCAATACAGTTGTTGTGACTTCTGGTGGACAAACAGCAGAAAATGGAGATATTCAAGTGCACTTTCTGGATGTGGGGCAGGGGGATGCGGCACTCATTAACGATGGAGAATTTGAAATCCTCATTGACGCTGGTGTATCATCGGAAGGCGGAAAGGTAGTACAGTATCTTTCTGATTATGTAGATGGTGATTTGGATGTGGTTGTTGCCAGCCATGAAGATGCTGACCATATTGGCGGTCTGCCTGCGGTATTTGATGCGTATACAGTAGAAGAAGTGGTGGATAATGGCAGAGCCAGTACTACAAAGACATATAATACCTACCATAATAAAGTACAGGCGGAAGGATCAGATTATGCTGTGGATACAACGGCACACAATATTACACTGCCCAGCGGGGCTACACTGGAATTTCTGTCTATTACAGCCGTTTATGATAACGCTAATGATAACAGTGTTGTGACGATGCTCACCTATGGCGATGTGGAAGTGTTGTTTACGGGAGATCTGTCCGCGGATGTGGCAGATGCTAACAGTGGTTTGTTTTCCGATGTGGAAGTGCTGAAAGCAGGGCATCATGGTTCCAGAACCTCTGTCAGCAGTCAGTTCCTCCAGACAACGAAACCTGAATATGTAGTCATTTCCGCAGGTCTTGATAATTCTTATGGCCATCCCCATAAAGAAGCGCTGTCTGCTTATCTAAATACAGGCGCAGATGTTTATGGAACATTCCGTTCCGGTGACATTGTCATGACCACAGATGGACAGAAGATTTCTTTTAATACCACAGATAAATTGACACTTTCTGATGTGGGAGCGAAATCCAAAGGGACAACCCCTGTACAGAAACCGGTTACACAGCCAGAGCGGCCTTCAAAGCCAGTGGCGGAAACAACGGTGACTTATGTAGGAAATAAAAATTCAAAAGTATTTCATCGTGCTTCCTGTTCCTCCGTTTCTCAAATGAAGGACAGCAATAAAGTGTCTTTAAGCAGTCGGGACGCTGCCATTTCTCAGGGATATCGTTCCTGTGAAAATTGTCAGCCATAATAGATATAGAAGAAAGCCGGGCTTTAAGGGCATCTTCATAAGAAAACAAAGAAAGCTGAAATCCTTATAACGCAAAGGATTCCAGCTTTCTTATTTTTACGAAAGTTTTACCTGTAATGTTTTCGTATGAAGACAGCCGCAGCAATTCCCCTTAAGAAATCAAGAAAAACAATGTTTTCTTAAGGGAATTCTGTTTGCCAGCTTTTTTAATTGCCTTTGCTGCTCAAAGGATTGCTGCGTTCTTCCCAAAAGATGTTGTTGTCCGGTTCCGCTTTGCCGCTGTCACTATAATGGGCATTTTGGCGGATCTGGTATAAATCATTGCCGGAAACCGTGTCCTTGGGTGTTTTTTTGTGTTGTTGATATCTCTTTTTTGTCATGTTTATCACCTCTTTTTATATTGTTTGCGAGGGTTTCTTTTTTTATCAAGGAAAGTGTTTGGAATTTTTCGGCAAAAAAAGAACATAAAATGTTTAAGCTTTGTTTATGTCATGTTCATATTTTGTTCAAAATAGTAGAATATACTAATTACAACAGAGAAAATAAAGAAAGCAAAAAGCAATTCAGATATAACAGGAGGAATGAAATATGTATAATCCAAATGAAGATAAAAGAGAAAACGATAATAACATGGAGCCTATCCATGGACACGGTGAAAATGAACGTGAAGAAAAGGTATTCAGCGAAAACGAATCCCATGTACAGGAATCCAGAGAATTGGAACAGAATGTAACAGCGGAGGATACAAAGGCAGAAGAAGTAAAAAATGAACAGCCCCAACAGCCCCAACAGACATATCACAGTGAAACACTGCGGGACTACACACCGGAAGATGCACAGCCCATGTGCTTTGAATCCGAAGCGGCGGAAAAGACAGGCAGCGCAGGAAATGTGCATCAGGAATCTGTCAGAGAAGAAAGAACAGAAGAATCTGTTCATACAGTTGGCCCTAGAGAAGAACGCGGAAAACAGGAAAAAAATAAAAATTGCTATGCGGAGCATGTGAAAAAACACAGCAAGAAGAAAAATAGCGGCTGGGCAAAACTTATCGCAGGTTGCTTAATCATTGGCTTGGCTGGTGGTACAGGTATTGGTGCCGGCTATGGTGTGGTAGAACAGCATTACCAAAATGCAGGTGGCAGTACAATGACATCCAGCGGAACTGTGAATGTAGAAAAGACAGCAACAGGAACAGGCATGTCCACCATTGATGTGGTGCGTGCCGTAAAACCTTCCGTTGTCAGCATCACCACAAAAATTGAAGGTGTAACTTCTTACTATGGTGCTTTTAGTGTGCCTTATGAAGGCGAAGGTGCCGGCAGTGGTGTTATTTTCTATTCCGATGATGAAAAAATTGCTATCGTAACAAATAACCATGTTATTGAAGATGCCACAGAAGTATATGCTACCATCAACGATACAACCAGTGTGCAGGCGAAAGTCGTTGGCACAAAGAGCGACTCTGATCTGGCTGTACTGACTATCTTCTGGGATGATCTGAGAGCGGCTGGCATTGATGAAGTAACAGTGGCAACATTTGGTGATTCCGATAGTCTGGAAGTTGGCGAAAGTGTCATTGCCATTGGGAATGCCATGGGCTTGGGCCTTTCTGCAACAGATGGTATTGTCAGTGTGAAAAATCAGACCATCAGTGTGGATAACAATACACTGAATGTAATCCAGACAAGTGCTGCCATCAACAGCGGTAACAGCGGCGGTGCCCTGGTAAACAGCCGTGGTGAGGTAGTTGGTATCAATACAGCAAAATATAATTCTTCCATGGCAGAAGGTATGGGCTATGCAATTCCAAGCAATGAGGTTATTTCCGTAGCACAGGATCTGCTGGAAGACGGTACGGTAACAACACCTTATATTGGCATCATGGGTACAAGTATCACTTCTGAAAATGCATCTTTGTATAAACTGCCAGTGGGCGCATTGATTGTAGAAGTAACAGAAGGTGGCCCTGCGGCCAAAGCAGGTATCCAGGCAGGGGATATCATCACAGAATTCAATAGAAAAACAGTCATGGATATGGACTCCTTATCTGAACTGGTAAAAGAAACAGAAATTGGCCAGACAGTTTCTGTGCATATCATCCGCAATGGTGAAAAGGCCATGGATGTGCAGCTGACCGTTCAGGACAAAAACGCATAAAGCTTTTTCGAGGCTTTTCATATAGATAAAAGGGCAGGTGTAAACGCATCTGCCCTTTGTGGCTTTGTGAAAAACGGCGGAATTTTTATAAAAATAAAAGACAGAAAATAGGCAGTGCCCTTTACCCGAGAGACAAAATGTATTATAATAAAACGATGCAATAGAGTAAAAAAGAAAAAGGAGGATACCAATGCAAAGAGGCTCCTCGGGAAATAAAACCAGAAAAAAGAAAAAGCGTCCCAATGGGCCGCCGCAAGGAAGGGCGCAAAGGGATAATGTATATGAGTTAAACCGCATCCGGCAGAAGCAGGAAAGTGAAAATCGTTATTATGGACGAACACAGCCCCAGCCAGCGCCACGGGTGCATCAAAGACCTGTGCAGCCGAAAAAGGCGCAGCATAAAACAGCACAGCCGAAGAAACCGTCCAAAGCAACTGTGAAGCGCCGTAGAAATTATGCGGGACGAATTTTGCCGTTGTTTGTCTTTGGTGTCATTGCCCTGTACTTGGTAGCACAGCTGATGATGATGGCGGTGAAAAAACCGGAAACCAATGTGGAAACGGTGACTTATGGCACCATTGACACACCGGTAAGCAGACAGGGTATTATTGTGCGTGACGAATATGTGGTCAAGAGTGATCGCGCAGGAACGCCTTTCTATGAGTATTCAGAAGGGGATTATGTTTCCAAATCTTCTGTGGTATGTCAGGTAAAAGACACTGCTTCTACGGATGTGCTGGAAAAGAAATTGCAGTCCATTGATAAAGATATTCTGGAAACGCAGAAAAGCCGCAGCGATCTGTCGGCATTTTCTGAGGATATTACACGCATAGAAAATAATATGGGAAATACTGTGGAAATGTTTGGCAGCAGATCTATGAAAACAGACGCTTCCTATTTATATTCCATGCGTACACAGCTTGACAGCTATATGATGCAGAGAAATGAAATCTGGCTGTCAGAAGATGTGGAGAGTCTTTCTCAGCTCAGTGAAGAACGCAGTTCCTATGAACAGCAGCTTTCTCAAAGCATGAGTTCCGTAACGGCACCGGAAAGCGGCGTTGTATCGTTCAGTTATGATGGGTTGGAAGAGACATTGAAACCGGATGCTTTGGAAGAAATTACTGTTGGTCAGCTTAGCGGAAGCGAAAAAATGACTTACATTTCCAAAGTGAATAACGTAAAAGAAGGAGATCCGCTGTTCCGTATTGTCAGAAGCAATCAATGGTATATCGTATCTAATTTCCCGGCAAATGAAGTGCTGGATTGGAAAGCAGGCGATACCAAAAAGCTGAACTTGATTAGTGAGGACAGCACAACGGCAGTGTCCGCAACCATTCATTCCATCACACCGGGTGAGACGGAAACAAAGGTTGTATTCTCTTGCTTTACATATATGGATGAATTTATGGACAGCCGTACCATTTCGTTCAGTCTAGAAAGTGAAACAGTACAAGGACTGAAAATTCCCAATAATGCTATCGTTGAAAAATCTCTGCTGAAAATTCCTTTGGATTGCCTGACAGAAAGCGGTGGCAATCAGGGAGTACTGCTGGTCAATGGGGAAAATTCCAAGTTCATTGCAACGACCATCATCAGCAGCGATGATTCTTATGCATATCTGGCACAGTCAGATCAGACATTGAAGCTGGGAGATGTGATCCTCCGGGGAACAGGAGAAAATGCTGGACAGTATACTGTGGCGGAAGTAGAAACGATGCCAGGTGTATATGTGGCAAACAGTTCCATGGCAAAATTTGTGCCCATCACAATTTTGGAGCAGAATCAGGAATATGCCATCGTAAGATCTAACAGCAGTTATGGTCTTCAGGTGTATGATACCATCGTATCTGATGCGAAAAATATTACAGAGGGACAATCCATTTATTGATAAAAAGGAGATGCACAAAATGGGAACGATACAGCAAAATATTGCAGAAGTAGAAAAACGGGTGGCTGACGCTGCCGCCCGTGCAGGCAGAAAACGGGAAGACGTCCTGCTGCTGGCTGTCAGCAAGACAAAACCTGTGGAACTTATAAAGGAAGCCGTTGCCTGCGGACTGACTTCTTTGGGTGAAAATAAAGTACAGGAGATCATGGAAAAATATGAACCCATGGGCCCTGGCGTTCATTGGCATTTAATTGGACATTTGCAGACAAATAAGGTAAAATATATCATTGACAAGGTAGACATGATTCATTCTGTGGAAAGCCTGCGTCTGGCAGAAGAGATCAATAAACGGGCAGCAGCCAAAGATCTTGTGATGGATATTCTGGTGGAAGTCAATATGGCTGATGAAGAAAGCAAATTTGGTGTAAAACCGGAAGAAGTAGAGGCGTTTTTGCACGATCTGTCACAGTTTCCCAACATTCGTGTCAGAGGGTTAATGACAGTTGCGCCTTTTGTAGAAAATCCTGAAGAAAATAGGGTATATTTCCGTAAAATGCGAGAATTACTGGTTGACATGAACGGCAAAAAAATTGATAATATAAACATGGATATGCTTTCCATGGGGATGACTGGTGACTATGAAGTAGCCATTGAAGAAGGTGCGACCATCGTCAGAGTGGGTACCGGCATTTTTGGCGAAAGATTCTACCCCAACAAGGCTTAAGCAAGAAAAGAATCTAGGAGGATAAGAAAGTGGCAAAGTTTATTAATAAAATGAAAGATTTGATGTTTGGTGAATACGAAGACGATGAAGATTACTATGAAGATGATTATGAATATGAAGCTCCTGCCAGAGAGGCAGCTCCTGTAAGCAGCAGCTATGGTCTTCGTGACGTCAGCCGCGAATCCGATTACAGCACCACATCTGCGCCTCGCAAAACAACAAGAAACAATCCGCAGGTTTACAGCATCAACACAAACGTTCAGATGCAGGTAGTGATTATCAAACCGGAATGTTATGAGGATGCACAGGAAATTTGTGATCAGATCAAGACCAAGAAACCTGTTGTGGTAAATCTGGAAAAAGTAGAATACCCTGTTGCACAGAGAATCATGGACTTCCTGAGTGGTACCTGTTACTCTCTGGAAGGCTCTATTCAGCGTGTAGCAAATAATATTTTTGTCATTGCTCCTGAAAATGTTGATATCAGCGGCGATTTCAAGGAAGAACTGAAAACAAAAGGTGTCATTCTTCCCTGGATGAGCAGTGGCAGATAAGGAAGGAAGAATCATTTGACGAGTTTACAAGCATTGTTCATACAAGCCATTGATGTTTTTTTCAATGTCATTGAATGGCTGATTTTTATTCGGATTTTATTATCCTGGATTCCCATGTTCGGATATAGCAATCCTTTGGGACGCCTCATTTACAATCTGACAGAACCCATTCTGGGGCCTTGTCGCAGTATGCTGGAAAAATCTCCATTGGGCGGCGGCATGATGCTGGACTTTTCTCCCATCATCGCACTGATCCTGATGGTACTGGTAAAACAGTTGTTGATGGGTCTGGTGCTTCTGTTCTGATGGAACGAGGTGACGGATGTGAATAAACAAGCGTTATTACAAGGAATGACACAGCCTGAGGAAAGACTTTTGTTTGCGAAAGTGCTGGATCAGGCTGCTTTCAGTTATAAGCGCCATACACCGGCGTTTACGGATTTCCTAGACATGGCAAAAAGTGGGAAGTTTCTGGAAAAACTCCGTTCCCTTTCAGACTTAAACGTAGCCGCTTTTGGCGGCACAGAGGACTGTGAGCGGCGCATGATTGGTTTTGCGCCGGATTATATGGAGCTGGAAGGAAAAGATTTTCCCATTTGTGCCTTGCGTATCACAAAGCATAAAAAATTTGGTCAGACAGACCTGAGCCATCGGGATTATCTAGGCTCTATTTTGGGTCTTGGCATTGACCGGGGAAAAGTTGGGGATATTCTCGTATCTGAAGAACAGACCCTTTGCTTTGTATCAGAGGAAATCGCGGATTACATTCTGGTGAATCTGGAAAAAGTATCCCGTACGCCTGTGCAGGTGGAAAAAACAGATTTGTCGGAAATTGAGGCAAAAAAAGAAATTGAAGTTCGCAGGCTGACAGTGGCTTCCGTGCGGCTGGATGCTGTGGCGGGAGGTGTGCTTCATCTTTCCCGGGGAAAAGTGCAGGCACTCATCGCTGGGGAAAAAGCCAATGTGAACTGGAATGTGACAACAAATCCTTCTCTTTTGTTAAAGGAAGGGGATATGGTTTCTGTTCGGGGATTTGGGCGGTTCCGCCTGCTTTCCATCGGCGGAAAAAACAAAAAGGACAGAACCGGCATAGAGGTAGGCGTATATATTTAAGGAGGTTTTTTTGTGGTTACACCCAACGATATTGCAACAAAGGATTTCAAAAAAGTAGCCGTTGGCTATTCTCCCGAAGAAGTAGATACTTTTTTGGATGATATTTATGAAGATTACGAAAAACTCTATAACGAAAGTCTTCAGTCCAAAACAAAAACAGAAGTGGTTCAGGAAGATACAGACCGCTTGCGGAATCTGGAAAAAACACTGGAACGCACACTGAGCTTGGCAGAAGCTGCTGCGGAAGAAACCAAAGAAGCTGCAAAAGCGGAAGCGGAACAGATTATTGATAAGGCAAAGTTGGAACGTGATGAAATCCTCTCTGCTGCAAGAACAAAGGTGTACGAACTGGAACAGGAGATTGCTGCGCTGCAGAATCGTTATGAACTCATGCGTGCCCGCGTAAAACTGCTGTTGTATGCGGAAATCGAACTGTTGGACAAAAATGAAATCCTGGCAGAAAAAGATGCTGCCAAAGCAGCTGATAAAGAAGCTGCACACAAAGAAGCGACTCATAAATAAGTATGGAATGAAAACGGCTGTAACGAGGTGCCTGCGATGCGGGTGCCTTGCTGCGGCTGCTTTTGTTATGTAGAAATGAAAAAACGGGAACATTTTTCCCGGAAAGGCAGGAAGATTTGAAATGTGGATCATAGCTATCATTGCAGCGGCGGTATTGGTGGGGATCGACCAGCTGACGAAATATCTGGCATTGGTGAACCTGAAGCCCATCGGTTCCACTACTGTGGTGGATGGATTTCTGGATCTGACCTTTGTGGAAAACCGAGGAGTAGCCTTTGGTATGTTTTCCGGTAAGAAATGGTTTATTCTGCTGCTGACACTTTGTATTGTGGCTTTTCTGGTTTATTATTTTGTGAAAATGCCCCGTACGAAAGAATATCAGTGGGTACGCTGCGCTATGGTGCTGGTTTTGGCTGGTGCCGTAGGCAATATGCTTGACCGTGTATTCCGTGGATATGTGGTTGACTTTTTTGAATTTACATTCTTCAGCTGGCCCGTATTCAATGTGGCTGATATTTACGTTGTGGTGGGTGTCATTGTTTTGGCAGCACTCATTTTGTTTGTCATCAAAGAAGAACCTAAGTTAGAAAAGAAAAAGGACGAGAAATAATGGAATATTTTACATTTGCGGCAGAAAAAGAAGACGTTGGCACCAGATTGGATGTGTTTCTGGCTGAGAATATGGAAGACCTTTCTCGCAGTGCTGTACAGAAACTGGTGGAAGGCGGACATATCCAGCTCAATGGCGGCAGCGTGAAATCCAATTATAAATTGCGTGAAAAAGACGTGATTGATGTGGAAGTGCCGGAAGCAAAAGAAATTGAAATTTTGCCGGAGGATATTCCGCTGGATATCCTTTATGAAGATGCGGACGTGATTGTGGTAAATAAACCCCAGGGGATGGTTGTCCATCCTGCACCGGGGCATTATACAGGCACATTGGTCAATGCTTTGATGTATCACTGCGGCAGTGAACTTTCCGGCATCAATGGGGAAAAACGCCCCGGCATTGTGCATCGTATCGACAGAGATACATCTGGGGTATTGATGGTGGCAAAAAACAACGCTGCCCATCAGGCTTTGGCGGCACAGCTGGCAGAGCACAGCATCACAAGAAAATATAATGCCATTGTATTCAATGGTTTTAAAGAGGAAGAGGGCACCGTTGACCAGCCTATTGGCAGAAATCCTTTGGATCGCAAAAAAATGGCGGTAACTCAAAAACATAGCCGCCATGCAGTGACCCACTATCGGGTATTGCAGCGCATGGGGAATTTTACTCTCATCGAAGCACAGCTGGAAACAGGTAGAACCCATCAGATTCGTGTACATATGACATATATTGGGCATCCCTTGCTGGGGGATCTGGTGTATGGGCCTAAAAAGCAGCCCTTTGCTTTGCAGGGACAGGTACTGCATGCAAGGGTTCTGGGATTTGTCCATCCTACAACAGGAGAGTACATGGAATTTGAGGCGCCCCTTCCAGAATATTTTCAGAAATTGATGGAACGTTTGGAGGGCTGACAGGAGGCGAAACAAATGGCATTGCATCGGAAAGACTTTTTCGGACTGCGGGATTTAACGGCAGATGATATCCGCTATATCCTCAGTACGGCAGAAACAATGAAATATATTTTGAACCAGAAGAATAAGAAGGCACCCCATTTGCAGGGGAAGTCTGTCATTATTTTGTTCTATGAACAGAGTGCTCGTGCAAAACTGTCCTATGAATTGGCAGCACAGCATTTGAGCGCCAACGTGGTAGATATGACCAATTCCGCCCATTCCATGGAACGGGAAAGCCTGCAGGATATGGGGCAGCTGGTAGACCAGATGGGTGCAGACTTTATCATTCTGCGTCATCCAATGGCAGGCGCAGCCCGCTTGCTGGCAGAGTGCGTTGAGGCGTCTGTTATCAATGCCGGAGATGGTTACAACGAAAATCCCGGGCAGTCTTTACTGGATTTACTGACCATCAAAGAACGCAAAGGCAGTTTTGAAGGTCTGAAAGTTGCTATCATTGGTGACTTGCTCCATAGTCGTGTAGCAAAAAGCAATATCTGGGGATTGACGAAACTTGGTGCAGAAGTCTGTGTATCTGGGCCGCCGACATTTCTTTTGCCGGGTATCGAAAAATTTGGTGTGCAGGTGCATTATGATGTGCGGGAAGCAGTAAATCAGGCAGATGTTATCCTGACAACCCGTATGCGTATGGAAGCCCAGGATAAAACATTCCTGCCTTCTCTGGATGAATATAAGCGGTTCTTCCGTATTGACCATAATCTACTGCGTTATGCCAAAGAAGATGCTATTGTCATGCATCCCGGCCCTATTCAGCGGGGGATTGAGATTTCTGACGGCGTTATCGATAGCCCTCAGTGTATCATCAATGACCAGATTGCCAACAGTGTAGCGGTGCGTATGGCTATGTTCTATATTCTGTCACAGATGGGAGGCGCTTTGGCATGAAAACCATTCTGAAAAATTGTAAACTCATTACACCGCCTTTTTCTGAAGAAAAACTGTATGATATTTTCATTGAAGGCGGGCTCATTGCGGATATTGGTGAAAACCTTCATGTAGAAGATGCAAAAGAACTGGATTTGGACGGTCATGTGGTATTGCCCGGTTTTATTGACATGCATTGTAATATTTGTGAACCAGGGTTTGAAAATATCGAAGATATTTCCACCGTTTCCCGCAGTGCCGCAAGAGGCGGTTTTACATCCATTACCTGTGAACCTAATACAAAACCAGTGATTGATAATAAAACCGTTGTGGAATACATCATTTCCAAATCCAAAGCGCAGGCTTCTGTAAATATTTATCCTTATGGCAGTATGTCCATGGGATGCGAAGGAACAGCCATTGCGGAAATCGGTGAAATGTACGAAGCTGGCGTGGTTGCCATCTCTGATGGCGACGAATTTATTGATAGCGCGGCACTTATGCGGAACGTTATGCGTTACAGCCGCATGTTTGATTTGCCTATTATGACCCATTGTGAAGACCGGAGCCTTTCAGGCAAAGGGGTTATGAATGAAGGTTATACGGCAAGTTGTCTGGGTCTGTCTGGTATGCCCAGAGAAGCAGAGGAACTCCAAGTGGCAAGAAATATTTTGCTGGCGGAGATCACAGGTGCCAGACTGCATATTGCCCATGTGAGCACAGGCGGTTCTGTGCGCATGGTTAGGGACGCGAAAAAACGTGGTTTGCAGGTGACCTGCGAAACTTGTCCTCATTATTTTGCGCTGACAGAAGAAGCGGTAGAGGATTATAATACATTCGCGAAAGTCAATCCGCCTTTGAGAACACAAGAAGATGTGGAAGCTATTCTGGAAGGTATTGCCGATGGTACCATTGATGCCATTGCCTCTGGACATAGCCCTACAAGTCGGACAGATAAAGATAAAGAATTCGGCAATGCGGCATATGGCATTTCTGCGCTAGAAACAGCTTTTTCCATCAGTTTTACCAGACTGGTGGAAACGGGCATCATTTCTCTGGCACGTCTGGTGGAACTTATGTCCAAAAAACCGGCAGAAATTTTGAAGCTGGAGCAGAAAGGCGAGATTGCTGTTGGCAAAGACGCCGATCTGATCGTCATTGAAACAAAAGGTACCCAGATCATTGAGCCGGAACTTTTTGCGTCAAAAGCAAAATTTTCTCCTTTTGCGGGACAGGAAGTCAAAGGCAGAGTGGTTTATACCATCGTTGGCGGAAAAATTGTATCGTAAGGCTTTTGTGAAGAAAGCAAAAAACGAGGTGTAACATGCATTTAAAAAGATTGGATTTACAGGGTTTTAAATCTTTCCCTGAAAAAGTCAAACTGGAATTTAATCCGGGTATTACGGCAGTGGTAGGCCCTAACGGCAGCGGCAAAAGCAATGTTTCCGACGCTGTTCGTTGGGTGCTTGGAGAACAGCGTGCAAAAAGCCTCCGTGGGGATAAAATGGAGGATGTTATTTTTGCCGGTACCGAAAGCCGCAAGCCTCAGGGGTTTGCGGAAGTTACCATTGTAATTGACAATCAGGATGGGCGTATGCCAGTGGAGTTTACGGAAGTGCAGGTAACTCGTCGGGTATTTCGTTCCGGCGAAAGTGAATACCGCATTAACGGCGCTGCCTGCCGCTTGAAAGATATTCAGGAACTGTTTATGGATACAGGTGTTGGCAGAGAAGGATATTCCATCGTTGGGCAGGGCAGAATTGATGAGATTCTCAATGCCAAAGGGGAAGAACGCCGGCGAATTTTCGAGGAAGCCACAGGGATTGTCAAGTATAAGACCCGTAAAATAGAAGCAACCAATAAACTGGAAAAAGAACAGCAGAATCTGCTCCGTGTGGAAGACATCATTTCGGAGCTGGAGGGACAGCTTGCGCCGTTGGAAGAACAGAGCGAAACGGCAAGGCAGTTCCTTTCTCTGCGGGAACAGCTGAAACAGGCGGAAATTGCTATGTTCTGCACAGAAGCGGAACAGATGGAGCAGGAGTTTGACCGCTTGACAGAGCAAATGGCGTTGGCTGCGGAACAACAGGCAGCATCCCAGAAAGAAGGCAATACTGCCAAAGCGCAGATTGCCGAAAAGAAACAACAGAATGAAGAAAAAAATGCTGCTTTGCAGACATTGAATGATACTATCGCACAGGTAAAGGCAGATATTGAAAAAACAGAAGGTCGTATTCGTTTGGCGGAAGAGCAGAGCCAGAACGATGCTGCAAACCTGACTCGTATGGAAAAAGAAGTCGCTGCCAAAGAAAAACAGCAGGCGGAAAAACAGCAGGAAACAGAAGTCTGCCGCAGCCGCATCACAGCCCTGAAAATGACCATGGATCGGGAACAGGAACAGCTGGATACCCTGGAAGCATCTTATGAAAACTTGAGCAGTACATTGCAGCTGCATGAAAGCCGTGCGGAAAGCTTTAAGGACGAAATTTTTGAGCAGATTCGTATTGGTACAGAAGCCAAAGGGGAAATTGCCAAACGAGAGGCTATGATGGAGCAGTTCTCCAGCAGAAAAGAGCAGCTGGAAACAGAAATTGCCCATACCCAGAGCCGTTTGGAGCATCAGGAAGTCCATCAAAAAGTGCTGGAGAAGAAGGCACAGGAACAGCAGGAAACAGCAGATTTTCTGGAACAGGAACTGGATGCTCTGGAGCAGGACAGCCGTCATGCATCAGAAACCAAAGCCAAGGCAGAACGTGCGCTGGCACAGCAGGAAAGAGTGGTTTCTGAGAAAAAGTCCCGTTTGCGTTTGCTGTCTGAATTGGAGCGGGAGCATGAAGGTTTTTACAACAGCGTTAAAAGCCTTTTGAATCTGTCTGACCAGAAAGAGCGTGGTATCTGCGGTGCCGTTGGGCAACTTTTGCAGGTGGAAGAAGCCTATGAAACAGCCATTGAAGCGGCGTTGGGCGGTGCTATGCAGAACGTTGTCACCAAGACAGAAGAAGATGCCAAAAACGCTATCCAGTATCTGAAACAGCGCCGTTTGGGCCGTGCAACCTTCTTGCCTATCACAGCGGTGAAGGGCAGAGGTTTGGAAGGTCGTCCTGCTATTTTGGAAGAACGGGGCGTCATTGGCACAGCAGATATGCTGGTGACTTTTGCGGAAGAATACCGCGGTATCATGACCTATCTGCTGGGGAGAATCCTTATTGTGGAAGATCTGGATGAGGCCGTAAGATTAGCGAAGAAATATCGCCATCAGTATAAGATGGTAACCCTGGAAGGGGATATCATGAATCCCGGCGGTGCCATGACTGGCGGTTCTCAGGCAAAGAAAACAACCAATATCTTTGGCAGAACCAGAGAAATCCATACTTTGCAGAAAGAATTGGAAGATGCAGGCAAACAGACCGCATCTCTGGAAGAAGCTTTGCAACTTGCGGAAGAAGATTTGCAGGAAATCGCAGAGCAGATTATGGAAAAGAAACTGGAACTGCAAAAGCTGACAGTGACCATCCAGACAGGCAAAGGCGAAATGGCGAAAATGGAAAGCGAAATCGCCGAAACCAATTCCCGTTTGAAACTGCTGGAACTGGAAGAAAGACAGCTTGCAGACCAGTTGTCGCGGGCTGAAGGGGATATTGCAAAGAGCAAAGAAACCTTGGCGCAAAGTGAAGCTGCTATGGCACAAGCAAATGAATCCTTGTCCGCTTTCCAGGAAAATCTGGCAGAGGAAAAAGAACAGCGAGATCACCTGATGGAAGAAATCACTCAGGTGAAAATCCGTATTTCAAATAGTGGACAGCAGATTTATGCCGCAGAAGAAACGGTACTGCGCTTGCAGCAGGAAGCAGAAAATCTGCAAAAAGAAACCCGTCAGCTTCATCAGCAAATGGAGCTTTTGAGAGAAAGCGGCGATAAACGGGGAGAAACTCAGGAAGCCCTTCATGCGGAACGGGAAAAGCTGGAACAGCAGGAAGAAACTCTGCGCCAGCAGTTGGAGGAAACCAATGCCCTCATTGCCTCCCTGACGGCAGATACGGCAGAACTGGAGGAAGCTGTTCAGACAGCGGCTGATACAGCCACCAAGCTGGAAAATGAGCTGTTCCGTCTTGAAACGAAACAGGAAAAGATCAATGAAGAAAAACAGCGCATCTTTGACCGTATGTGGGAAGAATATGAAATCACCATTGGTGCGGCAAAAGAAGCGTCGAAAGAAGAAAAACGACCTTATGGTGAATTAAAACGATTATCCAAAGAATGGAAAAATGATATGCGTGCCCTTGGGAATGTCAATGTAGGCGCCATCGACCAGTATCGGGAAGTGAAAGAGCGTTTTGACTTTTTAACAAATCAGCGAGCGGATATTCTGGAAGCGGAAGAAAAACTCCGCCAGATCATCGCGGAATTGACAGAGCTCATGGAAAAACAGTTCCGGGAACAGTTTGCGGTGATTTCCAAGAACTTCAGCGAAGTATTCCAGGAAATGTTCGGCGGCGGGAAAGCTTATCTGAAACTTTCTGATGTTGCCAACGCCTTGGAATCATCCATTGATATTGTGGCACAGCCGCCCGGCAAAAGTTTGCAGAATATGCAGCTGCTTTCCGGTGGGGAACGTGCGTTAACTGCCATTGCCATTTTGTTTTCCATTTTGAAAATGAAGCCGTCACCTTTCTGTATTCTGGACGAAATCGAGGCGGCGCTGGACGATGCCAATGTCAGACGCTATGCCCAGTATTTGACACGGTTTTCCAGGGAAACCCAGTTTATTGTCATTACCCATCGTAAGGGTACCATGGAATATGCCGATGTCATGTACGGTGTCACCATGCAGGAAAAAGGTGTTTCAAAATTGATTTCTGTGGACTTTTCTAAGGCACAGGAAGATGTAGTTTAATTTGAGGTGAAAATATGGGATTTTTTGATTTTTTGAAGAAAAAACCGCAGGAACAGCCTGTGGTGGAACAGACAGAAGAAAAAGATGTAGTGGAGATTGCCGGCATTGAGGTAAACACTGCTTCTGAAAAAGAAGAAGACATTGTTCTGAATGTCAATGAAAATCTGGGAACAACAACCGCAATTAATCAGGCAGTCCATGAGGTGATGGACGAAGAAGAAATTGAGTTCCATGAAAAAGCCGGCGGCACACTGTATCAGGAAAATGATGATATTGCCGCAGCGGAAGAAGAACCCGAAGTGGAAATCGAACTGACCACAGAGGAAACCGTTGTACCGGAAGACGCGGAAGCCTTTACAGAAGAACTGACAGGGCTGGTGGAAGAAGGTCTGGAAGCGGCAGCGGAAAGCGAAAGAGAATTGCAGGTGGAAACAGCTGAAGAAAAATTCGTGGAAGAAACTGAGGCAGAAGGTCAGCAGTTTGTGGAAGAACTGGCAGATTTTGTGGCAGAAGAATTGGAAGCGGAGCAGGAAGAAGAAGCTGTGGAAGAAACAGCAGCTGAACCTGAAGCTGTTCCCGAAGAAGCTCCTGTACAGGAACCTGTGAAAGAGAAAAAAGGCTTTTTTGCCCGTCTGAAAGAAGGTCTGGATAAAACCAGAAAGAATATTCTGGGCGGTGTAGACACCGTTCTGGGCAGCTTTACCAAGATTGATGAGGATTTGTTTGAAGAACTGGAAGAAGCTCTCATTATGGCAGATATGGGCGTACAGACTACCATGGATATCGTGGAAAACCTGCGTCAGCGCGTGAAAAAAGAACGTGCCACAGACCCTGCGGTTATCAAAGATATGCTCATTGATGAAATTACAGCGATTTTGCAGGATGGGGTAGAGGAAGAAGAAAATCTGCCATCTCCCACTGTGATGCTGGTCATCGGTGTCAATGGTGTTGGTAAGACCACAACCATCGGCAAACTTTCTCATAACTTCAAAAACGAAGGAAAATCTGTATTGCTGGCAGCAGCGGATACTTTCCGTGCGGCAGCCATCGATCAGCTGGAAGTTTGGGGACAGCGTGCCGGTATCGAAGTCATCAAACACGAAGAAAACGCAGACCCTGCGGCTGTTGTTTTTGACGCAGTTCATGCGGCAAGAAACCGCAAAACAGACCTGCTTATCTGCGATACAGCGGGACGTCTCCATAACAAAAAGAACCTTATGGAAGAACTGCGGAAAATCTCCCGTGTCATTGAACGGGAATACCCTGCGGCACATAAAGAAACTTATCTGGTACTGGATGCGACCACAGGTCAGAATGCTTTGCAGCAGGCAAAAGTATTCATGGAAGTGGCAGACATCACAGGCATTATTCTGACAAAACTGGATGGTACCGCAAAGGGTGGTATCGTTGTTGCCATTAAGAGTGAACTGAAAATCCCTGTACGTTATATCGGCGTTGGGGAAGGCATCGAAGATTTGCAGAAATTCCACGCAGAAGATTTTGCCAAAGCGTTGTTTGGTGAAGAAGCATAAGAGAGGACAGAAAAATGGAAGAAAAGAATTTGCAGAATGAAGAAACAACGGTGGTACGCCATCAGGAACCCAAAAAGAATGAAAAACAGCGTCCTGTGCATACCACACCTTATAGTCAGGAAATCCAGAAGCATATGAACAAATGCTTCCCCGGACGCACAGAAAGGGTTTTCTTTGATAAACTGAATGATTATTTGCAGGTAGATATTCATATTCTGGAAGCACCTACAAAACAGGACTTCCATGTACTCTATACCGTTGGTATGAGCGCATTGCCCATGAAACTGCCTGATGAATTTTATCCTGATTATCAGATGCTGGAGAGGGCAGAACTCATTGTCCTGTTGCCTGCGGAATGGCAGCTGCCTGAACCCATGGAAGGAGAAACATATAACAATACCTTCTGGTGGCCTGTGGATCTGTTGCAGTATCTGGCAAGATTCCCTCATGAATACAAAAGCTGGCTGGGTTGGGGACATACAGTTCCAAACTCCGATAAATATGTATCCTATGACGAAGCAAGTACAAAACTGTGCGGTGTTATGATTTCCGCATTGAACGAAGCCATCAGCATGTTCCATGCGAAAGATGGTACACTCATCAATCTGTACGCGCTGCTGCCTCTGTATAAAGAAGAAATTGATTTCAAACAGCAGGAAGGGGGCGAAGCATTACTGCAGAAGATGGTTGGTATCAATGGCTTTGGTATGATCATTTTCCCTGACAGACCTAATGTATGTCTGGGGGAAGACACAAAAACAGAAGAATAATAAAGCGATACCCCCATTACAAGTTGATCTTTTGGATGGACTTGCAATGGGGTTTTGTTTTGCGAAAAAATAGGGCGGCGTTTATTTTTTTATATTTTGTCTGGAAAATAAGAAAAAATTTCGGAATATATGAGTGACAATGAAGAAAACAGCATAAAAAAGAAAAACAGAAGAATAATGAAACATACAAATGCTTCACGAAAAAATATTATAGTTAATATATGAATTGCATAATATAATTTAACAAATTTTATATAATATAGTAAAATGTTATGCAAAGAGGAATAGCAATATGAACAAAAAACAAGTTTTGACAAGTGCGGTAGTCATTTCTTTGGCATCAGCGGTTATGGCACCTAGTGCCTATGCATTGAACTGGAAAGATGGTGCGCCTGCAAAGTATCACTTTACTTATGAAGCAGGTACAGAAGGCATCGAGTCTGTTACATGCAGCGATACAAATGGCACAGCATCCTTGGAAACATTGTAGGTAGGGGAAACAATAACTACACAGACAGGAACCATTGTTTGGAGAGACAGCTACACAAACGTGACAACTTTTACCGTAGATGTGGCTCCCGGTTATGAACTGACATCTCTCACTGGGAAAAATGTCGTAGAAAATGATTTTAGAAAAAATGGTAACGGTGACTATGAATTCAGCTTTACAGATAAAGGCGCGGAAGCATGGTGCTTTGGCAAAGATGTTGCCTTTTATCTGGGCGCAGAAAAAATTACATATCACTTTGTAGATGAAAACGGTAACGAAATCGGTGCAGCTAAAGTGGGTGAAAGCATTACATTGAGCAATCCTGCTGACAAAGAAGGCTATACATTTGAAGGCTGGTATCTGAATGGCGAAAAAGTTGAAGGTTCTCTGACAGAGGATATGATTGTTTCCGCAAACGAAGACAATAAAATCAAACTGGAAGCAAAATATTCTGCCAATGAGTATCTGTTGACCATCAACTACTACACCAATAATAATGACGGACAGTATGGTGGTGCTTTGGTAAATACAGAAACCCGTAACGTTGTGTTTGGTACAGAATTGAAAGTAGAAGATCTGGAAACAGATGGCTACAAAGTTGTTGGTGGTCAGGGGACTACCATTGGTACAGAAAATAACGTTGTAAATTTGGTAAAAAGTGAACCCGCGGAAGAAGGTGCCGGCAGACGTGATTACAGCTTCACTTACGCAGATGCCGATGCAGGCATTGAATCTGTGACATGTTCTGTTGATGGTGGTGAAGCGATCACAATTGACAAAAATGAAACTGTAAAAATCGAAACATCTACGAATGTTGTAAAGAAGAAAACTGTTGTCTTCACAGTGAAAGCGACTAATGGTGTTGTGCCTACATTGAGCTGTGATACAGGGGAATCCAACCTGACTGATAATGGTGATGGCACATACAGCTTTACTTTTACACGTTTTGGATACAATAATACGAGTGAAAAAGTGCCCCATGTAAATTTCAGTTTGACAACAAAATAATAGGAACAAAAAATGAAGTATTAGGGACATCTTCATAAGAAAATAAAGATAGCTGGAATCCTTAGGATAAAAGAGGGTTCCGGCTATCTTTTTTTAGTTGAAATTTTTCTTATGAATACAGTTGTCGCCGTTTCCAATCAGAGATCAACAAAAAGCAATGGTTTCTGAATAGGAATCTGCTTTTGATTCAGGCTTTTTATGCTGATAGAAAAGGCATGGGATTTGTAATGAACTGCTCCAGATTGTGCGGACAGCACAAAAAGGCCTC
>UMIN01054117.1_pt1 | contig 28890 bp, 29 predicted proteins | sample 1965811 | NCBI WGS metagenome assembly UMIN01 (sample SAMEA4836123, study PRJEB28245) | human gut metagenome | biome: gut microbiome; material: fecal sample | place: Denmark | collected 2008
TTTATCCTCTTTGTGTGGAGAATGGACAATGCGATTACTTGAAACTTTGGATGTTTGTAGGGATTCCCTTTGGGGTACATCAAATGTTCCTTTGGATCATCCCGAAAGGTTTTGATATTGGAGGCACCGTGGGGCTGTTTGTATTCAACCTGTTGATTGGTGGTGTGATAGGGGGCGTGATCCTAGTTGGTCGGCTGTTTAAGGTAGGTTTTTATCTGATGAAAATAATTGCAGTAAGTATTTGTCGGTTGGCAAAGGCAAAAACAGTGTAGGGAGTTTATGAAGTTTATGAAAGAAGAATTGAATAGCAGATTACAAAAGCAGCTAAGTCTATGTACCAGGCTGCTTTTTGTTATCTGAAAGCAAAACTTTGCGACACTATGTCGTAAAGTAAAATCTTAAATGGAAGGGGGGACTGTGTTGGGAAACCGTGCGGGTTCACAGGAGCTGATCCAGTTAGGAGAACGTGTTCGACAAAAGAGAAAAGACTGTCATTTATCCCAGGAGACTCTTGCAGAAAAAGCGGGTATCAGTGTCAACACAGTAAGCCGCATTGAGGGCGGGCAGGCGGCAATGTCCATTGAGATTTTTGCAAAACTGGTGGAGGTACTGGATGCTGACGCAAACGAGTTGTTAGGAAAGAATCCCGAAGGAGACAGAAATCCTGCTCACAAGATGGTTTCCCGTGTCTTGAATCTACAGCCAAAGGAGCAGAAAGTTGTAATCCAGACCATAAGCGCCCTGATAGATGGGATTGAAGGAATCCAGTAAAATCCACAAATATGAGAGGAAATCTTAAGTCTTTCCTCAAATCTGCCAGGGAAAAATAACTGGCAGAATGATACATTGAATATGTACAAAGCGCAGATATGTGAGAGGAGGAGATAATTTGCTTTATCGGAGAAGTTGTTCTTATGACACATAGGGGCTACTCATTGGTAATGAAAATAGAACAGACTAAATTGATAGCATTGTAAAGAAACTGATCCGACAATAACGATAAAAAATAAAGTTGTTTGCAGGCAGTAAAAGGAGTTCCAGACTCCCGTCAAAAAAAACGGGCGTGCCAGGAATCTTTTTTTGCTGCCTTTTCGCTGGATTATCTGTGCGTTGTCATCTGGCCGCCCGGAGCTTACGGGCAGAAAGGCGGTCGTTATGCTGACATTACAGGATTTAAAGTGGATTGTAAAGAAACCGGAGAAAGCGGGAAAACCTCCCACAGCACGGTGTCTGCTGGAGCATGGGAAGTGTGTTGTGAGTATGGAGAATGGCAGGGAAATACAGCTTTTGGTATATCAGGAAGGGTATGCACTTTACAGGGTAGGAAAATATACTACAGTTTTTCCGGTACATAGCTGCGGAGATTACTGTTATGAGAATGATGGACAGCAGATCTGCGTGGACGCATCGTTTTTTGAACAGCAGGAATGGTATGTGCGCCTGTTTTTGGAGGGGGAGGATCGTTTGGCAAAGAACCGGGAAACATGCCATAAGGGGAAAGTGATTTCTTATCATGCTGTATCAGAAGAATGGTTTCTTTTGTCTTCGCCGGCACTGCCGCCATTGGAACAGCTGATAGAAAAAGAGCAGATTCTGGAATTGATGGGACTTCTGACAGAACGGCAAAGAGACATTGTAATTCTGTATTTTTATTATGGGGAAACACAGTGGGAGATTGCAAAGGAACTTGGCATTACACAGCCCACAGTTTCTCAGACGCTTGTGGCAGCACTTCGCCGGATGCGGGACAGTCAGAAGAAAGACAGTCCCTCTGGAAAGAAAGCGGATTTCAGAGAGGGAGGTGCGCTGTATGCGGGGTAAACGTCCAAAGGAGCGGAAATGTTATGTACTTCGTGCCGGGAATGGCACAGTTGTGGAAGTAACCAGGGAAGTTTATCTGGAATGGTATCAGTCTCGGAGGCATGAACGCTACCAGAGGGAAAAGGAGCGGAAATATCAAGTGTCCAGCTTGGAAATGTTGATAGAACAGGGAGGTATTCCGGTTGGTGCTGCAGATGTTGTAGAAGATACTGTGATTCGGGAAATGTGTATTGAAAAGCTGCGGTCAGTGATGGAGGAATTAGCAGAAGAGGATGCTTATTTATTGTATCTGCTGTTTTTTGAAGAAGTTACCGTAAAGGAGACGGCACAGATCTGCGGGTGCAGTAGAAAGACGATTGCCAATCGGAGAAAGAGGATTTTAAAAGAGTTAAATGAGAAACTGAAAGAGATGGGGATTATGGGAGGATGTTTTTAGGGTAAAATTTAAAAATATGCGGTCATTTTAATGGAGAGAATATGGGTGACCGCATATTTAATCAAAGAGGTGAAGGACAATCATTTTTAATATACTTGGAATTGACTTTACAAACACCCCCCTGATTAACAGAAGATGTTGAAATAGTCTAATTCTACTAAAAAATCTGCAATAAAGCGAAACTAATTAATTTATCTGGCAAACCAACATATTTGAAAAAGCCGGCATATACAATAGCTAATAAGGGGGCATAGAATTTTGTATTATCTCCCCGTTCAACCGTTCCAGAATGTGTTTTGCCATTGCGTAGTTTTACAAAAGAAGCTATATTAGTCTCATTTATTTGTGGTAACAGCCATTTTGAAACTATCGCATCAGCCACATTATGGTTTTCGTCGTATAATGTAAGGATTTTCTGTTTCAATGTATAATCAAGATCCACCCTGCTTGTCATTTAGCAGAGGAATAATTACTGTTGCCAAAACCAATATTTTAAAATTTTATCAGTAATAAAGTGCAGAATGATATTTGAATTTCTGTTTTTAGGCAACTATTCTTTGGTGCTCTTGACAAAATCCTTTTTAAAGACTAAAATTATAACAGTGTTATATATCACTGTTATATAGGGGGTGTATAAAATAGACGGAAAGGGAACAACTTTGGAAAATATCCATCTGGCGGCGAAAGCGGAATTTCTGGAAAAAGGATATAAAGACGCTTCCCTGCGGAATATTGTGAAATCCGTGGGAATGACTACCGGTGCCTTTTACGGATATTATAAAAGCAAAGAAGAACTGTTTGAAGCCATCGTTGGCGAGCATTACGAATATATTCTCAACCGTTTTATAAAGGCACAGGAGGAGTTTGCCCAGCTACCAGCGGCCAGGCAGCCGGAAGTCATGAGTGACATTTCGGGGATCTGTATGTACGATATTCTCCATTATGCGTATGAACATTTGGAGGAATGTAAACTGATTCTCTGCTGTTCGGAGGGAACAAAATTTTCCGGCCTTATTGACGAAATGGTGGAGATCGAGGCAGATGGGACGCATGCCTATCAGGATGTCCTAAGGCAGCTGGGGAGGCCTTCTCCCAAGATTGATCCCAGGCTGGAGCATATTCTGATTACAGGAATGTTTCATACTTTTTTTGAATTGATCATCCACGAAATGCCGCTCAAAGATGCCGAAAACTATGTCGGAGAAATGCGAGTCTTCTATACGGCGGGATGGATGAAAATTATGGGGCAGTAATGCCTTATAATTTTTCTTTTTGGGTTAGCATATGCTAACTACTGTTAGGGATGTACAATGGAGCGGTTTCGCTCTTTTGACATAAATACAAAGAAGGAGGGATTTTTTTGAAAAAACAATCCAATTTATCACGTCTGCTGGAAATTGCAGGCAGCCATAAGTACCTGACCTATGCTTCCTGGGTGCTTTCTGCAATCAGTGCCCTGATTGCCCTGGTGCCGTTCTATTACATCTGGAAAATGATCAAGGAAGTATTGGAGGTGGCACCGAATTTTAGCCAGGCACAGAACCTGACCGGTAATGGCTGGATGGCAGTATTGTTTGCGGTTATAGCGGTGCTTGTCTACATAGCAGGGCTGATGTGTTCCCATTTGGGAGCATTTCGTATCGCCACAAACCTGCGTATCCAGACCATGGAGCATATTGTTAAGCTTCCTCTTGGGTTTGCCGAGAGTTTTGGCAGCGGAAAACTGCGCAAGATTGTCAACGAATCCAGCGCAGCCACCGAAACCTATCTCGCTCATCAGCTTCCCGACAGAGCCAATGCCATTGCAACCCCCTGCGGTCTTTTGGTGCTGCTGTTCGTGTTTGACTGGAGACTGGGGCTGTTGAGCCTTGTTCCTGTTGTGCTGGGGTTTCTGATTATGATGGCAATGACCGGAAAGCAGATGCAGGAAAAGATGAGAGAATACCAGAATGCGCTGGATGATATGTCCAATGAAGCGGTAGAGTATGTCCGCGGTATTCCGGTGGTAAAAACCTTTGGCCAGACGATCTTTTCCTTTAAGAAGTTTAAAGATTCCATTGACCGCTATAAAGTATGGGTGATCGCTTATACCAAGCAGCTTCGGACACCGATGATGTTTTATACGGCAGCGATCAACGGCGTTTTTGCCACACTGATCGCCGGAGGACTGTTGCTGACACAAGACGGTGTAACTTCCGGTTTCTTACTGGATCTCATTTTCTATATCATTATTACGCCGGTTATTTCTGTTACACTGACACGCATCATGTTCCAAAGTGAAAATGCCATGATCGTAGATGACGCTTTACAGAGAATTGACAGCGTTTTGCATTTGAAGCCTCTGGAGGAAACGAAACACCCAATGCACCCGCAAAATGCTTCCGTGGAACTGAAATCGGTTCATTTCAGCTATGATGGAGAAAAAGAAGTATTAAAAGATATTTCACTGACCATTCCTGAAGGACGAACCGTAGCTTTTGTCGGCCCGTCCGGCGGTGGTAAAACAACCCTTGCCAACCTGATTTCCCGATTCTTTGATCCCCAGAGCGGAATGGTAAAAATCGGTGGTGTCAATGTGAAAGACATCCCGAAAGAGGAACTCATGAACACGGTGTCTTTCGTGTTTCAGAACAGCCGTCTGATCAAGGCGTCCATTCTGGAAAATGTGCGTATGGGGAAACCGGAAGCTACCCGTGAGGAAGTTCTGGCTGCCCTTCATCACGCGCAATGCGATGATATTCTGGAAAAACTCCCACAGGGTGCGGATACGGTCATCGGTACAAAGGGGGTCTATCTTTCCGGCGGCGAGCAGCAACGAATTGCCATTGCCCGTGTGATGCTGAAAAATGCGCCGATCATTCTTCTGGATGAAGCCACTGCCTTTGCTGACCCGGATAACGAAAGCCGCGTACAGGCTGCTTTTTCAAGACTTTCCGAGGGAAAGACGGTGATTATGATCGCCCACAGGCTTTCTACCGTAACAAATGTGGATCAGATTTTTGTCATTCAGGACGGACAGGTTGCCGAGTGCGGAAACAGCCGCGAATTACTTGCAAAAGACGGCATTTTCAGCCGTATGTGGAAAAATTACCAGACTTCCGTGCAATGGAAGGTAACAAAGGAGGTGCAGTGATATGATCAAAAAACTGCAGAAAAAATATGCCCTGTCTGAACAGGGGGCAAAAGACCTGATCAAAGGATGCCTGGCCTGTGTCCTTCAGAATCTGTCTTTTATGTTCCCGGTAGGACTTTTATATTACATGGTCAGCGATCTGATGAATGGGGGTGTTCCCGGTGGGAAAATTCCATTTTATGTGGCAGGCTGCGTGGTGTGTATCGGCCTGATACTGCTGACCACTTTCTTTCAATACAATGCGACCTACTTTGCCACCTACAAAGAAAGTGGCATCCGCCGCATTACCCTGGCAGAGCATCTGCGCAAAATCCCTCTTTCCTTTTTTGGGAAAAAGGATTTAGCCGATCTTACCAGTACCATTATGGCGGACTGCACCTTCCTGGAGCAGAGTTTTTCACATTTTATCCCTGAGCTTGCAGGTTCAATCATTTCTACGATCCTGATTTCCATCGGTCTGCTCTTTACGGACTGGAGAATGGCGCTGGCTGCCTTATGGGTTCTGCCGGTTGCCTTTGCGATTGTGGGATTTTCCGCAAAGATTCAGGAAAATCTGAATCAGAAAGCCATGGATGTAAAGATGGCCTGCGCAGACGGGATACAGGAGTGTATTGAAACGGTACGTGACCTGAAAGCAAATAATGCGGAGCAGGCATATTTAAAAGGGCTGGAAAAGAAGATCCGTGCCGTGGAGCATCGTTCCATCCTCAATGAATTTGGTCTTGCTGCTTTTGTGGTTTCCGCATCACTGGTGCTGAAGCTTGGTATTGCAACGGTTGCGCTGGTGGGAGCTGTTCTGCTCATGCAGGGAAGCCTCTCCGTGCTTACATTCTTTATGTTCCTTCTGGTAGTATCCCGTTTATATGACCCTCTGCAGGGCGCACTCCAGAATCTTGCGGCAGTCATCAGTACACGAACCAATATTTCCCGTATGAATGAGATTCTCGATCATCCCATACAGCAGGGCAGCGACAGGCTTTCCAATCAGGGGTATGATATTGTCTTTGACCATGTCGGATTTGCCTACAATACCGGAGAAACTGTATTGAAAGATGTCTCCTTTACGGCAAAGCAGGGAGAGGTTACGGCTCTGGTCGGACCATCCGGCGGCGGAAAAACAACCGTATCCCGGCTGGCTTCCCGGTTCTGGGATATTAACAGAGGAAAGATTACCGTGGGAGGTATGGATGTATCCCAGATTGACCCGGAAACACTGCTTTCTCTGTATTCCATCGTATTCCAGGATGTTACGCTGTTTGACAATACGATTCTGGAAAATATCCGGATCGGAAACAAACACGCCACAGATGAACAGGTCATTGCGGCTGCGAAACTTGCCAATGTGGATGAATTTGCGGAAAAACTGCCGGATGGATGGCATACCAATATCGGGGAAAATGGCTGTGAACTTTCCGGCGGAGAGCGCCAGCGTATTTCCATTGCCCGTGCATTTCTGAAAAATGCGCCGATCATTCTTCTGGATGAAGCTACTGCTTCCCTGGATGTGGAGAATGAAACTCTGATACAGACAGCCCTTTCCCGTCTGATCGCAGATAAAACCGTTCTGGTTATTGCCCACAGGATGCGTACCGTAGCCGGAGCAGACAAGATCGTTGTCCTTTCTGATGGCACCGTGGCAGAAGAAGGATCACCAAAGGATCTGGAAGAAAAGAATGGTGTGTATGACCATATGGTAAAACTGCAGACAGAAAGCCAGAACTGGAAACTTGCGTGAAGTTCCCTCAAAAAAATATTTCATAGGAATAAAAAGAGAAATTTAAGTAGAAAAAGATTGTTGAAGCGGTTATAATAAATGGGGAAAAGGGTTAGCGAAAACTAACTGAAAGAGGTGAGGATTATGAAAAAATATATTATCTCAATTTGTTGGATAATAGGAGCAATCATTTGGAGTATCATTGCGTGGACATATTTTTCCGAAGACAAGATAGGGCTGGCACTTGTTCAGATTATTATTGCTTTTCTGTTTTTTATTCATGGCATAAGAGGATGCATAAGTGAAAAACATCAGAAGCCAGAGGGACGGGGGTAAGACCCATTCACCGCCTTCAAAAGCGGAGATTCGCTTTTACTGGCTATGGGCTCAAAGCGTGGATGAAAAGCTACGCATTGCCGGAGCATCTCTTGCAATGACCACTGATTCTTTGTTCCCTGATGGCGGCGGTGGCGGAAGCGCAGAAAATAATTTATCAAAACAGGAGGTTGGGTTATGGCTAAGTTAGGAGTCGTGGAGGATACCCTGTTTGTCCCTATGCTGGGCAGAATCTACGCCAGTGAGTATTGTCCGCAAGTTTTATATGATAAAAAAGCATTGGAATTGAAAAATAATCTGCCCTTGGACTTAATTGAGCAGAAAAAGCAGAACCAGTATACTCTCCTGGCTTCTGCATCCCGGTCTGCCAATATGGATCGGTTTATTCGGTCTTTTCTGGAACGAAGGCCAAACGGTGTGATTGTCCAGCTGGGCTGTGGTCTGGAGACAACCTATTACCGTTGTGATAACGGAAGGACACGGTGGTATGCTGTGGATCTGCCTCATGTAATCAAATACCGGCGAGGACTTCTTCCCCAACCGGAGCGGGAATTTTATATTTCCGGGGATGCCTTTGCAAAGGACTGGATCAAAAAAGTCCGCAATGATGTACTTGATGCTCCTGTTCTCGTTACTGCAGGTGGATTATTTCATTATTTTGAGGAACATAAGATCATTTCCCTTCTGCGTATGATCGGACAGTCTGGAAATATGGAAGTTGTTTTTGATACCGTGAACAGAAAAGGCATGGCTATGATGCAAAAGAAGTACATGAAGCAGGTAGGCCATGCCGATGCGCAGATGTTTTTTTATGTGGATTCAGTGGAAGAACTGGCAGCAAAGATCGGGGATAATACGAAGGTGATTGCGGAGGAACCTTATTATCATTACATCCCTAAAAACGGCTTAAAGATCTCCACAAAGGTCAGTATGGCGGTTTCTGACAGGTTCTGTATGGTAAAGATGATACGCGTAAATTATAAAAAGGAGTGAGAGTAAGGATGAACATTGTAGAATAGCGCAAAAAGTATCCCAGAGATTTTTATCACTTGACAAAAATGTAATCTTAAAGTAAACTACAGTTAGTAACAACTAACTACGAAACGATATTTTTTGGAGGAGGTGTATATGAGGAAGGATGCGTTTCTGTTATTGGTACATGTTGTCTATGCAGTATTGGTTTCGGCAGCGATATTCGGGCTTTGTGTTTTGGTTAAGTCGTTATGCCGTAAGTTTTTGAGAAAATGGAAAAGCAAAAATTTTTTGAATGACAGTTAGTTGCAACTAATAATATTCCGATTATATTGTAATTATTTCACAAGGAGCGCAGAAAAGATGTCAGACGAAATGATTGTGAGGTATTGTTCTCCTACTTTGGCAAATATAAAAACAGCAAATCTGTTTTCGTGTTTATACAGTTCAAAACAAATGGTTATTCATGAAATAAGGAGCATAAATCAGAAATTAGTGCCAAAAGGAATCCGAGTTCTCCCGGTCCATATGTCAAAGCATAGAGTATTGATTTATGTATATCGTCCGGAAAGACTGAAAAGAGATTTGTCGGACAAAACGGTCCGGACTTTTTTGGAAACCAGAGGGTATTCCTGTGATAATTTTGTATGCTGTATCAACAAATTGATTAAGAAACTTCGTGAAGAACCGGATTTTCCACACGAGATTGGATTATTTCTGGGGTATCCTCTGGAGGATGTCAAGGGATTTATTGAAAATAAGGCTGACTGCTCTAAATGCTCCGGGTGTTGGAAAGTATATGGGAATGAACAGGAAGCGTTAAAGCTATTTGAAAAATATGAAAAATGTGCAGGTGCTTATTACGCACAATGGAAAAAAGGAATAACTATTGAAAGGCTTGCGGTGAATAGTTAAATATTATCTATAAAGAAAGGATGGTAGCAGTAATGAGTAAAATTGCAGTAGTTTATTGGAGTGGAACAGGAAATACGGAGGCTATGGCAAATGCAGTTCTGGAAGGAGCAAAAGGCAAGGGGGCTGATGCTGTTTTGTTTACTTCTGCAGAATTTGATGATTCAATGATGGATGCTTATGATGCGGTTGCATTTGGCTGCCCGGCTATGGGAGATGAAGTACTTGAAGAAAGTGAATTTGAGCCTATGTTTTCTTCCTGTGAACCAAAACTTTCCGGGAAAAAGATTGCTTTGTTTGGATCCTATGGATGGGGAGACGGAGAGTGGATGAGAGAATGGGAGACGAATTGTAAACAAGCGGGCGCTGTATTAGCTTGTGAAAGTGTGATCTGTAATGAAATGCCTGATGACGAGGGAATTCAGTCTTGCAAAACATTGGGAGAAATGCTGGCTGGTTAGATTATAAGGAAAGCTGCTGACTAACGTGTGAGATTGTGAGAGTGGAAAGCAGCTTTCCAATAATTAATGTTTTGTGAATTGGGAGGTTTGATATGAGCGTTGTTATTATAGGTGGTCATGACAGGATGGTGTGTCAGTACAAGCAAATCTGCAAAAGTTTCAATTGCAAGGCAAAAGTATTTACTCAGATGTCTGCGACTTTGAACAAACAGATTGGTAATCCTGATCTGATTGTACTCTTTACAAATACGGTTTCTCATAAAATGGCTCGATGCGCAGTAGAAGAAGCAGAGCGATGTAATGCCGATGTGGTAAGATGCCACACCAGCAGTAAAAACGCATTACAGGAAATACTTGGGAGTGTCTGTATGTAATGAAACCGGGAGATGGCTTATCTTACAACTCCCGGTTATGATATACATACTTTTCTAATATTAATCAATATGGTATTTGATGTGTTTTTTAATAGCTTCAAAGCTTTCGGAACTGATAACATGTTCGATCCGGCAAGCGTCTTGGGCTGCAATTTTGGGGTCAACTCCCAGACGTTCCAACCAGGAAGAAAAGAGAAGATGTCGTTCATAAATCTGGTTTGCAATTTCTTTTCCGGATTCGGTTAACTGGATATATCCTTCCGGGGATACTATAATATGTCCGCTTGTACGTAATTTTTTCATAGCTACACTTACACTGGGTTTTTTATAATCTAATTCTGTAGCGATATCCACAGAACGTACAACTGGGAGCTTTTTGCTCAGAATCAGGATGGTTTCCAGATAGTTTTCACCGGACGGATTTATATGCATAGTATTACCTCTTCTCTTAGATGCTAATTATATTTTTACAAAAACTGTACATTTATTGTATCATGATTCGCCGGGTTCAGCCAGAGGTATTTAAAAATAGTTTGGCGGGTTAGCACAAAAGTTATTGACAACTTACTATAATGAGAATATACTAACTTTGTGCAGATGAGAAAAAATATCGAATAGATATGGAAGTATCAGATATACTTACAATGACTGTCACAAGGAGTGGAAAGATATGAATTTACTGGAAGCCGAAGAAGGGAAGGAATATACCGTTAAGGAAATTTTGACGGATGATGAAGAATTGAACGCTTTTTTGTTTTCTTTGGGTTGTTATAGCGGTGAGCCGATTACAGTAATCTCCCATTTGAAAGGTGGCTGCGTAGTTTCTATCAAGGATGGGCGATATAATATGGATACTGATTTGGCGAAAGCTATTTCAATATAAAAAATAGTGGAATCACTATTTTTTTTGCACATACGTTAGTGTATACTAATCAAAATTAGATGTGCATAATCACGAATGACAAGAAGGAGGAGAATTATGAGGGTTGCTTTTGCAGGGAATCCAAACAGTGGGAAGACGACCATGTACAATGCACTGACCGGCAGGAATGAACGTGTGGGAAACTGGGCGGGAGTTACGGTCGAGAGAAAGGAAAGCCCGATCAGGAAAGGGTATTATGACGGAACGGAAGAATTGATTGCGGTGGATCTGCCGGGTGCTTATTCTATGTCACCTTTTACATCAGAAGAAAGCATTACCAGTGGGTATGTTAAAAATGAGAATCCGGATGCGATCATTAATATCGTAGATGCTACAAATCTCAGCAGGAGTCTGTTCTTTACCACACAGCTTCTGGAATTGGAAATACCGATAGTCGTTGCACTGAATAAGAGTGATATCGTCAATAAGAAACAGACCCAGATTGATGAAAAACGTCTGTCCGAGAAGCTGGGCTGTCCGGTCATAAAAACAGTTTCTACATCTTCCGGACATGAAGATCTTAAAGAAGTTGTCCGTGCTGCAGCAGAACTAAAAGGAAAAGGGCAAAAAGCACCTTACGTGCAGGCGGATATTGACCTGAAAGATAAAGCGGCGGTAGAGGCTGCTGACCGGAAACGTTTTGAATTTGTAAATGGTATTGTGAAACAAGTAGAAAAAAGAAAGGTTTTTACAAAAGATAAAAACGTGCAGGATAAGATTGACAGTATCATTACGCATAAGATCGTTGGGATTCCGATCTTTGCTGCTGTTATCTTTCTTGTATTCTACATATCTCAGACAACGCTCGGTACCTGGATCGCAGACTGGCTGGTGGCATGGATCGAGACTTTCCAGGGCTGGGTAGGAGGACTGATGGAAAATGCAAACCCGCTTCTGTATGCGCTTCTTGTAGATGGTATTATCGGCGGAGTTGGTGCGGTTGTTGGTTTCCTCCCACTTGTTATGGTTATGTATTTCCTGATTGCACTGCTGGAAGATTGCGGTTATATGGCGAGAGCTACTGTAGTACTGGATCCGATCTTTAAGAGAGTAGGACTTTCCGGAAAATCAGTGATTCCCATGGTTATTGGAACAGGTTGTGCGATTCCGGGGGTTATGGCATCCCGTACGATCCGGAATGAAAGAGAACGCCGTACAACAGCAATGCTGACACCATTTATGCCGTGTGGAGCAAAAATTCCAGTAATTGCTTTATTCGCAGGGGCCTTCTTTGCAGACGCATGGTGGGTTTCGGCAACCATGTATCTGGTAGGGATTCTTCTGATTCTGCTTGGGGCATTACTGGTTAAAAAGATTACAGGACAGAAATACAGAAAATCTTTCTTTATCATTGAACTTCCGGAATACAAAGTTCCAAGCTTAAAAAGAGCCTGCGGATCTATGCTGGAGCGAGGAAAGGCATATATTGTAAAAGCAGGAACGATCATTCTGGTATGTAATACAATCGTACAGATCATGCAGAGTTTCAACTGGCAGTTCCAACTTGTGGAAGAAGGTGCAGAGGGGACATCTATCCTGGCATCCATTGCCCATCCGTTTGCGATCCTGTTCATCCCGTTGGGATTTGGAGTATGGCAGCTTGCAGCGGCAGCAGTCACAGGATTCATTGCAAAAGAAAATGTAGTAGGAACTCTGGCGGTCGTTTATGGTGTTACAAACCTGATCGATACGGATAAGCTTGCCCTGGTCGGCAGCGGAAGCGAAGTTGCTACTGTTATGGGACTTACAAAGGCGGCAGCGTTGGCTTATCTGATGTTTAATCTTTACACACCTCCTTGTTTTGCGGCTCTTGGAGCGATGAATTCTGAGATGAAGAGCGGCAAATGGCTGTTTGGAGGCATCTGTCTCCAGCTGGCAACAGGTTATACCGTAGCTTTTGCTGTATACCAGATCGGTACATTGATCACCACGGGATCTCTTGGCACCGCATTTGTACCGGGATTGATCGCAGTCATCGCTTTTGCATTAATCATTCTTTGGAGGATCCGCAAGTCTGATAAAGAATTTGCTTCAGAATACAGTTTGCATTCTGTTCGATCATAAGAGAGAAATAATCATAAGCATACGGCGGGCAGAGGAGAGTAACTTTGTCCGCCGTTTTTGTTAAAGAAAGGATGTGATGAGACCATGGCGGATGTGATCGCGGTACTTATCCTGGTTGTTTTGATCGGGGGAGCAGCAGTGTATCTGATCAGGGCGAAAAGAAATGGAGTGAAATGCGTGGGGTGTCCGGCAGGAGGAAGCTGTTCTAACCGACGGAAAAGGAAAAGAAAAAAACTGTCAGGACCCATTATTGCGAAGAAAACTATCGTTATTTCAGGAATGCACTGTGAACATTGCGTGCAAAGTGTGACAGACAGTCTGAATCAGATTGATGGGGTCTCTGCCAAAGTAGATCTTGCAAAAGGATGGGCAGAAGTCTCTCTCGATCGTGAAGTAGAAGACTATATTTTGACTGCTGCAGTGGAAAAAGAAGGGTTTTCCGTGGACTCGGTTCAGAACCAGATATGTTAGAAATCTGTTAAACCAATGAATATGGACGCATGGAGAAGTTTGGGATGAACGGCGAAAAAGAAAAAATAATAATAAAATTAAAAGAAAACGGCTGCAGGATAACAAAACAGCGGACGATGATCTTAGATATTATCCTGGAAAACAGGTGTTCCAGCTGCAAAGAAATCTATGTTCAGGCAGCAAAGCTGGATCATAGCATTGGGATGGCAACGGTTTACCGTCTGGTAAAGGAACTGGAGAAGATCGGGGTACTCAGCAGACAAATTGTGTATAAGTAGAAGAAAATGACTAAATTTCTCAATAAGAGCAGTTAGAATTGACTATCTGAAATCAAACTTGTTATTTTAATAAAAAGTCTTATAGAAGGAAGGGATACAATTATGAAACAACACAAATTCTGGGCATGGGCATCTGTCCTTTGCTTCTTAATGTTATTCTATACAGGCTACAAACACAAATAATAGGAGGAATGTATTATGTTAAGTGATTCTGCATTAAAGAAAATTGGATGTTTTATAGGAGGAGTTCTGTTTGGAACGGCAGGTGTAAAAGTTCTTTCCAGTAAAGATGCAAAGAAAGTGTACACGAATTGTACAGCAGCAGCGCTGCGGGCAAAGGACTGTGTAATGAAGACAGCTACTGTTATACAGGAGAATGCAGAAGATATTCTTGCTGAGGCGCAGCAGATCAATGAAAAGCGTGCGGCAGAAGAAGCAGATAGGGTAAAAGAGGATGCTCTTCAGGAAGATGGTGCGGCAGAGCAGGAAGAGAACGAACAGGAATAAGAATGAAGTTTATTATTAAACATGAAGTGAAAGGCCGTCTCCGCATTCATGTTATCCGAAACAGGATGACATGTGCGGAGGCGGATATTCTTTGCTGGACTCTTGAAAAACAGGAAGATATTACCAGTGTCAAAGTATATGAGCGCACCGCTGACGCTGTGATCTATTATACAGGAGACCGGGAAGAACTGATTGACAGATTAAGAAAGTTTCGTTTTGAGAAAAAAGATGTGCCGGAAAATGTACTATCAAGCTCAGGGCGTGCTTTAAATTCTGCATACAGAGAAAAGCTGATTGCAAAAGTACTCCTTCATTACGGAGGAAAACTGATTCTTCCAAATCCAATAAGAAAACTATGGCTTACTTTCAAGGCTGTCCAATATATTGGAAAGGGGATCCGGTGCTTGGCCAGAAGGAAGATTGAAGTTCCGGTATTAGATGCCACGGCAATCGGAGTATCCGTGCTGCGCGGGGATTTTAATACTGCAGGTTCTGTCATGTTTCTTCTGGGAATCGGAGAACTTCTGGAGGAGTGGACACATAAGAAATCTGTCGGGGATCTAGCCCGCAGTATGTCATTGAATGTGCAGAAAGTATGGCTGAAAAGAGGAGAGCAGGAAATCCTTGTTCCCTCTTCGGATATTATGCCGGGAGATAGGGTTGTGATACATATGGGAAATGTGATTCCTTTTGATGGAGAGGTATCCGCAGGAGAGGGAATGGTCAATCAGGCGTCCTTAACAGGAGAATCCCTTCCGGTACGAAGAACAAAAGGACAGTCTGTGTTTGCCGGAACGGTCATGGAAGAAGGCGAATTGGAAATTATAGTCAGAGCTGTATCGGGTTCTACAAGATATGAGAAGATCGTGACTATGATCGAAGACTCAGAAAAACTGAAATCCGAGCTGGAAAGCAAAGCAGAACATCTGGCAGACCGTCTGGTCCCTTATACGCTCCTTGGTACTGGCATTGTAGGAGCGTTGACTCGTAATGTGACAAAAGCACTCTCGGTCCTTATGGTGGATTTTTCCTGCGCATTGAAACTGGCCATGCCGATTGCTGTTCTTTCCGCCATAAGACAGGCGGGACAGCTTGGGATTACCGTGAAAGGCGGGAAATATCTGGAAGCAGTGGCTGAAGCAGACACGATTGTATTTGATAAGACCGGAACACTGACAAAGGCAAAACCAACGGTAAAGCAGATTATTGTATTTGGTGATTATCCGGAACCGGAAGCTCTCCGCATTGCTGCCTGTCTGGAAGAACATTTTCCTCATTCCATGGCGAAGGCTGTTGTAGATGCTGCCAGAAAAAGAAAACTGTATCATGAGGAAATGCACTCTAAAGTAGAATATATCGTAGCACATGGGATTTCCTCTTATATTGACGGAAAGAAAGCTGTGATCGGAAGCAGTCATTTTGTCTTTGAAGATGAAAAATGTAAAATTCGAGAGATATACCAGGAGAAGTTTGATACGCTTCCGGAGGAATATTCCCATCTGTATCTTGCCATTGATGGAGAACTGACTGCGGTGATCTGTATTGAAGATCCGCTCAGGGATGAAGCAAAAGATATGGTGGAGATGCTGCGGGCAGAAGGAATCTCTAAGATTGTCATGATGACTGGAGACAGTGAACGTACCGCTGCTTCCATTGCAGGACGCGTAGGTGTGGACGAGTATTATGCAGAGGTGCTTCCGGAAGATAAAGCAGCATATATTGAAAAAGAAAAAGCTGCGGGGAGAAAAGTCGTGATGATCGGAGACGGGATCAATGATTCGCCCGCACTTTCAGCTGCAGATGCAGGGATTGCCATCAGTGACGGAGCGGAGCTTGCCCGGGAGATCGCAGATATTACCATTGCTGCGGAAGATCTGCGTGGAATCGTAATGCTGAAACGGTTGTCTGATGCCATGATGCGGCGGATTCAGGGGAATTATAAAGGTATTGTAAGCATTAATGGAGCACTGATAGCTTTGGGAGTGGCAGGCCTGATCCAGCCAACAACATCGGCTTTGCTGCACAATACATCTACGCTTGCGATTAGTCTGAGAAGCATGAGCGGTTTATTGCCAGAGAAATGATCATACATATATGAGAATAAGCCGGCAGAACACAGATCTGCCGGCTCAATTTTTAAAACAATAACTTTATTTATGTTTTCCGGCAGAACACAAATGCAGAGCTAATAATAACAATGACAGATCCAGCATTGTGGATCAGAGCGCTGACAACCGAATCAAGCAGGCCTGTAATTGCCAGAATGATCGCAAGGCAATTTAAACCCATGGTAAATGAAAGATTTAGATATACGAAGGAACTAATACAGTCACTATGTCCGACATGAGGATACATAGTGGCTATTTTTATGGTCTGGATTTTTCATTTTGGTAGCGTATAATAGGTTGATGACATTTTTTGCCTTTGGTTTTGCGAAGATAGAATACCATATCCGATGTACGTTCAAAAAATCCCAGGTCTTTTTTCCAACTTATACCACATTTGCAGTGCTGTAATCCGATGAACTGCTGTTTCATCTTCCTGCCGCAGCGTGGGCAGATCTTATTTGTATTTCCCATAAGAATTCCTCCGGGAAAGCCAGTATTGGTGTTCTCGTTCTGCCTGTGTGGTATGTAATTCTTCAAATATTTCAAAAGCTGCCCGTTCAGCACTTTCAAAAGAATAGAACTTTTTTCCATTATAATTCCAGAAACGCTCATTGGCGAAAAAGATTCCAAAATTTCCATAACGACTTTTTTTAATGGTAATGTATTCGCCCTTATATTTTTTGCTGTAGGTCTGTTTTTCTGGGTTAAATCGCCATTCTTTATTGTTAAAATTCTTCCTGCGTGAAGCTCGTTTCCTTAAAGTGTCCTCAGCTTTTCGTGGATTCACATAATCATCAGACATCTTTTCTGCACAAACACATCCAACACGCAATTCATGTGGATAGTCCGGATGCTGCATGAGATGTACAAATCGAATTCTTTCATTTCCACACATTTCACATTGCTCATAAGGTATCTCTTCTGTACCATCGACCAGATCAGCCAAGTCTTCAACGTCGATACAATGCCATCCTTTATGTGGTATTCCTTCTTTATTCCAGGTCATGGAAATCCTCTCCTTTAAACTTAACAAATTATGGAAAATTAAAAATGCTTAGCTCGATTATACCACATCGGAAAAATTTCTAAATATTTTTTCATTCCAACCTATATTTTCCCCTCTGAAACCTGCCATTAGTGAGAGGGCAGAGTTCTAAGACACATTCTTATATTTTCCCTTTCATCGAACCTTGACAATTTCATTGCCTGTCCAGATGGATACCCGGTATGCGAGTGTGCTGTTTGCGTACCCTGCCGGAGAAAACGCTGCGGAAAAGTAACCGGAGCAGGAACGGGTTTGGAAAGAGAACAGGTATAACGCTCAATAATCGTTATCAGCCTGCGGTATGCAGGCCGGATAACAGCAGATACCATGCGGGGAAGTTTTTCAAGGCTTCTCCGCATTCATGTGCTGTTATCAGTGCAAATTCGGGAAAGGGGGAAGAAAAGCCATGAAAAGATAAAAACACAGGAAATTTTATGATACAGAAATGAAGAAAGAGAGGTTTAGTTAATGAAAGGGAAAGCAAAAAGAGCGCTTTCAGGTGTACTCTCACTGCTGACAATTCTGGCTTCTGTAATCCAGCCAATGTTCATTACATATGCGGCAGAGCCGGCAGGTTATGAAGCACAGTATCCTGCGCTGGAGACAGTGCGGGAATTTCTGGATATGGAAGAAGTTGTAACTGCGGAAGATTATGAAGTAGAAGCAGGAAGCGGCTTTGATGTGGAATCTGATTTCTCTGGTCTGGAAATCAATGATGAAAAAGTACGGGTAACATTCCACGAAGCCAAGAATGAAGCCGGGCAGGACTATGATGGGAACCATGCGGACACTTATAAAGCAGTGTACTTTGTGGAGCCGGTCAGTGGTCATCCATCGTATCACGTCTGCCGGAACATTATCGTAAAAGAGCCAGTGAAGGAGAGGCAGACAGAGAGCCATTTTGACGGTGGTGGAACCGGTGAGGAGAGTACTGAAGCGGAAAGTGAGGATGAAGATTCAGAGCAACAGCCGCAGACAGAACTGGAAACCGAGAATGTGACAGAACTTCCGAAGGAGGCAGAGATATTGTCGGAAGAGGATCTGGATGCGGCGTTGGAGGAAAGCGAAGGTCAAAAGACTGTGGATGAAGAAAGTGGTCTGACGCTTGGGGAAGTGCTTCTACAGGCTGAGGATCAGGGGATTGACATTCAGGGATTGAAAAATGGAGAGAGCGTTAGCTTTATGGCGCAGGCTCCAATGGCGAGAGCTGCCAGGGCATCGCAATCCGTAACTATCACGCAGGGAGATTGGTATTATTATGCAGATTATGGTCTTGGTTCTTACCTGACAGCTCCGTTTACGGTTACTTTTGGAAATGTAACAGCCACGGCGTTTTGTATTCAGCCGTCAAAACCGGGGCCGGGAAGCGGAACTTACCAGATCACAAAACTGGAGGGGAACCGGGAACTGGCAAAGGTGTGTTATTACGGAACGGAAGCATCCGGATCAGCTTATTTCTTTAATCATTACCACAACGATTTTTCTGCCGGGAAACGGTTTATTGTGACACACCTTGCCGCATCCTATGCCAATGGAAGCGGAGATGCGTTCTATGGAACCAACAGTACCGGGGAAACGCTAGCAAAGGAGCTTTACAATTACGCAGTGGGACAGCCAGATATTCCGGATGTGGAAATGTCGTTCTCCAATGCTAATGTAACCGCCTATGTGGCCGACGATCAGCAGAGGACAGAGGAAATTACGTTCAAAGCATCCAGCCAGCAGACGATCACCCTGGATCTGCCGGACGGGGTAAAGCTCCATAATGTCAGCACCGGAAAGGACAGTGCTGCAGGAGCAAAAGTAACTATTTCCGGCGGCACAAGTTTTTACCTGACCGCCCCGCTGACACAGACGAAAGATGTGTCCGGCTCTTGGTCGGCAAAGATGCAGGGCAGTATCACGAAAGACTATTCTGCCTATAAAATTACCACAGGAAGCGATACCCAGGATCTTGCCCTTGTATTTGGAGAAGGTGTGGAAGATGAGAAATATGTGAGCCTTTCTGTGAAATGGCTGGAACTGGCAAAGGTGGAAGTCATTAAGGTGGACTCCAATCACTCGGACGCAAAACTGGCTGGAGCGGTGTTTGGCATTTACAGTGATAAGGACTGCACAAAGCTGATCACACAGATGCCGGCAACGGATAAAAATGGTTCCTCCGTAGCAGAGATTATCAAGACGCAGGATACGGTGTATCTGAAAGAGATTACGGCACCAACCGGATACCGCCTGAATACTTCTTCGTATAACGTGAACCTGGTAGCCAACCAGATTACTTCTGTTACAGTACCGGATCAGGAACAGCTTGGTGAACTGACGGTTTACAAGGAAGGACAGGTTTTGACTGGAGCAGATGTGACGGAAGAGGGTATATCCTTCCGCTATGAGAACCGCAGGCAGGAGGGCGCTGTTTATAACGTCTATGCGGGAGCCGATATTGTAACGGCTTACGGCGCTAAAGTTTACAGTAAAGGCGATCTGGTAAAAGCGAACCTGACCACAGATTCCAACGGAGCCACCGTGCTGAAAAATCTCCATCTTGGAACTTACACGATCAAAGAAGTGCAGGCACCGGAGAATTTTTATAATGCCGGGGAAGAAAAGACGGTAACACTGTCTTATGCAGGACAGAACGTGGAGACAGTATTCAGCGAAAGTACCTTTGTCAATGACCGGCAGAAAGCAGATGTTACCGTGCTGAAAAAGGACAAGGACACCTTAAATCCCCTGGATGGCGGTATGTTTGGACTGTATGCGGGAAGCGACATTATAAATGCAGATGGAAGTGTTGTGGTATCTAAGGGAATGCTGATTGAAAAAGCGGTAACTGGAGAGGCTGGAAAGGCTGTATTTACGGCAGACCTGCCGATTGGTTTTTCTTATGATGTGAAAGAAATCCAGGCACCCGAAGGGTATGTAAGAAATCAGGGAGATATTTATTCCTTTACGTTTTCTTATACCAATGACAGCGAAGCGAAAGTGACATTTACCCATACTTTTACAAATGAACGTGTCAACGCTACAATCCGTCTGCAGAAAAAGGACGCAGAGACAAATCAGGCTGCCCCACAAGGGGACGCTACACTGGAAAAAGCGGTGTATGGCTTGTATGCCCGTGAGGATATTATACACCCAGACGGAACAACTGGCGTGATTTATAAGGCCGGTGACAGAGTGGCAACGCTGACTACGGATAAAAATGGGGAAGCATTTGTAGAAAACCTTTATCTTGGGGAGTATTTTGTAAAAGAGATTATGCCTCCTGTCGGGTATCTGGCAGATGAAAGCGAACATGATCTAGTATGCAGCTATGAGGGCGATCTGACCGCAACAGTGGAGCGGGAGTGTGTTTCTCTGGAACAGGTAAAGAAGCAGCCTTTTGAGATCATCAAGGCAGCCAATAACGGGGAAACGGACGCTGACCTTCTTTCTGGAGCCGGGTTTACGGCCTATCTGCTTTCTGACCTTACGGCAAAAGAAGATGGCAACTATGACTTTGATTCTGCCGAGCCTGTGGTGATTGGGGAAAACGGAGCGACAGAGATGTTTACGGATGAGAAAGGATATGCCTGCAGCATTGCCCTTCCTTATGGTACATACCTTGTTCGTGAGACAACCACACCCCATAATTACAAGCCAGTGGATGATTTTATCGTGAGGATCACGGAGCATAGCCCGAATACGCCCCAGGTATGGAGAGTTCTTCTGGATGAGGAATTTGAAGCGAAGCTGAAAATCATCAAGCAGGATGACGAGACGAAAAAGCCGGTGCTTCAGGCAGGCACAGAGTTCCGTATCTATGACCTGGATAATAAAGAGTATGTAGAGCAGGTAACGACTTATCCAACAACTGTGGTTCATACCTCTTTCTTTACGGATGAGGAAGGCTATCTGATCCTGCCACAGAATCTGAAAATCGGTCGTTACCGGATTGAGGAAGTCACAGCTCCTAACGGCTATGTGCTGAATGAGAATTACTATGAGATTGCCGTGGATTCCGATACCGCTTACCAGGTGGACAGTGTTTCCGGGGATGTGATCATTGAAGTGGTTTATGAGAATCATCCGGTCAAAGGAAAGTTAAAGATTGTGAAACAGGGAGAAGTGCTGGACGATTTCAACAAGGATTTCGTTTATAAAACGGAGAATCTGGCAGGCGCAGTCTTTGAGGTTTCTGCGGCGGAGGATATTTATACTGCTGATTTCCAGAAAGATGAAGAAGGAAACCGTATTTTAGAATATACTGCCGGCGAGCTGGTGGGAACAGTGACTACAGATGAAAACGGAGAAGCGTTCCTTTCTGATCTGCCGCTTGGAAGCTACCAGGTTAAGGAAGTGACAGCACCGGAAGGTTTTGTACTGAATGAGGAAGTACAGACTGTCACATTTACTTACAAGGATCAGGATACACCTGTAATCGAGCAGGAGGCTATTTTCCAGAATGACCGTCAGAAAGTGGAAGTATCTGTAGTGAAAAAAGATGCTGAAACACAGACAGCAGTTGCAGGCGCTGTGTTTGGTCTGTATGCAAAAGAAGATATTCTTGCACATGGAAAGGTAATCGTGGAAGCAGATCAACTGATCGGGAAAGCCTTGTCAGATGAAAACGGAACGGCTGTATTTATGAATGATCTTCCTTTTGGGCGATATTACATTAAAGAAGAAGCAGCACCGAACGGATATGTTTCTTCCGATAAAGTGATAGAAGTGACTGCAGAGTATCAGGGGCAGGAAATTCCGGTGGTGGAATTGTCCTCTGAATATGAAAACAAACCGACCAAAATCTCCATAAAAAAGACCGATCTCACAACCGGCGTGGAGCTGGAGGGAGCAAAGCTGACGGTTCTGGATAAAGATGGAAATGTGGTAGACAGCTGGACTTCCGTGAAAGGGGAGGAACATCTGATTGAACGGCTGACTGTGGGCGAGACTTATACGCTCCGGGAAGAACTGGCTCCTTATGGGTATCTGAAAGCAGAAGAAGTGACCTTTACGGTGGAAGATACTGAAGAGATTCAGAAAGTGGAAATGAAAGATGATGTTCCGACAGGAACACTGATCATCAATAAGAAAGGTGAGTTTCTGGAGGATGTGACGCTTGCCGATACCATTAGCGGCTGGATCAGCCATATCTTTGAGTATGTTACGGGCGCTCTAAAAGACGTAACCTTTGAGGTATACGCCCTGGAGGATATCAAGGCGGCTGACGGCGAGAGTGAGGACTATTACAAAAAGGACGAGCTGATCGCTACAATCACCACAGATGAAACAGGGATTGCAAAGCTGTCTGACCTTCCTCTTGGAAAATACTATGTGAAGGAAAAGGAGACTGCGGAAGGGTATGTGCTTGATGGAGAAATCCGGGAGATTGACCTGACCTATGTGGACCAGGATACGTCAGAGGTTACCTGGTCTGGCGACTGGCAGAATAACCGCCAGAAAGTGGAAGTCACTGTATTGAAGAAAGAGAAGGACTCTGACCGGGTACTGGAGGGGGCTGTGTTTGCACTTGCCGCAAAAGAGGATATTACCAATAAAGATGGGGATGTGATCCTGGAAGCGGGAACAGTGATTGAGGAAAAGGCAACAGACGAGGATGGAAAGCTGATCTTTGAGGCAGATCTGCCCATTGGATTTTCTTATACAGTGAAAGAAACTTCTCCGGCTCCGGGATTTGCCACGACAGATGAAATACAGGAGTTTACCTTTACAGCGGAATCTTCTGAAAAAGCGACAGTTTCCTATGAATTTACCTTTGAGGATGAACCGACAGTCTTTGAATTTACAAAAACATCTCTGACTACCGGGGAAGAGATTGAGGGAGCAAAGCTGACGGTAACGGACGAAAACGGAAAAGTTGTGGATGAATGGGTCTCCGGGAAAGAACCGCATATCATAAAAGAGTTGGTAGTCGGCCAGACTTACACCATGACAGAAATTCTTCCAGCTTTGGGATATGTGACGGCAGAGAGCATCCGATTTACCGTGGAGGATACAGCGGAAGTCCAAAAGATCGAGATGAAGGACGATGTGACAAAGGTGGAAATTTCCAAAACAGATATTGCCGGAGAGGAACTGCCGGGAGCAAAGCTGACCATTTTGGATGAGAATGGAGAGGTGGTAGAGAGCTGGACGTCCACGGAAGAACCGCATTATATTGAAATGCTGCCGATTGGGAAATATACACTCCATGAGGAAGCAGCACCGGAAGGATATCTGGTTGCAGAGGATGTAGCGTTTGAGGTAAAAGATACTAGTGAAATCCAGAAAGTTGTAATGAAGGATGAAGCAGAGCCGGAAGAAACACCGAAGACGCCGGAAACATCGACAACCACGGTGGATATGCCGAAAACCGGGGATTCTACACCGATTGCGGCGCTTATGATTTCCTGCGTTTTGGGGCTTGCGGGAACCATTGCTGCGGCTGTTCGGATGAAAATGAGAAAAAAGAAATAGGATTGATGCGATAGAATTGGGTGCTTGTGGACAGCCGTGTGGTTCCATGAGCACCCTTTTAATTTTGAAAAAGAGGTGGAGAAAAATGAAATGGATAATAGCTGCAGGCGGAGTGCTTGTTTTCCTGATTCTGTTTGGCCTGTACTGCTGTATTGTGGTTGGGGCAAGGGAGGACAGGTTACTGGAAGAACTGGAGCGGAAAGGCAGGCAGGATGCAGACGGGGAAAACGGATAGAAAAAGGTTTGCACCGGATAAGCCCCAGGATTGTGCGTACTGTTATTTTTGGAACATCCGGAAACGTGGATGTACAAAAGATAGCTGCCATTACCTTCTCCCGGAAGTGAAACAGGATCATGGAGGAAAAAACGGGAATCTTGGGAATTGCAGTACCTGTCCCTATGGAAAGCATTCTCCGTGTATTGGGTTCTGTCTGCAGAAAATCCTGACGGAAATGCGGCATGCCTGCCAAACGGAGTAAGGAAAGAGGGTGATTTTTTATGCAGGACGAAGTGAACCAGAAAGTGGTGACATTATGTATTACGGGTGGAAAGATCTCGGCCCAGATATTAAAGAACGCCCTGTTAAAACTCCTGCGGAAGATGGAACAGATGGAGCAGGCAAGGAAACAGAGTACAAAAGCAGTCAGACAGCAGAAAGAACCTGTGTCTTATCATGGGAAACAGAGCATGGAAAAGCTGATGAAGCAGAACTGCCAGCTTACCAATATCGAAGTGACGGATGGGAATATCAAGTCATTTGAAAAATATGCCCGGAAATATCATATTGATTTCAGTCTGAAAAAGGATACCTCAGCATCCCCGCCACGGTATTACGTGTTTTTCAAGGCCAAGGATGTGGATATTATGACGGCTGCCTTTAAAGAATATACCGGGAGTCAACTCTCAAAAGGGAAAAAGCTATCCCTAAGAAAAAAACTGACGCTGGCAAAAGAGCGGATGGCAAAACATAGAGAAAGAGAAAAGAACCGGCAGAAAGAACGGGGGCCGGAACATTGAGTAAGCAGAACGGTTTAAGACAGAAAGGAAAAGCAGGAAATACGATAAAGAATCTTCTGGAAAAATCTCAAATAAGATGGACAGGAAAATTTAAGGGAAGCCTGCCGTCTATGGACTGGAAAAGGCTTATTATGAGGAATATCCCTTATGTGATTGTATTTTATCTTGTAGATAAGGTGGCATGGCTATACCGGTATTGTATCGGGGAGTCTCTGATCGAAAAGCTGGGAGTGCTTTTTCTGAATTTTTCCCTGGCTTTTCAAAATATTCTGCCCAGCTTGCATCCCCAGGATCTTTGTGTGGGCGCTGCTGGCGCTTTGCTGGTGAAACTGGCAGTGTATCTGAAAGGGAAAAATGCGAAGAAATACCGGCAGGGTGTGGAGTATGGTTCCGCACGTTGGGGCAATCAGAAGGATATAGCGCCTTTTATTGATCCGGTCTTTGAAAACAATATCCTTTTGACACAGACGGAACGGCTGACTATGAACAGCCGCCCGAAACTGCCAAAGTACGCCAGAAATAAAAATGTGATTGTAATTGGTGGTTCCGGTTCGGGTAAAACGAGATTTTATGTGAAGCCGAATTTAATGCAGATGACACCGAATGTTTCTTATGTAGTTACTGATCCGAAAGGAAGTGCGAGACGTTCCAGTCTGAAAAGGACTGGCACATCTCAACTGAATCATTGTTTATTGTAATGAAATTAGTTCGAGTTGGAGAACTGAATGCGTGAATAGTCGAATGAAGGGGTAACGCCCTGAAAGGCTACTCTAATACTCCGGCTGGCATGGAAATGAGTAAACATTGAAATGTCAGAAGCCCGGTGAAGTCGGCAGAGAGATACCGTAACAATAGTAGTTGACGAAAGCTGTCCAGAGGTGGATGGTGTATCCTATATGCCGGGAGTCTATAAAATACCTATGGTTAGAATGGTGGATGTTACATAATCCACTGACGAACCCTCGAATGTACGGGTCTATATCGGGACTAAGTAGAAATGCTTAGTAACACAACTAGTGTTGCTACTGCGGGTGAGTAAGACTTCTGCCTTTATGAAAATCCGTGCAATGTTACAGGCATTGATGTGGTAGCAGGCTCAGAGATGGGAACCTACGGGTATATATGAACAGATAACGCATTCGGAACGTCGTAAGCTGACAGCGTGGAGATTTTACTGTCTATGAAACGTATCGAACGGGAAAGTCATCGTGAGATTAGCGATGATATAAGGGAGATAATGTCAGTGAAAGCGGTGGCATAGTACCGATGAAACCGTGATAACAAACGGTGGAGGGATAGCCACTAGTCATACATTAGAGTAAATAAGTTACAAATGGTATGGGTTCGAGTAAGACTAAGAGATGTAATAACTCCTAGATAGGAGGTTACAGACCATACAAAAGAAAGCTAAGCTCCGGTACAACGAATATTACGATATGCAGAAAGCATTTGATGAGTTGTATCAGCAGAGCAAAAATGGTAACAACTTTTATAAGTTATTAGAAATTATCGGTTCAGAGCAGAATATTTGCCTGGCATACCGAAACCTAAAAACCAATAGCGGAAGTAAAACCGCTGGTACAGATGGTAAAACAATCGAGGATATCAAAGGTCTATCGGACAGGGAAGTAATTGAAACTGTCAGAAAACAATTAGCAGATTATCATCCGCAATCAGTCAGGAGGGTCTTTATTCCTAAGCCCGGAAGCGATAAAAAGCGTCCGTTAGGGATTCCATGTATCTGGGATAGATTGATACAACAGTGTATCTTACAGGTGTTAGAGCCGATTTGTGAACCTAAGTTTCATAATCACTCCTATGGATTCCGGCAGAATAGAGATGCCCACCATGCGGTCAGCAGAGTTGTCAGCATGGTAAATATGTATAAACATTATTATTGTGTGGATGTGGACATCAAGGGCTTCTTTGATAATGTAAACCACGGAAAGCTGCTAAAACAGATATGGACATTAGGTATACGAGATAAACGATTGCTATGTATCATTAGCAAAATATTAAAATCAGAAATTGAAGGAGAAGGAATACCGGACAAGGGTACACCGCAAGGTGGGCTGATTAGTCCGCTACTTTCGCTCATTGTGCTGAATGAACTTGATTGGTGGGTAAGTAGCCAGTGGGAGACTTTTACACCAAATGGAGTGAAGAAAGGCAACATGAAAGGAAGTAAGGGCTGGTTGAGTTATGCACGAAAATATACAAATCTAAAAGATGGGTATGTGGTGCGTTACGCTGATGATTTTAAAATTATGTGCAGAAGTTATACTGATGCACAAAGATATTATCATGCGACAATAGACTTTTTAAAATCAAGATTAAAACTCGACATTAGTCCGGAGAAGTCCAAAGTTGTTAATCTCCGAAAGAACTCTTCTGATTTTCTGGGACTCAAAATTAAAGTCCTGCCAAAAGGCAAGACCAGATATGGATACATTGCTAAAACTGATATGAGCGATAAAGCCATCAAAAAGGTTACTGCTGAATTAAAGGCAAAAGTGATTAATATAAGGAAACACACAACTGTTGGTAGAATCAATGCCTATAACATGGCAGTGATAGGGATACAGAATTATTACTGTATTGCTACCAACATATATAACAATCTAACGGATGTTAATTACGCTCTCTTACCAACCTTTAGAACCAGATTATCATGTATTGGAAGTACAATTCCGTTTGCGGAAACGCCCTATGAATTTCAACAGAAAACTGTAGGAATCAAGAAAGAAACCAAAATTATAACAGTAGGCAAAATGCCACTACTGCCACTTACAGGAGTTCATCACAAACATCCTATAAATTTCTCACAAGATATTACCAGCTATACGGCAAAAGGAAGAGAAAAGATTCATAAATCTGTCCAATGTGTAGAAACACAGGAATTACGAAATGTGATGAAGTATAGGAATCCTAATGAAAGCATTGAATTTAATGATAATAGTATTTCTGCATACCTCGTGCAACAGGGGAACTGCTATGTCATGGGAAATAGGCTGAATGTACATCAAATGAAATGTATAAGGAAAATTCCAGTAGGTGAAGGTGGTACAGATAAGCATACTAATATCGCATTTATTTCAGAGGAAATATGGCGAGCTGTTATGACAGAGGATATTTCAGAAACTATCAGAATAATGAAGAAATTCAATATGGACGACAAGCAAAGACGGCGATTCAACCGATTGCGTGAAAATTATGGATTACTACCAATTAAGAAAAGATAACTTATAAATTTACTTGAGTATGATGGCACGCCGTATGATGCGAAAGCATCATGTACGGTGTAGAGCGGGGGAAAAGGTGGAGATTACTTCAAAGCCTTACCTATCGCTATCCATCCTGGTGGAGTGCGGGAAGATGCTGCAGAGAGGTTCCCCGAAGATGAAGGATGGGAAGCCGGAGCGTGACAAAAATGGAAAAGTGATCTATGAGCCATACAAAATTAAAGTATTAAATACGATCAATTTTAAAAAAAGTATGCACTATAATCCCTTCATGTATATCCGCAGTGAGAAAGATATTTTGAAACTGGTGAATACAATTATCGCTAATACCAAAGGGGAGGGAGAAAAGTCTTCCGAGGATTTTTGGGTGAAAGCCGAACGGCTTTTGTATTGTGCGCTGATCGGCTACATTTATTACGAAGCGCCAGAGGAGGAACAGAATTTCTCCACGCTCTTAGAACTGATCAATGCGTCTGAAGCCAGAGAAGATGATGAAGAATTTAAAAATGCGGTGGATGAATTGTTTGAAGAACTGGAACGGGATAAACCGGAGCATTTTGCTGTGCGCCAGTATAAGAAATATAAGCTGGCGGCGGGAGATGTATGCTCTAAGTGACT
>UMIN01003229.1_pt1 | contig 28816 bp, 20 predicted proteins | sample 1965811 | NCBI WGS metagenome assembly UMIN01 (sample SAMEA4836123, study PRJEB28245) | human gut metagenome | biome: gut microbiome; material: fecal sample | place: Denmark | collected 2008
GAGCCGTTCTTCCACAGGTTTCAGCTTATTCTCGTGCAGTCGTTTATACACGTTCTCCACGTCCACAATGGCATCATCCACCAGCGAACCGATGGCGATGGCCAGGCCACCGAGACTCATGGTATTGATGGTGAAGCCCATATAATGCAGTGCCACTAATGAAGTAATCAGTGAAAGCGGTAGCGTCACCAGTGAAATCACCGTTGTACGTACATTGGCAAGGAACAGGAACAGTACAATTACTACGAAGATGCCCCCTTCAAACAATGATTTCTGTACGTTTCCGATAGAACTTTCGATAAAACGGCTTTGGCGGAAGATGTCTGTGCTGACCTTTACATCCGCCGGCAGGTTCTTCTGTAAGTCTTTTAAGGAAGCCTCCAGTTTCTCTGTTAGGTCCAGGGTGCTGGTAGACGGTTGTTTGGTAACAGTCAATAATACAGCTGCCTTGCCTCGTTCCGATGCCGTGCCCAGTTTCGGCAATTTGGCGCCGATATGTACGTCGGCAATGTCTTCCAGCAGGATAGGAGCGCTGCCGGAGGTAGTTCCACCACGTACTACGGCACGTGCCAGTTGGTCTACACGGTCGGTAGAAAGTACCCCGCGCACGATGTATTCGTTACCGTATTCATACAGTACGCCGCCATTCGCATTCAGGTTCATTTCGCGTGTTACGTTCATGATTTCGTTTAGCGTAACACTGTAATGGCGCATCCGTTCGGGATCCAGTTGTATCTGATATTCTTTAATATCGCCGCCCAATACTGCCACCTGTGCCACGCCGCCTGTAGAGAGCAATCGCGGACGGATAGTCCAGTCGGCTATCGTGCGCAGGTCGAGCATGGAAGTGGAATCGGCTGTCAGACCGATAATCAGCATTTCACCCAAGATGGATGATTGCGGGCCCAGAGTCGGTTTACCTACTCCGCTGGGCAGACTTTCGCTTACAACAGCCAACTTCTCGCTGACAATCTGCCGTGCCAGATAAATATCCGTATCCCAATCAAATTCTACCCAAACTACGGAGAAACCATTGGTAGAGGAAGAACGTACGCGGCGTACACCTGTCGCACCGTTTACAGCCGTTTCTACGGGAAACGTGACGAGTTGTTCCACTTCCTCTGCCGCCATGCCGTTCGCTTCTGTCATGATGACGACTGTCGGTGCGTTGAGGTCGGGAAATACGTCCACTTCCGTGTGCATGGCGGTATAAGTTCCGCCTATCAGCAACAGCACCGACGCTACAAGCACCAGGATGCGGTTGTGGAGTGAGAAATGTATAATCTTGTTTAACACGATGATATATTTACTATTTTACTATTTACTATTTGATACACCTTGTCTTTTACCATTTGACATTTACTATTCTTATCATCAGCTTCACGCATTGCACAGCCAAATAATAAATAGTAACTTGTCAAATAGTAAATAAGTTTAGTGTTCGTGACTGTGTGCCGGAATAGCATTCGTGGCACTTGCTAATTTCACTTGATAAGCTCCTTGGGTTACCACACGGTCTCCGGCTTTCACACCTGAAAGTATCTGTACATTTTCGCCGTTGTCGGCTCCCAGCGTGACGAGTTGCTTTTTATAACCCTCTTCATCCAGTTGCAGATAGACAAAGAAACTGCCTTGCTCTTCAGTAAGTGCCGAGTGGGGCAGGGAAATCACGTTTTCTATGGGTGAAGACAGCAGGAAGATTTCTACGAATGAGCCGGGAACGATATCACCTTTGTTGTCGAATTCGAAAGTAACAGGCACATAATATCCGCCATCTCCACCTGAGGCTTTGCCATAGGAGAGGAGACGTCCGTCCAAGTCTTTCAGTGTGTACACCTTATTATTATAAGGAGTGCAGAAGTTGGCCGAACCAATGGTGCGCAGATATTGATAATATTTCTCTGAAACATCGGCGCGCAGGAACAATTTGCGATTTTGTGTAATGCTGACCAGCGGTTGTCCTACGGCCACGTAATCTCCCTCTTTCACTAACAGGCTTTTTACATATCCATTGATGGGAGAAGTCACAGCCTGCCCGTTTGCCGAGTTGTTTTTGGCTACGGCCTCGTAACTGATGCGTGCGTTTTCATACGCCTGTTCAGCTTGTGCGAAGTCTTTTTCGGATACAATCTTATTTCCGACAAGGGCTTTCATACGTTCGTATTCTTTCTTGGATACTTCGTAGGCGATGCGTACACGTTCTACAGGATCACCGTCTGCCATATTCTTGGAAGACAAAGTCACCAGCGGCGTGCCTTTGCTCACACTCATGCCTTCAATCACCTTTCCACGGAAAGAAACAACACCCGCCACTGTAGCCACGGCAACGCTTTCGTCTCCTTGTGCAGCCATTACCTGACCACTGGTTTTAATGACCTGATGGAATATTCCCGGTTCGATAACGCTGGATTTCACACCGGCAGCTTGCGCTTTGGCAGGAGGTAGAATGATTTCATCATTATGTCCGCCTGCAGCTTCTCCGCCGTGGTCGTGACCTGCGTGGTCATGATCTTCTCCTTCATGGTTATGTTCTTCTCCCTCATGTTCGTGATCATGGTCACAACCTTTGTGATCGTGTTTTTCTGTTTCGTGATTATGGCCTTCATGTCCGTCACCGGACTTGCTGTTGCAGGAGCCCAATAGGAACAGTCCTATGACTCCCATAAAAATAAATTTCTTCATGATGGTATATTTTGTTCTTGCTTTTAATTGGGTACAAAAATAGAAAATGAGGCCTGCAACAAAATTGCAGACTTCTGATTAAGCAAGAACAGACGGAGGTGCGCGAAGACCTGTGGCACGTGTGAGATACGTGCCATGAAGTGACTCATGGTATATGCACTCCTGTCTTTGCCCGTTTTCTTCGGGTAGAATGAGTAGCCTTAGAAGTGGTTCGGAGAATAAAGTAATCACTAACGGAAAGTCCGGATGCGACCATCCGTTGTCCGAAGTGGGAGTTTGTTGGAAGAAATGTGTGGTGACGCATCCCGTGTCGCAGCAGCAATGCTCATTTTCCGGGGCGTGTTGTTGTCCGCAACAACTGGGGGTGATATCATTCTTCATGCATATCAACCCGTTGCTGTGATGGTGGTGAGGAATAACAGGTACCACCAGCATGACCATGCTGATGAATATCAGAAAATATGTGATGTACCGTTTATTCTTCATTCCTCCTTTTTAAATTGTGGACAAAGATAGTCGTTAACCGCTTAATTACCAAATACAAGTTATTAAAAAGCCTTGAATAATCCATTTAAACCTTCACTCATGCTAGGGTGAGTGAATATAAAGTTACGCAGAGCAGAAGATTTCTGTCCGGTTTTCATGGCAAATGCCACCAGGTTGATGAGTTCCGGAGCATCGGTGCAGAAGAGGGAGCAACCTATAATCTTTTCCGTATCGGTATTCACGATGGCTTTCAACATTCCGTCCATATTTTGTAAGGTACGTGCACGCGGGATGGCTGATGCCGGGAGGCGTGATACCTTAATAGGATACCCCCGTTTCATAGCTTCTTCTTCGGTCAGTCCGATGTGCGCCATCGGCGGATCGGTGAAGATGGCATAAGGTACCGGATACCGGTCTTCTGTGCTGCGTTCTTTTTTTCCGAACAAAGTGTCCCGGATAATGCGGAAGTCATCAATAGAAAGATAATCGTACATTTCTCCGCCTTTGACGTCTCCCAAAGCCCAGATGTGCGGCACGGAGGTGCGTAGTTGCTCATCGACTACAATCGCCCCTTGCGCATTGACTTGTATACCTGTCTTTTCCAGATTGAGGTTTTCTATCATTGGCTTACGTCCTGTGGCTACCAGCAGGGCATCACCTTCCAGGAAATAGGGTGTACCGTCCGAAGCATCCGTATAGGCGGCGGTGATGCCGTCCGTTGTGTCATGAAGAGACTGTATACGGGCGTTCAGGCGCACTTCTATGTTTTTTCTTTTGAGGCTTTCCAGTATATATTCGGCAATTTCCCGGTCCGCTTTCGGAAGGAAACGTTTACCGGCTTCCAGAATGGTGACTTTGCTGCCGAATCCGGCATACATGGTTGCAAATTCAAGTCCGATGGCTCCGCTTCCTATAATCAGCAGGTGGTGGGGAAGGATATCGGCATGCAGCAGCGTTTCGCTGGTGTACACATACCGGTTGTTCTTCAACCCATCAATGGCAGGCAGGATGGGCGTGGAGCCGGTATTGATGAATATCTCCTTAGCTGATAATTCAAAAGCTGCTTCCTCTTTTTCGGGTGAAGGAATCACTTTTACCGTGTCGGGGCAGATGAAGGATGCAGTTCCGTCGTATAGGGTGATGTTGGGATTTCTTGTCAGATTCTCAACGTTCTTTTCCCGTAAGAAGGTAACTAATTTATCCTTACGTTTCAGAGCAAGGGCATATAGCTTGGATTGTTTGTTATAGTCATTCTGATACACACGTTCGGCAAATTCCGATTCGGTTATCATGGTTTTGGTAGGGATACATCCTGCATTGATGCAAGTTCCGCCGTACATTTCAGGGGAACGTTCGATAACCGCCACTTTCCAGTTACGGTTGGCCAGTTCGGTAGCCAGCAATTTTCCACCTTTACCGAAGCCTATTATTATAGCGTCATATTGTTTCATTATTCTCGTAGTTAGAGGTTTATAAAAGTGAAACAATATGACGGTGGAAAAGTTGCAGAAGTCCTGTTAAGGAACGTTTACCTCTCCAGTTCGCGGAGTGACTCCATTTTCTTCTTTTCCAGGAATTCGTAGATGCCGCTCAAGTGTTCTTTGACCTGTTTGTGGCCGAATTCATACACCTTGGTAACCAGTCCATCCAGAAAGTCACGGTCGTGGCTTACTACAATCAAAGTTCCGTCAAAATCCAGAAGAGCTTGTTTCAGAATATCCTTCGTTTTCATATCGAGGTGGTTTGTAGGCTCATCCAATATCAGCAAGTTCACCGGTTCCAGCAGCAGCTTAATCATGGCAAGCCGGGTACGCTCTCCACCGGATAGCACTTTCACTTTCTTCATGGATTCTTCGGGACCGCCGAACATGAATGCACCCAGCAAGTCGCGTATTTTATTACGTATCTCGCCTTTTGCCACGTCGTCAATCGTTTGGAATACGGTCAGATTTTCATCCAGCAGGGAAGCTTGATTTTGGGCAAAGTAGCCGATTTGTACGTTGTGTCCGAGGGTCAGTGTGCCTTCGTGCTCAATCTCTTTCATGATGCACTTCACTAAAGTAGACTTACCTTCGCCGTTTTTGCCGACAAAGGCCAATTTATCGCCTCGTTCCACAGTCAGCGTGGCGTTTTTGAACACCACATGGTCACCGTATGTTTTACCTACTCCTTCCATGATGACGGGGTAGTTTCCTGAACGTGGTGACGGTGGAAATTTCAGGCGCAGCGCTGAAGAATCTTCTTCGTCTACTTCCAGTAATACCAGTTTCTCCAGCATTTTTACCCGGCTCTGCACTTGCAGGGTCTTGGAGTATGTGCCTTTGAAACGTTCGATGAACTCTTTGGTGTCGGCAATGAATTTTTGTTGCTCGTCGTAAGCTTTCTGCTGCTGTTCGCGGCGTTCTTTGCGGAGTTCCAGATATTTGGAGTAGTTCACCTTATAATCGTAGATACGTCCCATTGTTACCTCAATGGTGCGGGTGGTGATATTGTCCACGAATTTGCGGTCGTGGCTGATGACGATTACAGCTTTGCCATTATTGATAAGGAAATCTTCCAGCCATTGGATACTTTCGATGTCGAGGTGGTTGGTCGGCTCATCCAGCAGCAATACGTCCGGCTTCTGGAGAAGAAGTTTAGCCAATTCGATACGCATGCGCCATCCTCCGCTGAAGTCGCTTGTCTGGCGGTTGAAGTCCTCACGCGAGAAACCGAGTCCGAGGAGAGCTTTTTCCACATCTTCTTCGTAGTTGGTAGAGTCGATGGAGTAAAACTTCTCGCTTAGGGCGGAAACCTTTTCAATCAGTTCCATATAACTGTCACTTTCGTAGTCGGTACGCGTTTCCAGCTCTTTGTTGAGGCGTTCTATTTCCGCTTCCATTTCATGCAGATGGGCGAAAGCCTGGGCGGTTTCCTGGAATACGGTTCGTCCGTCTTCCGTCATCAAGTGCTGGGGCAGGTAAGCGATGACGCTGTCTTTGGGTGCCGATATTTTGCCACGGGTGGGTTGGCGCGCTCCTGCCAATATTTTCAGCAAGGTACTTTTACCCGCTCCGTTCTTTCCCATTAGGGCGATGCGGTCTTTTTCATTAATAACGAAGGAAATGTCACTGAATAAGGTGGTGCCGCCGAATTCTACGGCCAGTCCGTCTATTGAAATCATACTCTATTTTTTAATTGAGGCGCAAAGGTAATGCAAACCGAGGACAGAATAAAATGAACTCGTTCATTTTTTATGTTGAGGTGTAGCTTATCTATCTAAAGGTAATGCAAATTGAGTGCGAAACTTTTATGCTTGCATGAAAAAGTTATGCGAGATGCAGCTTATCTTCTCTAAAGAAGATATATTTATATTATTTTTTATATCTTTGCCTCATTAAACAAAATACCTTGGTCATGGAAACAGTGAATTTATCAGAAGATTACCGTCCGCTCATACTTGTAGCGGAAGACGATGATAGTAACTTTAAGTTGATAAAAGCTATTATCGGTAAGAAGTGCGAGATATTATGGGCAAAGAACGGTGAAGAGATGGTTGGTCTGTTCAAAGAAAACCGTGGAAAAACAGCAGCTATCCTTATGGATATCAAGATGCCTATCATGAATGGTCTGGAAGCAACGAAGATCATCCGTGAAGAGGAGACAGAACTCCCCATCATCATGCAGACCGCCTACGCTTTTACGGCCGACCGCGAAAATGCAATGGCTGCCGGAGCTTCGGAAGTATTGGTGAAACCCATTACATTGAGTGCATTGCGCACTTGCCTGAGCAGATTCTTGCCGCAGTTACAGTGGTGATGTTTTAATATTAAGAATAGAGAAATCCCTCATTGCATGATGAGGGATTTCTTTGTATATAGAGAGGATGTGGAACGAATACATAAGTGAAGGGTATTCTATGCTTTTACCTTGTGCTTTTCGGCGTTTATTTTTCTTGTGCTTCCTCTTTTGGGGTTCCTCTTTCCTGCATCTTCCGTTTCACAAATTCTATTTTCAGGTTGGCTTCTTCCATCTCTTTTTTAATCTGGGTGATGGATGACAGCAATTGCGCCAATTCGTAAACGCTGGCTACTGCCTGGCGGTCTGCCGGACTCATAGTGGTAGAATAGGGGCGTTCGCCCTGATAGTTTACTTTGATGTTCTTATCCTTATTTAAATAGAGAAATCCGATAACGTTGCCATCTTCTCCCAACTTATAATCCGCTTTTTCGATCTTCTCGCCTAAATCGGTGGTTTCGTAACTGTCTTTGGAAGCAGGTGTTTCAGCAAAGCTGCCATCGGGAGCAACTACTTTCACGCTGATATGATGAATATTGGACGGACCGCAATAAATAGAGGTCATGGTCATCTGTCCTGCCTCGTTCACTTGGAAGCGGAGGAAGGAGCGGTGTAGGTTCTTCTCCACCACTTGTGAAGGATGCAGGTAATTGCCGATTTTCTGGTATTCGGCATCTTTCTCAAAAGTGAATTTCCCTTTTATGGCATCCACTTCTGCCTGCTTCTTTTGAAGCAGGCTATCCAGATAAACAAGTGTTTTTTCCTGTTCTTTCAGTTCCACTTGCTGCATCAGGCCGATACCTTCACGACGGGCTTCAAAAGCCTTGGGATAGAGTATCTTGATGCTGTCAATTTGTATCTTTGCTTCGTTGTAGTCTCCGCGTTCGAAGGCTTCACGGGCGGTTTTCAGTTTTTCACCGGCCTTTTTCTCTACATTCTCACAAGAGAAGAGCGTGCCGCAGAGGCATGCAAGAAGTATCAGTTTCTTCATAATTGTTGTTCTTATATTAGTGAGGGCAAAATTAGAAATAATATCCGTATCTTTGCAGCCCGAAGCTGCTAAATTAAGTGACAAGCTACCAACTACGGGTGACAAGTACCCTTCGGCATGGTATGTTGTGCCAGTGCCTCGTAGGCTGAAAGCCTTTTATCTTATAGCCCAGGGCAACGCCCTGGGGGATTGAGGCGGTTTTATTCCTGCGCCCTGTAAGGGCATGACAGTACATAATGGGCTTTTGCCCTTACAGGGCGTAGGATTGTGGGGTATTCATTACCCAGGGCGTTGCCCTGGGCTATAAGATAAAAGCCTTACAGGCTTACATATCACCCCGAAAGGTACTTGTCACCTGTAGTTGGTAGCTTGTAATTTAATTTAGCGCGGAGCGCTAAATTACCATTTTTTTAAGATATAGTATATGATAGAGTTGACGGCAGAAGAACTGAAACAACATTTCAGTGACGACATATTCAAGCAAATATCCGAAACGGCAGATGAACTGGGACTGGAATGTTATGCAGTCGGTGGGTATGTACGTGATATTTTCCTGCAACGCCCTTCTAAGGATATTGATGTTGTAGTAGTTGGCAGTGGCATAGAGATGGCCGAGGCACTGGGCAAGCACCTGGGACGCGGGGCACATGTGGCTGTATTCAAAAACTTTGGCACCGCACAAGTGAAATACCGTGGAACGGAAGTGGAATTTGTTGGTGCACGCAAAGAGTCTTATCAACGCGACTCCCGTAAGCCCATTGTTGAAGACGGCACATTGGAAGATGACCAGAACCGCCGTGATTTCACTATCAATGCATTGGCTGTCTGCCTGAACCGAAGTCGCTTCGGAGAATTAGTAGACCCCTTCGGTGGTATCGAAGATTTGAAAGAAAAGACCATCCGCACGCCTCTCGATCCGGATGTTACATTCAGTGACGACCCTCTGCGTATGATGCGTTGCATACGCTTTGCCACTCAACTGAACTTTTATATTGATGACGACACGTTTGAATCCCTGTGCCGCAACAAGGAACGTATTTCCATCATTTCCAAGGAGCGCATAGCGGACGAACTCAATAAAATATTGCTTTCGCCCGTGCCCTCCAAGGGCCTTATAGACTTGGACCGTTCCGGTCTGTTATCACTTATTTTCCCCGAACTTGTGGCTTTGCAAGGAGTGGAAACTCGTAATGGGAGAGCACATAAGGATAATTTTTATCATACGTTGGAAGTGTTGGACAATATCAGCCGCAAGACGGATAACCTCTGGTTGCGCTGGGCTGCCCTGTTGCACGACATAGCGAAACCGGCTACTAAGCGTTGGGAATCGCGGGCAGGATGGACGTTCCATAATCATAACTTCATTGGTGAGAAGATGATACCCGAAATTTTCCGTAAGATGAAACTGCCGATGAATGAAAAGATGAAATACGTGCAGAAGCTGGTGAGTCTGCATATGCGGCCTATCGTGATAGCCGATGATGTGGTGACTGACTCTGCCGTCCGCCGTCTCCTTTTTGAAGCCGGAGATGACATTGATGATCTGATGACATTGTGTGAAGCGGACATAACCTCTAAGAATATGGAACGCAAGCAACGCTTCCTGAATAACTTCCAACTGGTGCGCCAAAAACTGAAAGACCTTGAGGAACGTGACCGTATTCGTAATTTCCAGCCGCCTATCAGTGGGGAGGAAATCATGAAGACTTTCAATTTGGAGCCTTGCCAGCAGGTGGGTGCTCTGAAAAGTGCTATCAAAGATGCTATTCTGGATGGCGTAATCCCCAATGAATACGAGGCTGCGCGCACTTTTATGTTGCAGCGTGCCGAAAAACTGGGATTGAAATATTCTTAATATTTGTCACGGAAATCCGTGACAAATATTTACTCCACATAGTCGCCTTTTTCATCCTTTTAATCTTGTTTTTTGCCCGTTTATCCTGTTAAAAGGCTCTTTAAACAAAAAAAACAAGAATTTGTTGACCGCTTGATAGGAAATTAATGTTTATATTTGCAAATAGTATAAAAATATAAACTGTTATAAACATTGAAAGGTATGGATGAAATGAAAATGTGGTTCCGCCCGATTAAGGGTATTACTCTTTGTTTTGCGGCTGCCCTTTTTTGCAGTCAGGCAATGGCTCAGGTAGAGGCGAAGAGAAGCTTTTCTTCAGCTAAACGTATTACTGCATTCGATAATACGACGTTCTGTACGGCTTTTCTGTCGGATGGTTCTCTGCTGACAATTCGTGATATCCCTATTGTAGATTTGAGAGATGTTGATAAGGTAGCTTTCAATCCGACCGGTAGTTCACTGGCGTTGATGAGGGGAAAGAAGGCTGTCAGCATATACTCTTTCCGTGACCGGAACAAAAAACTCTTCGAACTGAAAGAACAGCGCAAGAGCAAAGAGCTGAAAGGCAGAAAGAATCTGGATTTCCATGTGGCTGGACTGGCAGGTGCCGAGTTGATGAAAAACGCCTCAAAGGGTGATATCGTGTCTGTTGCTATGTGCTATGGTGCTGATGCCCGTAATTTCATTGTATCCAATTCTCTGGGTGAAATCATTATTTATGATACCAAGGAATATCTGCCTCAGGCTTATATTCAGGGAAAAAGCGTAGCTACTTCCTTATCAATGAGTCCCAACAATTACTTCATTGCCGCCGGAACCGGCAAGAACATTGATATCTGGAACTTCCAGACAAAAGAATTGCGCAAATCTATTTCGATGCCTGCCGAAGTGACGGAAGTAGTCTTTTCCACCGATGCTTCACAGATGGCGGCTGTGACAACAGACAAGCGTCTGACTATTTTTGATACGAAGACATGGGACAAGATAGATATTTTCGATAAAATAGGCGGCACCTTGACTTCTCCTTCTTTCCATCCGGAGGGCAAATATATCAGTGTGGTTAAAGATGGAAATTCCATTGTCATCATGAACTTGAAGAACAGTGTGCCCGAACAAACTCTGAATGAAAATCCGGGCGGTATAACGGCCAGCCGTTTCTTTGTGAACAAACAGACGAATGATGTTTTCATGCTTTCCAACCGTGCCAAAGAACTTGTTTTTTGGGACGCTAACGGTCTGAATCCTTTCTTCGGCAAATTGATGGGCAAGGAAGTGGATGCTAAAATGAATGAATGGGTAAAAATGATGCAAGGTGAGTCTTTGGAAGATTATGCTATTCGTGTAAATGACGAAACACGCCTGAAACAACAGCAATTGTTTGCCCAGGAAGTGGCAACGGAACTGGCAGGTGATCGTATCTCTATCGATAATCCTTTTGTGGGTGACTATGATGCTTCCAAGAATATGCTGAACATCGGTTTCAACGCATTACCAGCCATCGCTCTCGAAGTGCCGGCAGGTGAGGTCGGTGACTTTAAGGATGCCAAGAACCTGAAATTTGATAATGCAGTGTACGTGTTGAATGATAAGGATGAATTTGAGCTGGCTTATGTAGAGGTGCGCAATGAGACTACAAACAAGGTATATATCTATGATAATATCGGTCGTACCAAGTTGACGGCTCTCGAGGCAGATGACAACTTTGTTCCGCTGGAAATTATGCAGCAGGCAAGCCGCGAGGAAATTCAGTTGAAAGAAATCAAAGAAGCCGTAATCGAAGAGAAGAAGCAGGATAAGCTGATTACGGAAAACACCCAGATTGACGTGAAGACTGAGGTTGTTCCGGGTGTGGATGCTGACGGTAATAAGATCCTGAACTACAAAGTGGGATATCAATACGAAGTTATCAACAAGGAATTCTCGGCTAAGGAAGACTTCCCGTCAGGTGGTTATAACATTGAACGCTCCAATGCCGCCATGTCTTTGATGAAGATTATCAAGAATGCTTTCGAAGGCGACTTCGCCAAATATCTGTCCGAAGGCAAACAGGTGAAGGTAATCATCACCGGTTCTGCCGATGCAAGTCCTATCCGCGGACGTATCGCTTATAACGGACAATATGGAGAATTTACTGATGAACCTTACTATAAGGACGGTAATCTTGATAATATCACGGTTACGAAAGCCTCAGGCATTACTACCAATGAACAGTTGGCCCTGATGCGTGCGGCAGGTGTGAAGGATTACATTGAAAAGAATGTGACTACACTGGATAACACCAAAAACGAATACGAATATCATGTGGAAGTTGCCAAAGAACGTGGTGGTGAGTTCCGCAAGATTAATGTGGAATTTGTAATAATGAATGCTTTCCCCGTAAAATAATTATCATGAATAAATTTTTTATACTGACAATCATTCTTGTGCTGGGGGCATGGGGAAAGGTAGCGGCGCAAGACGCCGCTGCCGTTTCCAAACGTGCCAACCAGCAATATGTGCTTTTTGAAAGTGAGCGCGATAAAGGAACGAACGTGACTGGTATGTACGGCTATCTGCTGGACAGTTACGAGAACTTCATGAAGGTTGTTGAAGCACCGGATAACGGTCAGTATTTGAGTGGCGCCAAGAACCGCTTGCGTGCTATGTACCCTTATCTGCTGAACGGTGCAGTGTACTACTCCGAACAGAAACAACCGGCCAAGGCTTTGGATTTTGCGGCGGCTTATATCGAGATGCCCCGGTTGAAGATATTCCAAAGTGAATTGCTGCCTAAAGACAACCGTTATGCTTCTGTGGTGTATTATGCGGCAGTATCTGCCTATACTCTGCAAAAGTATTCGCAGGCATTGAAGTATTTTCAGGAATATCTGAATACAGGAACAGACACGCAGCAGAAAGACTGCTATGTGTATATGAGCATGATATACCAGTCGCAGAAGAATTATTCGGAGCAAGAGCGTATTCTTGAGCAGGCTATTGCCAAGTATCCCGTTTCACTCGACTTCCTTTATAATCTGGTGAATGTACATATCGCTACGAATAACATGCCGAAGCTGTTGTCCGCTATCGACCGCATTCTTGAGGTGGATCCCAACAACGACAAAGTGTTGCCTATCAAGGCGCGTCTTTTGGAACGTCAGGGCAAGAATCAGGAAGCGCTTGACATCTACAAACGTCTGTATGCCCTTCACCCCGATAGCTTTGAACTGCTGACCGGACTGGCTCGCGTCAACTTCAATGTGGCTACGGAGATTGTGAACAATGGTGCCACTATTGCCAATGATAATGAATATGCTTTGGTGCGTCAGCGTGCTTCCGGTTATTTGCTGGATGCCAAAGACCTCTTCCTGAAAATCCTGGAAAAAGAACCTTCATCCAAGATGTATATGCAGGGACTGGCGGGTGTATATCAGTACATGGATATGAAAGCGGAATATGAAGTGTTGATGAAAATCGTTTCAGACGGTGCTTCTTATACATCGTTCCCTTCACGTTTGTTGGCTTACAATGAAGCGTTGAAGAAGACCGAAGGAGTGGCCCAGCAGCAAGAAGCAGCTCCTGTACCGGTGGAACCTGCCATGCTGGTGATTCATGTGGACAGCTTTATCGACGGTAATAATAATAAGGTGATAGATGCCGGTGAAAGTTTTGCCGTTCAATTCACGATTGCGAACAATGGACAGGGAGATGCTTATAATATTCGCCTCCGTCTTTCCGAACAGCAGGGATATGATGAATACTTCGATGGTCCCCGCGAATTGGATGGGGGTAACATTCCGGCCGGAACGTCCAAACAATACACTTTCCGCTATCTGGTGAAGAAGGAGATGCCTTCGGCACTGGCTAAGATTAATATCTATGCTTTCGAGGCAAATGGTTTTGATGCAGACCCGTCGGAATTGATTGTGAACACTCAGGAGTATGCCATGCCGCGTTTGCGTGTAGCCGATCATCAGTTCTTTGCTTCCGAAGGTTCGTCCATCACTTTGGGTAAGAATGGCAAACTGACACTTGCCTTGCAGAACTTCGGTACTAAAACCGCCCGCAATGTGAAGCTGAACTTCAAGTTACCGAACAACGTATTTACGACGGATACCCCGGAAATGGTGATAGACAGTATTGCGCCGGGTGATGTGGCCACTTTGGACTATGGCTTCCTGGTGAACAAGCGTTTCGATGGCGATTCCGTTGCTGTAATGGTGAATGTGAGTGAAGATTCCCGCTCTTCTTATCTGAGCGAAGCGTATAAAGTAAAGGTGGGTGAGTATCTGACGGCCTCAAGCACTATCAAGATTGACGGTGCTGTCCGTAAGGCTGTAGACCTCAAGAATGTTTCTCTGGGTCTTACCACCGAGCTGCTGAAAGATATTCCGGTAGGTGCTGTGAACCGTCATCGCTATGCGTTGATTATAGGTAATGAAGATTACAGTATGACCGGTGCCAATGCCGAAATCAATGTACCTTATGCCGTGAATGACGCTATGGTGTTCCGTGAATATTGTGTACGTACGTTTGGCGTGCCCGACGGGCAGTTGAAAGTGGTGCCCAACGCTACGGCGGGTATGATGCATGAACAGCTTGACTGGCTGGTGAACATGGCAAGTACTGATCCCGAAGCTGAACTGATATTCTATTATTCCGGTCATGGTAATAATGATGAGGCTACGAAAGAGCCTTATTTGTTGCCGGTGGACATTACGGGTAAGAATATCCGTCTGGGTATTTCTTTGGGAGACTTGTATAAGCGTCTGGCTACTTATCCGATTAAGGGCGCTTACGTGTTCCTCGATGCTTGTTTCAGCGGTGGTTATAAGAGTGCCGCTCCGTTGCTGGCTCAGAAAGGCGTGCGCGTGGTGCCGAAAGCGGGTCTGCCGCAGGGAAATACGTTGAGTTTCTCATCCAGTAGCGGTGACCAGACTTCCAGCGTTTATCATGATAAGAAGCAGGGATATTACACTTACTTCCTGATTAAGTGCATCAAAGATGCGAAAGGTGACCTGACAATGCGTGAATTGTTTGAGAAGACCAACGCTGAAGTGAAGAAAGCTACTGCCTTGATTGGTAAGATGCAGGAACCGCAGTATATGGTTTCTCCTACATGGTCGGATTGGGCGGACGTGAAGTTGAAGATGCCGGTTCCGTTACAATAAGATTTTCCACCACAGAGGACACAGAGGGCACAGAGTTTTATACTTCTATTCTATAGATAATTATAAAACTCTGTGCCCTCTGTGGTGAAAAAATCAAAAACGTACAGAAACTGATACCTTTTTATTCTTCCGCCTGGAACTTACGGCTTACTTTCATCAGATTGATAGTATAGGTGACAACGTTCTGGGCTTCCTGTATCATTGTCAGATAAACCATGCTGACTTTGATGCTGCCGGACTGGCTTTGGATACGCTGCAATTCTTCACGTTTCAAATGTGATAACTGTCCGTTCAGATCGTTGGCTTTCCGAAGCTCATTTTCAAAATCCTCGTAATCATTGTTTTCCATCTTATGACGGCATACTTGCAGCAAGTAAACGATGTCCTCCGTCACATCCGAGAACTCACCTTTCTGAATGGCATCCAGCGGCTTAAAATTATTATCTATATGTTCGAGGCACGGTTCGCAAAGGCGTCCGATACTATATACCAGTTCGCTGGCAAAGTCATTACCCTGATAATAATAGAGACCTTTCTCCAGCACCGTATTATTATCCAGACGACACATGGCAAGAGTACCTGTACGCTTCATCTGCTTGATGAGCTGCTTTTCAAACTTCACGGCTCCCATAGAACGGCGCAGTCCGCGAAGGTTTTCATGCAAGAAAGCGGTCGTGGTACGTTCCAGATTCTCTTCTGTAAATGCCAGAATCTTCACCAATTCTTCACGGGTATGTTTGCGCAATAATTCCAGAATCTCTGTATTGTCGCTACTTTGCATTAATTGCTTGATTGTCTCATTACCTTTTTCTTTGGCTTTACGCTTCTTGTACATCACTTGGCTTCGGATTAGTGAGAATATTGCCAAGCCAATCAGCGCGATGATAGCGAATGTGCCTCCGAAATGAATGACCATAGCCACGAAGAAACAGATGGTGAATGCAGCTCCGGCGGTAATGAACCAGCCTCCGATGACGCTCAGCACTCCCGTGATACGGAATACGGCGGAATCACGTCCCCAGGCACGGTCGGCGAGCGATGTACCCATGGCGACCATGAAAGTTACGTAAGTAGTGGAAAGGGGCAGCTTCAGTGAAGTTCCTAATGCGATGAGCAGACCGGCCAATACGAGGTTTACCGAAGCGCGTACCAAGTCGAATGCTGCACCGTCGGCAATGATGGCCTCATCCTTGCGGAAGCGTGTGTCGAGCCAGCGTTTCATGCCTTCAGGCATTGTTTTGGATATCCCGTTGGATAGCGTCATGCTGAAGCGTACCAATGTGCGGGCGATAGGTGTGCTTCCGAAGTTTTCTTCTCCTTCGTCCTGGCGGGCAAGGTCTACGGAAGTCTTGATTACATTATGTGCTTTTTTTGAAGTGCAGAGAGCATATACCATGATGACACCTGCTCCGAAGAGGAAATACCAGGGTGTCTTGGCGGGACCGAGAAGTGAAGTCATCAGGAAGCCGTCCGGTGAGGCACCCGTTCCATTGGTAGTGAAATCGATGAATGAAGAATATCCGGCCAAAGGTACACCGATGAAGTTCACCAGGTCATTGCCGGCAAAGGCGAGTGCCAGTGCGAAGGTACCCAGCAAGACTACTACTTTGAACACATTCACTTTAAGCCAGTGTAATATCTGCATCAGCACGGTGAAGAATGCAAAACTGATACCGATGAGCATTGCTGTATTGTCTTGTATCCATTGCTTGTTTTCGGCAGTCATGAATGAGCTGTCTTTCAAACCTTTTATCAACATGAAGTAGATGATGGATGTAACGGCGATACCTCCGAAAATGGCAATGCTGTATTTCATCTTTTTCTTGTAGTTGAAAGTAAACACAACACGTGCCAGCCATTGCACCAGCATACCGAAGAAGAAAGCGATGGCTACGGACACAAAGATGGCCATGATGACGGATAGTGCCTTGTCGGTGTTGATGAGATCGCCAAGTCCCAGTGTGTCACTACCGTGTACTTTGATGAGTGCCAGTGCGAAAGTACCTCCCAGTAGTTCGAATACCATTGATACTGTGGTGGAGGTCGGCATACCCATTGTGTTGAAAACATCCAGCAACACGACGTCCGTTAGCATCACGGCAAGCAGGATGCACATGATTTCGGCAAAGTAGAAGTGTTGTGGCTGGTAGATGCCGTGTCGGGCGATGTCCATCATCCCGTTGGACAACGCTGCACCGATGAATACGCCTATACCGGCGATAAACAACACGGTTTTGAAAGAAGCAGCCTTTGCACCGACTGACGATTGGAGAAAGTTGACTGCATCATTACTGACGCCCACGATAAGGTCGAACACCGCGAGGACGAACAGGAAGATGACAATACATAGATAAATAGTTTCCATAATGATGTATTTTATTTCTGGCTGCAAAGGAACGCAAATCGTGTTGCAGGGAAATGTCATACATGTTACAGAAGTGTTACAAAATAAGTTCTCAATTTATCCGGGATCTTCAATCTTTGATTTAAGAAGTTCGTAGAACGTGTATTGCGAGCGTACCTTTTCTTTCTGCGGGTGGGCTGATTTCCAGCAGTTACGCAGGTTCTCGTCCACGAAGCAGGCTTTGCGCTTGTCCGCAAGCTGGATAGAAAGCATATCAACCAACTCCTGTTTTAATTCCGGATCCAGTATAGGGGTGACGGCTTCAATACGGCGGTACAGATTACGTCGCATCCAGTCCGGTGAGCCGAGGAATAGTTTCGGGTTGCCGCCATTGCCAAAATACCAGATACGGGCATGTTCCAGGAAAGTATCTACAATACGTGTTACACGGATGTTACGACTGTATGACTGGCCTGGTATCAGGCAGCAGATTCCCCGCACAATCAGGTCTATCTCGACTCCGGCTTGCGATGCTTCATACAGGCGGTCTATCATGGTGGGGTCTTGCAAGGCGTTCATCTTCAAGATGATCCGGCCGTTTTTTCCTTTCCCGGCCAGTTCTATTTCATGGTCGATGAGGCGGTTCAGTTCCGGTATCAGATTGAAGCGTGCCACCAACAGACGGTGAAATACCGGATTTTCCTTTCCCTGCAAAGTGCGGAATAGATTATACAGATCGTTGACAAGTATAGGGTTGGAGGTGAACAAACCGCTATCGGCATAAAGCGTAGCAGTCTTTTCATTAAAGTTTCCGGTACTGATGTAAGCATAGCTGGTTAGTTTCTTACCTTCTTTGTTGCGGCGCAAAACAAGGGCTACTTTGGCGTGTACTTTCAACTTAGGTATACTATATATAATGTTGATACCCGCAGCTTTCATCATTTCGGCGGTGGCGAGATTGTTCTCTTCGTCGAAACGGGCTTTCAGCTCTACAAATACGGTGACCTTCTTTCCGTTTTGTGCTGCGGCTATCAGCGTATTGATTACGGCCGAGTTTTCCGCAACCCGGTATTGTGTTACCATGATTTCGCGTACGGTAGGTTCGTGCACCGCTTCGTACAGGAAATGAATGAAATGCTCGAATGAGTGATAGGGATAGTGCAACAACAAGTCTTTCTTTTCCACATACTGGAATATGGATTCCCGCTCATTGAGGCAAGTCAACTTCATGGGTTGCGGTTTCCGTATGGAGTGTATATTCGGGTTGGGGTTGGGCAGATGGCGCAAGTCTTCCAGGTTGAGGTGCTTGTCGCCCGGCACCAGTTCACGGCGGTCTATGCGGAAAGCGTCCACCAGGAAATCGAGGAAATCCTGCGGCATGGCACGGTCGTATACAAAACGGCAGACATCTCCTATCTTGCGTTTTTTCACCTTGGTCTTCACCTGCTCGATGATTTCGGAAGTGTTGGCGGCATCATCTATCAGGATATCCGCATCGCGCGAAATCTTGATGGAGTAGCTGCTGTCCACCTCATAGCCGGGAAAGATGGTGTCGATGTTCGCCTTGATGATATCTTCAATAAACATGAGATAATAGTTCCCTCCGACTTTGGGCAATTCTATGAAACGGGGCACTTTGCTGTACGGCTGTTTCATGACGAAGTATTGAGCTTCTCCCTTTTTTCCATTCTCTCCTTTCGGAAACAAGCGTACAGCAAGATACAGACGGTTATCCCGCAGGAACGAGACTATCTTATCTTTGGAGACGGGCACGGGCTGGAGATACGGGAAAATCTCTTCCCGGAAGAAACGGCGTACAAAGTCGTGATGGAATGGCTCCACGTTGCGGCTCTGATAGAAGATGATATGGTTCTTTTTCAGTGCAGGAAGTATTTTCCGTTCGTAAATACGTATACGGTCTTCCATTTGGCGGTTTACTTCCAGATTGATAGCATCCACCAGTTCGATGGCCGACTGCACGGTTTCTTCGTCACTTTGTGCGGCGCCGGTGGCTATCGCCTTATGGTCCGCCACACGTATTTTATAGAATTCTTCCAGGTTGGACGAGTAAATGGAAATGAAGTTAATTCGCTCATACAGAGGCAGACTGTCATCTTCCGCTTCCAGTAGTACGCGGTAGTTGAATGACAGCCAACTTATGTCCCGTTTGAAATATCTGTTCTCCATAATTTCTTTAGTTGACAAAGATTTCCCCAAATATAGTTACCTTTGCACAGATAAACAAAAGAAAAATGACAAAAGTTGGTTTATTATCCGATACGCACGGATATTGGGATGAAAAGTATCTGCAATATTTTGAGACGTGCGATGAAATCTGGCATGCCGGTGATATCGGTTCGCTGGAAGTGGCCCGGAAGTTGGCGGCGTTCCGCACTTTCCGTGCCGTGTATGGCAATATAGACGGGCAGGATATCCGTGCCGTCTATCCGCAAATCAACCGTTTCACTGTCGACGGCGCTGAGGTGCTCATCAAGCATATCGGCGGCTATCCGGGCAATTACGACCCCTCCATCCGGGGAAGTATTCTGGTGCGTCCGCCTAAACTTTTCATTAGCGGACACTCGCACATCCTGAAGGTGAAGTATGATAAAACGCTGGATATGCTTCACATCAATCCGGGTGCGGCAGGCATCTCCGGATTCCATAAGGTGCGTACTATGGTGCGTTTCATCATAGACGGCGGAACGTTCAAAGACCTTGAAGTTATAGAACTGGCGGGCTGATTTATGCTTTATTATTTTGTCATGTTATAATTTTTTCTGAAATTTGTAGCGCAAAAACAGGCAATGCATCAGCATTAAAAATAAATAATTTATTTTGTACTGCATCCGCTTTACATTATTTTTGCAATCTGAATAGATTTACGAGAGCCGTGGGGCGTGGTCCTCCTTCTTATTTTATTCTATATTTGTATCAACCGAAAAAAGAACTGAAATATGAAAGGAATTATTCTTGCCGGTGGCAGCGCCACCCGTCTTTACCCCTTGTCTAAGGCTATTTCCAAGCAAATTATGCCGGTTTATGATAAACCGATGATTTATTATCCGCTTTCCACGCTCATGCTGGCGGGGATACGCGAAGTGCTGATTATCTCCACTCCACGTGACTTACCCATGTTCCGCGAATTGCTCGGTACGGGAGAAGAACTGGGAATGTCCTTTTCTTATAAGATACAGGAGAAGCCCAACGGTTTGGCGCAGGCTTTCGTGCTGGGTGCCGAATTTCTGAACGGTGAACCGGGTTGCCTTATTCTGGGTGACAATATGTTCTACGGTCAAGGTTTCTCTGCCATGCTGAAACGTGCCGCTTCTATCGAAAAGGGAGCGTGCATCTTCGGTTATTATGTGAAGGACCCGCGTGCATACGGTGTAGTAGAATTTGATGCGGATGGAAAGGCTATCTCCCTCGAAGAAAAACCTGAGCACCCCAAGAGCAACTATGCAGTTCCCGGCCTTTACTTCTACGACTCTACTGTCACCGCCAAGGCTGCCGCTCTCAAACCTTCTGCCCGTGGCGAATATGAAATCACCGACCTTAACCGCCTCTACCTGGATGAAGGTACGCTGAAAGTGGAAATCTTCGGCCGTGGTTTTGCCTGGCTCGATACGGGTAACTGCGACAGCCTGCTGGAAGCGAGCAATTTTGTGGCTACCATACAGAACCGTCAGGGTTTCCGTGTAAGCTGTATCGAAGAAATAGCCTGGCGTAAGGGTTGGATTAATGTCGACCAGCTTTATCGTCTTGGCGAACAACTTGGCAAAACGGAATATGGTACCTACCTGATGGATCTTGCCAACTCCTACCGCTAAGCAATTGACAATTGATAATTAACAATTAATAATTAGATACATGAAGACTTATCTCGTAACCGGTGCCGCCGGATTTATCGGTGCCAACTATATCAAGTACATCCTGGCCAAACACGATGATGTGAAAGTGGTCGTACTTGATTCCTTAACCTATGCCGGAAACCTTGGTACTATCGCCAATGACATTGATGACGAACGTTGTTTCTTTGTGAAAGGCGACATCTGCGACCGGGTACTTGCCGACGAACTGTTTGCCAAATTCAAGTTTGACTATGTGGTGAACTTTGCTGCCGAAAGTCATGTGGACCGCAGCATCGAGAACCCGCAGCTTTTCCTGGTTACCAACATTCTGGGTACGCAAAACCTGCTGGATGCCGCCCGTCGTGCCTGGGTGACAGGTAAGGATGAGAATGGTTATCCCACTTGGCGTAAAGGTGTGCGCTATCATCAGGTTTCTACGGACGAGGTGTACGGTTCACTGGGTGCCGAAGGCTACTTCACGGAGCAAACCCCGCTTTGCCCGCACAGCCCTTACAGTGCTTCGAAGACCAGTGCGGATATGGTGGTAATGGCTTATCATGATACTTATAAGATGCCGGTGACTATCACCCGCTGTTCCAATAACTATGGTCCCTATCACTTCCCCGAAAAGTTGATTCCGTTGATTATCAAGAATATTCTGGAGGGAAAGAAACTTCCCGTTTACGGTGACGGAAGCAATGTGCGCGACTGGTTGTATGTGGAAGACCACTGCAAGGCTATCGACCTCGTGGTTCGCGAAGGCGTTGAAGGTGAGGCTTACAATGTAGGAGGGCACAATGAGAAGACCAATCTTGAAATTGTGAAGCTGACTATCGCTACCATCCATCGCCTGATGACGGAAAATCCGGAGTACCGCGAAGTACTGAAGAAGAAAGTAAAAGGTGAAGACGGCCAGATTGATATCAGCTGGATTAATGAAGACCTGATTACTTTCGTAAAAGACCGTCTCGGTCACGACCAACGCTATGCCATCGACCCGACAAAGATAACCAACGCTTTAGGCTGGTATCCCGAAACGAAGTTTGAAGTCGGCATCGTGAAGACTATCGAATGGTATCTGAATAATCAGGACTGGGTGGAAGAGGTGACCAGTGGTGATTATCAGCATTACTATGAAAAGATGTACGGGAAAAGGTAACTTGTCGTTACTTTACTTTATATTTAACGAAGTGAACCCCGAAAGTTGGACAAAAAACTTTCGGGGTTCACTTCATTCTGACACAACCTCATTCTTTTTTTGGGGGGAGGCTTTATTGTTTCTCAGCCTTGCTTGCGTTGCAGTTCCAGCATGATTTCATCCACCACATAAGCATCGCTCATCAAGTGGAGCCCGTAGCGTGGGTCATGAATCATGGTGCAGACATCGCTATCATAGAATACGCCGAGCGCGCGCTCCGGTTCTATTTCGAGGCGTTCGGCCAGCATCATGATGATTCGAGCTATCTTGCGCCAAAGCAGGATTTCGTTCATAATGTGTCTCCTTCCTCTTTAGATGCATTGTCAGGTGTCTCCCAGTTTTGCAGGGTTTCTGTTATATCATCGGCTACCAGTCTATGCTTTGTGTATGCAATAAGCCGTAGAACTTGAGTACCCGCTTCTTGATGAGTTCTTGTTTTTCCAACCTCCTCCGCATCTCAGCGGGAGTAATCCCCATCTTCTTTGCTCCGGCTTCTATGGCCAGTACGACGAAGTGGATGCGGTCGGCTTCGGGCGTTGATTGATATTTTTCCATACTGTAATCTCCTATTTACTGTAAACACAGGCAAAGATAAGAATGTTTGTCCAGAAATTGCATTCGGCTGCCGATAAAGATTCTTCAGGACGACAGCGCCACTGCCAGCAGTAATCCCAACAATAGCATATTGCGTGATGTTTCGCCCAGTATGCGGTTCAGTTTCTTCCCGCTACGGATGCGTACCATCTTGCGCCATGTCAGTATATGCAGAGAGAGGTAGACGCAAGGAGCCCAGATGAACTCGGTCAGCGTCAGACTGCCGGTGTGTACGAACCAGAAACAGAGAAGCGTCGCGATGATGCCGAGCCAGAGATAAAAGTATCTTCCGAAGCGTTCGCCGAAACGGACGATGAGCGTCCGTTTTCCGCTGAGGGCATCCTGCTTCCGGTCGCGGTAATTGTTCACCACCAGTAGCGTATCTATCACTAATCCGCTGATGACTGAGGCTACGATGACACTCGGCGTAAGTGTATAAGCCTGCACATAGTACGTTCCTCCCACGGGGACAAATCCGAAAAATACGAGTACCAGCAAATCTCCCCAACCCTGATAGGAGAGGATGGCGGTGTACAGAAAGGCGAATATCACACAGAACATCCCTAATACAATCAGTTCCCATCCGCCGTGGGGCAACCGCCCCCAACTCTGATTTAAGATTCCCAGGCCGATGATGCAGGAGAGGATGATGGTGATGCCGATACCCCATTTCATGGCATCCGGTGTAATCCATCCCTGTGCGCAGGCGCGTTCTGGGCCGAGGCGGTCTTCGCGGTCGGAGCCTTTCAGATAGTCGAACAAGTCGTTGATGAAGTTGGCGGCAATCTGCATGCCGCAGGCGAAGAGGAGGCACAGCAGGGCAGGTATCATTTGAAACTGTCCGTCGGAAAATGCCAGTGAGGTACCTATCAGTACCGGGATGATTGCTCCTGTCAGAGTCTTGGGACGGGCGGCGAGGAGCCAGGCGTAAAGTGAATTCTGTTTAATCTCTTTCATAGGCGTGTTTCTTTTTTATGGGGAGATGATTGGTCCTTTTAGGTGGCATTGTTGTTTCTGTTAGTCCCCATTAAGGGGCATTACGGTTCCCATTAAGGGAAACCGTCGTTCCCATTGTAGGAAACCGTCGTTCCCATTGTAGGAAACTGTCGTTCCCATTGCAGGAAACTGTCGTTCCCATTGCAGGAAACCGGCATCTCTTTCCTGCGAAAACAACAAGAAGCTTAATGCACTGATAAACAATCATCTGTCAACCTATCGACAAAGATACGGAAAATGCTTATCTTTGTATCCGTTATGATGAAGAATTTGATTTATTTATGCCTCGTTTCGGCTCTGTTTCTCTCTTCCTGTAAGTCGAACAGGAGTCTGACTTCCTCCCTGCCTTCGCAAATATCGGCAGAGGATAGCGTTCGGATTGTCAACACCAAGATTAGCTCTTCTAAAAAAGGCTCCGGATATAGTGGCATCAGCCGGGTGAGAACTTATGAGTTTACCCACCCCGATGTACCGGCCGCTTTTGATGGCTTCCGTATCGCTTTCGTGTCCGACCTGCATTATAAAAGTCTTTTTAAAGAGAAAGGATTGAATAATCTGGTGGAACTGCTTCGGGAGCAACAGGCCGATGTGTTGCTGATAGGCGGTGACCTGCATGAAGGTTGTGAATACGTGCCGCCCGTCATTGCCGCCCTTGCTGAGGTAAAGACCCCAATGGGCGCGTATGCCGTACTGGGTAACAATGATTACGAGGCTTGTTACAGCGATATTGTCCGTGAGATGAATAAGCGCGGCCTGCACTTGCTGGAACATAAAGTCGATACGCTGAAGCGGAATGGAGAAGAAATCCTGATTGCCGGCGTGCGCAACCCTTTCGACCTGAAGAAGAACGGCACGTCTCCTACACTCGGTCTTTCTCCGAAAGATTTCGTCATCCTGCTGACGCATACACCCGACTATGCCGAGGATATCCCCATTACCAACACCGACCTGGTGCTTGCAGGACATACCCACGGCGGGCAGGTTACTTTATTCGGCCTGTATGCTCCCATACTTCCGTCCCATTACGGGCAGCGGTTCCGTACCGGATTGGAATACAACTCACAACTTACACCGATGATTATAACCAACGGTATCGGTACGTCCAACAAGAACATCCGTCTCTTTGCCCCCAGCGAGGTGGTAATGATTATACTGCATCGGCAAAAAGACTGATATCTTTTGTGTGCTCACTCGCCGGGCAAGAGTACGACACCTAACTTCTTTTTGCCGTCCATCTTCACTGTTACAGGCTGTTCGAAGCAGATATGACGCAGGTATTTGCTTTCATGTACGGCGGGTTGTGCATTCAGGAAATCCTGATTGTACACGCCATCGTTCATAAAGGCATTGATGGTGAAGTAGCCAACTCCGAAAGAAGTCAGGTTCTGGAAGAAGTGGGTTCCCTGGCTGGGATCTACGCGATAGTTTGTCAGTCCGGCTTCCACAATGACGCGGGCGGCACTGATGTGCGGCCACTTCACCGGAATACCGAGCCACGTGTCGCTGCTTCCCCAACGGCCGGGACCTACCAATACATAATTCTTTCCTTCGTCGAGGAATTGCTGGTTCAGTTTCTCTATCTCCCAGGCAATCTCCTGATTGTGCGAAGCGCTGTAATCATCGGTCTTCACATAGATAACGTCATAAATATCATTCATGATCCCGTGTCCGAGGGAGTTGTTGGAACGGAGCAGAACCTTATCGTCCGGTATGGTGGTGAGGTCTTCGTCCAGCATTTCCTTAGTGTCCACAATGGGGCGCACTTGCAGGAGGTAGAAAGTACCGCTTTTATCCTTCTCACGACTCATGGTAGCGGCAAATTCAATCTCAACGGGACGGCGCATTTCCTGTTCACCGTATTTCAATACTAACTGGAGAATACGGGCAAGAGGGAAGACATCGTGTTGCAGGATATTGGCAAAGGTGATGACTTTGCGTCCGTCGGGGTACAGGCCGTCGCGGATAATCTGGTCGTAAGGATCGTAGGTGGAGGCGATATAATTCAGCGCACCGTCTTTCTCCGCTTCTTTTACGTGTAGTTTCAGCAGATTGAACCCGTCGTCCATAGAGAAGTCATGCCCGGCATTTTTCAGGTCGAGGGCATAGAAACGGGTTTGCGTCTCTTTCAGCGCTATCTCCATTTCACTGGTTTGCAATACCTGATGGGGATGATAGGGCGAGAAACGGAGCGTCATACCTCCGTCTACAATATATTTTCCCAGACCGAGGGCAAGGTTCACGGTACCTTCTTCGGCTTTCTCGTCACCGATGGGGTAGTAGTTCAGCGAACGGGCCACGCCGGACATGCTGGGATAGTAGCGGTCGCCATACTGGTTGCCGACAACTTCCTGCAAGATGACCGCCATCTTTTCCTGGTCGATGACGTTGCTTGTGGCCTGCATATAAGCCTTGCTGTCGCGGAAATAAACCGAAGCATATACTCCTTTGATGGCATCGGACAGCATACGGAGCATTTCATATTTATCGTCCAGATAGGGAATCATATAGGTATTATAGATTCCGGCAAAAGGCTGATAGTGCGAGTCCTCCAACAAAGAAGACGAACGGATGGCGAGTGGCGACTTCACCACATCGAAGAAGGTGAAGAAGTCTTCCACCAGTCGGTCGGGCAGTTTGGCTTTCAGGAAGTAGCGCAGAATCAGGTCGTCGTCGGCATCGGAGAGGGCCACCTGATACAGATTATTCATCTCCATAAATTCGTCGAAGACATCCGTGCAGAGCACTACCGTCTTGGGGATGGCGACGCGGGCATTGTCGAACTCTTCAAATTCGGGATGATGCTTCACCATATTGTCAATGAAAGCAAGACCACGGCCTTTACCTCCCAACGAACCGTCGCCGATGCGGGCGAAGTTGGAGTAGCGGTCGAAACGGTCGCGCTTGAACACGGCTACCACACCCTGGTTCTTCATCTTACGGTATTTCACGATGGCTTCGAAGATGATTCTGCGGTGGGCATCCACATCCTGAAGACTGTTCCAGGTGATGGGTTTCAAGAACTCAGCTACCGGAAACATGGCGCGCGAGTAGAGCCAGCGGCTGACGTGATTGCGGCTGATGTGATAGAGGAACGACTCTGCCGGTACGGCAAAGAGGATATTCTGCAATTCTTTCAGGTTCTTCACGCGGGCAATTTCTTCCAGCGTGTCGGGATTGCGGAAGATGAAATCACCGAAACCGAAGTTGTCCGATACGATGCGGCGCAGGTCCACGTCCATCTTTTTCGAGTTCTTGTCGATGAAGGCGGCACCGTACTTGGAGGCATAGAGCGCATTCTCTGATTCGGACGATTGGATGATGAGCGGCACGAACGGATCTTGCTTGCGGATGGCGGCACAGAGCTTGATGCCGGCAAGCCCATCCTTCTCACCACGCTCCACACGGGGAAAGCGGACGTCAGTAATCACACCTAATATATTATTCTTATATTTTTCGTAGATACTGGTAGCCTCTTCATAAGTGCGGGCCAATACTATTTTAGGACGTCCCCTCATTCGTAGCGTCCGCTGGTGGGCATTCAGCGCCTCGGTACTGAACTCCTGGCTTTGTTTTAACACGAATTTATAGAGATTGGGCAGTATGGACGAATAGAACCGGATGCCGTCTTCCACCAACAGAATGAGCTGCACACCCACTTCATTGACATCGTGTTCCAGATTCATCTTGTCCTCTATCAGTTTGATGATGGATACCAGCAAATCCGTGTTGCCCAGCCAGCAGAATACGTACTCGAAAGCACTCAAATCCTCGTTGGCAATGCGCTTGGTGATGCCGTGGCTGAAAGGTGTCAGTATCACTACCGGAATTTGCTCGTACAGGCTCTTGATGTGGCGCGCCACGTCGAAGCTCTCGTTATCTCCCGTTCCCGGCATACAGATGATGAGGTCGAACGGTACGGTGGAGAGCTGTGCCAATGCCTCCTCGCAGGTGGATACCTGGGTGAAGCGTGGCGGATAGCGCAGGGAAAGTGAAGTATACTCGTTGAATATCTTTTCATCGATACGTCCGTCGTCTTCCAGCATGAAAGCGTCGTATGGATTAGCAATCAGCAGGATGTTGAAAATGCGTCGCGTCATGAGATTGGCGAACTGCGTATCTTTAAAATAAAGCTGGTTTAATTTAAGCTTGCTGAGCATGGCTTATCACGGTTTATTGGTTTGATAGGCAAAAGTAATAGAAATCAAACCTATTTGGATAGTTTTTCAACCACTTTTTTTATATTTGTCTGTATTATTGCAGCAGTTAAAAGGCGAGTATTATGAAATACAACTATATTATGCTAAAGCGCATACTCTTTTTATTACTATTTATTTCGTTATATATCGGTTTGTTTGCCGGTTCTTTCCGGCATCTGAACATCCGGGAAGGATTGAGCAGCAGGCAGACTTACCAGATATGTAAAGACTCGACAGGCTTTATTTGGGTCTATACCCGTATGGGAGTGGATCGTTATGACGGAAATGAAATCAGACACTATACACTGAATGAGACGATAGAGTCCATAGACCAAGTTCTGTCATTCACCGTTATGGATGTGGATAAGAAAGGTCGTCTTTGGGTTGCACTGCGGAACGGCAGAATATACTGTTATGACAAGTTGAGGGATGCTTTCTGTTTGCAGGCGGACCTGTCCCGATTCATATCGTTTCCGGTGCTGAACGGCATGGAGTTTGAAGGAGAGGAAGGTTTGTGGCTGTCCACATCCACAGGTGTGTATTACTGGGATAAGGCGACTGATGTTCTGTCTCCGGCGGGCTTTACCGGCGAATGGACCAACTGCATCATCAGAGCGGAAAATGACGCTTTCTTTGTGGGTACCAATACGGGAGTTTATAGGATGAAAAGAACGGGAACAGCCTGTCAGTTATCAA
>UMIN01023021.1_pt1 | contig 28236 bp, 20 predicted proteins | sample 1965811 | NCBI WGS metagenome assembly UMIN01 (sample SAMEA4836123, study PRJEB28245) | human gut metagenome | biome: gut microbiome; material: fecal sample | place: Denmark | collected 2008
TATGGTCTGGCTCAGTGGGAGTACGCTGAGTCCGTTGATTGGATCAACGAGAACCTGAACACCTATGACATGAACGTGGACGCTGCCATTGAGCTGCTGGAGGCTGACGGCTGGACCCTGAATGCTGATGGCACTCCCTACTCCGGCGAGGGCACCCGTTACAAGGATGTCAACGGTGAGTTGAAGCCTCTGGTAATCACCTGGTGCAACTCCGAGGGCAACCCCGTTTCCGAGCTGCTGGCCACCATGCTGCCCGAGAACATGGCTCAGGCTGGTATGGAACTGCAGCCCACCACCACCGACTTCGCTACTCTGCAGAATGGTATCATGCATACCGGTGACACCATCTACAACATGTACAACCTGGCTACCGGTTTTGCTACCGCCAGCTCTCCCTGGTACTACTTCTCCAGCGACGAGGCTTGGATGGGCAGCTACAACAACAACTGGATCGCCGATCAGGAACTCAACGACGCTGTGGTTCCCATGAAGAGCATTCCCTATGACGACCATGATGGCTGGCTGAGCGCTTGGCAGAACTTCATCAAGGTTTGGAATGAGAAGCTTCCCAACATCCCCCTGTACTCCGACGAGTACTATGACTTCTACTCCACCCGCGTTCAGGGTTGGGAGAACACTGCCACCTGGGGCTGGCAGAACGCTGTTCTGGATGCTTGGGTTACCGAGTAAAACCAACAATAAAATGTGCCTTTAGAAGAGTCCGGCGGACCCCTTATGCTGGGGACCGCCGGTTCTTTTAAAACAAGCAACTATGTGAATAGGGGGGAAAATGTGTGGGAAAAGGCAGATATCTGCTGAAGAGATTTATTTATATCGTCTTCGTTTTCTTCATCATTTCCATTTTGATGTTTTTCATCTATAAAATCATGCCTGGCGATCCTGTCACCATGATGCTGGGCGATGCCAAAACCAATATGCGGCCCGATCAGTACGAACAGCTCTACGAAAAGACTAAAGAGAGCCTGGGCCTCAACGACAGCTTGGTGGTGCAGTATTTCCATTGGATCTTCAATATGCTCACCGGCAACTTTGGCTATTCCACTCAATATAAGCAGCCGGTTATCAACATGATCGGCACGCCCATGGGCAACACTTTGATGCTCAACCTGTCCTCTATGATCCTCACCTTCCTCATTGCACTGCCTCTGGGCATTGCAACTGCCGTGCGCCGCAACACTGTGTTCGACAAGGCAGTACAGGTGATCACCATTGTAGGTTACAGCTTGCCCGCCTTTATTATCGCACTGTTGGCCATTTTCGCTTTTTCCGTAAAGATCCCCATCTTCCCCATCAGCGGTGTTCGTACCGCCGGGTTTGAGGGGAATGCCCTTCAAACGGCTCTGGATACGGCCTGGCATATGGCCTTGCCCATGCTGGTCATGTCTATCTCCGGTATCGGCAGCATCACCCGGTACGTGCGCGCCGCCATGATCGACGTGCTGCGCATGGACTATATCAAGACTGCCCGTGCCAAGGGTCTTCGGGAAAAAGTGGTCATTTATGTCCACGCCTTCCGCAACGCCTTAATCCCTGTGGTGACCATCGCCACCGGATGGGTGGTTTCTCTGTTCGGCGGATCTATCGTCATTGAGAACGTGTTCCTGTGGCCCGGCCTTGGTCAGACTTTGATCAACGGCCTGATGCAGCGGGACTTCTCTGTGGTCTTGACCATGCAGATGTTCTACGTGGTGCTGTCTCTTACGGGCAACGTCATCATGGACATCGCCTACACCATCGTGGATCCCCGTGTCCGCCTTGAGAACTGAGAGGAGGGAAAAACGTGGCAAAAAAATCGATTTTTGGCAAACGGAAGTCCACTGCCGCCGCTGCTGCTCAGCGGATGGTAATGGGCGGCATGCCCCAGGAAGAAGACGAGTTGATGCAGAGCCCTATACGCATGGTCGTACAAAGCTTCCTGCATGACAAGGTAGCTATGACCGGCCTGGTACTGTTTCTGCTTATTTTCCTGTGCTGCATTGTGCTGCCGTTCTTCTATCCCATTGACTTGTACTATCAGGACGTCACCCAGGCCAATGTAGCTCCTGGTTTCGGCCTGCTGCAAGTGCCCAGCCAGCTTCAGGGCAATGCCCAGATGGTCTCCTCCGGCAGCACCTTCTCGGTAGGCATTGACAAAGACGGCAAAGTTTACGAATGGGGAACCTTCCCCACGGAAAAACTGAAGAAGATCCCCTCCTCCTCGGAGATGGGAACACTCACCCAGATCTCTGCTGGTCTGGATCACGTGCTGGCCGTCAACGACAAGGGACAGATCTTCACTTGGGGCAACGATCGTATGGGCCTTGCCCAGATCCCTGTGGAACTGGAAGTGGCTCCCCAGCCCATCAAGCAGATCGCCGCAGGCTATCAGATCTCTCTCGTTCTGACGGAAAGCGGCCGGCTGTACAACTGGGGCAGCACCTATCTGCTGAACATCACTGTTCCCAGCGAAGTGCAGGGCAACATTGCAAAGTTCGGCGTCAACACCAACATCGTGATGGTCCTTACCAACGACGGTGAAGTGGTACCCCTTTCCAACAAGGCATCCGCTTTCACCAACATCCCTGAGGAAATTCAGGGAGACGTGGTGGATCTGGCCCTCACTGATGAGAGCGCCGCAGCGGTGACCAGCGACGGTACTGTTCACCTGTGGGGCAATAACGTCAAGGGTTCTATGAACATTCCCGAAGAAATTCAGGGACATGTCACTTCTATCAGCGCTGGACGTTACCACTACTCCGCCATTCTGGATGACGGCACTGTGGTCTCCTGGGGCGATAACAACTTTGGCCAGGCCAATGCTCCCTCTTTCTCCAGCACGGTTTCCACCGTTTCTTCCGGTTATTACAGCAGCTATGCGATCACTGAGGACGGTTCCGTGAAGGGCTGGGGCCTGAAGGGTTACCTGATGGGCACCGACAACATGGGCCGTGATGTATTCCGCCGTATGATCGTTGGCGGCCGTATGACCATGACCGTGGGCGCCATCGCCGTGATCATCTCCACCCTCATCGGTGTGCTGGTGGGCGGCATCTCCGGGTACAAGGGCGGCAAGCTGGACAACCTGCTGATGCGTCTGACGGAGATCGTCTCCTCTGTGCCGTTCCTGCCCTTCTGTATCATCCTTTCCAGCATCTTGGGCAACAGCATCAATGAGACCCAGCGTATCATCCTGATCATGTTCATCTTGGGTCTGCTGTCCTGGCCCGGTATCGCCCGTCTGGTGCGCGGCAGCGTGCTGGCCGAACGTGAACAGGAATTCGTCACAGCGGCTAAAGCTCTGGGTGTGAAGGAATTCGGCATTATTTTCCGGCACATCCTTCCCAATATCATCACTGTGATCATCGTCAACGCCACCTTGGACTTTGCCACCTGCATGCTGACTGAGTCCTCCCTGTCCTTTATCGGCTTCGGCGTCAGCGAGCCCAATGCCACTTGGGGCAACATGCTCAACGGCGCCCAGAACGGACAGGTTATCGAGAACTACTGGTGGCGGTGGGTATTCCCGTCCCTGGCACTGGGCATCTGCACCATCAGCATCAACTGTGTGGGCGATGGCCTGCGTGACGCTATCGACCCCAAAGCGAAAGAGAGGTGAGCCGACATGAGTTTACTGGAAGTTAAAAATCTTCACACCTATTTCAAAACGAAAAAAGGCGTTGTCAAGGCGGTAAACGATGTGACCTATTCCCTGGAGGCCGGCAAAACCCTGGGTATTGTGGGCGAATCCGGCTCTGGTAAAAGCGTGTCCGCCATGAGCATTATCAAGCTGCTGGACGGCAACGGCTGGATCGACAGCGGCGAGATCACTTTCGACGGAAGAGACATTCTCCATGCTTCCGACAAGGATATGTACCACATTCGCGGCAACGAGATCTCCGTGATCTTCCAGGAGCCTATGACCTCCCTGAACCCGGTGTTCACCGTGGAGCGTCAGATCGGCGAAACCTTGAAGATCCACCAGGGCATGAACAAGGCTCAAGCCCGTGCAAAGACTGTGAAATTGCTGTCCGATGTTAAAATCCCCAACCCGGAGCGTGTGGCAAAGCAATATCCCTTCCAGCTTTCCGGCGGTATGCGCCAGCGTGTCATGATCGCCATGGCCTTGGCCTGCCGGCCCAAGCTGCTCATTGCAGACGAACCCACTACCGCTCTGGACGTGACCATTCAGGCACAGATCTTGAAGCTGATGAACGACTTGAAGCAGGAAACCGGCACGTCCATCCTGTTCATCACCCACGACCTGGGCGTCATTCATGAAATGGCTGACGACGTGGCGGTGATGTACTGCGGTCAGATTGTGGAGAAAGCCTCTGCCCGAGATATTTTCCACAATTCCAGCTTCTCCCATCCCTACACCGAGGGACTGATGACCTCTATCCCCCAGCTGAACACCCCCAAGGGCAAAAAGCTGGATGCCATCCCCGGCTCTGTACCCAATCCGCTGTATCTGCCTCAGGGGTGCAAATTCGCTCCCCGTTGCAAATACTGCACCAAAAAGTGTACGGAATCGGAGCCGGAGCTGCGTGAGGTTGCTCCTGGTCATGTTGTGCGGTGCTTCTATGCGGAAAAGGCGGTGAGAAACAATCATGGCGAATGAGAAACAAGAGCTGAATACCATCGAAACCGAGAGCCAAAATACCTCTCAGCCGGTGGTGGACGGCAAGAAAGTATTGCTGCGCCTGCGGGATGTGAAACAGTACTTCCCTGTAAAGAAAACAAAACTGCGGGAAAAGCAGCGCTATGTCCGCGCCAATGACGGCATCTCCCTGGACATTTACGAAGGCGAAACCCTGGGTCTGGTGGGTGAATCCGGCTGCGGCAAGTCCACTCTGGGACGCACCATCCTTCAGCTTTATCCCCAGAGCCACGGCGACATTCTCTACTACAAGGACGGCAAGTCCATTGACTTGAAAAAGCTGTCCTATGAGGAAATGCGTGTATTGCGCAAGGACTTGCAGCTGATCTTCCAGGATCCCTATTCCTCTCTGAACCCCCGTATGACGGTGGGCCAGATCATCGGGGAAGGCCTGACCTCTCACGGCATTTTCAAGCGGGGCGATCCCGCCATGAAGGAATATATCTTCAAGGTGATGGAAGACTGCGGTTTGGCCTCTTACATGTTCAACCGGTATCCTCACCAGTTCTCCGGCGGTCAGCGGCAGCGTATCGGCATTGCCCGCAGCCTGGCCCTGGGCCCCAAATTCGTGGTGTGTGACGAAGCTGTATCCGCATTGGACGTGTCCATTCAGTCCCAGATTCTGAACCTGCTCTCTGAGCTGCGTGAAAAAGCCGGACTGACCTACCTGTTCATCACCCACGACCTGAGCGTGGTGAAGTACATCAGCGACCGCATCTGCGTGATGTACCTGGGCAATGTGGTGGAACTTGCTGAGACAGAAGAACTCTTCTCCCACACCTATCATCCCTACACGGAGGCGCTGCTCTCCGCCATCCCCACCACCGATGAGGATCAATCCCAGCGGGAGCACATCCTGCTGGAAGGAGACATTCCCAGTCCGGTAAATCCGCCCAGCGGCTGTAAGTTCCATACACGCTGCCGCTATTGCCAGGAGAAGTGCAAACAGGAAGTCCCCGAACTGCGGGATATCGGCAATCATCACTATGTTGCCTGCCACTTCCCTCTGGGTGAAAAGAAAGGCTGAGTACCATGTTTTTTCGCAAGAAGATCAACCGCGTGGTAGATGTCAAAGGCGCTGAAGAACGCTTTGAAAAGCAGATGGATAAGGTCCAGCTGGAAAAGAAAGACCGGCTTGCCATGATACTCGCCGCGCTGATTGTGTTCGTCCCAGCACTGCTGCTGGTGGCAGTTATCTTCGTGCTTGTGCTGTATTTCTTCTTCTTTCGTTTCTTCTAATAAACTCAACTACGAAAAAGCTTCCTTTGGGCTCCCCCAAGGGAGGCTTTTTTATTGCCTTTGAAAAAGAAAACATAACAAAAAAGGCCTGGACAACTGTCCCGGCCTTTTTCGTTTCCGTTAAGGGGATTTTACTTCACAAGATTCAGATCAAAATTCATCAGGATGCTGGCTGCCTGAGAACGGGTCGTGGTGCCCTGAGGATCCAGCCGTCCATCATCATGACCGTTGATCAGCTCATTGCCGTTGGCCCATGCCATTGCAGTCTCTGCCCACTCCTGAACCTTATTCCCGTCGGGATACTTGGTCAGGTCGCTGGCAGCGGTAAGATCCAGCTCCTTGTACTTGGCATAGTTGTACAGCATCTGGGCGAACTCCTCGCGGCTGACCAGCTTCTCGGGTCTGAAATAGCCGGTCTCATAGCCATCGGCCACATCGTTCTGCTCAGCCCAAGTGATGGCGTCCACTGCCCACTTGCCTGCCACAGCGGCATCCGGGAAAGTGGTTTCACCGGTCACTTCCGGCTTGCCTTCCAGATTGTACAGGATCTGCATAGCCATAGCGCGGTTCAGCTTCACATCAGGCTCAAAAGTGGTGTCATCGGTACCAGACATGATTTCGTTATTATAAACGTACTCCACAGCTTCGTAGTACCAGCTGCCGGGCTTCACGTCGGTGAAGGGAGGAACATCCACTTTTTCCTGCTGGGACAGCCACTCATAAATGGTCTGGCCCTCGTCGTCCTCTACCAGGTTATTGTACACATAGTTCCAAGCGTCATGGGCGCCGAAATAGTACTCGCCATCGTACACAGGGCCTTCGGGATACAGAGACAACTTGGCGTCAACGCCAGCCTCAGTCAGACGCTCATAGGTAGCCGGCAGGTTTTTGGCAGCTCCGTCAGAAGCGCTGCCAACCAGATAAACGGGGAATCCCTTATCGGCAATAACCTTAGCCTGAGCTTCGTTCAGGTTTCCGCCAGAAACCAGCATAGCGGCTGCAAACTGAATTCTGTTGTCGGTGGTGGAGGTGATCAAAGGAGTGGTCATGCCAGTGCCCATGGAAAGACCGCCTACGTAAATACGATCGGGATCCACATAGTTGTTGGCCACCACTTCACGAATGAGGGTTTCCATGTCATCCAGTCTTCCAGCGTTCCAGCCGGCAGTGGTGGACTGAGGAGCCAACACATACGCGCCGCCCATCATATCCTGGAATTCCTCATCCGCAAAAGACAGAGCCCGGTTACCCACCAGGTTGCCGCCAGCGTTGTCAACCTTCTTGCCGTCGATCTCGGTTTCAGCATAGCGTTCGCCAGTACCGTGGAACCAAACGATCAAGGGCCGCAGGTTGTCTTTGCTTGCGTTGTCAGGAGTGTACAGGGGGGCCTTACCGCCGCCGGGAACTTCCAGGGACAGATCGAAAGCCTCAAACAAAGGATCATGCCGGATCTCGTTCTGCACGTAAACAGCGTCCGCGATACCGGGGATACCCTTCTCCTGGGTGATCTTCACTTCCACAGTGGCAAACGCATGATACCCTTCCAGGGTGTACCAAGACGCGCGAGTAGCAGGAACATCGTACCGGTTAGCGCTGCTTTCGCCGCTCTTTTCAGTCCGAGTGCCCCACTCGATGTCCAGTTTCACATAGTTGCCTTTTTCAACTTTGTTGCCTTCGGCATCGGCTACATAGGCATCTTTAATCACCCATTTTGCCCAGTTATCGCCTACGGCATAGTCCTCTTTCTCAGGATCCCAAGCGAAGTTGCCGAAAGAACCCTGAACGCTTCCATCGGCTTCCGTAACTTTTGCCACAGCAGTAAACGTGTCTTTATCCACGTCGCCAGCTTCCAGAGGCACGCCCATATTGATCAACGCGCCGGAAAAATAGTATCCAGGTGTGATTGCCGTGCGCAATACATCAAAGGACACTGTGGTAGCAGCATGGGCGGAAGTTGCTGGAATCAGAGAGACAGACAGCAGCAGCACCATGATGACCGACAGAATTTTTCTGCTCATTTTCCGAAATTCTTTCACTATAATTCGCCTCATTTCTAATCCTTACTTAATACTCAATACAATCTCCCAAAATGGTTGGCCCATGTCCCATTTTTCAGGAACTCCTCCCCCTTTGTCACCTCTCTTTATCTCATGATTTGGGCCTCGATAATTCGGATTATATACCCCACTGTATAGTTTGTCAATGAAAAATAGACAATAATATACTGTAATATTGTAAATAATTGTTCTATATTCCCATTAAGTTAAGACGATTTGGGGGATAAATAACTCAATCACTGCTCTATAGCAAACAAGTCTCCGAGTTATAAAACAAACACAACAATTACATCCTTACACTCTTGTAGGTCAATGGTAACGAGGTAGTATTCAATAATCCAGGATCCCTCTGGGACCACCTCGTTCAACAGCCAGTGGGTAGCATGGCAAAACAAGCAATCACTTTCAGACATTAAAATAAGGGAACTTGCAAAAATTTACCAGTTCCCTTACTTATGTTTGCAGAAAAATGTTTTCCACATCTTTTGACTTGCTATCAGGAAAAATCCCAATGGTCAAATACCAGATCCGCACACCCCACCATTAATTGTTGTTGATAATTTTTGCAAGGGAACAACGAAAGAGCTTTTCTCTCTTCGATTTCCACATTATTTTGGTATGCCTCTTGAATAAACGGATAGAGCTGATCTAAAAGCAGTGTCACCCTTCCGCCAATATAAAAAGCGGTGGGATCAAACAGTGCGTCAAGAACCGCTATTAGCTGCCCTAAAAGGAATCCCTTTTCCTTCAAAATCTCTTGGATTTCTTCTGTGGCCATACTCTGGGCATCCTCCAGAAAATGAGCTTCCGTGAGCTCCGGGTCTCCCAGCTTTTCCCGGTAAGCGCGAAGAAAATCTTGAAATACCAGTATTTCTTCCAGCGTTCTTTTCCTCTGAACTCCAAAACAGATGGGAATCGTATTGATTTCTCCACCTAATCCATGACTACCTCGAACCAACTCACCATTGCAAATAATGCCTATGCCCAAACCGTCATCAATGTGCAAATAAATGGTATCTTTTCTGGGAACCGGTTTCTTGGGATTAAAGGAAACTGCCAACGCCAACAAATTGGATTCATTTTCTCCATATACGGGGTAACTCATTCTACTGCGAAGTTCCTCAAGTACAGGTTGGCCTTCCAATTCCTTAATGGTGGAATTGATCAAAAGCTGAGCTTTTTTCTCTACGATTCCAGGAAGAGCCACTCCTATCCCCAGATTTTTTTCAGAATAACCTGAAACCTCCGTCTCACAACGACGCACTCCCAAAGAACAAGCATCATAAATTGCAGAAGCGTCACAAGGTTCCTGCACATTCTGGGTAAAAGAAAGCAACACTTGCTTTTTTAGAGACAAAACTTGTATCTGTACCGCGCTGTTTTGATAGATATGGATTGCAGTAAAAAGGCGGCTATATTCGTCGATAGACAGAAGTCCTGGACTCCTGCCTCCTTCCGAATCTTGGTAACAAGGTATCTGAACAATATTCTTTTCAATCAGCTGAGCCGTCAAATTGGAGACCGTGGAAACACTTAAATGGGCCCTTTCACCCAGTTCCTTTTTTGTCAGCATATCATTTGTCAGCAAACATTGGACAATTTTTCTTTTATTTTGTGTGCGGATATCCGCCGTCTTTTGGATTGGGCGCGGCATACTGTTCCTCCTTACGTTCTCCGTTTCACAAGGCCAATATCATCTTGATACTCCCTGCACCTTGAGCAAAAGGATTGTTTTTTTATTATACCATATTTTAGGAAAATGAAAGCCAAAAACAAAAATAGAAATCTATCTTTTTCTTCCCTTTCTCTCTGAAAACAAATGAACAGCCTTCCCCCTTGCAGCACACATTGTATAAGCCTGCTGCAAAAAGGTCGGCTGCTCATTTCATCCACATTCAGTTATTGACCGCAATGTTTTTTGACTCTCAGAGTCTGAATTTCAAAAGGCCTGCAGTGCACGGAAACAACATCATTTTGACAAGACACAAGGGAACCAAAAGATTCGGTAACATCGGAAAGCCAAACTTTTTCCGCATCTCGCATAATCAGTTTTGCCCCCGTCTCTCGACCCGAAGTCTCGTAATAACGAACAATCATATCCCCAGAACCGTCATCCGCGCTCTTCACAGAGGAAAGCACCAGGTTAGGTTTATCGATTTCCAGCCAGCTGCCCTGTACCCATTCCGGGGCGCAAACTCCATCTAACACATAAATAGGCTGGTTCCATGCTTGAGCAATATTAGAAACTTCAGAAAGTTCTCCCGGCTGGTACGGCACAAGCAAAAACTCGTAAGTATGCTGCCCATGCTGAGATGTCAGGGGAGTAACCGGTACCCAAGTACCAGGTTGATCTGGGAAAGCCCTCAATAGCGTTGTTTCAAAAGCATTACCAGCAAGTTCAACTCCTGCTACGCCTTTATTGGCCATTGCCAAGCCCTTTTTGCCATCCTCTACTGCTACAAAACGGTGAGCTGGCCACTCGCCTTTTGCTGTTGTGTGTCCATCATAAGTGCTCCTGGAAACAACACCAAAGGGGATCTCATAAAACGCCTGAGAGGAGTTGACCTGGTGAGGTACTTTCCACCGGATACGAGTGGCTTCCCCTTTCCAATCGATCCAAATCTTCACCTCAAGGGCAGCACGCTCTTTGGGAAGGAAAAATTCCACTCTCCAGCCAAGGTGATTCTCCCCGCGGTTCCATTTCATATTCTGGAATTCCCCACAAAAGACAGCACGCTGTCCCATTTGATTCTCCTGATAATACAACTGGGAATTGCCATCCATTACAGAGAGTTCCTCTCCAAGTGCCTCTTCAATCTGTAAGCTGCCCTTATCATGCTGGACGGTCAAAAAATCCTTGACGTGCTCCATCAATATTTCTTGAGTGGTAAGACTTTCTATTCCTTTTACCCTGTGGAGGGAGAGGATCATCCACTTATTTCTAAGTGTACAGCTCTCACAAGGTTCTCCCCAGGTTTCTTCTCCGTTAACAAGCTGTTCTCCCCAGCGCACAGAGAGGTTGGTGGCACTGACAGGCGGCACCTCTGCCAAACAGTAAGCCTGATTACCTTGGTATTCCACAGGAATCTCCTTGTTGTCTTGGAAAACCTGAAGCTGACGCCCACTGGCACTAGGAATATTTACCCACTCTTTTCGTGCGAATGGAAGAGAATTCAGACAGAGCAAAGAGGATCCGTCTTTTTTCACAGGAAGCTGACTTTTCAGAAGCCCTCTGGCATCCTCCACGGTATTTTGAAGGGTTCGAATCACATCCAGGTAGGTACAATCCTCATGCGAGCCGGAAAACACATCGTGGAACTGCGCATATCCCAATTCCCACCATAACTTCTCAAGCTGGTCACCAAGCCCTAGACCCAGCAACCCATCCCACAACTCGGTCTCCAACAAAGCGGTTTCTGCTTTTCTATTCCAAATCTTGATAGGTGTTCTGAGAGCAAAAGTACCTGTAAATTCCGGATTCAAGTCACCGGAAATCTGTTCCAACGAGGCTTGTTCACCCAGAGCTTCCAGATACTCTCCATACGAGGAGAATTTCCACTCTTCCTCTGCCCGATTTTGCCGTTGCAGTGTTAGATCACGATAATATGTGCTGAGTACTTCCTCGTTTTCCAAATAAAATACTACCAACCTGGGTAAGTCGCCCTGTAACCGATCCGCATCTTGGAAAAGTCGTTCCGTATCGTTCCAACCTCTGCAAAATACAAATGCCTGAGAGTTGGGGAAAACCTGCTGACATGCAAGATCTTTTCCCAACACAACGATCTCGCTTCCGTCAATTCCCTGACTACGGAACAGATCGTAGGGAATCTTTCCACCAAATCGATTGGCGAAAAGATAACGATACCCATACTGGGTAAGCAACTGAGGTATCTGTGCGTTGATACCAAAAGTATCTATCAACCAAGCTGCTTTGGGAGATGTTCCAAGGTGTTCTTTTGTCCACCGAAGACCCAAAGATTGATTTCTTACAAAACTCTCGCCGTTGGTAAAGTTTGTATCCATGGTGGAGACCATTGCCCCCATCATTTCCACTCTTCCTTGGGCAATAAGATCCTTCACCTTTTGAAACAAGTCAGGCCTTCTCTGTTCCAATCCTTTATAGTGGTAGGCCTGTTCAATGGCAAATTTTAATTCGGGAAAACGCTCTAAAACAGAGATCATTCGCTCTACCCAAATCTCCAACAGTTCGGCCTGCTCCTCTTTGCGCTTGACAAAGCCAAGGTCCAAGTGATTGACCGCAACCACATGATAAGATGCCTTCTTATCCACTTTGCTCACCCCTCCTTTGTGATTTTCGATCCCCAGCGAAACTGCCCTGCCTCAATCCCACGTCGGGCCGCAGCAGCGTTTGCAAGAAGCTGCAAGGGAAGTATCTGGAAAAACATCAAATATTCTTCCGGAATCTGAGGAAGAATTACCGGCAAAAGATTCTCTGTTGCCCCACTTTCCTCCTCCCTATCCGTCACCATTAAGACATGGCCGCCTTTTGCAGCAATATCCTTGGCCAGCTTTATACTTTGCTCATACGCAGCGCCACTGGGTGCAAATACAACCCCATAAAAATTCTCATCCACCATTTCCATTGGACCATGGCGAAATTCTGCACCATCAAAATCCAAAGCGGGAAATCTTACTGTCTCCCGGAAAAACAGAGCTCCTGCCTCCACTGAAGGCATGGAGAAGCCTCTTCCAATAACGGATACTGACCCCATAGGCTGCATAAACTCATCCCATCGTGCGGTCAATTCCGGCGCGGTACTCAAATAAGCGTCCATACGGGTGAAGATATCCTGCAGTTCCTCCACTTTTTTCTCAACACACTGGCCTTGCAGCGCTGCTGCCAGCAGTAAAGTCACACCACAAGAGGCAAGATACGTCCTGGTTGTGACAGCAGCTTCATCTGACACAAACAACGGAAACAGATAATCGCTCCGTTTCCCCAAAGTACTCTCAGGGTGGTTGGTGATTCCAACTACGGTCACGTTATCTGGAAGTTCCTGAATCAGCTTGACAATCTCACCACTTTCTCCCGATTGAGAAATCAGGCAGAGCAGGACGCCTTCCCGTATGGTGCAGCGTTGGAAATAATACAGTTCGCCTGCGGAGATAACCTCGTTGTCAATTCCTCCCCGTTTGAGCAGGAGACTTGCTGTCAATGCGCAGTAATGGGAACTTCCCATTCCGCTGAAAATAACCTTCTTAATGGGGAGCTTTCCCAACGCCCGAAACCGCTGAAGCATTTCATCGGTTTTATAATAACACAAAAAGTTTTGCAGCTCTTGGGGTTGGGACAAAATATCTTCAAAATATGTGCTCATATGTTTACAACTCCTTTTTCCCGGGGCAGCTGATCCTCAAGGAACAAGGATAACTGATCCGTTGTGGGCGCTCTTCCCGCACTCAAATAGAAAGACGCCTCCGCTTGACCTAAAACCAAAGACTGTTCTATGCTCAAACCGTTTAAGACAGCCCAAAGATATCCAGCATTAAAATGATCGCCTGCTCCTGTGGATATAATAGGGTGTTCCACATACATGCCTTGAAAACATTCCGACTTTTCTTCCGAAAAGCAAAACGCTTCCTCATTTGTATGGATGATCACCTGGAAAAGTCCAAGCCGCTTACGCAATTCTTCCCCGATTTCCGCCAAACCGCTGCAATCCGGGCAACAGATTTCTCCGATTTGACCTGCCTCATTCTCGTTGAGACCAAGAATGACTCTTGCGTTCTGAGAATAAGATCGGATACACTGCAAAAATTGGTGAACACGGCCATCACACAACACCGTAGGATCTGCAAGATCAAAGAAAAAGATTTTATCTTTTCGACAATCAGGAGAAAAATGTCCACATACCTCTCGCTGATACCCTTCCAGAATCTCTTGAATATAGTGAAGGCCACTCCAGTTTACAATTGCGATCAGCTTGCTAGTTCGATAGGACTCTTGTAGATTTGAAAGCCCTACCTTTTCTTTCATTTGTTCCCACGTGAAATAATTTCCCCGCAGGTTTCCCAACATGACTTTTCCGTCATCAAATTCCAGAGCAATGGTATGACTTGCGCTTCCAAAACTTATTTGCCTGCAATTACGAGGCATTTTTTGAAAAGGATTATCTCCGCCTTCCAGATCCAAGGTTCCGATACACGTCACCTTGGACCCCAGCAAAGCCAAAGCATTTGAGAGTATCGGCCCATTCCCTCCAATTTTACGTTGGGAAAGGACCAGCTCTAAATCGGCGCTCTTTTGCGAAGCCTGCAAAATTCTTTTACCAAAAGATTCGATGCTGTTATAAAACCGAAGCTCGTCTTGGCTTTTTCTGGTTTTCACAACATGATATAGCTCATCCACATAGCCATCAAACCCCACACTGCACGCTATATCTGTCTGTGGACAGGACCGCAGGTAATCCACCACCGACTGGATCACATTCTGATTTTGATAGATTGTCATGATTTCATATCAACCTTTCACTGCGCCAACCATGACTCCTTTTACAAAGTATTTTTGCAAAAACGGAAAAACTACCATGATCGGCACCATTGTCACAACAGTCATCGCCGCCTTTAAAACTTGAGGGGTCAAAGCTGTGGCTCGTTTCGCGGTGCGCATACTCCCAACAAAATTGGATTGCTGCTCTGTCAGCATCTTTGCCAACATGCTGGAAAGCGTTGTCCACTCGTCACCGCGAATATACATCACTGTATCAAACCAGCTATTCCACTGCCACACTGCGTTGAAAAGTCCCACAGTGGCGATAACTGGCATAGAAAGCGGTAAAATCACTTTGAAAAAAACCACATACTCATTCGCCCCGTCAATTACCGCTGATTCTTCCAAAGCCGGAGGAAGCCCCTGGAAAAAAGTACGGGTGATGATGATGTTATACCCCCACACAAGATTCGGGATGATATAGACCCAAAAGGAGTTCGTCAGTCCAAGCGCATTATACGTGAGGAAGGTGGGAATCAAACCCGGCACAAGATACATAGGGAGTAAAAACAATGCCAAATAGAAATTAAGCCCCACCAAATTTTTCTTCGTGAAACAATAGGCTACAAATGCGGTCAGAATTCCGGACGAAACAGTGCCTATCACTGTTCGGGCCACAGAGACGCCTACTGCTTTTAAAAGATTTTCTTCCTGAAAAATTATGGCATAGTTTTCCAGGGTAAACTCTCGAGGTACCAGGCCAATGCCACCCTTTAGGGCATCGGTGCCATTGTTAAACGAAAAAGCCAAAATATAGAGGAACGGGACAATTACAGTAATGCAGAACAACACACAAAGCACACTTACCACAATGTCAAACACAACCTCGGCTCTAGCACCTGGTTTTTTTCTGCTTATCGCTACCACAATGCCACCTCCGTTGTTTTTTTGGCAATCTTGTTTACCGTGACCAGCAAAATAATGCTAACCAGCGACTGAAACATACTGACAGCTGTAGAAAAAGAATACTCTGCGTTTCCCATGCCTCGCTTGTACACATAGGTGTTGATCACCTCAGCCACATCCATTACCGAGGGATTGTACATTAATAGCTGCTGTTCCATTCCACCATTGAGCACCTTGGCGGAGTCCATAATGAGCAAAATAATCATTGTAGGTAAGATTCCCGGGATCGTGATATGCCAGATACGAGCAAACCGGCCTGCTCCATCCATCATTGCTGCTTCATAAACCTCATCAGAAATTCCCACGATCGCAGCAATATAAATGATAGCGTTCCATCCTACATTTTTCCATGTAAGCTGGATTGTCATGATAATCCAGAACAGCTCTTCCTTCTCCAAAAAGGGATAGGCTTCTTCAAACAGACCGATCTCTTGAAAGAATGTGTTGACCATTCCCCGTCTGCCCAGAAGTTCCAAAAACACATTTGCACATACTGCCATGGAAATAAAATAGGGTATATAGGAGATTGTCTGCACTGCTCTTTGGAAAAAACGGCTTCTCAACTCGTTGATGAGGATTGCCAAAATCACAGCGCATATGGTTCCAAAGATCAATCCCATTACACTCATGATGAAAGTGTTGCGAAGCAACTGCAAGGTGTATGGATTCAGGAGAAAGTCCTGAAAATGCTTGAGCCCCACCCACGGACTCCCTAAGACGCCTTTTCCAATACTGTAATCTTGAAATGCGATTACATTTCCCAAAATAGGGACAAATGTGATCACTATAGCCCACAATGCCATGGGGATCATCACAAGGTGCAGGCGGTACTGCTGTTTAAAACGTTTCCATACTGAAGAACGACGCTGCATATTGTCCTCCTTTTTTATCTGGAAAAGGCGGCAATGCGAACACACTGCCGCGCTCCTCCATCTCCATTCCCATCAGACAGACCGCGTAACAATCATGTTTTACTCGGCTGCTTTATTAGCATCTGTTACCAGCACCGCGTCAGGTTCCACACCATACGCTTCAGCCAGTTCTCTCCAGTTTTTATCCAAGGCTGCATCCAAATCCGCCAGACCATCCAGCTTCATCTGTTCAAGGCAGGTTTCCCATTCTTGCTGGCACTCCTCAGGAGTAGCTGCCATAATGGCGCGAGCGATACGATCATATGCGTAGGTGGAAATCTTAGAATATGCCTCATAGGCCTCAGGAGTCTCTTCAGAATCCAGCCGGGCCACTGCGCTGATGATTCGAGGATAAGCAAAATGCAGATAGTCTTTATTGTTATAAGACACCCATGGATCAGAAGTAAAAGCTGCTTCTGCGTTGATATCATAGGCGTGTCCATCATCCCGGATGCCTTCCATAGCAGGCAGCAAATTCAACCAGTTGCCCACACCATGCTTTTTGATGATGTTAACGTCCCACTGGGCATAAGCAGTAGCCATTTCTTCAGTAGGAGTGAGAGTGCCGTCATCATTGGTGGTATAGGTGACACCCTCTACGCCAGCACCAATAATTGTGCTGCCTTCTTCAGAAGCACAGAAATCGAAGAAATCCATTAAGCCTTCAGGATCCTCACAGTCTTTTGTGATCATCAGATCCGGCGCCTCTGTCACCGCGTAGTTGTTAATGAACAGATCTTTCACATCCTCAGATTCCCGCAGGTAGAACATCACATAACGGTTGTCTTCACCGGTAGCTTGGAATGTGGAAATGGCTGTGTCAAGTCCTTCCACAGATCCCAGCGTGCTGAACACCTCACCTGTACTGAGCAGAGCTTCGTTTTCTTCCAGCGTGTAATTCAACACACCATCAGGTGCGTAGCCGTTTCGGTAAAACTCATTCAGGAAAGTAATGGTCTCCGGCAGATATTTGCTGCTAAACACGCTTTTTCCCTGTCCATCTTCAAATGAAGTGTAAGTACTGCCGTTGATATTGGTAAACTGAACGCCCTTTGCTTTGATAAGGACTTCGATTGCATTCCATTTATCAAACAAAGACGGAATCATATCTGGATACTTTTCACGGACCTGATCCAGCAAGGAAAGATACTCATCGATGGTGATAAAAGAATCATACTCGTTTTCGCGATCAAGTTTTTCGTATCCCAATTCTTTCAGGATATCGTATCTCATGTGAACGGTATTGACCGAGAGGTTCAAAGCATAACGGGAATCGTTCCATACAAAGCATCCCAACCCATAGAGAGAGCCATCTGCCTCTTGCCATTCGGGGAAGATAAATCCCAGATTTTCTTTGATGTTGCTTCCGTTACTCTCAATCAAGTCTGACAGCTCTATTACATATCCGTCACGAATCATCTGAGAGCGTATTGCGCCGCCCACATACATGCAATCAGGAAGGTCCCCAGAGGCAAGCAGAACGTTGATCTCCGAATCCGGATTCTCTGACTGCACCATGTCAATATCCAGGGTAACCCCAGTCTGTTTTGTCAATTCCTGGGCCACCGTGTCCTGAAAACCAGGATCAAAGATTGTAGAACGCCAAGAATCCCCTATAAACAAAGAGTATGTCTTGGTCTCCTGCGTTTGTGTACCTGTTTCCGATGTCACAGCAGAGCTTTGCGACTCCCCACCTGAGGACGAACAGCCAATCAGCATTGCAGACACCATCGCTGCGGACAACATTCCGGCAAGCACTCGTTTCGTTTTCACATTAACACCCTCCGTCCATTATTTTTATTAACATCACTTTTTATAAGTGTTGTTAAAAGTATGGTTTTATTGTAGCAATCGTCTACATCATTGTCAAGCAATCCATGCTAAAAAAATGCAGTTTGTATATATTTCTGTTAATTAAATCGATATTTTGTGAATTTTGCACATCGCTATATTCTGCCGGTTCCTTTTCCGGACCTCTTCCCCTAAATAAAAAGCCTAGAAGAACTCTTATAAGCTTTTTATTGCAGCATTTTTTAACTCATACCTTTGCAAGACACCCAATTTTCATATTGTACTAGACAAGTGCCGCTTTACTGTACTGGCGATGTTCCCCTAGCTCCTTTATTAGGTCACCATCACGATACCTCCAAAACAAGAGATCCAAAGAAAATGTCCCCAGTATCAATCGCACCGGGGACATTTTCTCGATTTAATAGGAGTAATCCAAAATGTTGGTTTCTATCAAGTTCCTATTTCGCTTTCTGCTTTTTTGCATACCATACCAGAAGCAATAGTCCTCCAACTAAAGTGAGTCCGCCTACTCCGCAAAACATTCCTTCATAACCGAAAGATCCTACAAAGAAACTACCAGCTATGGGCGCTAAAGCGTTCCCAAGGTTTTGGCCTATTTGGATTGTGGAGACTGCAACTCCCGCACGTGCAGGTTCTAACGTTTTTACAGTATACGCTTGGATGGAAGGCGTACCTGCGCCTTGTCCCAACGCTTTACAGACAGCCGCTATAAGCATCAAACTTAAAGAAGCCGCTAAACCTACCAGGAACATGCCCATTGCCGCAAAAATCACTGCAGGAACCACCACGATATAAAGGCCTCTCTTGTCTAAAAGTTTCCCTGTGAGAGGCTTTGAGATAATCAGTGCCACAGAATAAACTGTAAAAAACAGAGAGATGTTGGAAATAGACCGTTCACCGGCTAAAATGTCCAAATAGGTCGATATCAGGCCGTTGGCGGAACTAAACAGAGCCGTCAGAAGCATTAGACACAGAAACTCCATGGCAAAAATGTCCCTTATGTGCAGGGTAGTCTTTTTCCCCGACAACTCTTTTTTCTCCATAGTATAAGGTAGTACCGCAACGCATACCAGTGCCACAACAGTGGAAACCGCTCCCCCGATAAATGCCATCTCATATCCCATGCTATCCCGCAGGCTCAACCCTAAAAATGGTCCTAGAGCTTGAGAAAGTGGAGTAACCAAACTAAAATACCCCAATCCTTCGCCCATTCTCTCGCGAGGAATGTAACTGCTGGCATATGCCACTGTAAGCACATTCGCAACGGAAAAAAAGACTCCTGTTAACCCACGCACAACCATCAAACAAGGAATATTGGGAACGAAAGCATGAAGAGCCAGCGTTACTATGTATCCAACCTCTGTAACTATCAGCAGTTTTTTTCGATTCACCCTGTCCGAAAGGACTCCAGCCAAAGGACACATGAAAAGGCTTACCAAGGATAGGATCCCTGAAACCGTGGACGCTGTGGTAAGCGTTGCCCCTAAATGCATGGCGTATGACGCAACAAGTGGAACTGTCATAAATCCTGCCACACCGTTGGCCAGATTGACTACGATCAACACCATGTATTTCCATGTCCATAAGGGTTCTTTAATTTCAGCGGATAATTTTGCTTTCAAGAGCATTCCTCCCATTTCAAATTTTCTTCCAAGGATTCAGGCTTGCCCAGGTAAACAAGCCGTTCAAATTTCTTCCTTAGGAATACCGGACATCTGGCTTAAAAGACCTTTCACCATATCGTCCAAAAACGCGTCACTGATCATTTCAACCAGCTTTCCATCATGATTCACCCGAACTTCCGTCTCTTGACCTAAGACCAATGTATGAAGTTCTTCTGTGGAAGCGGGAAGCCACTGGGGGATTTCCGAATTGTTCGGGTCACCTGTGTGGACAAAAGCCATCACTGTTTCAAAAATTTGACGCTCCATTTTCTCGGTTACCCCCGGCTGCTGAGTACTGGGAACAAACGCCGTATTGTGAAAAACAAACGGAATATCCGCTCCATGTGGCGGAAGCTGACCTCCATACATAGGCCCGTCCAAGTTAAATATATAATCCCAAATAGGCGCGCACCCAGCTGCCGCGCGACGTTTGATGTACTCCAGAGTGTACAGACGGAACATGTAATCCATCCCTAAAAGATCCAGAGGCGTCCTTTCCGGGTAGGCTTTCTGGAACAGGGGAAGTGCTTTTTCCGCCAACTCCTTGCCCCACTTTTCTTCCACGACGTTTTTTGCTTCAGCTTCTGTAATAGAATTCCGATCATACCTCGCCAGACCAAAACCGCTAAACTCGCTGAATGTAGATCCAATCAGCAGAGGGATGTGCGCAGTCTCTTTGCGAAAAGGCACTTCCAGAGGATCACCCACGTAATAGCCATTACGGCAAGGGGTTTCTCCACTGTTGCATTTCTTAGGACGCAGCACACGGCGTACTTGACGAAAAGCTTCCGCAAGCTGAGGATAGGGCATTGTTTCTAATTCCTTCACTGATGAAACACCTGCTTGTTCCATCAGCATTTCCCCCATTTCCTTCCCCGAACCTACACAATCGAAAAGCGCCCCGCCTTGGACTCCACTCATAATCAACCCTTTATGAAAGAGACCGTCAGCAGCAGGAGTTTGCAGCAGTGCAGTCACCTTCATGCCGCCACCCGACTGACCAAAAATCGTGACGTTTTCTGGATCACCACCAAACAAAGCGATGTTGTCATGAACCCACCGCAACGCAGCTACCATGTCAGATGTACCCGCATTGCCGGAATTCTCATATTCTTCCCCAAACTCTGAAAGGTCACAATATCCAAGAATGTTCAGTCGGTGATTGATGGACACAAACACGATATTCCCGTATTTACTAGCACTATGACCTTCATAAGAGACATTTTCCAGGGAGGAGCCCATAGTAAATGCCCCTCCATGTAACCACACCATCACAGGCCGTTTCCCATCATCGCAGGCGGGAGTCCACACATTCAAATTCTGACAGTTCTCATTTTGGACACCGATTCGATGAGCTCCCCCCAAATCGTTTACCAACATTTCTCCTTCCATATTGGGGCATATGTATCCGGCGCCTACTGTTTCCAATATTCCTTCCCAAGGCTCCATTGGTTCAGGTTCATGAAACCTCCGTGCTCTGGCATATGGAATGCCTTTAAAGACCACCACGCCGTCGTACTCATATCCGTGCACCAAGCCCTTATCCGTTTTGACTACTCCAGTCTGCATATCATATCGAAACTTTTTTTCCATGTACAAAACCTCCTGATTATAAACAAAAAGAGCCACGGGAGAATTTCCACCCGCAGCTCTTTTTCCGTTGATTTACCGAGCGTTATACCGATCGCAAGCGTCCTGATAACACTTGGTGACCTCTTCCACATTGTGAGCTTTTAAGGTTTCCCTGAATTCGTCGTGAGAAGTGGTATCTGTTCCCAAAATATATTTCACCATTCGTTCTGCCATCAACGTATTAATATCGGTCATGTAGGTATTCACATACTCATTCTCTTCCTGGCTCAACTTGACGCCTGCAGGAATAGCAATGGTAGTCTCCGCACTGGACCAAATTTCACCCGACTTTGTCTGCATAACTGCACCGTCTCCTGCGGCTGCTTCCTGAACCGCGGTATCCGCAGTAAAGGACTGGAATCCAAAGAAAACACGGCTGGCATAGGGCGCCAGAGCATCCGAAATAGAGAGACCATCCGGATCATGAAGGATGTTTTCCGTAAAGGTGTAGTTGCCATTTTCATCTACTGTATAGGACTCGCCTTCAATTCCGTAATACCGGAAATCCACGCCTTCCTCCGTGTAGTTATAATCCAACCACTTGCACACAATATCGATCTTATCCAGCGCCTGAGTGGTTACAAACATTTCCTGTCCAATGCAAGAATCACTGCTGCACTTGATCGGTTCGTCCCCTTCATTGAGCACTAAACCCGCAAGAGGCTGAAGATCCAGATTTTCATTGGATACATACCCTTGCTTATACAGCTCGTCCCCCATCAGCCAGCTGAACCAGAATCCATAAAACAGGGTCTGATCGTTTTCAAAATTAGAATAGTCTCCAGAAATAACAGGAGAACCTGCAGTGAAATTCTTATCAATAAGCCCTTCTGCATACCAATCTCGCATGGTATCCAGCCAGTCATCCCACCCTTCCGCGAAGGGGGCCAGCATAACAGTGGAGGTATCTTTGTCATACTGCCAATAGTTGGAGGACCAATCTGTATTTACTCCCCAAGCCCAGGAAAGAGTCGTGCCACCATCAGACTCCAGGGTCATAGGAGCAGACATTCCATTCTCTTTGCACTTGACCAGCAGATCATGAAGCTCGTCGATAGTCTCCGGAACATCCTCCCCCATTTTTTCCAAAAGGTCTGCCCGATAGGTGGGGCCCATCATCGCGTCGCTGGGACCAACTCCGTCTTTATCGCCAGTGATAACACGAACAGCATGAATTTTCCCGTCGTCGTAGGTCGCCTGCTTTTTAGCGTCTTCGTTGGAGTTGAGCAGCGTCATATAGTTGGGCATATATTGCTCAATATAATCCGCCATATCCACCAAAACACCATCTTCAATGCCCTGCTCATAGCCGCCAGGATAGGTGTTGGTTCCTGCGGGGAACATAATGTCAAAATACTCTCCCGTTGCTAAAAACTGCTGAAATTTATCAAGCATCTCTGTCTGGGTATAGGTGGTCCAATTCACATGAACATTGGTTGCCTCCTCCATAGCCTGCACTCCGGCAATATCGTTCATGTCCTCTATGATCGGAGAGTCATAGACCAACAACACACTGATCTCTTCCGTTTCCTCACAGATGGGAAGGGTCAGGCCGTTTATGTCTCGAGTTCCTTCTGCTTGACCCGTTTCCGACACGCTGGTTTGGGACGATTCTTCTACAGCATCATCTCCATTTCCAGAACACGCTGTCATACAGGACATCAGCAGTGTCAGCGCTAAAATGGTTGCCAATAGCTTTTTCATTGTTATTCTTCCTCCCTTATTTGTTATATTAACTCTTTACGGCACCCATCGTAACACCCGTCACAAAATATTTTTGGATGAACGGATAGATACAGATGACCGGAAGAGTAGACACCACAATGGAAGCATATTCGATCCCCTTTTTATAGACCGTCATACTGTCTGCCAAATCTGTTGAATTGGATGAGAAATCCGCAGTGGAAGTAATCAAGATTTCCCGCAAAACCATTTGGAGCGGATAAAGATCACTCCTCTTTGGCAAATAGAGCAAGGCGGAAAAATAGTCATTCCATTTGGCTACCGCAGTAAACAGCATGATAACGGAAAATGTTGCCTTGCAAAGTGGAAGAATCACGCTCCACAAAATTCTCAAGTCAGTTGCTCCATCTATTTTCGCCGCTTCTGAAAGCTCCATGGGGACATTTTCCATGGATGTGCGCATGATGATAATATTGAACACACTCAGAGCCCCCGGCACAATCAACACCCACGGAGTATCCGTTAGATGAAGCCACTTCATAACAATATAATTTGGGATCATGCCGCCGTTAAACAACATGGTAAAAGATATCACCATCATGAACCCATTGCGAAAATAAAAGCTTTTCCTAGAAAACACATATCCAGCTATAGTGGTTAAAATCGCTGTAAGGATGCATGTGCTTATGATGTACAATATCGTGTTTAAATACGAATTCCACAGCTTGTCATATTGAAGAATGATCCGATACGCCTGAAAATCAACGTTTTGTAAAGGCCAAAACACCAGACCAGTATGTGTATTCAATGCAGTGGGGTTGCTGATGGAAGCCATAATCATGTGCCAAATAGGAGCCAGACAAACATAAGCAATCAGCAACAAAAGGATGGTATTGATGCCCACAAAAAGGAGACGACTGGGCTTTTCTTTTAGTTTCATAACTGAGTTCTCCTTTCTGCTAAAACATAGAGGTTCCTGAGAGCTTCTTTAAGACCTTATTGGATGTCAGCAAAAGGATTGTACCGATTACGGAGTTGAATAATCCAACAGCCGTTGACAATCCGAAATTTGCATCCTGCATACCCAATCGGTATACGTACGTGTTTATCACATCGGACACTTCATAGTTGGAAGCGTTATATAAAAGCAAGATTCTATCCGCCCCCACCGAAAAAACGAACCCCATACGCATGATAAACATCATCACGATGATTGCGGAAATTCCCGGAAGAGTCACGTGCCACATCTGTTTCCAATAACCTGCTCCATCTACTTTCGCTGCGTCGTACAGTTCCTGGTCCACATTGCTCAGCGCTGCTAAATAGATGATAGAACCATATCCCAGTCCTTGCCACGTTCCCATTAAAATGTAGATTGGGCGGAACCAAGCCGGAAGATTCATTAGGTTTTCACTTACACCACCTGTGGCAAATTTCAACGCTTCAGAAATAACTCCGCCCGATTTTGTAAAAGTGATCACAAGACCTGCAGCTACCACAGTAGACACAAAATAAGGCATATAGCTGATAGTCTGGACTGTTTTCTTAAAGTACTTGTTTTTCACCTCATTCAGCAGCAAGGCAAAAATAATCGGAGCCGGGAAATTGACAACTAAATCTAATACGCCTATAGCCACCGTATTGCGAATTAATCGCCCAATATAAGGCCCTGAAAAGAATTGAAGGAAATTATCCAGGCCTACCCATTTACTTCCCAATACTCCCTTAACAGGAGAGTAATCCTCAAACGCCATCACCAATCCAAACATCGGCAAGTAATGAAACAAAATAAAGTACGCTAAGATCACAAGCAGAAAAACATACAATGCTTTATTCCGCAGGAAATCCACCAGCAAGTTTCGGGGCAGTGCCTTAATCCCCCCTCTGTGATCAAAACTCAAACGCGCAGTTACATTTTTATTCGGTCTGGTTTTTTTCTGTTTCATAACGTCCCCCTCGCCCTCTGTTCTTTTATCACAATAATACAGGAAGTATCATCGATTTTTCTATAAATATAAAGCAACAGATTTTAAAAAAACGGACTTGTTGTTCTGAAATTACAAAAAACCAGTCATACATTATAAAAATTCCGGAATGGATAATTTTTCCTCATAGACTTTATAACTGCCCGCTGTTATACTCTATCTATATACCACAAAGAAAGCTGGAAAACGCTCCCATGGAATGGATAAAACAACTGAAGTTAAAGAATATTTTCAACTATATCACACTCTTTTTACTAATCCCATTCGCGTGTGTATTGGTGTTCCTCTTCGTTTATACAGCCTTTCTTACTGTATCTCACGAGCGGGAATTATTGAATATTGCGGCTGCGGATATTTCTCAGTCTGTAACCGCTTCACTTTCCGGGATATCTGACGGCATGCGTCAATCCACCTATTCCAATGCCTTTACATATTTCAGCAACAGCAGCGACTCAAAAACGGTAGATAAGTATGCCCGTCAATTCTTAAAGGAATGTAAAACCAACCTGTTCCCCTACTCCGAAACCATTGGGATTTTTCTTTACAACGAGCCTTGCGATGCCTTTTATTCCACCTTTCACTACTTTGATGTCCTTTTCCTTGGCCAGAAAGCATCTGCACTGCTATTAGAGAATCCCGAACTGCTTACAGAGCACCGTTCATTTATCAAAACGATCGACGAAAAAACATATTTGTTCTATTCCTACACCAGCCGCTATGGAACATTTATTGTAATGATTGACCCAGAAAAAGACACTAGTCTATCCAACTATAACTCGATCTATGAAGAATCCGCCCATTTTTTCTTTTCTGAAAACGCCATTTCAGAAAAGAACAGTTTCGATCTTTTGGTTGACGAGATCCCTCTATATTTGATCTGTGAATATGAAATTCAATTTACGCTCTCAACTGTGCAGATCGTTTTATTGGGAGTCATTCTTTTACTTTTGATCATCATTCCAGCTTCTCTTTGGTTTTTAACTCGATTGGTGACAAAACCGCTTAGGGTGATTACAGAATCTATGGAGGTTATTACCGCGGGGAATTTAGACTACCGAATTCCTCAAATCCAAAACACAATCAATGATATTGCTTCCTACGGAAAAGGAATCAACATGATGCTTGACGCAATCCAACAGTATAAGGAAAACGATTTTCAAAGCCGCATGGACGCTACTCAAGCAAAATTACAGTACCTGCAATTACAGATACGCCCTCATTTTTATCTGAATTGTATGAAGAACATCAATTCTTTGATTGACCTAAAAGAGTATGACAAAGCGAAAACGCTGGTATATACACTTTCCAGTTATATCTCTCACGCTTTTTCCGACATAAAAGGGTTCATCCCCATCCGAGAAGAACTTCAAGCCATTCAAAGTTATGTAGATCTCTGCCGTGCCCTAGGGAATAATATCCGTCTAGACTTCAAGCTCAGTGGTCATTGCATGGATATGGACTGCCTTCCCATGTCACTTTTGACCTTCGTTGAAAACAGTATTAAACATTCAAAAAATGGAACCACACTCCAACTATCGATCAGCGTCGAATCAATTATATCGGCAGATGGAAAGAGAATGGTACGATTTCAACTGCAAGACTCAGGGGGAGGCTTTCCTGAACAAGCTCTCCAAGAGTTTGAGCATTTGGACCCGGCCAAAACAGTTTACCGGCGTACCCATATCGGGATTGCCAATGTACGGTACCGGTTGTATCTAGGGTATGGAGATCAAGCTACTCTACAATTACGCAACGAAAACGGATGCGCAATAGTCCAGATCGTCACACCATGTACTCAAGAATCTGAAAGGAGACTGTATGAATATTTTGATCGTGGATGACCAGCCAAATGTACTTGCCTCTCTCGCAACAACCATTGACTGGGAAAAAACGGGCATTGATGATGTTTACACCGCCAGTTCCTCTTTAGCTGCCAAATCTATTCTCATGGAAAAACAGGTGCATATTCTTCTGACCGATATTGAAATGCCTATGGAAAACGGTCTCAAACTGATTCGTTGGATCCGCGACCAACAGCTTCCCGTTGAATGTATTCTTATCACTTCTCACACAGATTTTCTCTATGCCAAACAGGGTATTGATCTTGGAGTTATCGACTATGTAGTTCAGCCGGCAAAAAACGAAAGCATTCTGCGCGCAGTACAAAATGCCATTAAAAAAATCAGTTCTCGCAACACCATGATGCAAGAACTTCAAGTTGGACGTTTTTCAAATTACGAAATCAACAACGCATGCAAGCATTTTCTTAAAACTTGGCCGGCAAATGACAATTCTCCTGAATTTGCTGGACAAATTCAAGAGAAACTCAAGAGACTAAATGAATTGGGTTTTCATTGTTCTCAAACAGATCCTTGTACCCTTTTTTGACGAACGTTGAAGAATGGACTAGTTTGCCGCTTTCAGAATTTGAACTTCGCAATTCCTACAACACCATTGTCCAATCTGTTTTTTCCTTTCTAAAAGGTTCTGCAACCACCTACTATGAAGATGGTTCCCACTTGATCACTTTGCTTTCCATCTCTTCCACTGAGGAGTTGGAACCGTACTTTAAGAATATTCAACACCAAACCGAAGAATCGTTAAAATGTTCTGTCAGCATCTATTACTGCTGTGTTTCATTCCTTGATCTCTTGTCAGCATACCGCTTAATTTCCGGTATGGAATACTTAACCGAAACCGACACCACCCCTCGAATAGTCCAACTTTATCTCACCGCTGAACAAAAGAACTTGGACCAAGCATCTCATCATTTCAGAGAGTACTATGAAAAAATTGAATCCTATATTCAGTTGCACATTTCGGAACCAATTACAAGGCAAGCTATCTCCGAAAGTATTCATATTTCTCCTGATTATATTTCCCATATTGTTCGATCCATTGCGGAATGCTCCTGCAAAGAACTGATAACCCATGAAAAAATGAAGTATGCCCGCAACCTGATTGAAAACACATCACAGCCTATCGGTAACATCGCCATTGCCTGTGGGTATGATTCCTTTGCCTATTTTAGCAAGGTCTATAAAGCCACCTATGGTGTCAGTCCAAGAAGAGACAGGAAATAAGGTGAAACACCTTACAGAATATCCTATTCCCTATGTTTTCAACCTTAGTCAAACCATGGGACATTTAGAAAAAGAAAAGTGGCTGTTACGTTTTGT
>UMIN01015873.1_pt1 | contig 27328 bp, 18 predicted proteins | sample 1965811 | NCBI WGS metagenome assembly UMIN01 (sample SAMEA4836123, study PRJEB28245) | human gut metagenome | biome: gut microbiome; material: fecal sample | place: Denmark | collected 2008
ATTCCGACGCAGTCAGCACCTACATCGGCACCGACAACTACGCGGCCGGACGTATGGCTGCTCAGGCTGCGTTGGGACGAGTGGAAGGCGATCTGACTGTGGGGATCATCAACTATGACATCAGCAGCGCCAATGGTCAGGAACGGGAACAGGGCGCTGTAGACGCGTTCCAAGAAAGCGGCCGGGCTGAGATCGTCTCCGTGATCAATACCCTGGCGGAAGCACAGCAAGCCAAAACCGATACAAAGGAGCTGTTGGAACAGCATCCGGAGATCGATGTCTTGTTGGCGTTCAATGAACCTACCAGTGTAGGCGCAGCTATGGCGATCCAAGATCTCAACAGCGAGGATTCTATCTTTCTGGTGGGATTCGACTCCAATGTGGCATCTGTGGACGGATTGCAGGACGGCTCCGTAGACGCTTTGATCGTCCAGAACCCCTATGCCATGGGGTATCTGGGGGTAGAGAGCGCCTACAAACTGCTCAATGGTCAAGGGGGCGAACTGGAAAAAATTGTTGACACTTCCACCCAAATTGTAGACCGTGAAAATCTTTTTTCCATCGACAGTCAAAAGGCTTTATTTGCCTTTGAATAGCCCCGATTTGAACAATATGCACATAAACAATCAATATTATTAATGCATAGTGTTCACTTAAAATGGTTTTTTACCCTGTTTGCGGTGATTTTTCATCTTGTTTCTACCCTTTTTTTCCGTTACCATGTAAGCAGACGGAGGGACGTACAGAACGTCCCCAAACAACGGATCTAGATAAGGAGAGATCATCATGAAAAAAGTGCTTGCTTTACTTCTGGCCGCCTCTTTGGCAGTGGGCATGACCGCTTGCAGCGTGTCCACCACAAATCAGCCCTCCAACAGCACTACCAGCGAAAAGACTTCCAGCACTTCCACCGTTTCCGAAACCAGTGAGACCAGCGAGACTTCCACCACCGGCGAGACCGGCACCGTAGCCAACAAGGATAAGCCCCTTGTGTGGTTCAACCGCCAGCCTTCCAACAGCTCCACCGGCGAGCTGGACATGAACGCCCTCAGCTTCAACGACAGCACCTACTATGTGGGCTTCGATGCCAACCAGGGCGCTGAACTTCAGGGTACCATGGTTCTGGATTACATCAAGGCCAACATCGACTCCATCGACCGCAACGGCGATGGCATCATCGGTTACGTTCTGGCCATCGGCGACATCGGCCACAACGACTCCATCGCTCGTACCTGCGGCGTCCGCAAGGCTCTGGACACTGCCGTGGAAGTAGACGGCTCCATCAACAGCGAGCCTGTTGGCACCAACGCTGACGGCAAGTCCACCATCGTTAAGGACGGCTCCCTGGAAGTGAACGGCAAGACCTACATCATCCGTGAGCTGGCTTCTCAGGAAATGAAGAACGCCGCCGGCGCCACTTGGGACGCTGCCACTGCTGGTAACGCCATCGGCACCTGGGCTTCTTCCTTCGGTGATCAGATCGACGTGATCGCTTCCAACAACGACGGCATGGGCATGTCCATGTTCAACTCTTGGTCCAAGGCCAACAACGTTCCCACCTTCGGTTACGACGCTAACGCTGACGCCGTGGCTGCTATCGCAGAAGGATACGGCGGCACCATCAGCCAGCACGCTGACGTTCAGGCTTACCTGACCCTCCGTGTGCTCCGCAACTCTCTGGACGGCGTGGACATCGACACCGGTATCGGCACTGCTGACGACGCAGGTAACGTTCTCAGCGAGGATGTGTACTACTATGACGAGGAGCATCGTTCCTACTACGCTCTGAACGTGGCTGTCACTTCTGAGAACTATGAAGACTTCATGGATTCCACCAAGGTGTTCGAGCCCGTTTCCAAGCAGCTGGACGCTTCTTCCCATCCCACTAAGAAAGTTTGGCTGAACATCTACAACGCTGCTGATAACTTCCTCAGCGCTACCTATCAGCCCCTGCTCCAGAAATACGACGACCTGCTGAACCTGCAAGTTGAGTACATCGGCGGCGACGGCCAGACCGAGGCTAACATCACCAACCGTCTGTCCAACCCCAACGATTACGACGCTTTCGCAATCAACATGGTTAAGACCGACAACTCCGCTTCTTACACCGCTCTGCTGAACCAGTAATGATTGTCAGCTCTTAAAATTCCAGTTCGCTAATAACAAGTAATGACGCTATTAGGGAGAAGGAATTCTCCGGTCAGGAGAAAAACCATCCTGTTCGGCAGAAGGAATTCTCCCTAACTTTATCGCAGAAATCTCAGGCAGTTTCACTCGTTGATGCTGCCTACCGGTATGAAACAGGAGTTGCTAACATGGTAGATACAAAAGACGAGATTGTCCTGTCAATCCGTGGTATGAGCAAGTCTTTTGGTCGGAACCGTGTGCTTGACCACATCAACTTAGACGTGAAACGCGGCACCGTTATGGGCCTTATGGGTGAAAACGGCGCCGGTAAGTCTACAATGATGAAGTGTCTCTTCGGCACCTACCAAAAAGACGAGGGTCGAATCTACCTCAATGACAAGGAAATCAGTTTTTCCGGACCTAAGGACGCTTTGGAAAACGGCATCGCAATGGTCCACCAGGAACTGAACCAGTGCCTGGAACGCAACGTGATTGATAACCTCTTCCTCGGTCGCTATCCCCTCAATTCCATGGGCATGATCGACGAGAGCAGTATGAAAAAGAAAGCCTCTGAGCTGTTCCGAAAGCTGGGCATCACCGTCAACCTGACTCAGCCCATGCGGAACATGTCCGTCTCCCAGCGTCAGATGTGCGAGATCGCCAAAGCCATCTCCTACAATTCCCAGGTCATCGTTCTGGACGAGCCCACCTCCTCCCTGACGGTCCAGGAAGTAGACAAGCTGTTCGAGATGATGCGGATGCTCAAAGAACAAGGCATCGCTTTGATCTACATCTCCCACAAGATGGACGAGATCTTCGAGATCTGTGACGAGATCTCCGTTCTCCGAGACGGCAAACTGGTCATGACGAAGCCCACCCAGGAAACCAACATGAACGAGCTGATCAGCGCCATGGTGGGACGTTCCCTGGAAAGCCGCTTCCCCCCTGTGGATAACGTGCCTGGAGACACCATTTTGTCGGTGCAGCACCTTTCCACTAAGTATGCCCCTCACTTGCAGGATGTGTCCTTTGACGTGAAAGAGGGCGAGATCTTCGGACTGTACGGTCTGGTAGGCGCCGGGCGTACAGAACTGCTGGAGACCATCTTTGGTGTGCGGACCCGTGCCGCAGGCCGAGTATACTTCCGGGGAAAGCTGATGAACTTTAATAACCCCAAGGAAGCCATCGAGCACGGTTTCGCCATGATTACCGAGGAACGAAAGGCCAATGGTCTTTTCCTAAAATGCGACCTCACCTTTAATACAACCATTGCGAACCTAAACCAGTATAAATCGGGCATAGCGTTGTCCACTCCCAAGATGGTGAAAGCCACCAACAAGGAGATCAAGGTAATGCATACCAAATGTATGGGACCAGACGATATGATCTCCAGCCTTTCCGGCGGCAACCAGCAGAAGGTCATCTTCGGCAAGTGGCTGGAACGTGATCCCCAGCTCTTTATGATGGACGAGCCCACCAGAGGTATCGACGTGGGCGCAAAGTATGAGATCTATGAACTGATTATCAATATGGCCAAGCAGGGCAAGACCATCATTGTGGTCTCCTCCGAAATGCCTGAGATCCTCGGTATCACCAACCGCATCGGAGTCATGTCCAACGGGTATCTCTCCGGCATCGTGAACACCAAGGAAACAAATCAGGAAGAGCTTTTGAGACTCAGTGCTAAATACTTATAACGGGAGGAATTGCTATGGCATCGGTTAAGACAAACGTTCTTACGGCTGAGCAAGAAATGGAGCTCCGCCAATCAATCGATGAGTACGTTGGCAGTATTCAGAAAAAAATCGACGCATTACGGGTGGATGGCACCGATAAAGTCATCAAGATCCAGGGCGACCTGGACAGCCTGAAACGGGACCGCATTTACACTCAGGAAGAGAAGAATCGGATCGCCGCTCAGAAAAAAGTGGAGCTGAAAAAAGCCAAGGACGTGGAGGCCAAAAACAAAGCCGAAATCTCCAAGCTGATCGCTGACGCGGAGGCTTACCTCAACGCCCACTTTAACAAAGAGTACTACCAAGTGGTGGTGGAAAGCTGCCAGAAGGAAAAAGTCCTGGCTCAGGAAAAATACAGAGCCAATGTGGCACAGCTGAAACAGGAACACGCCCAGACTCTTTCCAAGCTCAGCGATCCCCACGAGATCAAAGACGAGAAGTACGTCTACAAAAACCGGCTGTTCGACGCCAAGATGCAGCTGGCCAAAGATATTCAGGCACTGAAGGACCGCCGTCATGCGGCGTTTGATCATCGCTATCATCTGATTGACCTGCTCCGCATGTCCAAGTTTACCTTCGCGGAGTCCATGGTCCAGAAGATGGAGAACTACCGCTACACCTTCAACCGCCGCGATTTCCTGCTGAGAAATGGTCTGTACCTGGCAATCCTGGTGATCTTCGTTGCACTCTGCATCATCACCCCCATTGTCAAGGACGTTCCTCTGCTGACGGTAAACAACGTGCTGAACATTCTTCAGCAGGCTTCTCCCAGAATGTTCCTGGCACTGGGTGTTGCTGGATTGATCCTACTTGCCGGTACTGACTTGTCCATCGGCCGAATGGTCGGTATGGGCATGACCGTGGCAACCATCGTCATGCATCAGGGCCCCAACACCGGTTCTGTTTTCGGCCTGATCTTCGACTTCTCCGGGATGCCCCTTCCCCTGCGCATTATCTTCGCGCTGGTCATCTGCATCATCCTGTGCACCATCTTTACCACCATCGCAGGTTTCTTTACCGCGAAGTTCAAGATGCATCCCTTCATCTCCACGATGGCCAACATGCTGGTAATCTTCGGTTTGGTCACCTATTCCACCAAGGGTGTTTCCTTCGGTGCTATCGATCCCAGCATTCCCAGCATGATCATCCCCAGAATCGGCACCTTCCCCACCATCATCCTTTGGGCTGTTGCCGCAGTCGTGGTGGTATGGTTCATCTGGAACAAGACCACTTTCGGCAAGAATCTGTACGCTGTGGGCGGTAACGCTGAAGCCGCCGCTGTGTCCGGTATCTCTGTGTTCCGCGTTACTGTGGGCGCCTTCATCCTGGCCGGTATCCTCTACGGTTTCGGCTCTTGGCTGGAATGCATCCGCATGGTCGGTTCCGGTTCCGCCGCTTACGGCCAAGGTTGGGAAATGGACGCCATCGCCGCTTGCGTGGTGGGCGGCATCTCCTTCACCGGCGGTATCGGTAAGATCTCCGGCGTGGTGACTGGCGTATTTATCTTCACCGCTCTCACCTATTCACTGACTACTCTGGGCATTGACACCAACTTGCAGTTCGTGTTCTCCGGCATCATCATTCTGGTAGCCGTTATGCTGGACTGCTTGAAGTACGTCCAGAAGAAGTAATTTCCACTGTACTTAGATTACACCTTAGGCAAGCAATGATATACAGCTCCCCGCAGTACCCTTCCTCCTCCTGAACCTGGGTATTGCGGGGAGCCCCTTTTTTACCCGCAATACAGCACCACCCTCTCCCCCTAAAAATTAGGTTCTATTTTATCTTAATCAGGTTCTTGATTTTCCTGGGACCCCCGCCTATAATAGGCCTCGAATGGACCAGGTCGGCCAATAAGACAGGTCGGCCAGTGAATGGTTCAAACAGGAGGATTTGTATGAATCAACGGTTGGAACAAGTGCTTTCCGGCCATCCCGGCAATCACCTGATGCCTTTCTTCTGGCAGCAGGGAGCCAGTGAGGAAACCTTGCGTGACTATATGGAACAGATGGATCGCAGCGGAATTGGCGCGGTCTGTGTGGAGTCTCGCCCTCACCCTGATTTCGCTGGGCCCCGCTGGTGGCACGATATGGACATCATCATGGAAGAAGCCCGTCGGCGGAATATGTTGGTCTGGGTTTTGGACGATTCCCACTTTCCCACGGGATACGCCAACGGCGCAGTGAAAAACGCCCCGGACCACCTAAAACGCTGGGCGCTTAAAGAACGGCAAATCCGGTTCCACGGACCCACCACAGGCTGTAAGTTCGCCATTGCCACCCGTCTGGGATATGATTTCACCGACAAAGGCGGTTATCAGTTCGGCGACTACCACCGAGAAGAACTGGTGGCGGTCATTGCCGCAAAAGTTTCAGGAGACGATCATGGTGACCTCACCCTGACAGACGTTCAGGATCTGACCTCTCTAGTCGACGAAACGGGTTGGCTGTATCATGATTTCCCGGAAGGCGATTTTCGCCTGTTCATCTACACCAAAAAACTTGGGACTGCCGCTGCTCAGAACGATTCCATCTCCTTTTTGGAAAAGGATTCCGTGCGGCTGCTGATCGACGCCGTGTATGAACCTCATTTCCAGCACTACGGAGCGGATTTTGGAAAGACCTTCGCCGGTTTCTTCTCCGATGAGCCTGGATTCTACAACACCACTGGCGGTCCCTATGAAATGGGCCGCATTGGTACGGAAATGCCCCTTCCCTGGACAGATGACGTCGCCAAACAGTTGGCCGACCGTTTGGAAGGCGGGATGTGTGCTCTGCCTGGTCTGTATCACAAACTGGGAGGGCAGGAACGTGAAACCCGGTACGCTTACATGGATATCATCACCAGAAAGTACCAGGAAAATTTCTCTGATCAGCTTGGCCAGTGGTGCGAGGATCACGGGGTAGAATATATCGGCCATGTGCTGGAGGACGGTGCCTACAACCGGAATCTGGGCGCTGGTACCGGACACTTTTTCCGCGCCCTTCATGGACAGCATATGGGCGGCATCGATGTGGTGCTCAATGGCTTGCTGCCTGATTGGGACGAAAACGCATTTTACCACTATGAGCTGCCTATGCTGGCAGCGTCTGTGGCCCGTCAAAATGTAAAAATGGGTGGCCGGGCCATGTGCGAGATATTTGGTGCCTTTGGATGGTCGGAAGGCTTGACACTGATGAAGTGGATGGCCGACTACATGATGGTCCACGGAATCAACTACTTTGTGCCCCACGCTTTTTCCTGCAAGGCCTTCCCCGACATGGATAACCCGCCTCATTTCTACGCAAACGGACACGACCCTCAATTCGACTACATGAGTGTGCTGTTCCGGTATATGAACCGGGTCTGCCATTTGCTGGAGGGAGGCAGGGCCCTAGTGGATGTGGCGGTGCTCTTCCCCGCCGAGGCGGATTGGATCGGCACATCCGCTGGTATGGGACGAGTTGCGAAGCTGTGTATCCAGCATCAGATCCCCTACGACATCCTATGTATCGACACTCTGGAAACCGCGGACATAAAAGACGGCGCTATCTGTGTCGGGTCTGCGGCCTATAAAACCCTAGTGGTGGACCAGGTGGAGTTCTTGCCCGACGAGGCTTTGGAATTGCTTCGCCGTTTACAACAGCAAGGGGCAAATATTATCTTTGTGGATCGGGCACCTATGGGCATCCATGGCACAAAAGCCCCGGAGATCCCGTTGATCCAGAGCGGAGAGCTTTTGTCTCAGCTGGAACAGTATCGCCGGTGTGTCACAGCTGGGCCTGAAAAATGGCTTCGCTTTTATCCCTACGTTCAAGATGAACTCACCATCTACTACTTCCTGAATTCCTCTATGACCGAGCGTGTGGACACTAAAATCACACTGCCTTTGGGTACGAAGAGCCTGGTGGGGTACGACGCTTTGAACCAGAAGCTGTTCACTCCCGAGAGAGACCAGGACGGAAATGTGGCGCTCAAACTGGACGTTGGGGAATCGGTCCTGTTCTTAGCGGCCGACAAGGACGCTCTGCCGGAAGTGAAGGAGCCCGTCCAGAAACGCATGGAAGAGATCCCCTTCCAGGGAACGTTTGCTGTCTCTGTGGCGGATCATACCCACATGGACCAATTCGAACCGCTGGCTACCATGGATAAACTGGAGGATGTGGCCTTGCTGAAACCTGGCTTTGGCGGGAAGATCCGCTATGAGACCACCTTCCAAGGAAAGTGCCAAGAAATCTCTCTTGGCCGGTGTTGCGACGGTGTGGAAGTGTTTGTCAACGGAGTATCCGCGGGCACGCGCATTTCCTATCCCTACCGGTTCCACATCCAGGAACTGACAACCGATGGGACTAACACTTTGACAATCGAGACTGGCACGACGCTGACCAACGTGGTCCCCGACGCCATGTCCCAGGAACGTCCCGTTCCTCCCCAAGGTATTTTTGGGCCCGTGCGGCTCTTTCGGTAACCCTGTGTTCCCTTTTTCCATTCAATAAGGAACTGTCCTACAAACCGCAAAAAGGCGGGTGCCCTGTTTTAGAAGGGTACCCGCCTTTTCTGTTCTATTCTGGGGCAGTCTTGTTGATTCAACAAGCCGCTGCATTTACGATGGCATATGTTCCTGCGTTAAGAGTGGCTTTTACGTCCTCTCCCTCCTGGCGCGCGCCAATGCCCGCCTGGGACACAGGGATACCATTGACCGTCAACTGTTCCAATTTTGCTCCATATAGGACCAGGTCTGCCTGGCTGTCAAAGGGAACGGTAAACTTATAGTTCACGCTGCCGTCCTCCCCATAGCGCCATGCGCTTTCATAACGCCCAGCGGGAGAAGCGATGGAAGCCGACGCCATGCCCACACGGCGATCCGGTTCCGGAGCCAGCCGCACCCGTTTAAATCCTGGAGCTTCCTCAAGAGGATTAATCCCGCACATATTGCGGTACATCCATTCCACGATTGAGCCATATGCGTAATGGTTCATAGAGTTCATTTTAATCCCACTGATGACGCCGTCGGGAAGAACCGCGTTCCAACGCTCCCAAATAGTGGTCGCGCCCATGTTCACCTCGTACAACCAACTGGGCAGATCTTCCTGGAGAAGCAACGTGTAAGCTATCTCGCTGTCGCCACATTTAGAGAGGGCGCGGCACAACACAGGCGTACCCAAAAAACCTGTTTTCAAGTGCATTTCGGCGCCTTCCAACAGTTCTTTCAAGGCTTTCCGATTTCTCTCCTCATACCCCTCCGGGACCAGCCCATACATCAATGCCAGCACCAAACCTGTCTGTGTGGCGGCGGCACACCGACCGGTTTGGGTAAAGAATTCTTTCTGAATTGCCGCCTTGATCTCTTCCGCTAACTGGGCATACTCCGTCTGCTCTTGTTCCATTCCCAACGCCTGAGCAGCTTTGGAAATGATCCTGGCACAGCGATAGTAATACACAGAGCAAAGGAAGGTCTTGTCCGTACCGCCCAATCGTGCCTCCGGGTCCATTCCGAAACGAGGTCCATCCAGGGCAAGCCAATCCCCATAATGGAACTTTACGGCTTCCCACAACCGGCTGTTTCCGGTAGCGGCATCCTCTTTGCGGACCCAGTCAACCCAGGCCTTCATTGCCTGGAAATGCTCCCGCAGCTTTTCTTTACCACCGTTGTACACATAACTGTTCCAGGGGATAATGGCCGCGGCATCCGCCCAGCCGCAGGCACCTTGGTCCCTGAGAATCTGGAAATCACCGCCAGGACGGGCCATCACCGGCGCGATATGGGTGGCGCAGCCATCCCGAATCTCCTGCTCCTTCCACATATCCCGGCAGTATTTATCGTAAAAGGCGGCGCAGTCCATCACAAAGCAGGCCGTGGAACTGAACACCTGAGCGTCACCGGTCCATCCCATGCGCTCATCACGCTGGGGACAATCCGTGGGCACATCTACAAAATTATCCTTCTGGCTCCACTTGGCATTGAGGATGAGCCGGTTGATTTTCTCGTTCCCGGTCTCCAGCCAGCCGATCTCTTCCAGGTCAGAATACAAGCTGTATCCCACAAAGGCAGTCTCATCCGGCTTTTCTCCCGGCCATCCGGATACTTTGATATAGCGGTAACCATAGAAGGTGAAGTAGGGACGGATGATCCCCGGACGGCCGTCAGATACATAGCGATACTCGCACAGGGCGGAACGCATATTATCCCGATAAAAGCAATCGTCCTGGAGAAGTTCCCCGAATTGCAGCCGCAGCTGGGTCCCCTTGGGCAGGTCCGCCTTCAACTGGAAGCCTCCTGTGATGACCTGTCCCATATCCAGCACCCATTCGTCCTTTTTCGTGTGGAGCAGCACCGGATGGAATTCCTCTTTCCGCCGAACGGGAAGACTCAGCCGGGGAGAAGGCTCCGCCAAAGGCAGGCTTGGGACCACCTCCTCCACAGGCAGCCAGGAATACGTATCCCCCTGGGGAGATACCCACTGAGGGATCTCTTTGGCCTGTTCATAACGCTCCCCATCATAAATACTGCTAAAAGTCACTGGCGAAGGCGCGCACTGCCACTGGGAATCTGTTCCAAGGACCACCTCGGTGCCATCCTCCAGCATGACCCGCAGCTCCATGCGGAACAGGAACTGCTCCGCAAAAGCCTCTGATGGGAATCCCTTCTCCTGGGTTTCATAACTAGCTGGAACGCCTCCAAAACCGAAACGGCCTTTGGCCCAGCCATTCCCCAGCATAGCACCTATGGTGTTCCACCCCTCATGGAGCAGAGGCGTCACATCATAGGTCTGGTACTGGAGCCATCGGTCATAGGCCGTACATCCGGGGGCCAAATACTCGTCCCCTGCCTTTTCCCCGTTGGCGTAAAGCTCATAAAGTCCCAGGCCCACAGCGTAAGCCCTGGCGCGCACAGGCTTTTTCTCCAGCAAAAAGCTGCGGCGCATCAAGGGATGTACACTGCTATCCAATATGGGCGCAATCCATTTTCCGGCCCAGTCTTCCCCCATTTTGCTGGTCTCAAACCAGGCGGTTGGACTTGTGGCCTGTTCCCCATTGTCGCCGCAAACTGTGACCCGCCACCAATAGCGGGTTCGCGGATGCAGCTCCAATGAGACAGGACAGTCTACCGATGAGAGAGTTGGATCCTCTCCGGAATCCCACAAAATCGTATGGAACTCCTCGTCGGCGGCCACCTCCACCCGGGCCCATTTCTGCTTGCTGGCGGACGTGTCCTCCACGGTCCAAGAAAGGGAAACGCTGTTCAGCTCAAATCCCAACGGATTTTCGATGCGGTTTACTTTCAATCGCTGGATCTTCATAACCACTGCCTCCCACTAATGCTTCCGGGATCAATCCTCGATAGCGGCTTTTTGCTGGTTGATTTCCCGGATGATTTGAATGTCGTATTTCTCCTTCCGGCCATACGTATACAGACCATTGACCTCCTGCTCCACGTCATAAAGCTGGGTATAGCAGAAGCCGCAGATATCTTTATTTTGAAGCATTGCCTCAGTCAAACCCCGATACCGGGCAAAAAACTCCTCCGGTGTGGTGGGCGCGTTTCCGTAACCCCACCCTTCCAGTGATCCGTCTGGCCAGCGTATTCCACCGTATTCGCTTACAAAAATGGGCTGGTTATCGTAGGGCTGGTTGAAGAAGGGAGCTCGCCCTCTGATTCCTTCCGGAGCGGAATTAAAGAAGGGATCGTCAGCGGGGATGTGTCCGCCGGTCTCCTGGATCCGCTGAGAAAGCCCGTCCCAGCGAGCCTTGAAGCTCTGGGTATCCTGATCGTAATCATGGATGTCATATACTTCGGAGATCACTCGGTAATTTCCGCTGGAATCAATACAGGGACGGGTAGGATCCAAACGCTTCGTCAACTTGTAAATACTGCTGAGCAGCGCATTCTTTTCCTGGTCTTCCCAGTAACCCCAAGTCTCGTTAAAGGGGCACCAGCCAATTATGGCAGGATGGTTGAAATCCCGCTCTACCGCTTCACTCCATTCGTTCAAATAGGTCTCTGTGGAAAGAGGATGAGCATGATCCAGACCCCAGTTGGGGTACTCACCCCACACCAGATATCCCAAGCGGTCGCAATGATACAAGAACCGAGCCTCAAACACCTTCTGGTGAAGCCGGGCACCATTAAATCCTGCTGCAAAGGAAAGCTGAATATCCTTGACAAGGTCCTCGTCCGTAGGTGCTGTATAGATTCCCTCCGGATAAAATCCCTGGTCCAGCACCATACGCTGGAAGAGAGACTTCCCGTTGACCAAAAACTTTCTTCCCTCAAACCGAGCCGTGCGCAGGCCAAAGTAGCTCTTCACCTTGTCCTCTCCAAAGGAAAGTTCCAGGGTGTAAAGGCCACCCTTTCCAGGCTCCCAAAGGTGGACTTCCGAAAGTTCCATCTCGGCAGTGAAATATCCTTCTTTTACAGTGAGGGTCTTTTCCCCCACCTTTTTCTCATCCCAGAAAGCAGCCAGTTCCAGGACTCCCTTTCCCTGTACCTGACCAGTGATGGTCACCTTGCCGTTTTCCGGATCGGGATAGTAGTGGGCGCATTTGATGTAGCTCTCCGGAAGGAATTCCAGCCACACTGTCTGCCAGATGCCTGTGGTACGGGTGTAATCGCAGCCAGAGGAAGCGTAGAAATGGGCCTGCTTACCCTTGGGCTGCAAGCCACCACGGACATCGTCCTTCACGGCAACGAACAAGGTATTCTCCCCGGGAACCACCTGGGAAGTGATGTCAAAGGAAAACGAGGTATAGCCTCCCTTATGACTGCCCACCAGAGTGCCGTTCACATAGACGGCAGTCTCATAGTCCACTGCCCCGAAATGAAGGATCACTCTGCCGGCTGTTTCTGTATCGCTCAATGTAAATTTTCTTCGGTAGGCAACGCCGCTGATAAAATCGGTATAGCCGATCCCGGAAAGCCGGCTCTCTGGGCAGAAGGGCACCAGGATCTCCCGATCAAACTGTTCCTTCTCCCACAAGCGCCGTTCTTCCGCGCTGCAACCGAAGTCAAACTCAAACTCCCACAGACCATTTAAATTTTGCCACTGCTCCCGCTCCCACTGAGGATTGGGATGCTCTTCTCGCGGTATGTACATAAATACCTCCCCTTTACGATTCGATTTAGTGGAATCAATGCGATTATACTCGCACTTTTTTAATAAGTAAATATCCTAATTCATTTTTCCTCATTGCAGAAAGTACTCCACTTACAAATATCGGATGTCCCGTTTTCAAGACATCCGACATTTCATACTATTCTCTTTTGTCATCAATATAGTATGCTGTGAAGCCCCATTGATCCAAAACCAACTCCTATGATCTTGTGGGATCTCAGTTCAAACAAAAACTGTCGGTCAAACCACTTTTCCAGGATTCAATATACCGTTTGGATCAAAAGCCTTTTTTATGTCACGCATAAGGTCCACCATTGTCTTTCCATATTGCTGGGCCATAAACTCTTTTTTCGCCCAACCAATACCATGTTCCCCTGACACTAGTCCACCCATTTTAGCTGCGTACTGATAGAGCATTTCAAACGCCTGCTCTTTACGAGCCATAAACTCTTCTTGGCTTAACTCGTCCCGGCAAAGATAAATATGAAGGTTTCCATCTCCTGCGTGCCCAAAACTGGGGATCCTTAGGCCAGTTTTCCGCGCCACCTCTTCCGTATAGCGAATAAACGCAGCCACGCTGGAACGTGGGACAACCACATCACATTCGTCCATCTCAGTAGTGGATGCCTTTATCGCTTCCAGAAAAGCTCCTCGAGCAGTCCAAACCGCTTTTTTGCGCTCTTCCGTATCTACAATATAGGCGTCCAAAGCACCCAATTCAATACAAAGTTCCGCTAATTGCTCTACTTCCTGTTCCACAGCCATTTCGCTGTTCCCGTCGCAAGTAAGCAAAAGATATGCGTCGCTGGAATGGTCTGGGAAAGACTTGTTCAGATATTTTTCCGCAAAGAGCAATGTTTCCTTCGACATATATTCAATGGCGGTCGGTATCAGTTTGGCGCGGATCATATTGGGTACCGCTTCCATTGCAGCTTCCATACTGGAGAAGGGCACTAACAAGCTCATAGAGCATGCAGGCAGCGGCATCAGTTTTAGCACCGCTTCCGTTACAACGCCTAAGGTTCCTTCACTTCCAACGATCAAATCCTTGAGACTATATCCGGAACTGTTCTTTACAACTTTTCCCCCTAGAGTTATCACTTCCCCACTAGGCAGAACAACTGTCAGTCCTCGAACATAGTCACGGGTCACGCCGTATTTTACAGCGCGCATCCCACCTGCATTGGTGGAGATATTGCCTCCGATGGTGGCCGATTTTTCACCCGGGTCAGGCGGATATAAATACCCTGCCGCTTCTACATATTCGGCTAAATCCATCAGCAAAACTCCCGGCTGTACAGTGACCGTTAAATTATCACTGTCCAATTCCAAAATCTGATTCATTTTCGTAGTTTCCAGCATGATACCGCCTTGGATCGCCACAGAACCTCCTACCAGTCCTGTGCCAGCTCCTCGCACTACCACCGGGATCTGATGACGGTTAGCATACCGTAAAACATCAGAAACTTCTTGGGTCGTATGGACATAGATCAACGCTTCTGGCATTCCCATAACTCCACCAAGCTCATCGTGTCCATAGTCGGGACTTATATTTGCGCCCACGCGTATTTGTTCCGCTACCATACTTTGCAGGGCAGTGACATCCTGTTCTGTTATCTTATGATACAAAACTGTTTCCTCCTTCCATCTGTGTTAAGAGGGATTGCACCACTTGATATAAGTCTCCCACCAACGCATAATGTGCTACGTGAAATATAGGAGCTTCCGGATCTTGATTTACTGCCACAATGCACTCCGCGTTCCGCATTCCAGCTGTAAACTGCACGGATCCACTGATTCCTAGGGTGATCAAAAGCTTCGGACGAACTGTTCGTCCGGAAAGACCAATCTGTCTTAATGGGCTCATCCATCCGTTTTCTACCAATGGACGAGTACAGGCAAGCTGTCCATTAAGCTTTTGCGCCAATTTCTCTGCCAGCCCCAAATCTTCCTTTTTGCGGATTCCACGCCCCACAGCTACTAAAATCTCTGCGTCGGAAATATCTACCTCTTTAGGCACAGGCTGCACGTCCAACACCTGCACACTGCTTTGGTACTGATCATCGGGCATCCTTAGCGAAACAACACTGCCTTGTTTGCCATCTGTTCTTCGCTTAGCTGAAAAGATTTTCGGGCGGACTGTACAAAACTGAGGACGGTGATTAGGAGTGACGATCTGGGCCATAATATTACCCCCAAAAGCCGGCCTTATCTGAATCAGGTCTGTATTTTCCTGCATGTCCAAAACGGTACAGTCTGCCGTCAGGCCAGTAGAAAAACGGGCGGCCACCCGAGGCGCCAAAGAGCGTCCCAGCCCGGTTGCCCCTACTAAAATACTACCGGGGTGTATGGTCTGGATGAAATGCGTAAAAGCATTGCTGTATGGCTCTATGTAAAAGTGTTCAAACCGTACGTCGTCATATTGGTAAACCACATCAGCGCCATAGTCTAATAGCGTTTGAGCAGCTTCCGCTGTGTTTGTTCCGATCAGCAAAGCGTACACCGGCTGTCCGATGATTGCCGCAAGCTCTTGCGCTCTTCCCAGCAATTCCAAGGAAACGGGATGAAGCCTTCCATAAGAAAAATCGGCAAATACAGCGATGCCCGTCCACTCCGCTTTATTTACAGACACTGTTTTCTTTTCACGCAGTGCGATAGCTCCCCCGCTCTTTTTCACGCACAACTTACACAACTTACATGCAGCCGTTACGGTCAATTCCCCTTGCTCCTGCACCAGCGCATTAAAAGGACAGCACGCTACAAGTTCTTCCATCAACTTTGGATTCAATTTGCTTTGATCGATTTGCAATCCGCTCATACATTTCACCTCCCCAATACTCAAATTAACTTTCGGCTAAGCAGCATTTGATACAAGCGCTCCCCCAATAATGGACCATCCTCCTGCCACACTTCTTTTTCCTTTCTAGTGTTCGGCGGGAAGATTCGCTCCACTTTTGTGGGAGAGCCATCCATTCCATAAGAATCAGAATTCCGATCCTCCATATCATCTAAGGACCAAACAGTTATTTGTTCTTTGCGAATAGCTTTCTTTCGCTTGTACGAAGGCAGCCTTGGTGTATTGATATTGCCATCCAAGCACAATAGGCAGGGAGTTTTTACTATTTGGGTGATCACAACATCGTCTAAAAGACTTTTTACCCGCAGTTGTCCTTGGCCATCCCAGGTTGCCTCCTGAACGTTCGCGATATGTACGATCCCCAAATGTTCCGCTAATTCAGGTCCTACTTGCGCGGTATCTCCATCCGTAGTCTGTTTGCCGCACAAGATAATATCCCCTTCTCCCAGCTTCCTTACTCCCTGGGCCAATGTAAAGCTCGTTGCTAATACATCCGCTCCAGCGAAGCGTCTATCACTTAGCAAAACACCTTTATCCACACCCATGGCGATCGCTTCTTCCAGCACCTTGCTTGCTTGAGGCGGACCCAAAGTTATTGCGCCAACGCAGTCTCCTTGCTGTCGCAGCTGTATGCCAAACTCAATCGCATACAGGTCATAGGGATTGATCCTTGTAGAAGCGCCGTCACGCAGAAGGACACCTGTTTTGGGATCCACTGCCACATTACTGCTGCCCGGCACCTGTTTTATGCATATCCAAATTTTCAAACTGCTTCCCTTCTCTCGAATCGTTGGCATTCTTTTGCTTTTTCCGTTTGTTCAGAACCAACCGGCTATTAGTAAGGTTCTGTTCGTACTTGTCAAAAGATTTATTCGCTACGCAGACAAAAAGATAGTCGATCAGCAGAAGCATCGCGATACGGGATCCCATTGCACTGCTTCGAGTGGATACTTCTGGAGTTGAAATATTCAGTAAAATATCAGCGCTTTTACTTAGATAACTTTTCCCGTACTTTGTTAACGCGATGATGGTAGCGCCTTTGTTTTTCGCCGTTTCCATCACATCCAGCATATCTTTGGTACAGCCAGAGTTAGAAATAATAACTGCGACATCCTGTTCAGTCATTGTGGCCGCATAAGTCAACTGCATATGCAGGTCCATAAAGGCCACTGCGTTTACACCTAAACGCACGAATTTATACTGAGCGTCATTGGCAACCAAAGCGGAGCTACCCACTCCAAAAAACGCAATACTTTTCGCCTGAATAATAGCATCCACCGCTTTTTCCAGCTGCTCAAAATCCAAAACCTGATTTGTTTGTGTCAGCGAAAGCACATGTTCTTCCAACACAGATTGACAAAGATCCTCACGAACATTGCTCCGACAAATATCAATATAACTTTGCTGCTCCGAATCGTGGTCTCGACTGTTTTGAAGCAGGGCGTCTCCGATGCACTGCTTGATCGCTTTTAGGCCTGTAAATCCTAGTCTTTTGAAGAAACGGACCCAGGCTGCTTGGCTGACGCCGGTAGCTTCCGACAACTGACGGATGGACATGTGCATCAAGTCGTACTGCTTTACCAAAATGAAACTGGCTATTTTTCGTTCTGTCGGATTCAGGTCATCGAATATCTGATTGATCTTCAGCAACAATTCTTCCATATCACCGCTCCTATTCTTAATGAAAAAGCAACTGTGACGCAAAAAATGCGTCACAGCACTTTCAAAATACTAATAGATCTCGCGCCAAGCGCACTGCTCCTAAAGCTGCTTGCTGCTGCAACAGTTGAATATTGTTCATCCCTTGCTGTTGTAATAACGCCTTCAGCTTCTCTTGAAGCACACAGCACTTCTCGGCTACACTGCCTCCCAGCATCACAGTGAAATCCGCTGGTAGATCCAGTTTTTTTTGCACTGCCTGGGCTAGCTTCGCCAACTGGGAAGCCCCTTGCTCCAGTATCTCTATTGCGGCTGTATCACCCTGGTCCGCGCACTCCGCCACAACCGTACAATAGGATGCAACCGTCGTCTTGTCTGCTTTTTCAGAATTCAAAAAATCTGAAAGTTGGCGCTGGGTAGAAAAGTTCATAGATTCCATAAGCTTCCGCCCCATGAGCGATACAGGATACACTCCATCCAGCTCATGAAAAACTCTGGCAAAAGCCTGCATGACGATCCAAAATCCACTTCCGCCATCAGAAGCGTTTCTACCCCATCCTCCTGCTCGCGCAGTAACTCCATCAGTTTGGCGTCCAAAGCATATAGAGCCTGTCCCAGCGATCAAAAGGATGCCGCAGTTCTGAGGATTTGCAGCCAATGCAGCCTCCATATCACCGACCACCAGAATACTGGCATCCGGGTAGATCTCATGCAAGATGGTTTCCAGCGTCTCTTTTGCCCCTTGATGGGAAACGCCTGCGCTCCCCAGGCAAACCGCACCAACGTGCCCGCCATTTTTGACCAAAAATGGCTCAAAGGTCTGGGCAAGTTCCATGATGTATTCTCGGACCTGTGCGGCAGAAGCCGTCTCCAAATTGGATGGTCCGCTGAAACTTTCCCCAACTACTTCCCCATTTAAACCGCAAAGCACCCCATGGGTTTTTGTTGCTCCTCCGTCAATCCCCAACACATAAACAGGATCACTCACGGGATATTTCCTCCCTCTTTGCCAACACTTTGCGTATATGTCCTCCATTGGCTTTCAGCAATTCTTGACTTTTTTGGGCGTCTAAATCTGTGAGCACCATGATAATCGCCGTTTTGACATGATACCCGCATTTCTGCAAAGCATCCAATGCCACCTCATCCGTGCATCCAGTACTTTGCTTCACCAAACGCAGCGCCCGTTCGTACAATTTCTGATTGCTGGGACACATGTCCACCATTAAATTATGATACACCTTCCCGATCCGTATCATAGCACCCGTGGACAGCATATTGAGCACCATTTTTTGAGCGGTGCCAGACTTCAACCGAGTTGAGCCCTGAATCACCTCAGGCCCAACTTCCGGAGCTATCATCACATCCGCCAATCCTACCATTTGGCAGTCTTGATTATTGGATACTCCAATAACAGGGGCACCCAGCTCTTTAGCGTAGGCCATCGCTCCTAAAACATACGGACTGCGTCCGCTAGCGCTAATTCCCACAACAACATCCTTGGAACAGAAGCCACGAGCTTTTAAATCATCAGCTCCAGCTGCTTCGTTATCCTCAGCATTCTCCACAGCATTGCGCAGAGCCACGTCTCCTCCGGCGATCAACCCCACAACCAGTTCGGGAGGAGTGCCGAATGTGGGAGGACACTCCGACGCATCCAGCACCCCTAACCGACCACTGGTACCACATCCACAATAGAACAAGCGGCCATTTTGCTGGAAAGCGTTTACAATAAGATCAATACCGGCAGCTATATGCTCACATTCTTCTCTTACCGCCTCAATTATCTTTCCGTCTTCCCTGTTCATCAACTGCACGATCTCCAGCGAGGACATACAATCAATGTCTTTTGAGGCGCAGTTGTTCGATTCCGTTGTCAATTGTGAAAGTGTTTTCATTTCATTTAAGCCCCAATCTTTTTATCGATAGATCCGATACTTCTCTATGCGATCGGCAAACTCTGCCGATTCCTTTTTCCACTGAGCAAGCAAGGCCTCCGGATCGAAATCCGTATGGATTTGGTCACAGCACATCAAACCGTCAACTCCCAGAGAATCCGGTGTTTTGCCAGGCTTCCAGAAATCTTTGCCCTGAGCCTCAGTCATAAGCTTGCATTCATACAGCATCCACAAGCCCACATCCACCGGCAGCAGTGCCTCCCGGTCCAAAACGTGAACCTGCACGCCTCCGCAAACCTCTCCCTGATGTTTGCTGAATGTGGGAGTGAAATAAATCGGCTGAAAACGGACGCCGGGGAGGTTATGCTGGTTCATGCGGTCTGCCAGCTCAAAAGGATCCAGCCACGGCGCACCTATGTATTCGAAAGGCCGTGTGGTTCCTCTGCCCTCTGAAACAGTGGTACCTTCAAAATAGCAGGTGCCGTTATAAAGGAACACTCCATCCATGTTGGGCAGATTCGGGCTGCAATTCAAATAGTGCAGGCCTGTTTCGTCCCAGGGCATATTGCGCCTGTATCCTTCCATGGGAACTACGTACAGTTCGCAGTTGATATTCTGTTCCCCATTCAGCATTTGAGCAAACTCTCCGGGAGTTAACCCGTAACGCTGAGGCATGGTATGAGCACATACCAAGGACAGATATTTAGCGTCCGGAACATTTCCCTCAACTTTATCGCCAATGGGATTGGGACGATCCAGAACAACGAAAGGCTTTTTCGCTTTGGCACAGGCGTACATGCAATCTTTCAGATTAGCTGTAAAGGTATAAAACCTGGAGCCAACATCCTGGATATCATAAACAAGGACATCAAAAAGCTCTGTTTGTTCCTGCGTCATCGCATGGGTCTCATTGCCATAGATGCTGTATGCCGTGATTCCGGTATGCGAATCCACATAGGTGCTGATGGGAAGTCCAGCTTGCTTATCTCCGCGGACGCCATGTTCTGGCGAAAAAAGTGCGGTAACATGATAACGCTTGCTGAGGACTTCGATGGAATCCTGATATTCCGCATTAATTGCTGCCGGGATGGTGAGCAATCCCAAGCGTTTTCCACGGAATAGATGATCGTACTTTTCCAGATTATCCAAACCGCAAATAACTGGCTTCATCTTTTTACTCCTTTTTATTCTTCATACAAATGATATTTGCATTTGGAAGTTCGATATTGTTCAACCTTCGGCCTGTGAAGTTCCAACAGCTGGTCGGCTGTATATACGCCTTCACGGAAATCGGAAGTGCCCAACAGTTTGTCAAAATAGTAATCAAACTGTACAGGAGAGTCAGGCTGCTTTACATCGTGGCCCGCCGTGGCTCCTGCCCACTCCAGTGTGTCAGGATGCAGCTTGCGGATCTCCTCGATCAAAGTCAGCGCCATGCGCACTGGCTGGAATGTCTTTCGATCCAAGACATGGATCTGCAGCCCGTGGCATATCTCCTTGGCGTGTTTAGACGAAACAGGAATATAAAAGATATTTCCAAACGCCACTCCGTCTAACTTCTTCTCATTCATCCGCTTGGCCAGTTCCGCCGCGTTCAGCCATGGGGCACCAATCAATTCAAAAGGCTTGGAGGTACCTCTTCCTTCGTTGATGTTAGAGATCCCCTCAAACAGGCACATTCCGGCATACAGCAGATTTGCGGTGGTATGCGGCAGGTTTGGTGAAGGCAAAATCCAGGGAAGCCCAGTTTCATCATAATACTGGCTCCGTCGCCATCCCACATTGGGCACGACTTTTAAGTCGCATCCAATCATAAATTCATTATTAATATACTGGGCAAACTCCCCAATTGTCAACCCTATCCGGTTTGGCAAACCATAGTCTCCCACCATGGTATGCATCTCGGAAGGACACACCACACCTTCCACATCCACACCGTTGATTGGCGCAATGCGATCGAGTACAATGAATGGCATTTTTGCCTTCGCGCAGGCACGCATGGCATTTGCCAAGCAGTACAAATATTCATAGTACCTGCATCCAGCCTCTTTCATATCGAAAACCACGGCATCCAAATCTTGCAGCATTTCTTCTGTGGGACCGTTGCATTCCCGATGAAAGATACTTTCTACCGGAAGCCCTGTGGGAATGTCCGTGTAGTGCAGAACCCTTTCACCATATACGAACTCTGTGCGCACACCGTATATTGTATTGAAAAGTTTCGTCAAATGGTACTTTTCATGCAGGATATCAAGGGTAGGCTTTAAAGTCCTATCCACCGCTGAGCCATTGGTGATCAATCCCAGCCGTTTGCCTTTTAAAGCCTGATCTAGAGCAGGATGATTGTCTATTCCATTACCAACAAACATTGACCTCTACTCCTACTTTACTCAGAAATTTCTTCCCAAGCCGCCTTTCCTTCGTCCAGGATTGCCTGAAGTCCGATGGGCTTGAGTGCCTCATACTGGGTATAGAACTCGTCGATCGTGATTTGCCCGGTAACACACTCAGAAAGCATGGTATCCAATTTAGGCATAATGACAGCCTGATTGTCCATATATGCTTCCGTCTCCAACACGGGAGGTGCATTGTAATACTCGGAACCGTTATTCAAAGCGTCGTAGTACAGCTTGGTAATGGGGTCCAGAGTATCTACGCTTTTACCACCCAGCAGAATCTGCTCATACGCATCAGAAGAGAAGCAATGCGGGAGAGGCGTGAAATTGAGGCCGGCTCCACGAGCGGTAACGAAGTCATTGCAGTAGGGCTCTTTGATGACAGGCTTGCCATCAACCATATCATAATGCTTGCCTTCAATACCATAGGAAGCCATACGGATGCCTTCTTCGCTGAAGATCCAGTTGTAATACTGAATGATCTCGTCAGCAATACCCTTTTCCTCGGCAGAAACAGTGAGCACAACAGAAGGGGAAGCCTTGCCACGGGCAGGCAGCGCACCCTTACCGTCGGGACCAGTGATCGCTTTGGTGCCTACCATTTCGGCATCAGGATTGATCTCACGAACCGACTCGGTAGTTCTCTTGGCAATTTCTGCCCAAGTCATACCAGAACCAACGATTCCAGCGAATAATGCCTTTTCAAATTCTTTCTGGTTCACATAGGTGCCGCGTGTTACGAATTCCTGATCCAGCAGGCCTTCTTTGTACATCTCACGCATAGCTTCCAGATAAGTACGGAAATCAGGGCTTTCGTATGCCAGAGTGTATTCGCCTTCATCAGTAACCATAAATGCTTCTTTTCCGTTGATATTCATGCCAAAGGCAGGCATCAGCGAATAAACATCACCGCCGTAGGGAATATCATTGGTGCTATCGCCATCGCCATTGGGATCGCCGTCCCTGAAAGCAGTCCAAGCAGCCATCCACTCGTCCCAAGTCTCGGGGATCTTCTCAATACCAACTGCCGTCAGCCAATCCTTACGAACCAGCATTGCGTAGGCAGGGGGATAATCCAAAACAAAGGGAACAGAGTAAAGCTTTCCGTCAGCCGGATTTTTCAGACCAGGCAAAACATCCTCAATGCTCGCCATAATGTTGGGACCATATTCGGCCAGCAGTTCATCCAAAGGCAGAGCAGCGCCCTGAGAGATCAACATAGACAAGCTGTCTCTACTGGATATAACTTCGGGGATATCACCGGAAGCCAAAGCCGTGGTCACACGATCTTTATAGCCGTCCTGAGGAACCCACTCATAAGTAATCTTGGTGTTGGTTTTCTCAGCCATGGCGTTGAAAATTTCCATATCCTCTGTAGCCTTTGTATGGGGCTCCCAGATAGGCGCCATAATGGTAAACTCCAACGGTTCGGCAAAAAGCGTATCCGAGGTTTCACCTTCACCGGAAACTTCAGAAACAGTACTGCCTTCCTCCTCTGTTGCTGCTGAGGACTGAGATGTCCCAGTTTCTTGTCCGCCACAGCCGGAAAAGAGACCCACCAGCATTGACACAGCTAGAACTGCCGCTAACATGCGCTTTTTCATTGTGTTTACATCCTTTCGATTCTTTAATTTTTGTTTTTCTGTATACACAGGATCTCCTCCTGCAATTACCCTTTTACAGAACCCAGCATAACACCCTTTACAAAGTAACGCTGCAAGAACGGATACAAAACCAGCATCGGCACCATGGACACAACGATTACCGCGTTTTGCACCTGCTGCGGGATAGCCGAAGCGCCTTCTGCCCCTCCCAATTCATAGCTGGCCATGTTGCTTGTAATGACAATGTCACGCAACACGATCTGGAGAGTGAAATTTTCCATCTTTCTCAGATACATCAACGGAGCAAAGAAATCATTCCAATGCCCCACAACGATCCACAGAGCGATAGTCGCGAACGCCGCCTTGGACATGGGAACCACAAAACGGTAAAAGATAATTAGATCATTCGCGCCGTCTATTCTGGCGGATTCGATCACAGACTCCGGTATAGAAGCGAAAAAGCTCCTTAAAACGATCACGTTATAGGCTCCGCAAAGAGCGTTAAAGATAAGCGCCCACAGGTTATCCAATAAGCCTAACTTCTGAATGACCAAATAACTGGGGATCAAGCCAGCTTGGAACCACAGTGTGACAACCACAAAAACGGAGTAAAACTTTTTCCCGTAGAAATTACCAAATGCCATAGGGTATGCGGCTATTCCCGTCATTGCCAGACCAAGCACGCAGCCTACCGCAGAAACAAAAATGGTGTTGGCATAAGCTCTGTAGATTCTTGTATTTTCCAACACGCCTTTGTACCCAATGGTTGTAAAGTCTTTCGGATAAAACGTGACCTCACCACGCATGATCGGGAAATTGCCGCTAAATGAGATAGCAAAAATATTCAGCACCGGATATATAAACGCTATACATGCCAGCACCATAAACACCACAAGAAACACCTGAAATATTTTTTCACCTCGTGTGATCCGTTTCATTTCTTCCACCTCCCCTTACATTATGCTTACTTCGGAATATTTTTTGCTGGCTTGATTCGCCAACAGGACCAGTCCCAGACTGATGACAGAATTAAACAGTCCAATGGCGGTAGCAAGACTATAATCAGAATTGACAATACCCATTTTGTAAACGTAAGTGGGTAACATCTCCGAAACACTGAGGTTCAAGGGGTTTTGGAATAAGTAAATCTTTTCCACGTTTACGTTCATCAGATTTCCGATCTGTAAAATCAGCATAATGATTATTGTGTTGCTCAGACCCGGCAGCGTTATGTTCCACACTTGTTTCCACTTGCTTGCTCCATCAACAGTTGCGGCTTCATAAAGGGACTGATCGATAGAAGTCAACGCGGAAAGATAAATGATAGAACTCCATCCTACCTGCTGCCAAATTCCCGAGATTATCATAATGCTTCGGAAATATTGAGGCTCCGAAAGGAAGTTTATTTTTTCCATTCCCAGAGATGCCATGATACTATTGAGAGTACCTAACGACGGAGAAAGGAAGGTCATAACCATGGAAACCATCACGACCGTGGAGAGGAAGTGTGGAAGATAGCTGATCGTTTGAGCTACACGCTTAAATTTGTCACTCCACAGTTCGTTCAAGAGAATCGCAAAAATAATGGGTGCTGTGAAGCAAAACACCAAACTATAAATGTTCAGGATCAACGTATTGGAAATCAAAGACCAAAAATCCGGGTTGCTGAAAAACTTCTCGAAATTCTCAAAGCCTACCCATTCACTTCCGGAAAAGCCTTTCAAGATCTTAAAATCCTTAAACGCGATGCTCAACCAGGCCATAGGCCAGTATTTAAAGATCAAGAAGTAGATGAAGACCGGCAAGCACATGATATAAAAGTAACGGTCTCTCCAAATCTTTTTCCTTACCTTGCTGAAGCTGAGCCGTTCAACTGATTTTGTTGAATTTCTCAAAATTATCCCCCCGCATGATGAAATTAACATGTATTATGTTGTGCTCATACTGTAACACTTTATTTCAATTTTTTCTACTGAATTTTAAAACAAAGTTTCATCATTTGTGTTAGTCTAATTGCACAAAATACCTTTGTTAATTTTTTAATTTTCCGAACTGCTTTTCTTTAATATCAGTTTAAAAAACTGCTAAACAGTGCGCACTCATACACCTAAAAAACAAAAAAGCCACTATGCATATCACATAGTGGCTTTTATTTACAGGTAATTTAATCATCTATTCTTCTTTTCTTCCACTGTTCCCTCTCCATTTTCCTGGAGCGCATCCGGTGGAACTGACAAATGCACGATAAAATGCGGAATTATCCTGATACCCGCATTCCCGGGCAATGCTTTCCTGAGTGCGATTGGTAGAGGCTAGCAGCTGTTTGGCATGATTGATCCGCAGCATTTTTAAATACTGGTGAGGCGTCATCTCATATCTTTTCCGGAAAATTCGGATCAGGTGGTCCGGTGTATAGGAATACTGCCGGGAAAGCAGGGCTAAGTCCACTGGCTGAGTGCAATGGACACGGAGATATTCCGCGATCTCTTCCGCCAAGACCGATTCTCCCGTCACCTTATGAGAGGTCTGATACAGCTTTTCCAGCACAGACAAAAACTGTCCGTTCACCGCAAATGGACTTGACTGAGGTTGACGGTAGAACTTATCCAGTTTCAGCAATTCTGTCAGAAGATCCTCCTCGGAAAATTTGCCAGAGAGCGGACAACCCTCTTCCTGGGAAAACTCCCCGGAAAAATGGATGTAAAAATATTTGGGAACCTGGCTCGGGACTTCCCCCGTTTGACTTAATCCGCCCCGCTGAATATACCAATCCCCGGCGGAAAGAGAAACGGGGACCCCGTTTTCCGAAAAACGCAATACGCCCGAAAACAATAGGAGCAACACATTTTCCGGGATGGTCCTGGAAACATGGAATTCTCCCGGATAAAACACCCGCATAGAACAGGTTAAAAACTGGGGCAACGGATCAAATTTCAGATACATTTGGCTCCTCCTATTCAAAGTCGATTTTTGCAATGTTTCGGTCGATTTTTTGACTTCTCCTCCGCTGGAAAATGTACTATCCTGAGAACAGGAATTTTAGACTTCCAGGGAGGATTTTCATATGGAACTCAAACAGACAGCGTACACTCCTTTTACCCCCAACGAACTGAAGCCAACAGGATGGCTGAAACGTCAGTTGGAGATCCAGGCAAAAGGACTCAGCGGCAACCTGCATAAGATCTGGCCGGATATCCGGGACAGTGCCTGGATCGGCGGCGACCGGGAAGGCTGGGAACGAGTACCCTACTGGCTGGACGGCTTAATCCCTCTAGCCTACCTGCTAGAGGACAAAGAACTGATCCAAACAGCGAAAACCTACATTGATGCTATCCTGTCCCGCCAGCAAGAGGATGGGTGGATCTGTCCCTGTTCGGAGAAAGAAAGAGCTACCTACGACATGTGGGCCGCCATTCTCATCGCCAAAGTGCTTACCGTTTACGCCGACTGCTCCCGAGATGAGCGGATCCAGCCCGCGCTGAAAAAAATGCTCTACCAATTCTATCTTCATATCGACAACCACACTCTGTTCAACTGGGCCGCTGACCGGTGGTTTGAAGCTTTGATCTCCATTTTCTGGCTCTACGAACGGGACCCTGAGGACTGGATGCTCCAGCTGGTACATAAAATGCGTATCCAGGGCATCGACTGGAAACAGGTCATTCGCTCTGGAATCGCCAAGAAGCCTGAACGCCACTGGACCCATCTGACCCATGTGGTGAACATGGCAATGATGCTGAAATCGGAAGCGCTGCTTTCTCTGCTTACCGGAGAAGATCCGGAAGCCTTCGCACGGGAAGCACTGGAACAGCTGGAAGCCTGCCATGGAATGGCAGTGGGACATTTTGCCGGTGATGAGTGTGTGGCGGGTAACAGTCCCATCCAGGGCAGCGAATTGTGCTCCGTAGCGGAAGCTATGTATTCCTATGAATGGCTCTTCGCGGTCTCCGGGGATCCCC
>UMIN01057608.1_pt1 | contig 27174 bp, 18 predicted proteins | sample 1965811 | NCBI WGS metagenome assembly UMIN01 (sample SAMEA4836123, study PRJEB28245) | human gut metagenome | biome: gut microbiome; material: fecal sample | place: Denmark | collected 2008
ATAGTTTCTGTGAAATCGCCTAGAACAGCTCCGATGAAGAATAGCCAGAATAACTTATAAAAACAGCATCCTTCGGCGAAAGTCCCCTGCTTTGCGATTTGCTCCGTCGCTTCAAAAATGACTGGGTATGCCTTTTCCATACGCCGTTCTACTCGGCTTATAATCCATCTGGAAAACCGTTGTGTCCAGACCGCGACACGGTGATTCCACTGCCTTGTCGCAGCCGGTATCTGCCGGCGAATATTGAAAACCGCTGCCAATGACACCGACAGGTCCAATGCCATCAAGACCAACAGAGAAGTCATCAGGATGGTACGAAAGAGTTCTGGAATCCAATCATAAATTTGTACCAGCCATCGGTCTGCAAAACGAACAGTCAGCACACCTAAAATTCCCCACAGGATAGAATATTGTAAACATATGTAGCCGTCGAAATTCCATTTTTTTTCAGAGTAATCCCACCATTTATGTTGGTTTAATCGCTCTAGCAGTTTTCCAGCAAACCATTCGATTATAGTGGCTAGGATTGCACATCCTAGGAACAGGAAAAAAGGGTATTCGATTAATTCCTGCATTGTGGTGGTCATCATCACCGCAGCGATACCATAGATCAGACAAAAGGGACCACTGGAAAAACCACGGTTGACGAATTTTTTCTTTTTTATTGTTCCGGCAATGGTCTCGATGACCCAACCGAAAAACGAATAGGCCAGCAGTAGCCAGACCAGTTCCATTCCTGCGTACTTCATGACATCCTCCTATGAATTCAGGTACTGTGTGACCGTTTCTGCTTTAACAGAATATCGCTCAGTCATCCGAATAGATGGTTGAGCGATATTTGTATGAGATCAGAAACATTTTTTACACGCCTCGTATCCCTGTGTCTGAGCCTCCGTCTGGGAGATCTGTCTTGCGGTGTCTGGATTCATGTTTCCGCAGTCAGGGACACGATGGTATTTTGATCCGGTTGCAGACAGCCAGACGTTGTTTGACTGTGCGGGTGCTTCTGTGACTACAGGAGCGGTAGCGTTTGGAGATGCTGTCTGAGGCTGAGTTCCAGTATCCTGCGAGTCGCCCGGGGTGTAATCGTTGCAGGGCTTGGTATTCCAGTCAATTTTTGTTCCGTCTGAGACGGCAATGACCGTTCCTTGTTTGTCTGTGCGGAAAACTTCGATATCCATATTCTGAAGCTTATCCATGGTGTCCTTGTCAGGATGTCCATATTGGTTCTCCTCGCCGCAGGATATGACTGCATACTCTGGGACGGTTTCTTTTAGAAATTCCCAGCTAGTGGCAGTTGCAGAGCCGTGATGTCCAGGTACTAAGACATCACAGTCCAAGGTGACATCCAAGGCACACATATCGGATTCACTCCCATGTTCGGCATCTCCTGTAAAAATAAAAGAGTTGTCACCGTTGTCGAGTTTGATTGCCACAGAGTTGTCATTGCTGTTGTCCTCGTCAGTAGTCTCCGGCGAGAGAATTGTGAAATCTCCGGTGCCGAAGCTAAATTCAGTCCCGACTTTTGGATGCTGGACAGTCAGTTCCTGAGCAGAAACCGCGTCCATGAAAGAGCGATAGAGTTTTGAATTGTGTTCATAGTCGGAACCGATTACGTTTTTTACATCAAAGGCATTCAGACATCCGATCAGACCGGCTAAGTGGTCAGAGTCGTAATGGGATGAGATTAAGTAGTCGATGGACTCCACCTTTTGCTTTTTGAGATAAGAGACGACATAGCTGGAGGTCTCCTTATCGCCGCCGTCGTAGACCAGGTTTTTTCCACCTGATTGGACGAGGATGGACAGACCTTGTCCCACATCCATGAAGTGGACGGCCATTTCTTTGGCAGTGGATTTGCCAGCTGCTGAGTGTGGAAAAGCGAAGGCTTCTCCGGTGAAAATAAGTGCCCAGATAAGGAGGCAAGTAAAAATACGTTTTGTTTTTCTCATTAGTGGTCCCCTTTTCTTAATTTACCATTCATTATACCATGTCTGTCTCTTAAAAGACAACAGGAAAAGGGAGTCCTTACATAACCTGAGTGCTCTCCAATTTTTGATTAAACTTTGCCATAGCTTTGATCAGAGGGCGGCGGAAGATAAGTCCCAAGGCCAGAGCGAGAAGATAGTAGATCATTAGCTTGCCAAGGTCGAGCCAATAGCTGTTTTGGTAAATTCCGGCCACACATTCACGCAGTGCGTTGACACTGTAAGTAAATGGTAGGGCAGGGTAGACGTTCTGAAAGAATGCAGGCTCCACCTCGATGGGAAAAAGACCGCCCGAGGCGGCAATCTGGATGACAAGGAGGATGACGCAGATCGCCTTGCCGATATCGCCGAAGGATACGGTGAGAGTGTAGATGATGTTGACGTAGACAAAGCTGGAAATCCAACCTGCCAACAGAAAATAGAAGGGATGAAGGCATTGAATTTCCAGGAACCAGAGGTCGCCCATACAGATGATGGTTGCTTGAAGTAGGCCTGCCAGTAAAAATATCAGGTAGCGGCCTAGGTATTTCTGAAAAGGCTTTAGATTTTTCAGAGTCTCGTCCTCGTCCACCTCCACTTTCAGGAGGGCGACCATGACGACGCCACCTACCCAGAATGCCAGGCTGGAATAAAAACAGGCCATGGCAGAGCCGTAGTTTTCTATGGGATAGAGCCGGTGGGTATCTAGCTGAACCGGAGAAGCCAAAAAAGTACCCATTGTGGAAGGACTTGTCTTTAACAGCTCTGAGACTGTCGAATCAGGGTTTTCGTTCTGTGCCCTTTGAAGCTTGGTCAGTGTGTTTTCGATCTGTTCTTGGGTATGGGACAGGAGTGAGCCAGTCTGTTCTAGAGCAGCCTGGGCATCGGACAGGGAGGAATCGGCATTGACCAGCAGGTCACTTAGTTGAGTGAAATTTTCACCAGTGCGGTTTAGGATGGAAGACAGATTATCAGAGGCAGTCTGGATAGAGGTTGAAAGCTCGTCCAACTGGGGCTGAATGGTGTTGTGATAGTCTTCTTTCACATCGCTTAGATCGCTGTTGGTATTTTGTATTAGCGCCTGAAGATCTTTTCTGGTCTGGGAAGAGATTTCAGCTCCGTCTAAGACAGAAGTTGAGAGATCAGTCAGCCTCTGAGACAGAGAATTTTCCCTGTCGATTGCCTGCTGAAGCTTTGCGATCATAGAGTCAATCAGAGAAGTATCCGGAGGCAGAGGCAAGGCTTCCAATTCAACTTTCAATTGTCTTAAGGCGGTCTGATATTCTGCCAGCTTTTCGGTATCTGCCTGGATATCCTCAGAGATATCGCTGAAATGTTCGGCGGCCAGGCTGCTGTCAGAATCTATGGTATCCAATGCGGTGTTGACAGCGGTCAGAACAGAATCAGAGAAGTGACCACTTTGCTCTGCCACGCTAGAGAGGGTGTCTGAGACCAGCTCCATAGAGGCCTGGGCACTGTCCAGGAAAGAGGCATTTTCCAGAGCTGCCTTTCCTTCTTCGCTGACTTGCCCGATGGTAGGGAGCGTTGTCTGGGCAGAGACTAAGAGAGAATCTAACGTTCCAGCCATATGGGAGAAAGCAGTCACTGTGCTTTGGAGGGTTTCTAGATCGCCGGCAGCAGTGTCCAGGGAATCGGTTAGTTTAGAGAGGAATTCCTCACTTGTCTCACCATCCAGATTTTCAGTTAAGATTTCCAATGCTCCTGAGGCAGCTTTTGCAACTGTCTGGGTGAAAGTTTCGTTGATTTGTTGTTGGACGGCGTCTGCACCTTTGTCCGTGATTTTCGGAGCAATTGCATTTTCTTTTTCATTTATGTAATATTCCAATTTTGCGTTGTTGGCGTCCTTAGTAAAGACGCTGAGTAGTTTTTGAGAAAAATCTTCTGGTATGACAATGGCAGCATAGTATTTGCCGGATTTCACCCCATTTTTGGCGTTTTTTACAGAAGTGAATTTCCAGCCGATCTGATCATTTTCTTTTAAAGAGTGAACGATCTGTTCACCGAGATTGAGATTTAGCTGGACGATATTGCTGTCATATCCAGCATCAGCGTTGGCGACTGCTACAGTTAATCCTTCCGTGTTACCGTAGGGGTCCCAGTTTGCAGCGATATTAAACCAGGCATAGCAGGCAGGGACTATGATAATGCCGACCATCACGATGATGGCAATCACATTTTTTCGGATGCGTTTTAGATCTCTGATGAATATTTTAAATATGGTCCGCATGATGGGGTTCCTCCTCAGAAGTAGCAGTTTCTACAATGTTGTTCGTATGCTGGGGTCCAGCATTAGGGCCGCTTGAATTTAGCCGGTCGTGAATGTAGTCGATTACGATCAGAAAGGCGGCGATGAGTATGATGGATATAATCCATAAGGTCAGGTAGACAAGCTTAGAATTCATGCTGAACATCAGACAGAGAAAAACCAGTGGAATAAGAAAAATGGCCCACAGTCCGATTCGAATCAGCTTAGGGTAATATCTCTCAAATTTTAGGGCCTTCCGGTTTAGGGTATAGTTCCATGTTTCGTTTTCCACCAGTTGGTTCATACCAATCCTGATCAGTGCGTGACAGGCGGCTTCTTCGTGGGAGTGGCCTTCTAGTAGCTCTTTGCGGTACAGGCAGTCCAGGCGTTCTAACAGAGCGTTTTTGGATTCCTGAAATCCGGGTAAGCGGGTATCTCCACTGTAAGTACGTTCAAAATAGTCATTTACATAATTTATGAAATCCTTCATTTTAGTTCCTCCAAAACGTAGTATGACAATTTACATAAGATGAGTCTCAGAGAGCCTGCGGTCGAAAAAACTGTTCAGTGACAGCAGTGGTTTTCTCAAGATTAGTCCGATAAAAAGGGCTATGGGGAGAAAACAAAGCAGGTGCAGCAGGTTTTGCGCGTAAGCGTTTTGGTAGATACCGCCGATGGTCTCGCGCATGGCGTTGACCCCATAGGTAAACGGCAAAAATGGATGCAGATACTGGAAAAAAGCCGGAGTGACTTCGATAGGGTATGAACCGGCTGAGCCGGGAATCTGAATTACGAGCAGCAGTACAGCCATTGCTTTGCCGATATGCTTCCAGGTGATGGACAGCGCGTATATGATGTTTACGTAGATGAAGGAGCATACGAGCCCCGCAAAGACGAACAGGACAGGGGCCTGGCATTGAATATGGATGAGATATAAGTCTCCCAAACAGATGATAAAAGCTTGTAAAAGGCCTATCGCCATAAAAAGCAGATATCTTCCGAAGTATGCAGCTGTGGGAGAAATGCGAGGCTGTCCTTTTTCGGGCTTTACTTCGAATTTGAGGATGGCGATCAGTACAATGCCGCCGACCCAGATAGCCAGGTTGGTATAAAAAGCAGCCATTGCTGAACCATAAGTGTCTATTTCGTAGTAAGTTTTCTTCTCCAGCTGGACCGGAGAGGACATAAAAGCGCTTGTCTGTTCCGGGTCGGAAGTGAGTGCTGACAAAAGTTTCTGGTAAAGTTCGCTGCTGCTAGCAGTAGTAATTTCAGTCTCGATTTTTTCCAAGTGTTCTTTTGCCGAGGCGAGAACTTGGGAGGTATCAGCCATTGCTTCACTGATACTGGCAAGGCTGTCCTGCATCTCATCCAGAACAGCGGGCAGGCTGTTCAGAGAAGTTTCGGAGGCTGTCAAAATTCCAGTCAGATTTCCGGCAGTCAGATTAAAATTGTCCAAAGTATTGTTTAGTTGAGGGCTGAGGTTTTCCTGAAGGGTGGAATGCAGTTCTTCTATTTTGCTTTGGCCTTCGCTGGCAAGAGAAGAAAGCTTTTCCCGTGTCTCCTTGGAAGTCTGGGCAGTTGTCTCGACTGCCAGACAGGTCTCTGTGAGATTGTCTAAGATACCTTGTTGACGTTCAGCCTGGGCGGAGAATTCCTCCAGAAGAGTGTCGATAGAATCCAGAGGGATAGGAAGACTGCTGTTTAGCTGTTCTAGTAGGTTGATACATTCTTGATTGATATCCAGGAGGCTTTGAACGGAAGCTAGAATATTCTCGGCCTTTCCGGCAGCAGACATGGAGCCGCTTTCCAACTGGGAGAGTGCAGAGGAGGAGGTCTGGGACAGCCTTCCGAGCAATGAGCTGCTTTGTTCCACGGAAGCGCCAAGGGTTCCGGTAAGAGAAGCGGTAGCGCTGCGGCTGTCTTTCAAAAGGCTCTGTGTATTTGAGACAGCTTCTTTTCCAGAGGAAAGGACTGTTCTAGCTTCGACCAGAACCTGTCTTTGACTATCAACATTCTCGTTTGCATTTTCACAGAGAAGTTGAAAATCTTGAATCGCTGTCTGGTAATCCAGGAGATTTTGTTGCGTTTCCTGTAAAGCAGTAGTGATTGAACCGGAGAGGGAGCCTGTGTTCCTAGACAGGTTGTCTGCTGTAGAATTTAAAGTATCGGATATTGTGCGGGCGACAATTTCTGAGAAGGTGCTGTTTACCTGGGTTTGTAGGGTATCTGCTCCTGTGTTTGTGATCTTAGGTGCAATCGCATTTTTCTTTTCGTTGACGTAGTATTGTATCTTGGGGCTTTGAATTTCTCCAGAGAGAATGGATGCCATATTACTGCTAAAATCTTCCGGAATGATAATGGCAGAATAGTATTTTCCTGAGCGAACTCCATTTATGGCTGTATTTTCATCTGTGAAAGTCCAGCCTAATTGGCTGTCTTTCTGCAAGTTTTGAATGATTTCTTCTCCGGCGTTCAAGGTTATGAAGCTACTGTTGTAACCTTTGTCTTTATTTGAGACAGCCACTTTGATGCCGCTGGTATTGCTGTATGGATCGAAATTGGCAGCAATGTTAAACCAGGCGTAGAGAGCTGGAATAATGCTGATTCCAATGATGACGATGACGGCAACAAAATTGTGTGATAAGCGTTTGACATCCCTTGAAAAGATTTGAAAAATCGTTTTCATTTGGACTGTGAACCTCCTTTGAATTTTGATCAAATACTATCACATTTCTATAATAGACACAATAAACAATAATGAATACTGTGTCTATTAATATGAGAGGAGGAAAAAAGGATTGACAAAAATATTTGAGAATGGTAAGCTTATTCTCAACAATATAAGTAAAATGCGTTGATGAGGAAGAGTACATATGATTTCGGAGCACAGAGAGCTGCTGGTCGGTGGAAAGCAGCGGAAGAGATGTGTGGAACTGCCCTCGGAGCGGCTGCCTGAAATCTCAATGGGAGAGTAGGCGCAGACGGGGTCCCGCCGTTAAAAGGGAAGGATATAAGGTTCTTTTAGAATCCGTATCCCTGAGTGTATGAATAAATTCATAAACAAGAGTGGTACCGCGCAGGCTGTTTGCCTTTCGTCTCTTGCAGTGTAAGCTGTGATAGAGTCGAAAGGTTTTTTTATTTATTGAGAAATTTCTTTGGATTTCCTAGTAAATAAAAAACCTCCGGGCAAGATGCACACGCTGCAATAAGGAATTTTACCGCAAAGTAGTTTAGCAGCGGCGTGCAAAGTGGGACGCACCCCTCAAGGATTGAGGGGATGAGAAGTTGAAGTGAGATTGCCCATTTTGTTCTGTTAAAGGAGATTTATGCCAAGGCAGCTTAATAAAAACTATTTAAAATTAGGAGGATTGGGAAGATGATGAATGCAGGCAAATATCGGCGTCAGTATTTTATGCCGCCGGAAAGATGTATGGATTGGACAGAGAAAGAGTATGTGGATAAAGCTCCGATCTGGTGCAGCGTGGATTTAAGAGATGGCAACCAGGCTTTGGTAATTCCGATGAGTTTAGAACAAAAAGTAGAGTTTTTCAAACTGCTGGTGAAAATTGGCTTTAAGGAGATAGAAGTTGGTTTTCCAGCGGCATCGGAGACAGAGTATAATTTTTTGCGCACATTGATTGATCAGAATCTAATTCCTGAGGATGTGACCATTCAAGTATTGACTCAGGCGAGAGAGCATATTATTAAGAAGACTTTTGAGGCGGTGAAGGGTGCTCCAAGGGCAATCATCCATCTGTATAATTCTACTTCCCTGTCACAGCGGGAGCAGGTATTTCAGAAATCAAAAGAAGAGATCAAACAGCTGGCCGTGGATGGCGCAATTCTTTTAAAACGGTTGGCCTCGGAGACGGAGGGGAATTTTCTGTTTGAGTACAGTCCGGAGAGTTTCACTGGGACAGAGCCCGAGTACGCTTTGGAGGTGTGTAATGCCGTTTTAGATGTGTGGAATCCGACAGAAGATAAGAAGGCGATTATCAACCTGCCGGTTACGGTACAGCATTCGATGCCCCATGTCTATGCGAGTCAGATAGAGTACATGTGTAAACATATGCGGTATAGAGAGAATGTTTTGGTCTCTCTTCATCCTCACAATGACCGGGGCTGCGGCGTAGCAGACGCAGAGATGGGAATTTTGGCGGGAGCTGACCGTATCGAGGGTACTTTGTTTGGAAATGGAGAGCGCACAGGAAATGTGGATATTGTAACTCTGGCCATGAATATGTATTCCCAGGGAGTGGATCCTGAATTGGATTTCTCGGATATGCCGGAAATCTGTGAAAAATATGAAGAGTATACAGGAATGAATATAGATGAGAGAAGTCCATACAGCGGTGCGCTGGTATTTGCAGCTTTTTCTGGTTCTCATCAGGATGCGATCGCGAAGGGGATGCATTATCGGGATGAGCGTGACCCGGATCATTGGACGGTTCCTTATCTTCCCATTGATCCGACGGATATCGGAAGAAATTACGACGCGGATGTCATCCGAATCAACAGTCAGTCTGGAAAAGGTGGCGTAGGCTACATCCTGGAGACCAAGTATGGCTTGAATCTGCCTGCAAAGATGAGAGAAGCGATGGGATATGTGGCAAAGGGTGTATCAGATCATGTGCATAAAGAACTGATGCCGGAAGAGATCTTTGAACTGTTCAAGAAGAATTTTGAGAATGTGGTGAAGCCTCTGAGCATCAATGAAGTACACTTCCAACAGACTGGTGAGGGTATCACGACTCAGGTGACTTCCACATTTAAAGGAAAGAAAATTGTGACAGAGGCAAAAGGAAATGGTCGTCTCAATGCAGTCAGCAATGCTCTGAAAAAAGCGTATGGCATGAAATACGATCTAATTACTTACCAGGAGCACGCATTGGAACAGAGCTCTAGTTCAAGAGCGATTGCTTATGTGGGAATCCGCAAGCCAGACGGGGGCCTGTCCTGGGGAGCAGGTGTAGATCAGGATATTATCCGTGCCTCTATTGACGCGCTGGTTACAGCGATTAACAATCGTTGATTTTCGGTTAATTGTTACAAAAAGTTACAGGGTGTGTCGAGAAAAAAATAGGAAATCCAACTAAAAAAAGCGAAAATCGCTTGACGAATCCTCAAATATTGAATATAATTTTCTTATATGTTTCAGAAATGTTACAGAAACTTTAAGCATAAGAAAGGATTTCATTATGAAGGGGAAGAGAAGTCAGCGAAAGCGAAAAATTTGCCTTTTCAAAAGAGCAGTTAGAATTTTGCTGAATGAGCTGTACTGCTTTTTGCGGAAATGGAAAAGAAGATATCCTCACGGATTTGCGGTCATATGTAGTTGTGTGATTGTGGCTTTGGCTGTAGTTGCAGGATGCAGGATTTTTATGGGGGTGAACCACAGTAAGGTTTATGCGGCCGAGGAGAAACAGGCTGTGAATGTCCAGCAGAATGTGATGCCCAGTGGTCTGGCAGGTGTGATCAGTGGAGTCTGGGAGTCAGAATATCAGCCGGACGCAGTTGCCAGAATTGGCACGTCCTGTGAAGAAGTAATTGTTGGGCAAAGGCTAAGTAAAATTCACAATGAAACTCAGAAAGTGGACATGAGTGCGTTTGCACAGAGTGCTGCGGAGAATTTGAACAGTCAGTCCATGACAATGGCAGCGGCTCCGAAAATGATGAGCGACACGGATTATGATACGCTGCTTCACATTGTGGAGGCAGAGGCAGGAGGAGAAGACATCAAGGGCAGAATTATGGTGGCAAATGTGATTATGAACCGTGTGGAGAGCCCGCAATTTCCAGATAGCGTGACAGAGGTGGTCTGGGATACAGAGGGCGGATACCAGTTTTCACCAACTTATGACGGCAGAATCGGGACTGTAGAGATATCGCCGGAGACAGAGGATGCTGTGCGGCAGGCTTTGGAAGGAACCGATTACTCCCAGGGAGCATTGTTCTTTGTGGCAAAAGATCAAGCTGCGAAAGAGAATGTAGACTGGTTTGAACGAGATCTGAAAAAATTATTTGAACATGGTGTACACACTTTTTACACTTATCCTGACGGAGCGAAAGAGTGATAGAGAAGACCTGAGAGCAAAAGAGTGGCTTTCAGGTCTTTTTTACTGCATAGGAAACTTCGTTCCCTATGCAGTAAAAAAGACCTTCAGGCAGGATGCACACGCCGCAATCAGGTAGTACACCGCTAGGCGGTGTTGCGGCGACGCGCAAAGTGGGACTGCGCCCCTCAAGATTGAGGGGCAGGGGAGCTGAAGTGGGCGTGCCCACTTTGTTCTGTAATAGGAAAGACCTTGTCACGCTAATGCGCGAAAGCTTTTTCCGATAACATAAGTGCTCTGCTATGGACTTATATGTTTTTTTATGCTATCATGATATTTGGCAAAATATATGGGAAGAGTCTTCCCAGAAAATATATAAAAGAGAGGAATAAGACCATGGAGATCTTATATAAAAGTACGCGGGGTGACAGCACTCCGGTGACAGCGTCAATGGCTATTTTAAAAGGGCTTTCCGAAGACGGGGGATTATTTGTGCCTACTCAGATTCCTGCTTTGGATATCGACTATGCCAAGCTGGCGAAGATGAGTTATCAGGAAGTGGCTTATGTAGTGATGAGCAAATTCTTGACGGATTTTTCTGAAGAGGAGTTGAAAACTTGCATTGCGAGGGCCTATGATTCCAAATTTGATACAGAAAAGATAGCGCCAGTAAAAGAAGTGAACGGCATTTATTATCTGGAACTGTTTCATGGAGCTACGATTGCATTTAAAGATATGGCGTTGTCTATTCTGCCCCATTTGATGACGACAGCAGCAAAGAAAAACCAGGTTAAAAATGAGATTGTAATTTTGACGGCTACTTCCGGAGATACTGGCAAAGCTGCGATGGCAGGATTTGCGGATGTGCCAGGCACAAAAATTATTGTCTTTTATCCTAAACATGGAGTCAGCGCGATTCAAGAAAAACAGATGGTGACTCAGAGAGGGGAGAATACCTATGTAATAGGTATCACTGGTAACTTTGACGACGCGCAGACTGCTGTGAAAAAGATGTTTAACGACAAAGAGATGGCGGCTGAATTGGATAGTGCTGGTTATCAGTTTTCTTCAGCGAATTCCATCAACATAGGACGTCTGGTTCCTCAGATTGTGTATTACGTATATGCCTACGCAACTTTGTTGGGCGAAGGAAAAATAAAAGAAGGAGAGAAGATGAATGTGGTGGTGCCGACAGGAAACTTCGGCAATATCTTAGCCGCCTACTATGCGAAAAAGATGGGTCTGCCAATTCAAAAACTGATCTGTGCGTCCAATGAGAATAGAGTACTCTATGACTTTTTCAGTACCGGTACCTATGACAGAAGAAGAGAGTTTAAATTGACTTCTTCCCCGTCCATGGATATTTTGATTTCCAGTAATCTAGAACGATTGATTTATGCACTGACCGGTGAGGATGCCGGGAAGTGCCGGGGTCTGATGGAGGCTTTGAGCAGAGATGGAAATTATACGATTACCGAAGAGATGAGAGAAGGTTTGAGTGATTTCTATGGAAATTACTGTAGTGAAGGAGAAACATCTGAGGCAATCAGCGCCACATACTACGGTGGGAATTATGTGATGGACACACATACAGCGGTGGCGGCTGGAGTTTATCAGAAATATCTGCGTGAGACGGGGGACAGGACAGTCACTGTGATCGCGTCGACAGCCAGTCCTTATAAGTTTGCGAGAAGTGTAATGCAGGCGATCGACAATACTCGATATAAGGGGCTAGAGGATTTCCAACTGATTGATACGATGTCACGTCTTTCTGGGGTACCGGTTCCGAAGGCAGTAGATGAGATTCGGACTGCACCGGTTTTGCATGACCGTGTTGTGGATGCCTGTGATATGCCAAAGACGGTGAAAGAGATCTTGAATATTACCTGCTGATATAGATGAAATTTCCACTGGCCGCTTTGAGAAGACAAAATGAGAAAAAGCGGCCGGTGGTGAACAGTAGCCTAAGAGGTATGTGAATGAATTGGAATCAACTGTTATCAGAACAAAGAATCGTTCCTTGTGATGTACACAGGCGGCCGGCGGCCGCTTTTCTGTTATCAGAGGGAGGGCGCGAAACTGCGGATTTGCGCACGGAATTTGAGAAGGACTACCATAGAATTGTCGGTAGCGCATCTTTTCGGAGACTTCAGGATAAGACCCAGGTATTTGCACTTGACAAAAGTGATTTTATCCGCACTCGTCTGACACATTCTTTGGAGGTGTCATCTTTTGCCAAATCTTTAGGACAAAACATTTCTCAGCATCTGCTTCAGACGAAAAAAGACCGTTCCTTTACAATAAGAAATAAAGAAGATATTTGCAATATTCTTCAATGTGCCGGGTTTATCCACGATATTGGAAACCCTCCCTTTGGACATTTTGGGGAGGAGGCAATTCGCGATTGGTTTGTCCGAAAACTTCCAGAAATGAAGTATCAGGGAAAGGCAGTCTGTGAGTTTCTCGCTCCTGTGATGTTTCAAGATCTTTGCCATTTTGAAGGAAATGCACAGGCACTTAGGCAGGTGAGTAAGCTCTATTTTTTGGAAAATGAGTATGGGATGAACCTCACATTGGGAGTTTTGAGTGCTGTGATAAAATATCCGGTTTCTTCTTTGAAAATCTGTCCTGATGGTTCCGATGTGAAGAAGAAAAAGATGGGATATTTTTACGCAGAAGAAAACCTGTATCGGGATATTGCAAGGGCCACAGGAACAAACGGTGAGAGAAATCCTCTGGCTTACATCTTAGAGGCGGCAGATGACATTGCCTATCTGACGGCGGATATTGAAGACGCTTTTAAGAAAAGTTTTGTATCCTACGACGAACTGGTTCGGGAGTTGGACTGTGATTATGAGGAGAATTTGAGAAGTGGAATGGATGTCGCGTCTATGCTGCGGCAGCAGTATGAACATGCCAAGAAGGGGCAAGTGCCAAATACACAGCTCTATGCGGTTCAAAATTGGATAGCCGGGCTGCAAAGCGCCCTGATCTTTGGTGTGACAGACAGTTTTCTCTTACATTATGAAGAGATTATGGCAGGGGAATTTCGGAAGGATTTGTTTCAGGGGACAACGGCTGAGTGGGTTGTCGAAGCTCTGCGGCGAATCGCCCATAAATATGCATTCTCATCCAGGCAGATACTTCAGAACGAAGTCTCGGCCTGGACAATTTTGAATTTCCTTCTGGACAGATTTGTTCCGGCAGCGCTCTATTACGATACGGAAGTGCCCATGAACATGATGGAAAAGAAGCTAATGAACCTGGTTTCTGAGAATTATAAACAGACTTATCACACTTATTCGAAGGGAAAATCTTCGGCAGAAAAGCTGTATTTGCGATTGTTGCTTATCACGGACTTTGTCAGTGGGATGACTGACAGTTATGCCAAAGATTTGTACCAAAAGTTGAACGGAATCAGCTAAGTGACCAATAATTTTTTTTAACTCTTCAATGCATTGACAATTTTTTTTGAAAATGTCATAATATTCGTGATTGCTAGAATAGAAGGAGGAAATGACATGTCAACAAAAGCGAATTATCCAATTAGTGAAATTGGAAAAGGAAAAGTTGGTTTTTCCAAGACACGTTCCATCATTGAAGCAGCTTTCTATGGTAATAATGTTGTCAAGGTAAACACTCTGAAAGAAGCGTACAATCTTGCTAAGAATTCTCCGGGCACTGTTGTTACTGATATGCCGGTATATAGAGGAGAAGAATTCGGACTGGACGCGGATGCGAAAGTTCTGTTGTTCAATGACGGAGCCATCACTGGACGTTATGCGACTGCACGCCGTATTGCAGGAGAACCGGGTGTGGACTGCGAAGCGCTGGACAAGGTAGCTATGGACGCGATCTATACCTCTCGTTATAAAAAAATGTATCATGCTACTGTATATGCGGGTCTGGATCCAGAATTCATGGTAAAAGCTCATCTTCTGATTCCAGAAGGAGAGGAAAATATCATGTATAACTGGATGCTGAACTTCCAGTACATGTCTGATGATTACGTAAAAATGTACAAAGAGTCAAAGCCAGTAGGAGACGGAAAAGAGCCAGATATCTATATTTTCTCTGATCCTCAGTGGGCACCTTCCGAGAATCCGGGAGTGAGCTATGACTGTCTGAGCGACCCGGCTAAGAAGACTCTGTGCTATTTCAATACAGAGACAAACTGTGCTTGTATCCTTGGTATGAGATACTTTGGCGAGCATAAAAAAGGAACTTTGACCATGGTATGGGCAATTGCAAACCGTAACGGTTATGCATCCTGCCACGGTGGACAAAAAGAGTATCTGCTTTCAGACGGCTCAAAATATGTAGCTTCCGTATATGGTCTGTCAGGTTCTGGAAAATCTACTCTGACTCACGCAAAACATGACGGAAAATATGAAATCAAAGTTCTGCACGACGATGCGTTTATTATCAATACAGATACCTGTGCATCCATCGCGATCGAGCCTACTTACTTTGATAAGACAGCGGATTATCCGACTGGCTGTGAGGACAATAAGTATCTTCTGACCGCACAGAATTGTTCCGCTACTCTGGATGAAGACGGAAAAGTTCAGCTGGTGACAGAGGATATCAGAAATGGAAATGGACGAGCGATTAAATCTAAGCTGTGGTCTCCGAACCGCGTAGACAAGATTGATGCGCCTGTAAATGCTATTTTCTGGATTATGAAAGATCCTACCATTCCGCCAATTGTAAAACTGAAAGGTGCTTCTTTGGCCTCTGTGATGGGTGCGACTCTGGCGACCAAGAGATCTTCCGCTGAGCGTCTGGCTCCTGGTGTAGATCCGAATAAGCTGGTTGTAGTTCCTTATGCGAACCCATTCAGAACTTACCCTCTGTCTAACGACTATGAGAAGTTCAAAAAATTGGTGGAAGAGAAAAATGTAGATTGCTATATTGTCAATACCGGAGACTTCATGGGCAAGAAGGTTCAGCCGAAAGATACTCTGGGTATTTTGGAGGCAATTGTTGAGAAGAGAGCTCAGTTCCATCAGTGGGGAAGCTTCTCTGATATCGAGATCATGGATTGGGAAGGCTTCATCCCGGATATGAATGATCCTGAATACGTGTCTCAGCTGAAAGCTCGTATGAATGATCGTCTCAATGAAATCAAAGCATTCGAGACGGAGAAAGAGGGTTATGACAAACTTCCGGACGATGCGTTGGCAGCAATCCAGAAAGTTGTAGATGAGTTGAATTAATTTTGTTGATGATGTTGTGGGACTGTGCAGGCTTTGCACAGTCCTTTTTATGTTATAGACAGATCTTGTCACGCTAATGCGTAAAAATCAGACAAAAAAATTTGTCTATATTTGTCATTTAAGATAAGGAATTTATATTGAAAATTCACATATACTAGAGTATAATAATTTATAGCAAAAGAGTGTATGTGTTTTCCTGGGATGCTCGACAATCCTATTATTTTGAACCTACATCTATTTTTAAGGGATTCCAAGATCGCAAGTTGGATGTCAGACCTCTCGTCGTGGTAGGCAGAATACTTGTTGAGGAAACCCACCTAGCTTCAGTGCTAGGCGTCAAAAGATAGGACCGGCATTTTGGGACACTCAGAAAAAGAAGGGAGTCGTGAGACTCCCTTTTTTTCTGGAACTCTAGAGCGTTTTATCCATCTGTTTTATCCTGAGGGATTATTTTACGGATTTATAATTCATTCGTTTTAAGGGGGAATGAAAGTCTGTATACGACATATATTAATAGTATGAATCAAAATAGCGTTACTGTTCACTCACTTGCAGTTCGTGCGCAGTAACACGCTTCGCGATGCACACAAATTGCTGTTTACAGCAGTTTGGCGCGAGTAGTTCTAGGATTTTTGTACAAATGTATAAAAACACCTCGTGGGATATTGAAGACCTGAACTGTAACAAAATAGTGATTCAAGAATGGGCAGACAAGGGGCTGAAACTTGTCAGTCTTTAAAAACCGTGGTATGATGTAACAAAAACAGGCGAAGAGGGAGGAAAATGAAGAAAAAATTAGGTCCGGTGTTGTCTTCTCTGTCCGGATTTATCCGGCGGACTCAAAAAGATCATGTTGGCGCATATGCGGCACAGGCAGCATATTTTATTATTTTATCATTTATTCCCTTTATGCTGTTTTGATGACGCTGGTGCAATATACACCTTTGACTTATAACGCTGTCCGGTCTGCGATTGTAAGCTTTTTGCCAAGAGAGATACAGTCTTTTGTTCTGGGAATTGTGGCAGAGGTTTTTAGCAAGAGTGGGGCTGTGCTTCCTGTGACTTTGGTGACAGCAATCTGGTCAGCAGGAAAAGGAATACAGGCACTCACCAACGGGTTGAATACCATTTATCATGTCAAAGAGACGAGAAATTGGCTTACTACCCGTCTTTGGTCAATGCTGTATACGGTGCTCTTTGTATTTGCATTGATCGGAAGCTTGATCTTATTGGTATTTGGCAATTCTATTCAGCAGACGCTGATGAGATATGTGCCCTTTTTAGGGGAGATGGTTGCCAGGTTTTTAGGTGCGAAAAACTTTCTTGTGTTTATTGTCTTGGTTTTGCTGTTTTTATTTTTGTATAAAGCACTCCCTAACCGGCGTGCCAGTTTGAAAAGTCAGGTTCCGGGAGCTGTTTTGACGGCAATTGCGTGGTCTGTTTTTTCCTTTGGATTTTCTATTTATTTTACCTTTTTTCCAAATTTTTCGAATATGTATGGCAGCCTGACCACCATCATTTTGATTATGCTGTGGATGTATATCTGTATGAATATCGTGTTGTTTGGAGCGGAGATCAATGCCTATTATGAGATGGAATTTCGACAAGCGCACGCATTTGCAAAAGAGCTGTTTGAACGGGAGGAAGAAGAGCTTAAGGAGAAAGAGAAAATTTTGTTAGAAAAGGAAGAGGAACTGCGGGTTAAAGAGGAGCATTTAAAAGAAAGAGAAAAAAATGTGGAAAAGAAAAGTTAACTCTTGACAGATTTGGCTTTTATGATACAATAACATTTATAAATTGAGAAAGGCTTTGAAGGTGTAAGTAGAGAGATATTTTCTTTCAGAGAGAGGAGGCCACCGGCTGTAAACCTCCTTAAGTTCAGATATTTCTTGAAATTCTCACTGGAGCTGCTGCTTTGAACAGAGTAGAAGCAGACGTACTGTGCGTTAAACAGTTGAGTGCCTGCATGCGTTTTTGCAGGAATCAGGGTGGTACCGCGGATTCAGCTTCGTCCCTATGAGGACGGAGCTTTTTTTATTCTGTAGTAAAGTTGGAGGGACTTTCCTGTAGAATAAAAAGCCCTTTGGGCAGGATATGCCCCGCCGCAGGCAGAGTATGTGATTGTAATATGAAAAATAAAGGAGAAATAAAAGATGGATATGAAACAAAAACTGCAGGAAATCCATGAAGAAGCCATTCAGAAGATTCAGCAGATCGATGCTCTGGACAAGCTTCAGGAGATCAGGGTGTCATACCTGGGGAAGAAAGGACAACTGACATCTTTACTGAAGGGAATGAAAGATGTCGCGAAAGAAGAAAGGCCAGTTGTGGGACAGATGGTCCATGAGACTCAGTCCCAAATCGAGGAGCTTTTGGACAGGACAAAGAAGAGGTTGGAAGAGGTAGCTCTGAATGCTAAGCTCGAGGCTGAGGAGATTGATGTGACTCTGCCGGCAAAAAAATCTAAGATTGGTCACCGCCATCCCAATATGATCGCGTTGGAAGAGGTGGAAAATATTTTTATCGGGATGGGCTATGAGGTAGTGAGTGGCCCGGAAATTGAGTATGACGAGTATAACTTTAGAAAATTAAATATCCCTGACGGCCATCCAGCCAAGGATGAGCAGGATACATTCTGGATTACCGATGAGATTGTATTGCGCACACAGACTTCTCCGTGTCAGGCGCGTACGATGGAGAGAGGGCCTCTGCCGATCCGAATGATTGCTCCCGGGCGTGTCTATCGTTCCGACGAGGTGGATGCGACGCACTCCCCATGCTTTAATCAGGTGGAAGGCATGGTCATCGACAAGAACATTACGATGGCGGATTTGAAAGGTACGCTGGATGAATTCGCGAAGCAGTTGTTTGGACCGGAGACGAAGACGAAATTCCGTCCTCATCATTTCCCATTTACCGAGCCGAGTGCAGAGATGGATGTGTCTTGTTTCAAATGCGGTGGAAAGGGCTGCCGTTTCTGTCAGGGAACCGGTTGGATAGAGATTTTAGGGTGTGGAATGGTTCATCCTGATGTGTTGGAGATGTGTGGAATTGACTCGAAGGAATACACAGGCTTTGCCCTGGGAATGGGATTGGAGCGTATCGCGCTTTTGAAATATGAGATTGACGATCTGCGTCGTCTGTATGAGAACGATGTGCGCTTCTTAAAACAGTTCTGATTGCCCAGAGGCGAACAGAGCGTGAAAACGGACGCAGAGAGATAGAATATAATTGTTGGAGATAGAGAGGAAAAGCTATGAATACTTCATTATCATGGATGAAAATGTACGTGCCGGATTTGGATGTGGACCCGCAGGAGTACACAGATGCGATGACCCTGACCGGAACGAAGGTAGAAGGTTATGAGAGAACAGATGCGGATTTAGATAAGATTGTGATTGGTCAGATTGATAAAATTGAGCAGCACCCAGATGCGGATAAGCTGGTGGTATGTCAGGTGAATATCGGCACAGAGACGATTCAGATTGTGACGGGAGCTCCGAACATTAAAGAGGGCGACAAAGTACCGGTTGTCCTGGACGGTGGCCGTGTAGCTGGAAGTCATGACGGAAAGATGACACCGGGAGGAATCGAGATTAGAAAAGGAAAATTAAGAGGAGTAGAGTCTAACGGCATGATGTGCTCCATCGAAGAGCTGGGCAGCACGCGTGACATGTATCCGGAGGCTCCGGAGTATGGAATCTACATTTTCCCGGAAGACGCGCAGGTAGGCGAAGATGCCGTCGAAGCATTGGGGCTTAGGGATGTGATTTTTGAATATGAAATCACTTCGAATCGAGTAGACTGTTATAGTGCGCTGGGAATTGCGAGGGAGGCGGCTGCGACTTTCAATAAGAAATTTTGTCCTCCTAAGATTGTTGAGACTGGAAACGATGAGAAGACTTCTGACTATGTGAAAGTCACAGTGGAAGATCCAGATTTGTGTCCAAGGTATGCTGCCCGAGTGGTGAAGAATGTCAAGATTGGTCCATCTCCTAAGTGGATGCAAAGAGCCTTGGCTAGCAATGGAATTCGTTCCATCAATAATCTGGTCGATATTACCAACTATATCATGGAAGAATATGGACAGCCGATGCATGCCTATGATTTGGACAAGATTGATGGAAGTCACATTGTCGTAAAGCGAGCAAAGCAGGGAGAGAAATTTGTGACCTTGGACGGGCAGGAGCATGTGTTAGATGATTCCATATTGATGATCTGTGATGAGAATAAGCCAGTAGGTATCGCCGGCATCATGGGTGGTGAGAACTCGATGATTACGGATGAAGTGAAGACGGTATTGTTTGAGGGCGCCTGCTTCAACGGAGTAAATATCAGAAAGTCTTCTAAAAAGCTGGGACATGTGACGGATGCTTCCAGTAAGTTTGAGAAAGGTCTGGACCCGAATACTGCATTGGAGGCGGTAAACCGTGCGTGCCAGTTGATGGAAGAGCTGGGTGCAGGAGAGGTAATCGGCGGAGTTGTGGACGTATGTTACGAGCACAAAGAGCCATGGAAGGTGCCATTTGAGCCGGATAAAATCAATGCACTCATTGGTATTGATATCAGCGCGGAGGAAATGCTGGGATATCTGGAAAGAGTAGAACTTTATCCAGATGAGACGAAAGAGAATATCATTGTTCCTACCTTCCGTCAGGATGTGCACTGTACGGCGGACTTAGCGGAGGAAGTGGCCAGATTTTACGGATATGACAAAATTCCGTCAACGATTCCAAGTTCCGAACTGACTGGTTTTCTGCCGTTTTGTAGAAAGATTGAGAAGGTGGCTCAGGATGTGGCGGAGTACTGTGGATTTTCCCAGGCAATGACCTATTCTTTTGAGAGTCCGAAGGTATTTGACAAACTGCGCCTGGACGCGGATGATCCGTTGAGACAGGCCGTGAAAATCCGTAATCCGTTGGGAGAAGACTTTAGTATTATGAAGACGCTTCCGTTGAATGGAATGCTGTCTTCCTTGGAGACGAATTACAGAAGACGTAATAAAGATGTGCGGCTGTATGAGCTGGCGAAGGTGTATCTGCCGAAATCTTTGCCTTTGACAGAATTGGCAGACGAGAGAGTGGAATTGACTCTGGGCATGTACGGCGAGGGAGATTTCTACACGATGAAAGGTGTGTGTGAGGAGTTCTTTGAGAAAGTAGGAATGAAGAAAAAGGTATCTTACGCTCCGAATTCCGGAAAGAATTATCTCCATCCAGGACGTCAGGCGAATGTTTATTATGATGGCAGACTTTTGGGGTATCTAGGAGAGGTGCATCCGCTGGTCGCTGAGAGTTATGGGATGAAAACAAGGGTTTATGTAGCAGTGATAGACATTCCGACAGTGATAGAACTGGCTACTTTTGACTATAAGTTTGAAGATTTGACCAAGTATCCGGCTGTACTGCGCGATATCAGTATGGTGGTTCCTAAGAATGTGATGGCTGGGGATATTGAGAAGATTCTGGAAGAACGAGGCGGAAAGATTCTGGAGAACTATGAGTTGTTCGATATCTATGAAGGAAATCAGATTAAAGAAGGCTTTAAATCTATGGCTTACAGTATCGTATTCCGTTCTAAAGACCGTACATTAGAGGACGCGGATGTGACAGCAGCTATGAAGAAAATATTGAACGGACTGGAAGGTCTGGGAATTGAGCTGAGAAGTTAAGATGAGACTGTATATCATGAGACATGGTGAGACGTCGTGGAATGCCCTGAAAAAAATTCAGGGCATTGCCGATATCCCCTTAAACGAAAAGGGAAGGGCTTTAGCCAAGGTGACTGGCGAAGCTCTAAAAGAGATAAAATTTGACTTGGTGATTACCAGTCCTTTGTGCCGTGCGAAGGAGACTGCCAGGTTAGTGATTGGAGATAGGCAGGTTCCGTGGATAGAGGAACCGAGAATTCAGGAGATCTGTTTCGGTATTATGGAGGGAACCCAGGAGTCGGCGAGTGATCGGCCTCAGTACTCTGAAAACCTGCATAGATTTTATGCCGACCCGTGGAATTATACGGCTCCGCAGGATGGAGAGAGTATCATGGATGTCTGTAAGAGGACAAAAGAATTTTGGGAAGAGCTTGTGAAGAAACAGGAATATGAGAACTATACGATTCTGATCTCCTCTCACGGCTGTGCTTCCCGGGCTATCATGCAGAACGTCTACGGGGACCATGATTTTTGGCATGGTGAGGTTCCGCCGAACTGCAGTGTCAACATTGTGGATGTGAAAGACGGCGAGAGTGTCGTTGTGGAAGCGGACAGAGTCTACTATTAGAAGGAGAAAGTGATGAAAACATCCGATTTTTACTACGAACTTCCCCAGGAGCTGATTGCGCAGGACCCCTTAGAGGACAGAAGCAGCTCTCGTCTGCTGCATCTAGACCGGCGGACCGGGGAGATTTCCCATGGAACATTTCAGGATATTCTAACGTATCTAAAACCGGGAGACTGTCTGGTCATCAATGACACAAAAGTGATACCGGCCAGACTGTTCGGCCGCAAAGAGGACACAGGAGCAGTCATTGAGCTGCTGCTGTTAAAGAGAAGGGAAAACGATGTCTGGGAGACTCTGGTAAAACCCGGGAAGAAGGCGAAAGTGGGTACAAAGCTGATTTTTGGAGACGGGATTTTATGCGGAGAGATTTTGGATGTGGTTGAGGAAGGGAATCGTTTGATACAATTCCAATATGAAGGAATTTTTGAGGAGATTTTAGATCAGTTGGGCGAGATGCCTTTGCCTCCATATATTACTCATAAATTGAAAGATAAGAATCGCTATCAGACCGTCTATGCCAAACACGAAGGTTCAGCAGCGGCGCCCACGGCAGGGCTGCATTTCACTCCTGAGCTGTTGCAGAGAGTGAAGGAAATGGGGGTGAAAATTGCCCATGTGACGCTTCATGTGGGGTTGGGAACGTTTCGCCCGGTGAAGGTGGAGGATGTTGCCGAGCATCATATGCATTCAGAGTTCTATGTGGTTGAACAGGAGCAGGCTGCGCTTGTCAATGAGACGAAGAGAAACGGTGGCAGAGTGATCTGCGTGGGCACCACAAGCTGTAGGACTTTGGAGTCAGCTACGGATGAAGAAGGAAAGCTTCAGGCAGGAAGTGGCTGGACAGAGATTTTTATCTATCCAGGTTATCAGTTTAAAATTATGGATGGGCTGATTACAAATTTCCACCTTCCGGAATCCACCTTGCTGATGCTGGTATCGGCATTTGCGGGGAAAGAGAAGATTATGGCTGCCTATAAGGAGGCAGTCCGCGAGCGGTATCGTTTTTTTTCATTCGGCGACGCGATGTTCATCGTGTAGAGGCTAGATGCTGTTCAACAAGATAGAGATTGAGATAAAACCTGACAGTTAAGGAGATTTGGCTGTCAGGTTTTTATATGCAACTATTCAGCCACGTGAGTTTAGATTCGCAGTAGTAGCTTTTTCGCTGCATATGCGTCGGAATCTTCGCTCATAGTTAAGCCCGATATGGATGAGTAGTTACTTTTATATTACAGGATTCATACCTGGAAATTGACAGAAATTTCGCTCTAATATATAATATTTTCGTGTGGAAATATCGGTGAAAGTGAATTTTTTTGACTAAAACACAGAGAAGGGAGGAGAAAGTTGAAACGTTTAGAAGCGATACAGGAAGCGGCTTACCTCTCCACCGGAAATACCTTGCAGTACAGAAGAATCATGAGAATTTTTTATCGTGAATATGAGAAAATGCATTTTCAGCTCTATGAAAGAGAGGTGCTGAGCCTGCTGCGTGCCTGTCCGGGGTTTGAAGAATATCCTGCACAGAAGCTGAAACAGGATTTGAGAATGCTGGTGGAGTGGAAGAATCTGATTGCCGTCCAGGAGCTGAAGCATGTACGCACGATCGCAGAGTATAAGAACAGGCAATTTCGCTATTCCATGACGGAGAACGCTGTGGAGATTGAGAGACTGACAGTGAAATTGGAAAACAGGTATCGGGAAAGTGGGAATCTCTCATCTTGTTATCTGATGAGAATCGAGGAGGCGCTTATGGATATGGAAAGGATAAAGAGTGCTTCAACGAGAGAGACCGGCCAATGGTGGAGGAATCTTCAGGAAGACTTTCAGCGTCTGAATCAGAACTACCAGGATTATCTGAGTGAATTTTATTCGGAAAATTCAGATAAAATCTTAAAATCTGTGGAGTTTATTTTGCATAAAGACCGGCTTGTCACTTATCTGAAGGAGTTTGTTCAGGAGCTTCGGGTAAATGCGTCGAGGATTGAAGCTGTGCTCAAGGAAATATCCGGGGAACAGGCAGCTGAAATCTTAGAACGGGTGGTATTGTGTGAGAGGGATATCCTATTTCCAGGTTCAAAGGACAAAGAGGTCGTCAAAGAATCTGTGAGGGAAAATGTATTTGGAGGATGGGCAGCTTTGCGGCAATGGTTTTTGAGTGAGATAGGGCCAAGTGAGTGTAGCCGCGTTCTGGAGATTACAGATGAGATCATCAGAAAAATCATACAGAACGCGGCTCTCATTGTTCAGGCCCAGAGTTGGAGTGTCAGCCGAAAAAATGATTATCAGAAATTTATCCGGCTGTTTAGGGAGTGTGAGGATTTGGAAGAGGCACACTGCTTGGCTGCTCACCTCTTTGGAATTCAACAAGTCAGACATTTTAGAGTTTGCAAAGATAGGTCGACAGAAAGCATCTATAGCAGTACTTATGAGGAAGAGGCTATGGAGTTTTGGCTGAGGCCGCGCAGGAGAAGGCACGGTTCTAGATTGGAGAGAACTGGCTTTGAGGATAAAGGAGAGAGAAAGAAAAGTCAAAGGAGAGAGTATCTTAAAAGAAGCGAGGAAGAATTGTATACAGTAACACAGTATATCCAGGGAGGTTGTCTAGAGCTGTCCAAGATCGAGGGAAAAATCTCAAAAGAGACGAGAGCATTGTTGCTGCGGTGGATTGAGACGGCGATACTGTCCGGTTCTGGTAGAGGAGTGACGGAGAGCGGGAAGTTCTATCAGCTACAACGTACGGACAGCAGGTGTACTTTGCACTGTGAGGATGGCGATTTCAGTATGCCGAACTATATTCTGATGTTTGGGGCAAGAGAAGATGGAGACATTTAGAGCGTTGATAGAAAGATTTTGGATTGAAAAGAAAAAAGACAGAGAACTGTACAGAAAAATTCAAAGGGAAGCAGAAAAAATCCGCGGATTTTCACAGAACAGCTAGGATGGAAGCTGATTGCCAATGAGAAGATCATAAAGCTGGAAAAAATCCCTACCCATGCGAAAGGCTTTATGGGAGTTACTCAGTTTACTCGAATTCAAGATTATATTATTTTTTGTGCACTGCTGATTTATTTGGAGGAGCGGGAGGAAGGAGAGCAATTTCTTCTGTCAGAGATGCTGGAAGTACTGGAAACACAGCTTCAGGAATATATGGAAGTGGATTGGACGATGTATGCTCAGCGCAGATCGCTGGTGAGGGTTTTGCAGGTTGCAGAAAACAGGGGCCTGTTGAAAGTGAACGATGGGAACAGTGAGCGGGTGGCCGATGGGACGGAGCGAGAAGTGCTCTATGAGAATACGGGTTTATCCCGATATTTTGCAGTGAATTTTGGGCGCAGTATCGAAACATTTTCGTCGTGTCGGGATTTTGAGGCTGCTGCTTGTTTCGAGACGGATACGGAACAGAGCAAGACCCAGAGGGTATATAGACAATTGGTGACTGCACCGGCGTTTTACTGGATATCTACAGAAAACAAGGATGCGTCGTATTTGAAGGCGGAGAGAATGCGGATACAAAGAGTGTTGGGAGAAAAGTTGGGAGGTAGCCTTCATCTCCATCGAAATGCGGCCTTTTACGTGTATGAAGAAGAGCGTATGGGAGAGCTGCACCCTGAGGAGAGTATGCTCAGTGAGGTCGTCCTGACTGTCTGTAAAGAAATACGCAAAGAGGTGGAGAATCGGCATCTGGAAAGAGACGCCGGAGACTGTGTCAGTATTTTTAGAAGAGAGTTTCAAGGGCTGGTACGAAGGTGTCAGGAAAGAGAAAAAGCGGTCTGGAACAAAGAGTTTGGGGAGATGGAAATCTCAAAATTGGAGCGAGGCATTTTGGAATATATGAAATCCTGGATGTTGGCGGAACTTCAAGGGGAGAGAGTGATTTTCTATCCGGCCTGCGGAAAATTTATAGGCTCCTATCTCACCGATTTCGTTGGAGAGGAGGATAAAACGGATGAGTAACCGCTGGCATATGCACCGAATGGGATTCATAAATTTTTGGTTGTATGATGAGGAGACTTTTTTATTTGCAGATGGAAGGTTGCTGCTGCGTGGTCAGAATGGATCGGGAAAATCTGTCACAACTCAGAGCTTGATTCCCTTTATTTTAGATGGAGACCGTTCTCCAGGTCGTCTGGACCCTTTTGGCTCAAATTCGCGAAAGATGGAGTACTATCTTTTAGGGGATGGTGAGAAAGAAGAAGCCACAGGCTATCTATTTTTGGAATTTAAGAGGGAAAATAGGCAGCAGTACCGGACCATCGGAATTGGGCAGAAAGCGCAAAGAGGAAAGCCCATGGCTTTTTGGGGGTTCCTTCTGTTGGATGGACGCAGAGTGGGTTATGAGATAAAGCTGTGTCGGGATGTGGGCGGAAGAAAGATTCCCTGCACGAAGAGGGAACTGAGGCAGAAGCTGGAAGGAATCAATTTTTTTACGGAGACACAGAGGGAGTATATGGAGCTGGTGAATCGCTATCTTTTTGGATTTCCTTGTGTGGAGCAGTATCAGCAGATGATACGTTTGTTGGTCAAAGTACGTGCTCCTAAGTTGTCTAAGGAATTGAGTCCATCGAAGGTGTATGAGGTTTTGGAAGAATCTCTTTGGCCTTTGTCCAATGAAGATCTGCGCCCAATGGCTGAGACTATGGAGAATATGGATGATATTCAAGACCGGCTGATGAGTCTAAAAAGAGCTTTTGAGGACTTGACGGCACTTCGAAAGGAGTATCTTCGCTATAATCTCTATATGCTAGGGAAAAAAGCGAAGGCCTATGAGGAGGCGAAAGAAAAGGCATGTCAGGCGGCCGGGCTCTTGGAACAAAAGGAGCGAGAGTTAAAGGAGAAAAAAGAAAACCAAAGAGCCAAGGAACGAAAAAGCAGAAAGCTAGAAGAGAAAATTCAGCTTTTGGAGCGAGAAAAGAGTACGTTTTATCTGGATGAGGTCGAGGCTTCCATAGACAGACTGAATGGCATCCGAGAGCAGAAAAAGCAGGAGGAAAAAGAACGAGACCGGTTACTGGAACAGATAGAATGGGGAAAGAAAAGACAGTTATCTCTTAGCAGAGAATTTCAGTTTAGCCGGCTGAAAAAGGAAGAGTACCGGTCAAATGCCGAAAGACTGTTTCGTGATCTAGAGCAGAGAAACGGTATCATTGAGATTCCCTGCCATGAAAAGTTAAAAGAATCTGGGCCTACAGGTGGTGAGAGTGCCAAAGTGCAGGAGGTATACCGGGAACTCACAGAGTTGAAGTGTCAGGTGGAAGGCGTACAGCAGGTCTTGGGAGAGTCAAGAGGCGCGCAAAAAAAATGGAGTGAACAAGAGGAACGGTATCAGAAAATTCTAGCAGGAGTGCAAGAGGCTCAAAAAAGTTGGCGAGAGGCTGACCGGCAGGTGGA